>PPFU01001794.1_pt1 | contig 20557 bp, 16 predicted proteins | sample 1535991 | NCBI WGS metagenome assembly PPFU01 (sample SAMN04901290, study PRJNA319586) | Hypolithon metagenome, whole genome shotgun sequencing project. | isolation source: Antarctic Hypolithon | place: Antarctica: Miers Valley | collected 2014
GGGCATTCATACCTCAGGCCGGAGTTCTGCAACATTGCCTTGCACCACCCGCATTCGCTTTCACGTCCGCCATTGCCGACAATGGCATCCCAGTAGCGGTCGGTTTCTTCTTGCGTGTCGGTCGCGACCTGGAACGGGAAAGCTTCGGTCTGGGGAAAGATCGGTCCGCCGTTCAGGCCGATGCAGGGAATGCCAAGCACGGTGAATGCGACGACCAGGACCTCTCCCGCCTCATTTCCGGGATTGTCCATCGGCGAGCGGTGAATCGCGCCGACCTCGCTGTCCGGGAAGGTCGCGGCGTAGAAGCGCGCCGCATCTTCGGCTGTCCCGTCATACCACAGGCAGATGGTTCCTCGGAATTGTCATGGAGTTCTCCGTTGGTGATTGGTCCCGGCACCGCAATCGGTCTGGAGCGATCACCGGCGGGAAGCCCGTGGCGCGTGTGGTCCATCAGTTCCGTGCCGCCCCGCGCCTGGTCCATCGGGTGCGCCTGCGCCCTCATGCCGGCGCGTTCTCGGCGAAGGTCGCTAGCTGTGCGGCCAGTGCCCGCTCGAAGGCCGGCCGCGCAAGGCAGCGCTCCAGATAGGCGGAGACCAACGGATAATCGGCAAGCACCGTTTCCTCCTGCAATCCGCGCAGGACGGTGGCCATGACGATGTCGGCGACGCTGGAAAGGCGTAGACTCCGACGCAGCCGCGGCGCCGGTGGGGATGACCTGGATGCCGCGCTTCCCTGTCGGCATCGCGATCTGCCAAACCTGTGGTGTCGAAGCACAAGCTGGAGGAGAGGGCATCCTCGGGAAGGATGGGTATGATCGGCGTGGCGGGCTCCACATCGTTCATCGATCCGGAGGACACGGCGGGGCGACCGTTTCAGTGTTCCATATGCGGCCGAGACCACGTCGCGAATGCGAGGCGACGCCATGATTGGCGCTACGGTTTGGCTGCGTTGGTCGCGAGCTTCTCGTCGACGGTGGCGACCGTTTCGGTGATCGCCGGGTGCGACAAGCCGATGGCGGCAGCGATCCGTTCGATCAGCTTGTCGACACGCTCGATATCGACGGCGCCCGAGTAGACCGCACGCGCGGCAGAGGACGGCTTCAGCAGGTTCGAAGCTGCTGCGGCGTATTTCTCGAAAGGCACCATATCGGCGGGATCGGCGCCGACGCGCTCGACCACCCCGTTCACGAAGTCGTAGATCTCGCGCGAACGATCGATGTCGCCGTGCACCGCTTCCTTAATCGACCGTGCCCCGCCGCGCGTGATGCAGCGATAGTTGCCGGTCGCCAGCATCGCCCATTTGGCAAGCGGCACGAACAGCGAATCGAACACCCGCAGCTTGACCGGCACGTCCTCGCCATCGACCCGGTAGCCGTCGATATCGGCCGCCAACCGCTCCAGCATGGCATTGTGCGCGGCGTCGCCGAATTTCGATACCTTGAAGTTTGTCGGCAAGCCCACGTGCAGGACATTCGCCTTCTCCTCTGGGGGGCGGAAGGCCTGCGGGTCCGGCGAACAGAGCGTGACGAGCTCGTGGTCGAACGCTTCCCAGATACCGGGATTGAGGAATGCGGCATTCAGCCCGGACGTCTCCAGGTCGGGAATGCGTTTGAGATAGGGCGGCGGCGGCATGTTCATGATGGACATGCACGGTACCTTCGCGGCGGCGATCCGGCCAAGAAGATCGGTCAGCGTGGGGTGGGAATACTGCGGTTCCTGCATGGCAAGGCACACCAGGTCGTAATCGGCGGGCCGGGCCGCCTCGGGCGTCGTCGCCGCCATGGCGCCGGGCAGGTCGGCGGAGCGGAAGCTGCGATGCGCGGCCTCGTCGCGCAGCTTGATCCGCACCTCTGTGCCTTCGGCGTTGATCAGGTCGGCCGTCTCGGCGCGGCAGACGAGCGTGACGTCGTGACCCGCCGCAATGAACTTGGTGCCGAGGAGCGAGCCGTAGGAGGCTCCGAGGATCAGGATCTTGTACGCCACTCAATGGGTCCTTTCGTGGGTCCAGCTAGCCTCGGCGCCTTCGGCGACCGGCACATCAATCGTATTGCGCAGTGCCGCGGTCGGTCGGCAAGCGTCGTGCCGGTCGGGCACGGCCGCGGGATCGTTCGCGTGCATCAGGTGTTACTTCAGCATTGGCAGCATATCGCGAAACGTCTGCGTTCCGGCCTGTCCCAGCCACTCGAAAATGACCATCTCGGTTGTCACGATGCTGACGCCCCCGGCGCTGAGGCGCGCGAGGCAGGCGAGCTCGCTTTCGATGGTGCGCGAGGCGGTGGCATCGGACACCACGAAAACGTCAAAGCCGGCCTCGACGAGACTGGCGGCCGTCTGGACCACGCATATGTGCGCTTCCATCCCGGTCAGCACCGCCTGCCTGCGGTCGAGCGCCCGGAAGGCGGTGGCGAAACCTTCGTCCTCCATGCACGAGAAATGCATCTTGGCCAGAATGGGCGACTCGCCCGCCGCCTGCCGGATCTCGGGAATCGTGTGACCTAGTCCCTTGGGGTATTGCTCGGTGACGAGGGCGGGCACGCCGGTCTTCGCAGCTGCGTTCAGCAGCACCCGGGTATTGCGGATGGTGCGCGCGGGCGCCTGCATGGCGGGTACCAGACGCTCCTGCATGTCGATGACGACTAGCGCCGAGTCGAGGGCGCGGATCAGCATGAATCGCTCTCCCCTGCGAGTCCGTTTGTCATGTGTGTGGTATACCACATCGTAGGTTGTCAACGGCCTCTCCCGGATTCGGCTTGCGATGTCAGTTGACGGACAGCTTTACGGTTGTATGGTATACCACATACGGGCGAGAGTCGCGGCAGCAAGCTGACCGGACCGTATCGGGGGGAGGACGCACTACGTGTCGATCGGCGACCGGCTCAGCCCGATTGCGGAAAGCTTCACGTTGAAGGATCATACCTTCGATGTGCTGCGCGCCGCGATCCTCGACATGGAGATCTATCACCCCGAAACGAATCTCCGGCTGGACGAGCGCATGCTGGCGGAGCGGCTCAAGATATCGCGGACGCCGGTCCGCGAGGCGCTGGCGAGGCTGGCGCAGGACGGTCTGGTGGAGATCGTGCCGCGCAAGGGCGTATTCGTCATTCGCAAGGCGCGCGAGGAGATCCTCGAGATGGTCATCACCTGGGCTGCGCTGGAAAGCATGGCCGCTCGGATGGCGACGGTTCGGGCGAGCGACGCGGCGCTGTTCGCCCTGCGTGCTTTTGCGATAGAGCATAGCAGCGATGCTGAGCGCGCGGATCTCGAAGAATATTCTGACGCGAACATTACGTTCCACCAGACGATCCTGGAACTGTCGGGGTGTTCCCTGCTGGGCAAGACGGCGGACGGGTTGTTCATGCACATGCAGGCGGTGCGCCGCAGGGCAATGGGCGAAAGCGACCGCGCGCGCAGATCTGTGGTCGATCACATGGAAATCATCGATGCGCTGATCGGTCGTGACGCCGATCTGTCGGCGCGCCTGGTGCGCGAACATACAATGCGGCTGCATGATCATATCAGTAGAACGTGGACCCGACTGCAAACGCTCGGCTCGATCAGGGGCGCTTCGAACCGCGCGGATACACCGGCAACTGCCAATTGAATGCAACGGGACAGGCGAGGACGCACATGACTCTTTCGGATGTGACCAGACTTCCGGGCGCCGATAGCGCGATGGCCGCCGGCGCGGCAGAACTGACGGACGGATTTCACCTCCTGATCGATGCGCTGAAGCTGAACGGGATTACCACGATCTATAATGTGCCGGGTATTCCAATCACCGATCTGGGCCGATATGCACAGGCCCAGGGCATGCGGGTGATATCGTTCCGGCACGAACAGAATGCCGGCTATGCCGCCTCGGTGGCAGGTTTTCTGACCAAGAAGCCCGGTGTCTGCATGACCGTCTCTGCCCCCGGATTTCTGAACGGGCTGACGGCGGTGGCCAATGCGACAACCAACTGCTGGCCGATGATCATGATATCCGGATCGTCCGAGCGCGAGATCGTCGATCTGGCGCAGGGCGATTACGAGGAAATGGACCAGCTTGCCATCGCGCGACCCTTCTGCAAGGCAGCCTACCGGCTGAATCACGCCGAGGACATCGGGATCGCCATCGCGCGTGCCATCCGCAGCGCGGTCAGCGGGCGGCCGGGGGGCGTTTACCTGGATATTCCGGGTGCAATGCTGGGCCAGGTGATGGATGCCGCCGAGGGCGCAAAGACGCTGGTTAGGGTGATTGACCCCGCACCGCGACAGACACCGTCCGACAGTGCCGTTGCGCGCGCCATCGCCGTGATGAAGGAGGCCAAACGACCGCTGATCGTCATTGGCAAGGGTGCCGCCTACGACCAGTCGGACGACATCGTTCGTGATCTGGTCGAAAAGACTGGCTATCCCTTTCTGCCGATGTCGATGGCGAAGGGTCTGTTGCCCGATACACATCCGCAATGCGCCTCGGCCGCGCGGTCGATGGTGCTGAAGGATGCAGATGTCGTCGTGATGCTGGGCGCGCGTATAAACTGGCTGCTCAGCCACGGTAAGGGTAAGCAATGGGGCGAACCCGGCAGCAAGCGCTTCGTCCAGATCGACATTGCAGCCGAGGAGATGGACAGCAACGTCGAGATTGCGGCACCATTGGTCGGCGACGTGGGGTCCTGCGCGAAAGCGCTGCTGAATGCCATGGCAGGTGAGGGAATTTCGCCTCCGACCGATTGGCTGAACGCGGTGCACGGTAAGGCCGAAGACAACATGGCCAAGATGGCGTCGCGCCTGCGCAACAACAATATCCCCATGGACTATCACGCCGCACTCGGCGTGCTGAAGGACATCATAACCGAGCAGCCCGATACGATACTTGTGAACGAGGGCGCCAATACGCTGGATCTCGCACGGTCGATTATCAACATTCACAAGCCGCGACACCGGATCGACGTGGGCACCTGGGGCGTTATGGGAATCGGCATGGGCGCATCTATTGCCGCGGCGATCGAAACCGGCAAACGGGTGCTGGCCGTGGAAGGAGACAGCGCCTTCGGGTTCTGCGGGATGGAGGTGGAAACGATCTGCCGCTACAGGCTGCCGATCTGCGTGGTCGTATTCAATAACAATGGTATCTATCGCGGAGACGGTGAGAATTGGGGTGGTGGCGACGACCCGGCTACCACCTCCTTTGTGCCTGACGCTCGCTACGACAAGATGATGGAGGCTTTTGGCGGCGTGGGCGCATGGGTCACGACGCCCGATGAATTACGCACGGCCGTCAATGCCGCGCTGGCAAGCGGTAGTCCAACCTTGGTCAACGCCGCAATAGACCCCGCTGCAGGCAAAGAAAGCGGAAACATCGGTAACCTGAATCCGCAGTCGGTCGTGGCGCGGGCGCGCTACCCGCAGGCGCGGCAGTAAGAATCAGAAGGTACGGTAAGATGAAAGCTCTTGAAGGCATCAAGGTTCTCGATTTCACACATGTGCAATCAGGACCGACCTGTACCCAGCTTCTGGCCTGGTTTGGCGCAGACGTGATCAAGGTGGAACGCCCCGGGGTTGGCGATGCCACGCGCCAACAGCTGGTCGACAAACCCGGCGCCGACAGTCTTTACTTCACAATGCTGAACCACAACAAGCGATCGATCGAGATCAACTCGAAAAGTGAGACCGGAAAAGAGGTACTGACACGCCTTATCGAGACATGCGACGTGCTCGTAGAAAATTTCGCGCCCGGCGCATTGGATCGAATGGGCTTCTCCTGGGAGACAATCCAAGAGATCAATCCGCGGATCATCGTGGCATCGGTGAAGGGATTTGGCCCCGGCAAATACTCCGAATGCAAGGTCTATGAAAACGTCGCGCAATGCGCCGGTGGTTCGGCATCGACGACGGGGTTTCTTGACGGGCCGCCACTCGTCACCGGCGCGCAGATCGGCGATAGTGGCACGGGCCTGCATCTCGCCCTCGGCATCGTCGCGGCGCTGTATCAGCGCGAGAAGAGTGGTCGCGGTCAGAAGGTGCTGGCCGCCATGCAGGACGGCGTGATCAACCTATGCAGGGTGAAATTGCGCGACCAGCAGCGCCTGGAAGCGGGGCCGCTGACGGAGTACTCCCAGTTTGGCGAGGGCATCGAGTTCGGCGATGCGACGCCGCGCGCTGGCAACGACTCGGGCGGGGGGCAGCCTGGCCGCATTCTGAAATGCAAGGGGTGGGAGACCGATCCCAACGCCTATACCTACTTCATCACGCAAGCGGCCGTATGGGAAAAGATCTGTGACGTGATCGGCAAACCCGAATGGAAGGCAGATCCTGACTACACCACGCCCAAAGCGCGCTTGCCGCGCCTGAACGAAATCTTCTCGACAATCGAGGAGTGGACCATGACCAAGACGAAGTTCGAGGTTATGGAGCTGTGCAATCCGCACGATATCCCGGTTGGGCCGATCCTCAGCATGAAGGAAATAGCCGAGGACGAGGGGTTGCGCGCCACGGGCACGATCGTTGAAGTCGATCACCCGGAGCGTGGCCCGTACCTCAGTGTCGGCTGCCCGATCAAGATGTCCGATAGCCCGGTCGAGGTGACGCGCTCACCATTGCTGGGCGAGCATACGTCCGAAATACTGCGCGACCTGCTGGGATACTCCGGCGAGGATTACGAGCGCGTCGTCAATTCAGGCGCCGTGGGTGAGGTCAAGGCCATCGCTGCAGAGTAAATCGGGACACGGCCCAGTAGAAGTGGTCGGACCGGAGAGGGGGAGGACGGCATGCGCCTGATCGTCATGGGGCAGCAAGCCTTCGGGAAGGATGTTCTGGCAAAGCTGCTGGGCGCCGGAACCGACGAGGTGGTGGCTGTATACTGCGAGCCAGACAAGGCAACCGTGGACCCAATAAAGGCATTTGCCACGGAAAGGGGTTTACCGGTTCTGCAGCCGGCGCATTTCGAGGATCAGGCGGACCTTGCCGAACTCGCATCATTTCATGCCGATCTGATGATCATGGCCTTCGTGAATGTTTTCGTTCCGGAGGAGGCGCGCGACACGCCGCGGCACGGATCGATCTGCTTTCATCCGTCTCTCTTGCCGCTCCACCGCGGACCTTCTGCCGTGAACTGGCCAATCATAATCGGAAGCACAGTTTCCGGGTTCTGCTGGTTCTATCCGTCGGACGGCTTGGATGAAGGCGATATCCTGCTGGACTGGGAGTGCCCGATCGAACCTGACGATACGGTGATCGATCTTTACTTCAAGAAAATCTATCCCGCCGCGGTCGACTCGGTGCTTGAAGTTGTCGATCTCTATCGTTCGGGCGATCCGCCGCACAGGTCGCAGGACGAAGCCCGAGCGACCTACGAGCGCCGCTGCACGAAGAAGAATTCGCGCATCGATTGGAACAAGCCTGTCACGCAGGTATACAATCTGATCCGAGGCACCAATCCGGCGCCGGGAGCTTGGTTTTCGATGGGCGATAGGTCTATTGAAGTATTCGATTGCGCACGGGAGCACGGCGACGGAGTTTCGGGCCGTGTAGTGGAGGTCGCCGACGATGGCGTGGTCGTCCAGTGCGTCGGGGGGCGCATCCGCGTAAAACGGGTCAGGCCTGCGGACGGCGCCAAGATGGGAGCAGCCGAATGGGCCAAGTCCGCCGGAGTTGAACCGAAACATGACCTCGGCGCCTGAAGCAAGTGTCGTAGAAGGAATGCGTCGATGACGGATATCGAAATTGCCCGTGCCGCCCGCAAGTTGCCTATTCAGGACGTCGGGGCCAAGCTCGGCATTCCCGGCGAACATCTCCTTCCCTTCGGCCACGACAAGGCCAAGGTGTCGGAGGCGTTCATCAAGTCGCTGGCCGACCGCAAGGACGGGCATCTGATCCTGGTCACGGCGATCAACCCGACGCCCGCCGGCGAGGGTAAGACGACGACGACGGTGGGATTGGGCGATGGTCTGAATGCGATCGGCAAGAACGCGGTGATCTGCATTCGGGAGGCGTCGCTCGGACCGAATTTTGGCATGAAGGGCGGCGCGGCCGGCGGAGGCCATGCGCAGGTTGTCCCGATGGAGGACATGAACCTCCACTTCACGGGAGATTTCCACGCGATTACCTCCGCTCACAACCTTCTTGCCGCAATGCTGGACAATCACATCTACTGGGGCAACGAGCTGGAGATCGATATACGGCGTATTGCCCTGCGTCGCGTCATCGATATGAACGATCGGGCGCTGCGGCAGATCGTGTGCAATCTTGGTGGTGTGGCGAACGGATTTCCGCGGGAGGCCGGCTTCGACATCACGGTCGCATCCGAGGTAATGGCAATTCTGTGTCTGTCCACTGACCTTGCGGACCTGGAGCGTCGCCTGGCAAAGATCATCGTCGGATATAAACGCGACCGAACGCCGGTTTACTGCAGTGACATCAAGGCAGATGGCGCAATGGCGGTGCTGCTGAAGGACGCGATGCAACCGAATCTGGTGCAAACTCTGGAGAATAATCCCGCGTTCGTTCATGGTGGTCCCTTTGCCAATATTGCCCACGGGTGCAACTCGGTTGTGGCGACGACGACGGCCTTGAAACTTGCGGATTATGTCGTAACCGAAGCAGGCTTCGGGGCCGATCTGGGGGCCGAGAAGTTTTTCGACATCAAGTGCCGAAAGGCGGGGCTGCGTCCGTCGGCCGTTGTCCTTGTCGCGACGGTGCGCGCAATGAAGATGAATGGTGGCGTCAAGAAAGAGGATCTGGGCGCAGAGAATGTTGACGCCGTCAGGAAAGGTTGCGCGAATCTCGGGCGGCATATCGAGAACCTCGGGAAGTTCGGCGTGCCCCTGGTCGTCGGGATCAACCATTTCGCGACCGATACCGATGCCGAGGTTCAGGCGATCAAGGATTATTGTGTCGAGCACGGCGCCGAGGCGATCCTGAACACCCACTGGGCCGACGGCGGCAAGGGCATCGAGGAGACGGCGCGCAGGATCGTGGAGCTTTGCGAGAGTGGCACCGCCGATTACCGTCCGCTCTATCCCGACGACATGCCGCTCTTCCAGAAGATCGAAACGATCGCCAAGGAGATATACCGCGCCGATGAGGTTGTTGCCGATACCAAGATCCGCAATCAGTTGACGGAATGGCAGGACCAGGGCTACGGCAATCTGCCGGTCTGCATGGCCAAGACCCAATACTCGTTCACGACCGATCCCGACCGGCGCGGCGCGCCAACCGGCCACAGCCTGCCGATCCGCGACGTTCTGCTATCGGCCGGCGCGGGTTTTGTCGTGGTCATCTGTGGCGAAATAATGACCATGCCCGGATTGCCGCGCGTGCCTTCGGCCGAAAACATCCGCATCAACAAGGACGGCCTGATCGACGGCCTGTTCTGAGGGGAGCCGACGTGATCCGCAAGATACTGGTTCCGGTCAGGGGCGACGGCAAGGGCGACAATGTTCTGGGCCATGCCGCAGCCCTTGCGCATCGGCACGCCGCGCGAGTCGAGATTGTGCATTGCCGGCCACGCGCCGAGGATCTGATGCCATTCGGCATTCACATCCCGGACTTTCTGCGCAAACAGATCGTCGAGCAGTCGCACCAGGTTGCCGACCAGGAGGAGGCCGGACTGCGGGCGGAGATGGAGGTGCTGGCGCGGCAACTCGATCTTTCCGTGCGAGCCGATGCGACCGGGGCGGCGACGGTCGCCTTTATCGAGGAGGCCGGACGCCAAGTCGAGGTGATCAAGCGGCACGGTCGCCTCAGCGACATGATCGCGGTGGCGAAACCGGACCGGGACCGCAATCTCGGCTTCAACACGCTGAAAGCGGCGCTGTTCAATGCGGGCCGCCCGGTCCTGATGTGCCCACCGCGGACGGCGCCGCCGGCGACGCTGGGCGCGCAGGTCGCCATCGCGTGGAACGGCAGCGCCGAGGCCGCGCGTGCCCTAGCGCAATGCAAGGCAGTACTGCGCGCGGCCGATCGCGTCTGGATCCTGAGCAACGGCGTCGACTCCGGGCCGGGCACGTCGACCGAGGACCTGCTGGCCTATCTCGCGCTGCACGACATCGCCGCGCGGACCGAAGCGTTCCCCGCCCGCGGCAAGGTTGGCCATGAGCTGCTGCGCGTGTCGACCGAACTTGGGGCCGACATGCTGATCATGGGCGCCTATGGCGACAGCCACGAACGCGAGACCGTTTTTGGCGGCAACACGCAAACGATCATTGACAGTGCCGAAATGCCTGTCTTGCTCAATCACTGATCGGGGAGCGGTGAACGCAACCACGATTGACGCTGCAAAGGCCGCGAAAAGAACGGCCTGAAGATCAAGAATGGTGCTACGCAATAGCACTGCAAACGCCAAAGGGAGGACCACATGGCGCATACGATCAGACTTCTGACAACGATAGCCGGAGCCACGGCATTGGGTGCCTTTGCCATGACCGCATCGGCGCAGTCGTGGGAGCCAAACAAGCCTATCGACTTCGTCATCATGGCGGGCGCCGGCGGCGGTGCCGACCAGATCGCCCGCTTCCTGCAATCGGTGGCCGAGAAAAAGGACCTGACGAATCGACCGCTGGTGCCGAACAACAAGGGCGGCGGGTCCGGCGCCGAAGCCCTCATTGCGCTGAACGGGGCCTCGGACCCCGACCACACGATTCTGGTCACGCTGAACTCGTTTTTTACCACGCCGCTGCGTCAGGAGAACCTGGGCATCGACGTCTCAACCTTCACGCCGGTCGCGATGATGGGGGTCGATCCCTTCGTGCTGTGGGTCCACCAGGACAGCGGCATCGCGACGTTCGAGGAATGGCTGGAAACGGTTCGGGCCCAGGACGGCGAGTACGTGATGGGCGGCACCGGCACCGGCCAGGAAGATTCGCTGGTGATCGCGTTCCTGGAAAACGAGTTCGACCTCGACGTGAAGTACATCCCCTACGACGGCGGCGGCGCCGTGGCCAAGGATCTGGCCGGTCAACAGGTCATGGCGACGGTGAACAATCCGTCGGAAGCCAAGGGATTCTACGAAGCCGGCAACGTGGTGCCTCTGGTCGCGTTCTCGGACGAGCGGCTGCCGGCATTTCCCGACGTGCCCAGCATCAAGGAAATGGGCGCTGACTTCAGCTACTACAATCAGCGGGCCGTGGTCGGCGCGCCCGGTCAATCGCCGGAGGCGGCCGAGTACTACCAGACCCTGTTCAAGACGATCTACGACACCGAGGAATGGCAGGGCTACATGGAATCCGAGTCGCTTTCCCCACTCTGGATGAACCCGGACGAGCAGGCCGCATACTGGAATACCCAGATCGAGCGGCACAGGGAACTGCTGGCCACGATGGAATAACCATCGGGCCGGACCGGTGTGATCGTACTCGCGGGAGATCCAGATGCGGCTTGGTGAGATCGTTACGGCAGGCGTTCTGGCGGTCCTGTCCATATACATGATGTGGAAGAGTACGGAGCTTAATATCGGCTATACGACAGGGACAGGCCCCGGAGGCGGGGCCTGGCCGTTCTGGCTGTCGGCGATCATGCTGATCTGCACGGTTCTGATCGCGGTCAACTGGGCGCGGCGGACATCCCCGCCTTCCCGGTCGACCGAGCCGGTGCTTGATGCGGAGGGCCGCAAAATGCTGATTCAGGTCGGCGGCGGACTCTTCGGGTTCGTCGCGCTGATCGGGATCATTTCGCTCTACGGCGCAATGGCGCTGTTCCTGTTCTATTACGTCTGGTTCCTAGGTCGACACAGGCTGTGGCTGGCGTTGCTTATCTCGATCGCGACACCGATCATCTTCTTCTTCTTTTTCGAGGGTCTGATGCGGATCACCATGCCCAAGGGCCTGGCGTTTACCGAGCCGTTCTTCAACGTGATGTACGAAATCATCTACTGAACACCCAGACAGGAAGCGGACACGACAAATGGAGATTCTCGGCCTTCTTTCATCCGGGCTGTACGACGCGATCCAGCCGCTGAACCTGATGCTGATCATACTCGGGGTGACCCTGGGCCTGTTCATCGGCGCGACGCCGGGCCTCGGGTCGGTGAACGGGGTCGCCATCCTGCTGCCCATCACCTTTCTGGTGCCGCCGGCATCTGCGATCATCTTTCTGGCCGCGATTTATTACGGCGCAATGTATGGCGGCGCGATCAGTTCGATCACGCTCGGAATACCGGGCGCATCTACCGCTGTGGCGACGACATTCGACGGCCGGCCGTTGGCCCTCCAAGGGCGCGCCAGCCTCGCCCTCGTGACGGCGGCACTCGCGTCCTTCATCGGCGGCACGGTGTCCATCATTCTGTTCACCGCCTTTGCGCCCGTCCTCGCTTCGGTCGCGCTCAGTTTCGGTCCGCCCGAGATCTTTGCGCTGATGCTGCTGGCCTTCGCCACCTTTGTCGGGCTTGGCGGCGACGACATTCCGAAGACGATCCTGTCGATCTGCCTTGGCCTCGTCTTCGCGGCGGTCGGGTTCGACCAGATATCGGGCGCGCCGCGGCTGGTGTTCTTTGACATCTCGGGCTTTCTCCACGGCATCAACTTCCTCGTGCTCGCCATCGGCGTCTACGGCATCGGCGAAATGCTGTGGACGCTCGACACGACCCGCGGAAAGATCGCATCGTCCGAGGCGAAAATGACGCTGAAGGGTATCGTCTCGGATTCAAAGGAAGGCATGCGGCGCGGTTGGAAGGGTACAACGATCGGGTCCTTCCTGGGTTTTTTCGTCGGCATCCTTCCCGCCGCCGGAGCGACGCCCGGCTCGTTGATGGCTTACGGCGTCTCCAAGATGGTGTCGAAGAACCCGTCCGAGTTCGGCAAGGGGCATCCCGGCGGGGTCGCCGCGCCCGAGGCCGCCAATAACTCGGCCTCGACCGGTTCGATGCTGCCGATGCTGACGCTGGGGATCCCGGGGTCGCCCACGACAGCCATCCTCCTGGGCGGCATGGTGATCTGGGGCCTGACGCCGGGGCCGCGGCTGTTCACCGACCAGCCCGAATTCGTCTGGGGCCTGATCGGGTCGTTCTATGTGTCGAACTTCTTCGCGCTGGTCATCAACCTGTCGTTCATCCCTCTGTTCATCTGGATGCTGCGGATGCCGTTCACCATTCTGGCGCCGATGATCTTCGTGCTGTCGATTGTCGGTGGCTACGCCGCCACACGGGACATGCACGATGTCTGGCTGATGCTGGGTTTCGGGATCGGCGCATTCTTCCTGCGCAAGTTCGACTATCCGCTTGCCCCTGCCGTGCTGGCGATCGTGCTGGGCCCGATCGCCGAGCCAACGCTGCGCCAGTCGCTGCTGCTGTCGTCCGGCGATTTCAGCATCTTCATCACCCGACCGGTTGCGGGGCCGATCACGATCATCGCGATCATCCTGATCCTGCTGCCGCTGTTCAAGGTTCTGCGCGACAGGTTCGGCGGTCGCCGGGTGCGCGGCGCGTAGGGCCGTCGCGCAACCGGTGCCGGTGGCACGATGAGCGATCCGGCATCCGCGTTCGATGCGTGGAACCCGGGGGTTGCCTCGGAGATACCGACGCGGCTGATGCCCAGCGTCACACTCTACCGGCCCGGAAACAGCACCGTCGACTATCCGGGGGCCCGTGACGCGGCGATGTTCTGCGGACTGAAACCGCAGGACATGATTGCCTTTACCGCGCGGCGATTGATCGTCCACGAGCTACTGATCCGGGTCACGGCCGATCTCCATGTACCGGACGGACCGAATTACGAGGACCTGGGGATCAGTCTGCGCGGCATGGCGGCCCGGATTCTTGATGGCCACATAAAACCGCGGATGACGATGTTCGATGCTGCCTTCGCCGACCTGCGCGGCGAAGTCGAGCAACGCCTCGGCGCGCTTCTGGCGCAGGCGTTCGATCCGCCCGTCCCCGCGCCGGCCGAGCGCGGAGGGCGCCTGTCACGGCTGTTCGGGACGAAGCCGGTCGCGGTGGTCGCGGCGCAGCCTGACGAGATTGCGGCTATCGACACATGGCGACTGGCGATCCGGCAAACGCAGGGGCTGGACCGCGACTGCCTGACCGGCCTCTGCACCGTCGTGTCCGGCATCGTCGGGCAACGCGGCCGTCTGCTGGCCGACCGGACGCTGGTGATCCGGCTGGCGGCGGACATGGTCTGCAACACCCATGGCAGCCGCATGATCGGACAGATGCTCGACCCGATCATCCATGCGGCCGCCACAGCGGAGGGGTACCGGCTGCTGCCTGCCCAGTCGGGACCCGTCGTGCTGAATGTGAAGGGTGCATCCGCTGCGGGGAAAAGCACGATACGTCCGCTGCAACGCGATCTGGCGGAACGGCTGGGCGTGCCGTGGGACGAATTCGCCCTGGTCAGCCCGGATTACTGGCGCAAGTTTCTGCTCGACTACGCCAGCCTTGGCGAGGACGCGAAATACGCGGCGATGCTGACCGGCTCCGAGCTGGAGATCATCGACACGAAGCTGGACGGCTACATGGAGGACAAGGCGGCGCAATCGCGGATGTCCCATTTGCTGATCGACCGCTTCCGCTTCGACAGCTTTGCCGCCGCCGACAGCCAGCCCGCCGACAGTCGGCTGCTCAGCCGTTTTGGCGAGCGGGTGTTCATGTTCTTCATCATCACGCCGCCTGCCGAAACCGTGGAACGCGCCTGGAGACGCGGATTGACGACTGGCCGTTACAAGGCGGTGGACGACCTGCTCTATCACAATGTCGAAGCCTATACCGGCATGCCTCATCTGTTCTTCAACTGGGTGAAGAAGAAAGATCAGAATCTGCATTTCGAGTTTCTCGACAATGCCATTCCGCTGGGCGAGCGACCGCGCTCGCTCGCCTTTGGCTGGAATGACCGGATCACGATACTGGACGTCGGCGGCATCCGCTGCCTGCATCGCTATAGAAAGCTGAATGTCGACGCCCGTCGTCCCGAGGATGTCCTGATCGACGAAGATAGCTCCAAGGACGACTTTGTTCGGGATTGCATCGCCCGCATATCCGAGGTGACGTTTCTCGATCAAGAGACGCGGCGGATCGTCGGTCATACCCGCGATGGTGTCTGCGATTTCGAGGCCGACGGGTTCTTCGAGACGGCGTGCATTGAGGTGACGCGTTCCGGGGACACCGGCGACCACGACGCCGCGCCGGTGCTCGACCTTGACTACGAGCGGACCTTTACCGTGGGCGCGTGGTAAGCTTCGCTGCCGGGGATCGCGGGTTGGACCTACGCCTCAGGAACCAGCAGGATCTTGCCCCTATGGCCGCCCGCTTCCATCAATTCATGCGCCGCCGTGGCCTCGTCGAAGCCGAAGATGCGAAAGGTTTGCGCCGTCAGCCTGCCATCCGCGAACAACGGCCAGACCCGGTCGCGCAGGTCCGCCGCCACCGCGCTCTTGAAACCGTCGGGCCGCGAGCGCAGGGTCGAGCCGGTATAGGCCAGCCGTTTCAGCATGATCGGCATAAGGTCGATCTGTACTTTCGACCCGCCATTGAACGCAAGCTGCACGATCCGCGCATCCGGGCTGGCCGCCTTGATGTTGCGTGCGATATAGTCTCCGCCGATGATGTCGAGGATCAGATCGGCCCCGCCATTCTGGCGGACGATGTCGACGAAATCCTCATCGTTGTAGTCGATCGTTCGCGCGGCGCCCATCGCACTGACGAATCCCGCGTCATCCTTTCCGCAGGTCGCGAAGACGCGCAGGCCGAACTGGCTGCCCAATTGAACCGCAGTCGATCCGATGCCGCCGGCGCCACCATGCACCAGAAACAGGCCCTCCATCGGTACCTCGCGACCGTGAAACAGATTGCTCCAGACTGTGAAATAGGTCTCGCACAGGCCGGCCGCGTCGATAACGGTGGTATTGGCGGGAACCGGAAGGCAATGCGACGCGTCGACCGCAACATATTCGGCATAGCCGCCGCCATTCGTGAGCGCGCAAATTGCATCACCCACCGCCCATTCCGTCACGCGGCCGCCGAGGGCGACGACGGGGCCGGACACCTCCAGCCCCAACAGATCCGACGCGCCTTTCGGTGGTGGGTAGTGGCCGCGCCGCTGCAACAGATCGGGGCCGTTCACGCCAGCCGCCGCCACCTGTACCAGAACCTCGCCCGGCCCCGGCCGGGGCAGGGGTCGCGAACCGATCTCCAGCACATCGGGCCCGCCCGCATCGCGCATTTCGACGGTCCTCATTCGTTCCGGAAGCATACTGTTCTCCGTTGGTTTCGGCTGGACCGGTGAGTGTCCGCAACCTATCTTGAGGCCGACGATAGGGGCCGCTAGTTTCATATGCAATCCCGATAGCGGCCAAACGAAAGCCAATCCGCCGGAATGACCGATATACGCGATCTTCAGCTCCTTGTGTCGCTGTCGCGCACCAGGCATTTCTCGCGGGCTGCTGACGATTGCGGTATCTCGCAGCCCGCTTTCTCGGTCCGCATTCGCAAGCTGGAAAGCAGCTTTGCCCTGCCGCTTGTGCGGCGCGGCAATCGTTTCATGGGCTTCACCCGTGAGGGCGAGGTGGTGCTGAAATGGGCGCGCAAGGTGCTGGCCGATATCGAGGGCATGCGCCAGGAAATCGATGCGCTGCACAACAATCTCAGCGGCAGGCTGGCGCTTGGCGCGATCCCGACGGCGCTGCCTTTTGCGGCCAAGGTCTCGTCGGTCCTGCGGCGCCAGCACCCGAACCTGTCGATCGAGATTCATTCGCTGTCGACCCGGCTGATCGACATTCGTCTGAACGACTTTTCACTCGACGCGGGCATCATGTATCTGGAGGACGCCGATCCAATGATTACCGCGCCACTTTATGAGGAAACCTACGTCCTGATCTCGCCGCGTGCGCTGGCGCCGCGCCAATCGGGCACCGCGACATGGGCCGAGGCGGCCCGGTTGCCGCTGTGCCTGCTGACGGGTGACATGCGCAACCGCCAGTTCCTCGACGCGGTGTTTCGCGGCATCGGGCAGGTGCCCACGGTGGTGATGGAGGCCAGCGGGTTCACCGCCGTTCTGGCGCAGGTGGCGATCGGCACGGCCGCCACCATCGCGCCGCTGGGGCTGGCCCAGACCTTTCTGGCGGACGCGAACACCGTCCATTTGGCGCTGAGCGACCCGGTGGCGACCCATGCCGTCGGCCTGTCGATCAAGGACCAGACGCCGGTGCCCCCGATGATCACGGCGCTGCGCCAGGCGGTCCTGGCTTCATTATAACAGGTTCGGATAGCGCCTTTCGAAAGCAATATTGGATACTATCGCAAATCCCTGCGACGTTGGGTGGGCCATGGTGAAGGGATTACGATGAACGCGCAGGACCGATCGGGTGTCTGGAAATCGGGCAGCGGCAAGGGGCGCCGCACGCCCAAGGGCCGGCAGTACCAGGACGCGGCGCTGGCCGAGGTGCGCACGTTGCTGGGCGATCAACCGCGTCGCAGGGACCTGCTGATCGAGTTCCTGCACCTGATCCAGGACAAGTTCGGCTGCCTGTCGGCTGCACATCTGGTGGCCCTGGCCGAGGAGATGCGCCTGTCGCAGGCTGAAGTCTACGAGGTCGCCACCTTCTATGCGCATTTCGACGTGGTGAAGGAGGGCGAGGCACCGCCACCGGCCCTGACCATCCGGGTTTGCGACAGCCTGTCGTGCGAACTGGCCGGCGCCCGCCAACTGATGGCGGCGCTGACGGACGGGCTGGACGCCAGCGCGGTGCGGGTTCTGCGCGCGCCGTGCATGGGCCGCTGCGACACCGCGCCGGTGCTCGAGCTGGGGCATCACCACATCGACCACGCGACGCCGGAAAAGGTGCAGGCCGCCATCGCGGGCGGCCATATCCACGCTGAACTGCCCAAGTACCAGAGCTTCGACGCCTATCGCGCGGCGGGCGGCTACGCCGCGTTGGCCGACCTTCGCGGCGGTGCCGCGACACCGGAGGAGGTGCAGGAGTCGCTGCTGGCTTCGGGCCTTCGCGGGTTGGGCGGGGCGGGGTTCCCCTCGGGCCGGAAATGGTCTTTCGTACGTGCCGCGCCCGGGCCGCGATATCTTGCCGTGAACGGCGACGAGGGCGAACCCGGTACCTTCAAGGACCGCTACTACCTCGAACGCACGCCGCACCTCTTCCTCGAAGGAATGCTGATCGCGGCCTGGGCGGTCGGGGCCGAAACGTGCTTCATCTACATGCGCGATGAATATCCTGCCGTACTGGAGGTCCTGCGCCGCGAGATCGCGGCGCTGGAAGCCGCCGGCATCGTGGCGCCGGGCCATGTGGATCTGCGCCGCGGCGCCGGGGCCTATATCTGCGGCGAAGAGAGCGCGATGATCGAGTCGATCGAGGGCAAGCGCGGCCTGCCTCGGCACCGCCCGCCCTACGTCGCGCAGGTGGGCATCTTCGACCGGCCGACGCTGGTACACAATGTCGAGACGCTGCTCTGGGTGGCACGGGTCTGCCGCGAAGGGCCCGAGGTGTTGAGCGCCACCGAGAAGAACGGGCGCAAGGGTCTGCGCGCCTATTCCGTTTCGGGGCGGGTGAAATCGCCCGGCGTTTATCTGCTGCCGGCGGGATCGACCATCGCCGACGTGATCGACGCCGCGGGCGGCATGCTAGACGGCCACCGCTTCAGGGCTTACCAGCCCGGTGGGCCGTCGTCCGGCCTGCTGCCCGCGTCGATGGACGACATCCCGCTGGATTTCGATACGCTGCAACCGCATGGCAGCTTCATCGGCTCGGCGGCCGTGGTGGTCCTGTCCGATAAGGACCGCGTGCGGGACGCCGCGCTGAACATGCTGCGTTTCTTCGAGGACGAAAGCTGCGGCCAGTGCACGCCCTGCCGGGTCGGGTGCGCGAAGGCCGTCACGCTGATGCAGGCCGAGGTCTGGGACAGGCCGCTACTCGAAGACCTCTGCCAGGTCATGGTCGACGCCTCGATCTGCGGACTGGGGCAGGCGGCGCCGAACGCGATCCTGCTGACGATGAAACATTTCGGCGCCGAGGTTGGCGCGCCCGACGATGCGGCCGACGGCGGCATGCCGCCACCCGAGGAAAGCTACGGGACCGTGCAGGCATTGGAGCACAAGCAATGAACAAGCCCATCTCGTTCACACTCGACGGGCAGACCGTCGCCGCGGCGCCGGGCGAAACCATCTGGCAGGTGGCCAAGCGCGCCGGCACCACGATCCCGCATCTGTGCCACAAGGACGCGACCGGCTACGTGCCCGACGGCAACTGCCGCGCCTGCATGGTCGAGATCGACGGCGAGCGGGTGCTGGCCGCGTCCTGCATTCGCACGCCCACCGACGGCATGGTAGTCAGTTCCGCGTCCGACCGGGCGACGAGCGCGCAGCGGATGGTCATGGAACTGCTGGTCACCGACCAGCCGGCGCAGCCCGAGGCGCACGACCGGTCGTCGCACCTGTGGGACATGGCCGGGATGCTGGCGGTCGACGAGAGCCGCTTTCCGAGGCGCGACGCCGCCCGGGTGCCGCTGCTCGACGCGTCGCATCTGGCGATGTCGGTCAACCTCGATGCCTGCATCCATTGCAACCTGTGCGTGCGCGCGTGCCGCGACGTCCAGGTCAACGACGTGATCGGCATGTCGGGCCGCGGCTACGACGCCAAGGTCACCTTCGATTTCGACGACCCGATGGGCGCCTCCACCTGCGTCGCGTGTGGCGAGTGCGTGCAGGCTTGTCCCACCGGCGCTCTGATGCCGGCGGCCGTGCTGGACGGAGACGGCCACGGCGACAGCGCCGGCTTCGACCGCGAGATCGCCAGCGTCTGCCCCTATTGCGGGGTCGGTTGCCAGCTTTCGTTCAAGATCAAGGACGACAAGATCGCCTGGGTCGACGGGATCGAGGGCCCGGCGAACGAGAACCGGCTCTGCGTGAAGGGGCGGTTCGGCTTCGACTACATCGCCCACCCCGACCGGCTGCGAAAGCCGTTGATCCGCCGCGACGATGCCCCGGCAAAGGGCCTGAACGTCGATCCCTCGAACCCGCTGACCCATTTCCGCGAAGCGACCTGGGACGAGGCGCTGGACCTCGCCGCGCGCCGCCTGAAGGGACGCGGCACCGAGATCGCCGGCTTCGGGTCGGCCAAATGCTCGAACGAGGAAGCGTATCTGTTCCAGAAACTGATCCGCCAGGGCTTCGGCCACAACAACGTCGATCACTGCACGCGACTGTGCCATGCCTCGTCGGTCGCGGCCCTGCTGGAGAATGTCGGGTCGGGCGCCGTGACCGCGACATTCAACGAGATCGAGAATGCCGATGTAGCGATGGTCATCGGCGCAAATCCGGTCGAGAACCACCCTGTCGCCGCGACCTATTTCAAGCAGTTCACCAAGCGCGGCGGCAAGCTGATCGTCATGGACCCGCGCGGCCAGGGCCTGCGCCGCCATGCCAGCCACATGCTGCAATTCCGGCCCGGCACCGATGTGGCGATGCTGAACGCGATCATGAACGTGATCGTTGCGGAACGTCTGTACGACGCGCAGTATATCGCCGCCTTCACCGAGAACTGGGAGGCGATGAAGGACCACCTCGCGCCCTTCACGCCCGAGGCGATGGCGCCGCTGTGCGGCATCCCGGCCGAGGCGCTCCGCGATGTGGCACGCACCT
>PPFU01001538.1_pt1 | contig 20556 bp, 22 predicted proteins | sample 1535991 | NCBI WGS metagenome assembly PPFU01 (sample SAMN04901290, study PRJNA319586) | Hypolithon metagenome, whole genome shotgun sequencing project. | isolation source: Antarctic Hypolithon | place: Antarctica: Miers Valley | collected 2014
CCAGCGGCTGGCCGCCGGCGACCAGCAGCGGCTTGGGCGTGGTGTCGGTCAGCGGGCGCATGCGCTCGCCGAGCCCGGCGGCGAGGATCATCGCGCGCATCGGCATCCCGCCGTCCGTGGCATCAGCCCACCGCCTGCGGGGCGGGCGCGGCCAGCGCCGGCCGCACGTGGCGGTCCAGCAGCGCCGCCAGCGGCGCGAGCGCCGGGTGCCGCGGCAGCGCCTCGTCGAGATAGCGCAGGAAGCGCGGTGCATCGGCGAGGTACTTCGGCTTGCCGTCGCGATGGTGCAGCCGCGCGAAGATCCCGAGCACCTTGAGGTGGCGCTGGATGCCGATCAGGTCGGCGTCGTCGCGGAACCGCTCCAGCGCCGGCACCGGGATGCCGGCGGCCTGCGCGCGCGCGTGGTAGCCGTCCAGCCACCCTGCGGCGCGTTGGGGCGGCCAGTCGAGGAACGCGTCCTTGAACAGGGTCAGCGCGTCGTAGGCGACCGGGCCGCGCACCGCGTCCTGGAAATCCAGCACCGCGACGTCGCGCGCTGCACCGCCGCCGCAGGGCATCAGGTTGCGCGGCATGTAGTCGCGGTGCACCAGCACCTGCGGCTGCGCCAGTGCGCTGGCGACCAGCATGTCGGTGGCGGCATCGAACGCGGCGCGTTCGTCGGCGTCCAGCGCGACGCCGAGGTGGCGCCCGAGAAACCAGTCCGGGAACAGCGCCAGCTCGCGGCGCAGCAGCGCGTCGTCGTACGCGGGCAGGTCGGCCGGCGGCGCGATCGCCTGCAGCGCCAGCAGCTGCGTCACCGCGGCGTCGAACCAGGCGTCAGCCTCCTCGGCGTCCGCGTCCAGGGCCTGCAGCAGCGTGTCGACGCCGAGGTCCTCCAGCAGCAGGAAGCCCGCGGCGGCATCCATTGCCAGCAGCCGCGGCACGCGCACGCCGCCGCCGTCCAGCAGCGTGCGGATGCGCAGCCACGGCGCGACCGGCTCGCGGTCTGGCGGCGAATCCATGACGATGCACGTCGGCGCGGCGCCGTCGGTGCGCCAGTAGCTGCGGAAGCCGGCGTCGGTGGACGCGCGTTGCAGCGCCAGTGTCGGCTCGCCGGTGGCCTGACGCGCCCAGTCGCGGCGTTGGTCCGCTCGTGCGTCGTGCGGCGTGTCGTGCGCGGTGGGCTGCATGCGAAGGTCCGGTGCGGCGGGTCCGCGGGGGCCACAGGGTAGACTCACGCCCGGTTTTGCGCACCCGCGCCGCGCGCCATGCACCGGCCGTCGCGGCCAGCCACCGCACCGGCCCCGGCCGTGCCACCCATCCTGTTCCACCGCCGAGGCGAGCCCCCGATGATCCTGCAGCCCGTATTGCTCTCCGGCGGTTCCGGCACGCGGCTGTGGCCGCTGTCGCGCGAGGCGTATCCGAAGCAGTTCCTGGCGCTGGTCGGCGAGCGCACGATGCTGCAGGAGACCTGGCTGCGGGTCGCACCGCTGGCCACGGCGCCGCCGATCGTGGTCGCCAACGAGGAGCACCGCTTCCTCGCCGCCGAGCAGCTGCGGCTGGTGGGCGTGGAGGGCGCGCCGATCCTGCTCGAGCCGGTGGGCCGCAATACCGCGCCGGCGATCGCTGCCGCCGCTATGCAGGCGCTGGCCGGCGGCGACGACGCGCTGCTGCTGGTGCTGCCGTCAGACCATGTGGTCCGCGACGCCGACGCCTTCCGCGCCGCGGTGGCGACCGCGCGCGCGGCCGCGGAGGGCGGCGCGCTGGTGATCTTCGGCATCGTGCCGGAGTCGGCGGAGACCGGGTTCGGGTACATCCAGATAGAAGCGGGCCACGCGGAAGCGGGTCAGGCAAAAACGGAGCAGGCGGACGCTGGAACCGTGCGCCGCGTGCGGCGTTTCGTGGAGAAGCCCGACGCCGCAACCGCGAGCGGCTATGTCGACGACGGCGGCTACTTGTGGAACAGCGGCATGTTCCTGTTCCTCGCGTCGCGCTACCTGGAGGAGCTGCAGCGCTACCGCCCCGGGATCGTCGACGCGGTGCGTGCTGCCACTGACGCTGCCACCCGTGACGGCGACTTCGTCCGCCTTGACCGCGACGCGTTCGCCGCCGGCCCGTCGGACTCGATCGACTACGCGGTGATGGAGCGCACCGACCGCGCGATGGTGCTGCCGGTCGACATCGGCTGGAACGATGTCGGTTCGTGGTCGGCGCTGTGGCAGGTGAGTGGCCGCGACGCCGATGGCAACGCCGGGCACGGCGAGGTCATCGCCGTCGACAGCCGCGACAACTACGCCTACGCGCGCACGCTGGTCGCATTGGTCGGGGTCGAGGGACTGGTGGTGGTGGAGACCGACGACGCCATCCTGGTGGCGCGCAAGGACCGGGTGCAGGAGGTCAAGGACGTGGTGGCGCGGCTCAAGGCCGGCGACCGCAGCCACGCGGTGCTGCACCGCGAGGTGCACCGGCCATGGGGCAGCTACGACTCGATCGACGCCGCCGACGGCTTCCAGGTCAAGCGCATCAAGGTCAAGCCCGGCGCGCGGCTGTCGCTGCAGTCGCACCGGCACCGCGCCGAGCACTGGATCGTGGTCCGCGGCACCGCGCGCGTCACCCGCGACAACGACGTCTTCGAGCTGCACGCCAACCAGTCGACGTACATCCCGCTCGGCGCGCGCCACCGGCTGGAGAACCCCGGGGTTGACATGCTGGAGCTGATCGAGGTGCAGTCGGGCGACTACCTCGGCGAGGACGACATCGTCCGCTACGAGGACGTCTACGGGCGCGCCTGACGGCTGCAGCGACGAGTGCGCGGATGCGGCCGGTGCGGCGCAATCTGGCAATGCAGGCGTCTGCGCCAGCCGTTGGCATCCACCACCTGCCGGGCAGCGCCCGCTCCGCGTGCTGGCACAATGGCGCCGCCCGACGCTACCCGCGCCCCGATGACGCCGACCCCATGACCGCCCGCCCGCCGCGCGACGACCTCGACCGGCTCGAGGCCGAGAGCCTGCACGTGCTGCGCGAGGTTGCCGCCGAGTGCGCCAGGCCGGTACTGCTGTATTCGATCGGCAAGGACAGCTCGGTGCTGCTGCACCTGCTGCTCAAGGCGTTCGGGCCGGCACGGCCACCGATCCCGATGCTGCACGTGGACACGACCTGGAAGTTCGCCGAGATGATCGCGTTCCGCGACCGCCGCGCGGCCGAGACCGGTGTCGCGCTGCAGGTGCACATCAACGCCGACGGCGTGCGCGCCGGCGTCGGACCGCAGAGCCACGGCGCCAGCATGCACACCGAGATCATGAAGACGCAGGCGCTGAAGCAGGCGCTGGCTGCCGGCGGCTTCGATGCCGCGATCGGCGGCGCGCGCCGCGACGAGGAGAAATCGCGCGCCAAGGAGCGCGTGTTCTCGTTCCGTGACGCGCGCCACCGCTGGGATCCGCGGCGCCAGCGTCCGGAGCTGTGGAACCTGTACAACGCCCGCGTCGACGCGGGTGAGAGCGTGCGCGTGTTTCCGCTGTCCAATTGGACCGAGCTCGACGTGTGGCGCTATATCCGCCGCGAGGGGATCCCGCTGGTATCGCTTTACTTCGCCGCCGAACGGCCGGTTGTCGAGCGCGACGGTACGTTGCTGGTGGTCGATGACGCCCGGTTCGCGCTGCGTGACGGCGAGGTGCCGGTGCTGCGCCGGGTGCGCTTCCGTACGCTCGGCTGCTATCCGCTGACCGGCGCGGTCGAGTCCGACGCCGCCGACCTCGACGCAGTGATCGCGGAGATGGAGGACAGCGCGCTGTCGGAGCGCTCGGGCCGGCTGATCGACCACGCCGTCGGGGATTCGATGGAGAAGAAGAAGCGCGAGGGGTACTTCTGATGGCGCGCGGTTTCCTGCGCGTCGTCGCCTGCGGCAGCGTCGACGACGGCAAGAGCACCCTCATCGGGCGCCTGCTGCACGAGGCCGGTCGCATCCCCGACGACGAGCGCGACGCGCTGGTCCGTGCCAGCGCGAGCCACGGCACGCGCGGCGGCGAGGTCGACTACGCGCTGCTGCTCGACGGGCTGGAGGCGGAGCGAGAGCAGGGCATCACCATCGACGTGGCGTGGCGCCACCTGCAGACCGCGAGCCGCCGCTACCTGATCGCCGACTGCCCCGGGCATGCGCAGTACACGCGCAACATGGCCACCGGCGCGTCCGTGGCCGACGTCGCGGTGATGCTGGTCGACGCGACCCGCGGGCTGCTGCCGCAGACCTTCCGCCACCTCGCGATCGCGGCGCTGTTCAGCGTCCGCCACGTGCTGCTGGCAGTCAACAAGATGGACCGCGTCGGCTTCGACCGCGACGTGTTCGACGGGATCGCCGCGGCCTTCGTGGCGCACGCGGCCAGGCTGGGGATCGACGCGGTGGTCGCGATCCCGGTCGTCGCGGCAGACGGTGACAACGTGGTGGCGCGGTCGACGCGGATGGACTGGTACCGCGGTCCCAGCGTGCTCGGCCACCTCGACGGGCTGGACATCGCCGTGGACGCCACCCCGCGGCCGGCGCGGCTGCCGCTGCAAGGCGTGCTGCGGGACGCCGTCGGGCAGCGTTGGCTGACGGGGACGCTGTCGGGGACATCGCTCGCGAGCGGCGACGTGGTCTGCATCGCACCGCACGGCGCGCGCACCCGCATCGCGGAGATCCTGCGCGCCGGGGTCACGGTCGACGCCGCCAGCGACGGCGATGCGCTCGCGGTGCGACTGTCCGACGATGTCGATGCGGGCCGCGGCGACGTCGTCACCGCCGGCGGCGCGGCGCTGGCCGACAGCGACCAGTTCGCCGCCGACCTGCTGTGGTTCGACGAGGTCCCGCTCGTTGCCGGGCGCCGCTACCGGCTGAAGCTGGCGACCCGCACCGTCGGCGTGCGGGTGTCTGAGCTCAAGCACCTGCGTGACCCGCAGACGCTGCAGCCGCTGGTGGCCAAGCGCCTGCAGGCCAACGACATCGGCGAGGTCACGCTGTCGCTGGACGCGCCGGTGGCGTTCGCGCCATACGCGGCCGACCCGGTGCTGGGCGGCTTCGTCCTGGTCGACGCGGTCACCCACGCCACGGTCGCCTGCGGGATGATCCGACACGGCCTGCGGCGCGCGGACAACCTGCGCTGGCAGGCGCTCGACGTCGACCGCGCGGCGCGCGCAGCGATCAAGGGCCAGCGTCCCCGCTGCGTCTGGTTCACGGGGCTGTCGGGCGCCGGCAAGTCGACCATCGCCAACCTCGTCGAGCGCGCATTGCTCGCGCGTGGCTGCCACACCTACCTGCTCGACGGCGACAATGTCCGCCACGGCCTCAACCGCGATCTTGGCTTCACCGACGAGGACCGGATCGAGAACCTGCGTCGCATCGGCGAGGTCGCGCGGCTGATGACCGACGCCGGGCTGGTGGTGCTGGTGAGCTTCATCTCGCCGTTCCGGGCCGAGCGCGCGGCGGCGCGCGCGCTGTTCGCGGACGGCGAGTTCATGGAGGTGTTCGTCGACACCCCGCTGGCGGAGGCCGAACGCCGCGACGTCAAGGGGCTCTACGCCAAGGCGCGCCGCGGCGAGCTGCCGCACTTCACCGGCATCGACTCGCCCTACGAGGCGCCTGAAGCGCCCGACCTGGTGCTGGATACGCTCGCCGCGACGCCCGAGGCGCTGGCGCAGACGGTGGTGGCTGCGCTGCTCGACGACTAAGTGCCGGCAGAAAAAAGACGCCGGGCGCGCGCCCGGCGTCTTCGATCACGCCCGCTGATGGCGGGTGGTCAGCCCAGCCTGCGACGCTTGCCGCGGAACAGGCCCACGATCACCAGGATCACGATCGCGCCGAGCAGCGCGCCAATGAAGCCCGCGGCCTGGCCCGGTGCGTACCAGCCCATCATCTGGCCGACGTAGCTCGCGAACGCGGCGCCGGCGATGCCCAGCACGATGGTGAGGATGATGCCCATGCTGTCGCGGCCCGGTTTGAGCAGGCGCGCCAGCACGCCGACGACGAAGCCGATCAGGATGATGTAGAGCCAGTTGCTGCTGCCGAGCAGTGCTTCCATGAGCTTCCCCAGGTGGTTTGACCGCGCGAGCTTAGCAGGCGCCGAGCGGCCTCCAGCCGCCGCGTCAGCAGCAGCCGTGGTCGCCGTGCCGGGTGCCGCTGTCGGCCGCCACTGCCACGCCGCGGGTGTCGCCGCGGTCGCTGGCCTGGCGGTGTGCCAACAGCACGTGGGCTACGCACGCGGTGACGCGCTTGCCCATCTCCACGTGCAGGAACTCGTTGGGGCCGTGGGCGTTGGAGTGCGGGCCGAGGACGCCGGTGATCATGAACTGCGCGCCCGGGAACTTCTCGCCCAGCATGCCCATGAACGGGATCGAGCCGCCTTCGCCCATGTACATCGCCGGCTTGCCGAAGCAGGCCTGGCTGGCGGCGTCGATCGCGTCGGACAGCCACCGCGACAGCGCCGGCGCATTCCAGCCGGTGGCGGCCTTCTCCAGCACCAGTGACACGCGCGCGCCATTGGGCGGGTCGCGCTGCAGCGCCTGCTGGAGCAGCTCCCCGGCACTATGGCCGTCGACGGTCGGCGGCAGCCGCAGCGACAGCTTCACCGCGGTACCGGGTCGCAGCACGTTGCCCGCCGACGCCAGAGAGGGCATGCCGTCGACGCCGGTCACCGACAGCGCAGGGCGCCAGGTGCGGTTGAGCACCAGTTCGGTGAGTGCGTCGTCGTCGGTGGCGTCCGCGGGCACCATCGGCGTCATGCCGTCGAGCAGCGGGAACTTGTCGTAGACCGCGGTGCCGAGCACCTCGGCGCAGCGCGCCGCCTGTTCGCGGCGCTCGACCGGGATGACGTCATGCAGGCCATCGAGCAGGATGCGCCCGCTGTCTTCGTCCTCGACCCGCGACAGCAGCTGCCTCAGCAGGCGGAAGCTCGACGGCACCACGCCTGACGCGTCACCGGAGTGCACGCCCTCGTCCAGCACCGACACCGACAGGTTGCCGCCGGTCAGGCCGCGCAGCGAGGTGGTGCACCACAGCTGGTCGTAGTTGCCACAGCCCGAATCCAGGCACACCACCAGCGACGGCCGCCCGATGCGCGCGGCGAGGTGGTCGACATAGGCGGGCAGGTCGTAGCTGCCGGACTCCTCGCAGGCCTCGATCAGCACCACGCAGCGCGCGTGTGGCAGGCCCTGTTCGTGCAGCGCGAGGATCGCGGTCAGCGACCCGTAGATCGCGTAGCCGTCGTCGGCGCCGCCGCGGCCGTACAGCCGGCCGTCGCGCAGCACCGGCGTCCACGGCCCCAGGTCGTCGTCCCAGCCGGTCATCTCCGGCTGCTTGTCGAGGTGGCCGTACAGCAGCACGCAGTCCTCGCCGTCGGCGGCGTCGCCAGGGTCCGCTGCCGCACCAGCCGCACCGCTGGACGCCGGGATCTCGATGAACACCAGCGGCGTGCGCCCGTCCAGCCGGACAACTTCGAGCTGCATGCCGGGGATTGCCTGCGCGCGCGCCCAGTCCGTCATCAGCGTGACCGCGTCCTCCATGTGCCCGTGGGCCTCCCAGTCGGCATCGAACATCGGCGACTTGTTCGGGATGCGGATGTACTCGACGAGCTGCGGGACGATCTCGTCGTCCCATTTGCCGGAGACGTAGCGCTCGACGCGCTCCTGGTCGATGTGGCTGTCCATGGGCGGGGGCCTGCGGAAACGGGGTGGTCCAGTCTAGCGGGCGCCGGTGTGCGCGGCGTTTCCCTACCGGGTGCCGCGTGCTCGGCCCGCGTCCCCGCGCCGCGTGCGGCGACACCTGCGCCGCGCGCCCGCGGACGAGACTGCGCACGTCGTCTCCGCACAGCGCGGGACGGCGGGAACGGAATCCACCCACACGCCACGGAGATCCATCATGAAGACGCTCACCACCCTGCTCGCCCCGCTGCTGCTGTCGCTGCTGATGGCGGGCACCGCACTCGCGCAGGAGAAGGTCAATATCAACACCGCCGACGCCGCCACGCTCGACCGCGTGCTGGTCAACATCGGCCCCGCCAAGGCCGAGGCCATCGTCGCCCATCGCAAAGCGAACGGGGCTTTCAAGAGCCCGGAGCAGCTGGCCGCGGTCAAGGGTATCGGCCTGAAGACGGTGGAGAAGAACCGGGAGCGGATCGTCTACACCGGCGGCGCAGCCGCCCAGCCGAAGCCGGCTGCACCGGTTGCAAGCGGCGTCGCCAAGCGCTGACCGGTCGACCGCGCAGGCAGGGACGCCGGCGCGACATGCCGGGGGCAGGAGGCCCCCGGAAACGGCAGGGACGCCCGACAGGGACGTCGCGCCGCCCGCCGCCGTACGGCACGTGCGTCGCGGGCGGCGGTTTTTTTATCTGCGCTCGCCGGCGGCAGCGGATGTGCCATCGCCCGCTAGACTCTGGCTATGGCAGCGCCAGCGACGACCCTGCACCTGCTCCGCGCCCACGACTGCATCCGCAGTCGCTGGCACAACGGCTGCGGCTGGACGCGGGAGATCCATGCGGAGCCCTTGCCTGGTGGAGCGACGGCGCCCGGGGCGACTGCAGACACCACTGGAGCCGCCGCGACGGTGCCCTGGGAGTGGCGGCTGTCGATTGCTGAGCTTACGCATCCTGCACCCTTCTCCCTGCTGCCTGGCGTCGACCGCGAACTGGTGCTGCTGCAGGGCGACGGCGTGCACCTCGCGGGCGCGGTGGATCACAGGCTGGAGCCGCCGTACGGACGGCTGCGCTTGCGCGGCGAAGACGCGGTCACGGCGACGCCGGTCGTCGCCTTCGCACACGCGTTCAACCTGATGTGGCGGCGCGACCGCATCGACGCGACGCTGTGGCACCGGCCGCTGGTGGGGCCGATGGTGGTATTCGTCGATCCCGGCGCCTGCTGGGCCGTGCACGTACTGGCGGGGGAGGCCCGAATCGGCACCGGGGCGGCGTCGGCGACCCTGACCCGCGGCGACACCGCGCTGCTGCGTGCCGATGGCAAACGCACGCGCCACGCACTGGAAGGTGGCGGCGAGGCGCTGCTGGTGCGCGTGGTGCCGCACCTGCTGACGGCTGAGGCCGCGCTCGGGGCGAGGGTGCCGCCTTAGTCGACAGTCCGGAAGCCTCGAAGCCGACGCGGGGCTGGCGGCGTTGGTCCACAGGTAGCGATGGCGAGCGGCCTGCGCCCAGGCGAACATGTCCTGCCGGGGTCAACCGCGGTCGTCGCGCGTCCATACTCCGGTATCGTCGACCCGGACCGGGAACGACGCCACCGGCGCGTACGCGGGCGCGCACAGCGCACTGCCGTCGCGGACGTCGAAGCGGGCCCCGTGCAGCATGCACTCCACGCTCGCCGTCGCCGCGTCAAAGGTGCCTGCGGACAGCTCGACGTCCTCGTGGCTGCAGCGGTCCTCGAGTGCGTACAGGGTGCCGTCGAGATTGACGACCAGGATCGGCGTGTCGCCGTCCCAGGCCACGCGCGACTCGCCGGGCAGCAGCTCGGACGGCGCGCAGACGCGCACCCAGGCGGACGCCGGCGGCGTTGCCCCGGTGGTCATGACGGGAGCCCCTTTTCCAGCATCTCGAAGCGCAGGTCGGCGCGCAGCGGGACGCCGAAACGGAGATCGCCATACGGAAACGGCCGGTGGATCCCGGTGCGGCGGTAGCCGCGCCGGACGTACCACGCGATCAGCGCGTCGCGGACGTCGATCACCGTCATCCGCATCACCGGCAGCTGCCACTCCCGAGCGGCGATCCGCTCGCATTCCGCCAGCAGCGCGTCGCCGATGCCCGCGCCCTGCAGCGGAGGCACCACCGAGAACATGCCGAAGTAACCGGCGCCTTCGTCATCGGCCACATGAGCGCAGGCGACCAGGCCTCCGTCGCGTAGCGACAGCACCACGCGGCTGCGCGGCCGCGCCATGTCGGCGCGCAGCACGTCGGCGTCGATGCGGGCACCCTCCAGCAGGTCGGCCTCGGTCGTCCAGCCGGCACGGCTCGACGCGCCGCGATAGGCGGACGTGACCAGCGCGACGATCGCGGGTACGTCGGCATCGGTCGCGGCGCGGAACGCGAGCTTGGACGGGGAGGCGGTCTCGGTCATCGACGGCACGCCCGGTCAGGCCAGCAGCATGCGCACCTTGCGCAGTGCGGCGACGAAACGCTCGACCTCCTCGTGGGTGTTGTAGAAGGCGAGCGACGCCCGGCAGGTGGCGGCGACGCCGAGCCAGGCCAGCAACGGGTGCGCGCAGTGCTGGCCGGAGCGGATCGCGATGCCCTCCAAGTCGAGCAGCGTCGCCAGGTCGTGCGCGTGCGCACCATCGACCAGGAACGACACCACCGCCGCCTTGCCCGGGGCGGTGCCGAGGATGCGCAGACCCTCGATGGACTGCAGCTCCTCGGTCAGGTGCGCCAGCAGCGCCTGCTCGCGCGCCTCCACCCGTGCCATGCCCAGCGCCTCGAGGTAGCCGACGGCCGCGCCCAGCCCGACAAAGCCGGCGATGTTGGGGGTGCCGGCCTCGAAGCGGTAGGGGCCGTCGTTGTACGTCGTGCCGTCGAACGACACCTCGCGGATCATCTCGCCGCCGCCCATGAACGGCTCCATGGCCGCGAGGTGCTCGGCGCGCGCCCACAGCGCGCCGGTCCCGGTAGGGCCGCACATCTTGTGGCCGGTGAATGCGTAGAAATCGCAGCCGAGCGCGGCGATGTCGACCGGCCGGTGCGGAAGTGCCTGCGAGCCGTCGACCACGGTGGTGATGCCGCGACGGCGCGCCTCGCGGCACAGCGCCCGTACCGGCGTCACCGTGCCCAGCACGTTGCTGACGTGGGTGAACGTGAACAGCCGCACTTCGGTGGTCATCGCCGCACGCACGGTATCGATGTCCAGGCTGCCGTCCGGCGCCAGGTCGACCACGCGGATGGTGGCGCCGGCGCGCGCCGCCACCAGCTGCCACGGCACGATGTTGGCGTGGTGCTCCATCCGCGTCAGCAGGATGACGTCGCCCGCCGACAGTCGCGGCAGCGCCCACGACCACGCCACCAGGTTGAGCGCGAACGTGGTGCCGCTGCACAGCACCAGTTCGTCATGGCGCACGTTGACGAACCGCGCCAGCGCGCGGCGCGCGCCCTCGTAGGCGTCGGTGGCCTCGCTGCCCAGCTGGTGCACGGCGCGGCTGACGTTGGCATTGTGGTGGCGGTAGAAGTCGTTGACGGCGTCGATCACCACCGCCGGCTTTTGCCCGGTGTTGGCGGAGTCGAAATACAGCAGCGGCTTGCCGTGCACCTCGCGCGCCAGCAGCGGGAATTCGGCACGCACCGCGTCCCAGTCGACCGCGGGGTCGACGGTCGCGGATCGCAGCCCGTCGGCGGGCGCGTTCATGGCGCGTCCAGCCCGCCGAGCACTGCATCCAGCTGCGCCTGCAGCCGGTCCCGCAGCGGCCCGTCGCCGACCGCGGCCAGCGGCTCGCGCACGAAGGCCGCGGTCAGCAGGCGACGCGCGGCGTCCTCCGGCAGCCCGCGCGAGCGCAGGTAGAACATCGCACCGGCGTCCAGCTGTCCGACGGTGGCACCGTGCGCCGCCTTGACCTCGTCGGCGTGGATCACCAGCACCGGCTGGGTGTCGATCTCGGCGTCGGCGGACAGCAGCAGATTCTTGTTGGACAGGTTGGCGTCGCTGCCGTCGGCGCCGGCGTGGATGGTGATACCGCCGTAAAAGACGACGCGTCCGCGGCCCTCGCCTAGGCCTCGCCACAGCAGCTCGCACGCGGTATCGCGGGCGACGTGCTCGATGCCCAGCCGGGTATCGACGTGGCGGCGCCCGGTCGCGGCGAGCACGCCGTTGGCGGTCAGTCGCGCGCCGTCGCCGGCGAGGCGCACGTTGAGCTCGTGACGCGACAGCCCCGCGCCCAGCTCGAGGTCGACGCGGTGGTACGCCGCGCGTGCGTCCAGCGTGGCGTCCGTGCGCAGCAGGCTGGTCGCGCCATCGGCGCCACGCTGCACGCGGGCGTGCGTCAGCCGCGCACCGGCGCCGACGTGAATCTGGTGCCGGGCGTTGTCGAGGTGCCGGTGCGCGCCGTCGGCGAGCTGGTGCTCGACCAGCGTCACCGCGGCGTCGGCCGCGACATCGATGACGTGGCGCAGGTGCCAGGCAACGTCGGCGTCGCTGCTGGCGGTGCCAATGCACACCAGGTGCAGCGGCGCGTCGACCACGATGCCGGCCGCGACCCGCAGGCGCAGGCCGTCGCCGCCGAGCGCGGCCGCGAGGCGCGCGAACACCGCGTCCGCACCGCCGGCGGTGGCGCAGTCGGTGGGGTGCAGCGGCGCATCGGTGCGGGCGTGCGCCGCGGCGCTGGTGGGGCCGAAGTCGAGTCCCGCGGGCAGCACCGCGACGTCGGACGCGGCGGTGTCGACGCGGCCGTTGACGAACACCAGCCGCGGCGCGGGGATGGCCGCCAGCAGCGCGGCGTCGAACGCCGGCGGCGCGGCCGCGGCTACCCCGAAGCGGCGGCGCTCCAGCGCGCGCAGCGAGGTGTACTTCCACGCTTCGCTGCGCGGACCAGGCAGGCCGTCGCGCATGATCGCGGCCAGCGTGACCTCGTCGACCTGGGTGCCGTCGTCGGGCGTCGCCAGCGACTGCAGCAGCGCGCTCATCGCCGCACCTGGGGTGGCGCCATCCGGCGACAGGACCGCGCGCGGTCGACGGCGCGCATCACGCGGCGGCACCAGGCGCGACGCGGTCGGCGATCCAGGCATAACCCTGGGCCTCGAGCTGCAGCGCCAGGCCGGGGCCGCCGGACTCGACGATGCGGCCGTCAGCCAGCACGTGCACTACGTCGGGGCGGATGTAGTCGAGCAGCCGCTGGTAGTGGGTGATGACGATGAACGCACGCTCCGGCGAGCGCAGCGCGTTGACGCCCTCGGCGACGTTCTTCAGCGCGTCGATGTCGAGGCCGGAGTCGGTCTCGTCGAGGATCGCGAGCCTGGGCTCCAGCACCGCCAGCTGGAAGATCTCGTTGCGCTTCTTCTCGCCGCCGCTGAAGCCCTCGTTGACGCCGCGGTGCAGCAGGCGGTCGTCGAGGTGCAGGGTCGCGAGCTTCTGCCGCACCAGCTTCAGGAACTGCATCGAGTCCAGCTCGTCCTCGCCGCGGGTGCGCCGCTGCGCGTTGAGCGCACTGCGCAGGAAGTAGGTGTTGTTCACGCCGGGGATCTCCACCGGGTACTGGAATGCGAGGAACACGCCGGCGGCCGCGCGCGCTTCCGGCGCCAGCGCCAGCAGGTCGGCGCCGTCGTAGCGCACGCTGCCGGCGGTGATCTCGTAGCCGTCGCGGCCGGCCAGGATGTTGCCCAGCGTCGACTTGCCGGCGCCGTTGGGACCCATGATCGCGTGGACCTCGCCGGGCTTCACCGACAGCGTCAGGCCCTTGAGGATGTCGCGGCCGGCGACGCTGGCGTGGAGGTTGTCGATCTGCAGCATGGTGGTGTCGTCTCGTCGGGGAAGGGTGGCCACGGGTCAGTCCGCCGGCCGGTCGATGGAGGCCTTGCGCGGCGCGGCCCTATCGGGCTCGGCGGAAGCAGGCAGGCGCACTGCATGCGTCATCCAACCGAGCCCTCGAGGCTGACTTCGAGCAGCTTCTTGGCCTCGACCGCGAACTCCATCGGCAGCTCGCGGAACACCTGCCGGCAGAAGCCGTCGACGATCAGGCTGACCGCGTCCTCCTGCGAGATGCCGCGGCTGCGGCAGTAGAACAGCTGGTCGTCGGAGATCTTCGAGGTCGTCGCCTCATGCTCGACGGTGGCGTCCGGGTGCCGCACCTCGATGTAGGGGAAGGTGTGCGCGCCGCAGCGCTTGCCGATCAGCAGGCTGTCGCACTGGGTGTGGTTGCGCGCGCCCTCGGCGGAGCGCTCCACGCGGACCTGGCCTCGGTAGGTGTTCTGGCCGCGGCCGGCGCTGATGCCCTTGCTGATGATCTTCGACTTGGTGCGCTTGCCGATGTGGATCATCTTGGTGCCGGTGTCGGCCTGCTGGTGGTGGTGGGTCAGCGCCACGGAGTGGAACTCGCCGCTGGAGTCGTCGCCGATCAGCACGCACGACGGATACTTCCAGGTGATCGCCGACCCGGTCTCGACCTGGGTCCAGCTGACCTTGCTGCGCGCGCCGCGGCACTCCGCGCGCTTGGTGACGAAGTTGTAGATGCCGCCCTTGCCGTTCTCGTCGCCGGGGTACCAGTTCTGCACCGTGGAGTACTTGATGTCGGCATCGTCAAGTGCCACGAGTTCCACGACCGCGGCGTGCAGCTGGTTCTCATCGCGCATCGGCGCCGTGCAGCCCTCCAGGTACGACACCTGCGCGCGCTCCTCGGCGATGATCAGCGTGCGCTCGAACTGCCCGGTGTGGCCGGCGTTGATGCGGAAATAGGTCGACAGCTCCATCGGGCAGCGCACCCCCCTGGGGATGAACACGAAGCTGCCGTCGGAGAACACCGCCGAGTTCAGCGCCGCAAAGTAGTTGTCGCCCACCGGCACCACGCTGCCCAGATAGCGCTGCACGAGATCGGGATGCTCGCGCACGGCCTCGGACATCGAGCAGAAGATCACGCCCTTCTCGGCGAGCTCCTTGCGGAAGGTGGTGCCGACCGAGACCGAGTCGAACACCGCGTCCACCGCCACGCCGGCAAGCCGGGCGCGCTCGTGCAGCGGCACGCCGAGCTTGTCGTAGACGTCCAGCAACTCCTGCGGCACCTCGTCGATCGACGCGTACTTGGCCTTCGGCGCCGAGTAGTAGCTGATCGACTGGAAGTCGATCGGCGCGATGCGCAGCTTGGCCCAGTGCGGCACCGGCATCGTCAGCCAGTGGCGGTACGCGGCCAGGCGCCATTCCGTCATCCACTCCGGCTCGTCCTTCTTGCGCGACAGGGCGCGCACGACGTCCTCGTCGAGCCCCGCCGCGAAGCTGTCGGACTCGATGTCGGTGATGAAGCCGGCGTCGTAGCGACGGGCCAGCTGCTCGATGATCTCTGCGTTCTCGACTGCCATGGTGGCGACCTCAGGTGACGCTGAGCCGCGCGGGGATCGCGCGTGCCCTGGAAAGGGATGCGGGCCGCACACCGCCAGAAGCGGGGGCGGCGAGCGGCGGACCGGCGTCGCGCAGCATCTGCGCCAGCGATACCGCGCGCAGCGCGTCGGCCAGCACGTCGTTGATGCGCCGCCAGTTGGCGCGTGCCCCGCAGGAGCGCTCGATGCCGCAGGCGCCGTCATGCAGGCTGCACTCGGTCATGCCCAGCGGGCCTTCCATCGCCTCGACGATCTGGTACATGGTGATCGACTGCGCGTCGTGCGCCAGGCGGTAGCCGCCACGGGTGCCGCGGAACGCCTGCACCAGCCCCGCCTGCGCCAGCGGCTTCAGCAGCTTGGCGACCGTCGGCGCCTCGAGACCGGCGCGTTCGGCGAGGTCGGTGGTGCTGGCCACCGCGTCCGGCGTGCTGGCCAGCACGGTCAGCACCACGGTCGCGTAGTCGGTGAGCTTGGTGACACGGAGCATGGGATTGGCTCGAATGCCGACGCGGGCGGCGTGGGCTTCTGGCTGGTCGGGGGCTGGATCGGCGTGGCGCCTGGCCGGATACAGGACCGGAATTGTACGCTTTTGACGGCGGCTGCTCAATTCCGTGCGACGACGCGCGTCGAACGCACCGTATGGCGTGCGTGACGGTGCCGGTCGCCGCTGGCTGGTGGTGGGCGGTCGGCAGTCGGGCCTGGGGTTACCTTGCCGCCAGCGCACACAGCTCGCGTCGCGCTCCGCGCTACGCGACAATGCCGCGGCCCTCCAGCAGCGAAATACCTCTCCATGGCGAAGAAGAAGATCGAGTCGCGCCAATCCACGATCCACGGCAATGGCGTATTTGCCACGCAGGACATCGAAAAGGGCGAGCGCATCGTGCGCTACAAGGGCAAGCTGCGGACGCACACCGAGGTCGACGAGGAGTACGGCGACGTCGACGAAGACGGCCATACCTTCCTGTTCACCCTCAACGACGACTACGTGGTCGACGGCAACAGCGGCGGCAACGTCGGGCGCTGGATCAATCACAGCTGCCGCACCAACTGCGAGGCGGTGATCGAGGAGCACGACAAGGGCAACCGCCGCAAGGACAAGGTCTTCATCGAGGCCACCCGACGGATCAAGGCCGGCGAGGAGCTGACGTACAACTACGGCATCACGCTGGAAGAGCCGCACAACGCGAAGAACAAGAAGCTCTGGGCGTGCCGCTGCGGCGCCCCGAAGTGCACCGGGACGATGCTGCAGCCCAAGCGCTGACGGCTGGCGGTCACGCCGGCCCCACGTCGCGCTGGCTACGGTGCGCCGCTCCCCCACGCAGGAGCGACACCATGAGCCAGTCCCTCAGCGGCAAGAGCATCGCCGTCCTCGCCACCGACGGCTTCGAACAGTCCGAACTCGAGTCCCCGCGCGACCATTTGCTGGCCGAGGGCGCTACCGTGCACGTCATCGCCCCGGACGGTCAGTCCAGCATCCGCGGGTGGAAGGGCAAGGACTGGGGCCAGCAGGTGCGCGTCGACAAGGCGCTGTCGGCCGCGAAGGCCGACGACTATGACGCGCTGGTGCTCCCGGGTGGCGTGATCAATCCCGACAAGCTGCGCGTGGACGCCGCCGCGCTGTCGCTGATCAAGGCGTTCGCATCCGCCGGCAAGCCGGTCGCGGCGATCTGCCACGGACCGTGGCTGCTGGCCGAGACAGGCCTGGTGTCGGGCAAGCGCGTCACCTCGTGGCCGTCGCTGAAGACCGACCTTGGCAATGCCGGCGGCAAGTGGGAAGACAGCGCGGTCGTCGTCGACCAGGGCCTGATCACCAGCCGAAATCCCGACGACCTGCCTGCGTTCAACAAGGCCATCGTCGAAGCGATTGCCAGCCCGGCCTGATCCGATGGCGCCAAAGCCCGCTGCGCGCGTTCAGCGCTGAAGCGGACGCAGGCTGGCATCGGCGATGCGCCATTCGCGGCTGTCGGCGGTCGCGCGCAACACGTACAGCCCCACCGACGTCTGCGTGCGGCCGTCGCGGCGCGTCGAGGTGACCGTCACCGGCACGTCGACGCGATCGCCGGTGCTGGCCAGGGTGGCCTCGCCTGGCGTCACCGTGATCGCCGAGATGTCGGCGAATCCGGTCGCGAACTGTTCCGGCGTCCGGCCGCTCGCGGCGCCACCGTCGCCCCACAGCGCGTAAGCGGGCGTGAGGTCGCCGCGGTCGATTGCCGTGTAGTAGCGCGTCACCTGTGCCACCGCGTCCGCCACACCCGATCCGGCGGCGGTCGTGGACGTCGGCCCGGCCGCCGCAGGCGCCAACAGTCCGGTCTCGGGGTTGTCCTCGAGCAGCGGCATGCCGTCGGAGGCCAACGCCGGCGCCCGGGGTACGCCGTCCTCGAGCGCTGTGCCCATCCCGATGACCGCCTCCCCGATGATCGGCGCGCGGCCTTCCATGGCCGGGTCGGGCATGCCGGTCACCGACGTCGTGCCCGGCTGCGGGCGTGGCAGCGGATCCTGCGCCCCGAGGCTGACCTGTCGCGCGTCGTCGGTGGCCCCAGGCTCGCTGCCGCTGCAGGCCGCAAGCAGGCCCAGCATGGCGCTGGCAAAGGCGTGGGCGACGTGGCGCAGGGCGCGTTCGCGCGGCGCGGCCTTCGACCCACGCCTCGCGCGGGGTGCACTTGTGGCGAGGGCAGGTGTGGGGAGGGCAGGCTGCCGAAGCTTGACCATGGGATGCGGCTTCAAGGGTGGTGCGCGCACCCTAACCAGCGCAGGTGAACCTGGAGTTAGCGCCGGGATTGCGGACGGGGTTCTGGCGGGCGTGGCGGCGTGCGGCCGGGCGCTTCGCGGGCCGCGGCGACGCTCAGCGGTGCTCGGCCAGCGCTCGCCGGCGCGGCTGGAGCCACGCCAGCAGCAGCCCCAGCAGCAGCAGCGCGACGGTGTCGAACAGGCACTGCCGCAGCATCAGCGACAGCGGCAGCGGCTGCCCGGCGTAAGCCAGCAGATGCCACGGCACGAACGACACCATTGCCACCGCGGCGCCCAGGCGCAGCCCGGTGACGGCGGGCCCATGTGGAGCGGTGGGAATCTCCCGGTAGAGCCACGTCATCGCCAGGCCCAGCAGCGCGTAGGCCAGCAGGATCCAGCCGACTCGCGCGGTCGCCTCCGGCGGGGTGCGGTACAGGCCGGCGAGCTGCAGGTAGTCAGCGCGCAGCATGACGCCGTGCACCAGCAGGCCGAGCAGCAGCGCCGCCGTCGCGACCGTGGCGCCGCAGAACCAGAACCGCTTGTCCATCTGTTCCTCCAGTGGGTCGATGCCCGCGCCGGCGATCGGCGATCAGGGCTCCCGCGCATTGATGGCGGCCGACGTGATTTCCCAGCCGCCGTCGGCCACGCGGCGGCGGAGGCGGTAGCTGCCGGCGTAGAGCTGCATCGGCGCACCATCGGCCGCGGCGCGCAGCTCCACGGGGATTTCCAGCGCATCCGGCACCACCGAATCGTCCAGCGCGCTCGGCATGCCGGTCTTGCTGCGCAGTGATCGCAGTGCGCCCCGGCGACGGAGGTCGGCCTCGCCCGATGCGCGAGGCACGATGCCGCCGGCCCAGTACGTGGCCGAACTCGCGACATCACCGCTCCCGAGCGCGGCGAGGTAACGGTGCAAGGTGGAGACCGCTTCCTGCATGTCGGCATGGCGACGGTTGGCAAGCGCTGCCGCGGGGTCAGGCGGCGCCGCGCCGCCAGCCTGTGGGGCAGGGTTACGCTGAGCGCCTGGCGGATCGATCGTGGTGAGGCCGGCGTCGTCGGGGGATCGGCTGCAGCCACGTCCTGCCAGCACAACGATCACAACCAGCAGGCCGCCAGCGAGCCCGCCCATCAGTGATCTCTGCATCTGGGTATCTCCGCGGCCGGACCAGCGCGGATGCTACCGCGTCGGCTCCGCCGCTTCGCGTGCGCCGGCGCGCAGCAGCGGCAGCGGATCATAGGCACCGCCATCGGCATAGACGCCGTAGTGCAGATGGGGCGGCGTGCCGCGTGCGTTGCCGGTGTTGCCGACGGTTCCCAGCATGTCGCCTGGCCAGACCAGGTCGCCGCTGGCGAGCCCTTCGGCCCAGTCGTCGAGATGGGCGTAATAGTGCCGCTGACGCCCCGGCCCGAGCACCCACACCTGGCGTCCGCCCAGGCCGCTCTCGCGCACGGAGGTGACGACCCCGCGCGTCGCGCTGACCACCGGCGTGCCGCGCGCGGCGAAGATGTCGACGCCTTCGTGGCGCCGGTCGCTGCCGCGCGGAGCGCCATAGGTGTCGGCCACCTCGCGGGCCGCCACGCCCTCCACGGGCATGGCCAGCGTCGCCGGCGCGGGCAGGCGCGCGAGCTCGTACATCGCACGCGGCTGCGCCATGAACGGCTGGTGCCATGCCCAGTGAGCCGCCGCGGCCAGCAGGCCGAAGAACAGCGCGGTGCGGACCAGGCTGCGGACCTGCGGCGTGTAGTCGCGACGCCGGGGCGTGTCCGCGTGCTCCGTGCTGGTCGGCGGCGGCGTGGATGCGGGTGGCGGTGGAGCCGGGGTCTGAGCGGGAGGCATTGCCATGGCGACAGCCTAGACAGCGTCGTCGCACCATGGCGTCAAAGTGCGTCGCATCCGCACCCGGGGCGGCAGCGGAAACGACGCCTGCTGGCCCGCCTTCATCGGCAGGCGCGACCCGGCCGAGACAGTGCCCTCAGCGCTGGGAGAACTCCTGCTCGAGCCGCTGCTTCAGGGCGTCGTCGAGCTTCAGCTGCCGTGCGAGCTCATCGAGGTAGGCGCGCTCCATGTAGCCCTGTTCCTCGGCCACCACCAGGCTGGCGAGATACATCTCCGACGCGATCTCGGGCGTCTTCGCTGCGCGCGCGACGTCGGCGGGATCCAGCGGTTTGGCGAGCTCGTCGTGCAGCCAGCGCTGGACGTCGGCATCGGTGCCCATGCGCGCGAACTCGCCTTCGATCACCTCGCGCTCGCGCGCGTCGACGTGGCCGTCGGCCTTCGCCGCGGCGACGATGGCGCGCAGGATCGCCTCGCCGTGCAGCGCCGCCTCCGGCGGTGGCAGGCGGTCGACCGTCTCCGGTGTCACCGCCTCGCCCTGCTGGCGGCTGTAGTCGCCGTACGCCCTGTAGGCCATGACGCCGATCGCGGCGAGGCCGCCATAGGTGGCCAGCTTGCGCGTGCCCTTGTGCTTGCCGAGCAGCAGGCCGAGTGCGCCGCCACTGATCGCGCCCTTGCCGAAGTCGGCGTTGAGCAGTCTGCCCGGGCCGCTGCTGCCGGCATCCGGGCCCCGCTGCGCGGAAGAGGAGGACAGCAGGTGCTGGAGGAAGCCTTGCAGGTTCATGGTGGGGGCCTGTGCGGGAGGGCTGCGGATGGTGGCGGAGGTGGACAGGCTGCCCAGAAACAGCTCGGGACGGCAAGCCGTCCCGAGTGAACCCACATGGCGCGCGGCGATCAGGCCGCGGCGTCCTTGAGCTTCTTCAGCGGGCGCACCTTGACCTTGACCGAGGCGGGCTTGGCGGCGAACCACTGCTCTTCCTTGGTGAAGGG
>PPFU01002270.1_pt1 | contig 20495 bp, 19 predicted proteins | sample 1535991 | NCBI WGS metagenome assembly PPFU01 (sample SAMN04901290, study PRJNA319586) | Hypolithon metagenome, whole genome shotgun sequencing project. | isolation source: Antarctic Hypolithon | place: Antarctica: Miers Valley | collected 2014
CCGGATGCGGGCCGGATGCGGGCCGGATGCGGGGCCGGCGGCTGCAGGGGGTGCGGAACCGGACGGCCTGACAATTGCGCACGATGCGGGGCTTGCACGGCGCAGGACGAGCCGTCAGGATCGCCCGGACATTGCCTGCCGGAGCAATCATTGGCCCCCATCGCATCCGCCGTCCCGCCGTCCGTTTCCCCGTCGGACACGCCCAAATCGCCCGGCGGCGGCCCCTCCGGCGAGAAGGTGCTGGAGTTTCCCGACAACCTGCTGGTCGCGGCGCTGTGCGGCGAGTTCGGCGCCAACCTGGCGCGGATCGAAACGGCACTGGACGTCACGATTCGGTCGCGCGGCAACGTCCTTGCCGTCTCGGGCGACGACCGCGCCGCCGCGACCCGCGCGAGCGACGTGCTGCGCCTGCTCTACGGGCGGCTTGAAGAGGGGCGGTCGGTGGAGTCGGGCGACGTCGACGCCGCGATCCGCATGGATATCGGAACGCCGATCTTCGATCCCGTCCGCAGCGGCAGCGACGATGCGCTGGACGGCGACCAGATGGAGATGTTCCGCGGCGGCCGGGTCGAGATCAAGACCCGAAAGAAGCTGGTCGAACCGCGGACCGACGCGCAGAAGGCCTATGTCCAGTCGCTTTATGACAAGGAGCTGGCGTTCGGCATCGGCCCCGCCGGCACCGGCAAGACCTATCTCGCGGTGGCCGTTGGCGTGAACATGTTCATTGAGGGGCACGTCGAGCGGATCATCCTCGCCCGGCCGGCAGTGGAGGCGGGCGAGCGGCTGGGCTTCCTGCCCGGCACGCAGGAGGAGAAGGTCGATCCCTACATGCAGCCGCTCTACGACGCGCTGAACGATTTTTTGCCGGCGAAACAGTTGCAGAAGCTGAAAGAGGAGAAGCGGATCGAGATTGCGCCCCTCGCTTTCATGCGCGGGCGCACGCTCAGCAACGCCTTCGTGGTGCTGGACGAGGCCCAGAACGCGACCGCCATGCAGATGAAGATGTTCCTGACCCGCCTCGGGCAGGGCAGCCGCATGGTGGTGACCGGCGACCGCACCCAGATCGACCTGCCGCGCGGCGTGACCAGCGGCCTCGCCGAGGCCGAGCGGCTGCTGGGCGGGATCGACAGCATCGCGTTCAACTACTTCACCGCCAAGGACGTGGTGCGGCATCCGCTGGTCGCGCGCATCATCGAGGCCTACGAGGCCGACGGCTGAGCTCCGCGGGGGCCGCCGGTGCGGCAGCGGGCTGCGTTGTCGAGTGCACGGTCGAGGACGCAACATGGGACGGCGTCGACCTGCCGGCGCTGGCCCGGCGCGCCGTGACGGCGGCGCTGGCGTTTCGCGGGTTGGACGGCGGATGGGAGGTGTCGGTGCTGGGCTGCGACGATGCGCGCATTACGGCGCTGAACGCGGGGTTTCGCGGTCGGGCGGCGGCGACGAACGTGCTGGCATGGCCATCGGCCGAACGGGCCGCCGAGGTCGCCGGCACCGTCCCGCCGCCGCCGCGCCCCGGCGCCGGAGAGGATCGGTTCCTGGGCGACATCGCCATCGCGGACGGGGTCTGTGCGGCCGAGGCGGCGGCGGCCGGGCTCGACCTCGGCGACCACGCTGTGCATCTTCTGGTCCACGCGACGCTGCACCTCTTGGGCTACGATCACGATGACGATCGCGACGCGCAGGCGATGGAGCGCGACGAAGCCGCCATTCTGGGTCGTCTGGGTATTCCCGATCCGCGCGCGACCCGCTAGGTGAACCGCAGGGCATGGGGGCCCTTTGGAAAGGCATGATGGACGACGCAGACCGCAGGGGCGACCGACCGCCGAACGCCGCCCGGACGGAGCCCGCGGAGCAGGGCGGCGACGCGCCGAAGCCCGATATCAGTGAGCCCGACGGCAGCGTGCCGCGCCGGTCCGGGCCGGGCAGCGCAGGGGCGGGCAGCGTGGGGCAGGACGCCGGCGCGCCTGGCGCAGGTGGAGACACTGATGAGGCGGCGAGACGGGCGGCAGACGGCGAGGCGCAGCCTGAAAGTGCGGCCGGCGGAAGCGACGACGAGGGCGCGGACCAGCCATCGGGCGGGCGCGGACTGCTGGGCCGGCTGCTGGACGCAATCGCGCCGCCCGATCCCGCGCGCGACGAGGCGCCCGGCGCCGCGCCCTCGTCCGGCGCGCCGCGCGGCCTGCTGAAACTGCGCAACATGCGAGTCGAGGATGCGGCGATCCCCACGGTCGAGATCGTGTCGGCTCCGGTCGACATCGCGCTGGACGACCTGGTGGCCCTGTTCCGCGACCACGGCGTCAGCCGGATCCCCGTCTACCGCGACACGCTGGACCATCCGCTGGGCCTGATCCACCTGAAGGATTTCGCGCTTAAGCACGGGTTCAACGGCGGCGGCGACGCGCTCGACCTGCGCGCGCTGCTGCGCCCGCTGATCTACGCCCCGCCGTCGATGCCCGCGTCGGTCCTGTTGCAGAAGATGCAGACCGAGCGGATGCACATGGCGCTGGTGATCGACGAGTATGGCGGCGTCGACGGGCTGGTCACGCTGGAGGACCTGATCGAGCAGGTCGTGGGCGAGATCGAGGACGAGCACGACACCGACGACGACCAGTTCTGGACGGTCGAGAAGCCGGGCGTGTATCTGGCTCTGTCGCGCACGCCCCTCGACATGTTCGAGGCCGAGATCGGGCGCCGCCTGACCGACCCCATCGAGGACGAGGAGATCGACACTCTGGGCGGCCTCGTATTCACGGCCGTCGGCCGCGTGCCGGCGCGCGGCGAGGTGATCGACCACGCGACCGGTTTGCAGTTCGAGATCGTCGATGCCGACCCGCGCCGGATCAAGCGGCTGCGCGTGCGCACCGCCGGCGCGGCAGCGCCAGCGGTGGCGGCGGGCGCAGCAGAGCCAGGCCATGGCTGACGTTCCGTCCCGACCCGTGCGGTCCGCTCCGCCGGTCTGGCGGTCCGGGCTCGCGGGCGAGGCGTTCGCCCTGCGGCACCGCTGGATGCTGGCCGTGGCGGCGGGTGCAGTGGCCGGGCTGGGGCAGGTGCCGTTCTCGTTGCTGACGGTGGCGCTGTTCGCGCTGGTCGCGGTCTGCCACCTGTGCCGCACGGCGCCGAACTGGCGGGTGGCGGCGGGAACGGGCTGGGCCGCGGGCATCGGCTACTTTGCCGTGACGCTGCACTGGATCGTGGAGCCGTTCCTCGTCGATCCGGTGCGGCACGGCTGGATGGCACCCTTCGCGCTGGTGCTGTTCGCGGTCGGATTCGGCGGATTCTGGGGCATCGCGGCGGGATCGGCCCGCGGCCTCGGCGGCGCCGTCGCGTGGCGCGGCGCGTTGGCCTGGGCCGCAGCGCTGGCCGTGGCCGAATGGCTGCGCGGCACGATACTGACCGGCTTTCCCTGGGCGCTGCCCGGATATGTCTGGGCAGAGGTGCCGGCGGCGCAGACGGCGGCACTGGTCGGGCCCTATGGGTTGACGGCGTTGACGCTGCTGGGTGCCGCTGCGGCCACGCTTGGACTGTGCCGTTCCGTGCTGGGGACAGCGGCCGGCGTCGTGGCGCTGGCCGTGGTGCCGAACCTCGTCGCGTGGGCGCTGCTGCCAGGCCGCACCACCGCGGCGCCGGACGCCGCGGTGGTGCGGCTGGTGCAGCCGAATGCGCGGCAGGACGAGAAGTGGGACGACGAGCGTTCGGCCGCGTTCTACGTCCGCGCCCTTGCCCTGACGGCGGCAGGTGGCTCGGCGGGCGCTGCATCGGGCGATACGGCGGCGGGCGGCCCGGCGGGCGCTGCATCGGGCGGGCTATCGAACGGTGTAGCGCCCGCCGGTGTTTCGAACGGTACATCGAACGGTGCGGCCGCCGGTGCTTCGAACGGTGCCCCCGACCGTTCTCCGGGCGGCGCACCGATGCGCCGTCCCGATCTGGTGATCTGGCCCGAGACGTCGGTGCCGTATCTGCTGGAGGACGGACACCCCGCCTACGCGCGGATCGCCGCGGCTGCCGGTACAGCGACCGCCATCGTCGGCGCCCAGCGGGCCGAGGGAATGCGTGCCTTCAACAGTGTCGCCGTGCTGGGGCCGCAGGGCCGCGTCGATCAGCTTTACGACAAGCACCATCTGGTGCCGTTCGGCGAATACATCCCGCTGGGCCGCCTTGCGCGATGGTTTGGTCTTCGCAGTTTCGCCGCGCAGGACGGCTACGGCTACACCGCCGGGCCGGGGCCGCGGCTGCTGGATCTGGGCGAGGCAGGCCGTGCGCTGCCGCTGATCTGCTATGAGGCGATCTTTCCGCGCGACGTGGCGGCGCCCGGGCTGGCGCGCCCGGACTGGTTGTTGCAGGTCACCAACGATGCGTGGTTCGGCACCTTTTCGGGGCCCTACCAGCATCTGGCCCAGGCCCGGATGCGCGCGATCGAACAGGGGTTGCCGATGGTGCGCGTCGCGAACACCGGCATATCGGCGGTGATCGACCCCTACGGGCGCGTCGTGGAGGCGCTGCCGCTGGGCGTCGCGGGTTTTCTTGACGTGGCGCTTCCGGTGGCGCGTCCGCCCACGCTCTACGGGCACACAGGTGACGGTCCGGTGCTGGTGGTGCTGGCATTGGCGCTGATTGTGGCGGGAGCGGCACGGGGGCCGGGTGCACGGATGGGCATTGATCCCATGCGCGGGTCCCGCTAGGGCCGGGCGGTCTGACAGACCCGGCGCAACGGCTTCCTGGCGCGCTCGGCCAATCGCATCGGAGCACATTTCATGACCACCCGCCGCAACTATGTTTTCACATCCGAATCCGTTTCTGAGGGGCACCCCGACAAACTTTGCGACCGGATTTCGGACGCCGTGCTGGATACCTTCCTCGCCGAGGAGTCGGAGGCCCGCGTGGCCTGCGAGACCTTCGCCACCTCGGGGCTGGTGGTAATCGGCGGCGAGGTCGGTCTGAGGAACCAGGAGCGGCTGAAGGACTTCATGGGCCGGATCGGCCAGATCGCGCGCGACTGCATCCGCGACATCGGCTATGAACAGGAGAAGTTCCACTGGAACACCTGCCACGTGCTGAACTTTTTGCACGAGCAGTCGGGCGACATCGCCAAGGGCGTGAACGCCAGCGCCAACAAGGACGAGGGCGCGGGCGACCAGGGCATCATGTTCGGCTATGCCTGCCGCGACACGCCCGAATTGATGCCGGCGCCGATCCAGTATTCCCACGCAATCCTGCGGCGGCTGGCCGAGGTCCGCAAGAACGGGACCGAGCCGCTGCTGCGTCCGGACGCGAAGTCGCAGGTTTCGCTGCGCTACGAGGACGGTCGCCCTGTGGAAGTGACGTCGATCGTGCTCTCCACCCAGCATGCCGATGCCAGCCAGTCCAGCGCCGACATCCGCGCCATCGTCGAGCCCTACATCCGCGAGGTGCTGCCAGGCGACTGGATCACCGACGCCACGCAGTGGTGGATCAACCCCACCGGCACCTTCGTCATCGGCGGACCGGACGGCGACGCCGGGCTGACCGGGCGCAAGATCATCGTCGACACCTATGGTGGTGCTGCCCCGCATGGCGGCGGCGCGTTCTCGGGCAAGGATCCGACCAAGGTCGACCGCTCCGCCGCCTATGCCGCGCGCTACCTTGCCAAGAACGTGGTCGCGGCGGGCATGGCGGATCGCTGCACGATACAGCTCAGCTATGCCATCGGCGTGTCGCGGCCGCTATCGATCTATGCCGACACCCACGGCACCGGCGCGGTCGAGCCGCAACAGATAGAAACGGCCGTGACCCGGGCCATGGACCTGACGCCGCGCGGCATCCGCGAGCATCTGGGGCTGAACCGTCCGATCTACCAGCGCACCGCCGCCTATGGCCATTTCGGGCGCGACCCCGATGCGGATGGCGGCTTTTCGTGGGAGCGGACGGATCTCGTGGACGCCCTGCGCAGCGCCTGAGACCGCGCCGTGGCCGCGATGTGGTTGAACCACCCCTGTCCAGCGCCGGCCCGTGCGGCCTCGTGACCGAGGCCCGGCGCAACTTTTACGGCCGGCGCAAGGGCCACGCGCTGCGCGGGTCGCAACAGGCGCGGCTCGACACCGATCTGGCGCGGCTGTCGCCCGGGCCCGTGTCGGTCGAGGCGAACCCGCACCGCGTGCCGCTCGACCCGGCGGGCATTGGCGGCGGCGCGCCGCTGTGGCTGGAGATCGGGTTCGGCGGGGGCGAGCATCTGGTCCACCAGGCCGTGACGAACCCCGGCGTGCACCTGATCGGCGCCGAGCCCTACATCAACGGCGTGGCGATGCTGCTGGGCAAGATCGCGGCGGCGGGCGTGACCAACCTGTCGGTGCATCCCGGCGATGTGCGTGACCTGATGGACGTTCTGCCCGACGCGTGCATCGAGCGGGCCTTCCTTCTGTATCCCGACCCCTGGCCGAAAGCGCGGCACCACCGACGCCGTTTCGTCACGCCCGGGCATCTGGCGCCCCTCGCTCGCGTGATGGCGCCGGGGGCGGTGCTGCGGATCGCGTCCGACATCCCCGACTACATGCGCCAGGCCCGCGCCGAGGTCTCGCCGCAGGGATTCGCGCCGGTCTCGGACGGTACCGCGCCCTGGACCGACTGGATCCCGACTCGATACGAGGTGAAGGCGCGGCGGGAGGGGCGCGTGCCGCACTACCTCACCTATCGACGAGAGGGCGCGCTGGACCGGGGCGAGGCGGCGCGCTAGGGGGACGCATGGGTATGCATGGCGACGAAGCGGGCGACGAAGCGGGCGGCGGAACGGGCGGCGGAACGGCGATGACGGCGCGCGCAGCCGGTCCGCTGACGGGCGACGCCACCGTGCCGGGCGACAAGTCGGTCAGCCACCGTGCGCTCATTCTCGGTGCGATGACGGTAGGCGAGACTCGCATCGACGGGCTGCTGGAAGGGCAGGACGTGCTGGATACCGCCCGCGCCATGCAGGCGCTGGGTGCCGAGGTGGTGGCGCATGGCGACGGTGCGTGGTCGGTGCACGGCGTCGGCGTCGGCGGCCTGCGCGAGCCCGACCGCGTTATCGACTGCGGCAATTCCGGCACCGGCGTGCGGCTGCTGATGGGTGCCGTCGCGACGCATGACATGGCCGTCACCTTCACTGGCGACGCGTCGCTGACCGGCCGCCCGATGGGCCGCGTCACGGCGCCGCTGGCGCTCTTCGGCGCGCGCGCGGTCGGCCGGTCGGCCGGGCGCCTGCCGCTGACGCTGGTGGGCGCGGCCGAACCGGTGCCGGTGCGCTACACGGTGCCGGTGCCCTCGGCGCAGGTGAAATCCGCCGTCCTGCTGGCCGGGCTGAACGCGCCGGGCCGCACGGTGGTGATCGAGACGGTGGCGACGCGCGACCATACCGAGAGGATGCTTGCGGGCTTCGGCGCCGACCTGACCGTCGCCGACGAGGGCGGGCTGCGCGTCATCACGCTGCGCGGCCAGCCCGAACTGCGCCCGCAGGTCATCGCCGTCCCATGTGACCCCTCTTCGGCCGCGTTTCCGGTCTGCGCGGCGCTGATCGTGCCCGGATCGGACGTGCGGGTGCCGGGCATCGGTCTGAACCCCACGCGCGCCGGGCTGTTCGAGACGCTGCGCGAGATGGGCGCCGACCTGACCTACGAGAACGAGCGGCTGGAGGGCGGCGAGCCGGTGGCCGATCTGCGCGCCCGCTTCAGTCCCGACATGCGCGGCATCGACGTCCCGCCATCGCGCGCCGCCAGCATGATCGACGAATACCCCGTGTTGTCGGTCGTCGCCGCCTTCGCGGCCGGCCGCACCACGATGCGCGAGGTGGCCGAACTGCGGGTGAAGGAAAGCGACCGCATCGATGCCATGGCCACGGGGCTACGGGCCTGCGGCGTCACGGTCGAGGACGGGCCGGACTGGTGGGCTGTCGAGGGGCGCGGCCCGGGCGATGTGGCCGGCGGCACCGCGGTGGCGGCGCGGTTGGACCACCGCATCGCGATGGCCTTCCTCGTCCTCGGCATGGCCTCGGCCCGCCCGGTGACGGTGGACGACGCGAGCCCCATCGCCACGTCCTTCCCGGCCTTCGCGCGGCTGATGACGGGCCTCGGGGCATCGCTGGGCACGGACGCCGGGGCGCGGTGGTGATGGCAATGCCAGCGTCGGCGGCTATCGGCACGGCAGCGACGGCTCCGGTGGCCGCGCGGGCGTCCCGTCGGGCCACCGCGACCGCGGCGGAGGGTGCGGCTGCGAGGGCAAAAACGCGGCGTTCGGCAGCATCGCGAGGGACGGGCGCGCGGTGTCCGGCAGGGATCCGGACGGCGCCGAAAACCTCGACGGCGGCGCGACATGCGGGTCCCGACACGCGCGGAAGTGCCAGGCCGGAATGAGCGGGGCAAGCGCATTTACGGTCGCGGTCGACGGGCCGGCGGCGGCGGGCAAGGGCACCGTCGCGCGCGCGGTGGCAGCGCATTTCGGTTTCGCGCATCTGGATACCGGCCTGCTCTACCGCGCGACCGGACGGCGCATGATGGAGGGAGCCGACCCGGTCGCGGCCGCCGCCCACCTGTCGCCCGCCGATCTGGCGCGCGCCGACCTGCGCAGCGCCGCCGCCGCCCGCGCGGCCAGCGAGGTGGCGGCCATCCCCGCGGTGCGCGCCGCGCTGCTGGCGTTCCAGCGCCGCTTCGCGCGGCGTCCGGGTGGGGCGGTGCTCGACGGGCGCGACATCGGCACCGTCATCTGCCCCGCGGCCGAGGTGAAGCTGTTCGTCACCGCGTCGGACATCGTGCGCGCGCAACGCCGTTGCGCCGAATTGGTCGCCGCCGGCCACGCCACCACCGTGGACGAGGTGCTCGAAGACCTACGCGCCCGCGACGCGCGCGATGCCGGCCGCGAGGCCGCTCCGATGATCGTCGCGACGGATGCCGTCGTGATCGACACCAGCGCGATGGACGTGGCCGAGGCGGTGACAAGCGCCATCGCCGCCGTTCACCTGATCCACGACGTCGGCTGATCCACTCCGCTCCGGTCGGTCCCGACCGGTTTCACCGCGCTGGTTGCCCCTGCGCCCGAGCCGCAGTGGCCCGCCCGAAGCTTCGGATCCGCGGCCGCCTTGCGTTTCAAAGCGGCGGGGCCTAAAAGGCGCCGGTCCATGACACGGGACGAGCAGCGCGGTGCGATTGGCGAAGGCCGGCTGCAACGCGCCACCCGTGACGACCAATCCCCGAAAGACCGGCGGAGACAACCGCGCGGCCAGCATAACATACCGAAGGAAACCATCCGCCACATGAGCGCATCTGCATCCATGGAGGAATTCGAAGCCCTCCTGAACGACAGCTTCGACATCGACACGCCGGACGAGGGCTCCGTGGTCAAGGGCCGCGTCATCGCCATCGAGGCGGGCCAGGCTATCATCGACGTCGGCTACAAGATGGAAGGCCGCATCGACCTCAAGGAATTCGCCGAGCCGGGCCAGCAACCCGAGATCGAGGTGGGGGATACCGTTGAGGTGTTCCTGCGCCAGGTCGAGAACGCGAAGGGCGAAGCGGTCATCAGCCGCGAGATGGCCCGTCGCGAAGAGGCGTGGGACCGGCTGGAAACCGCCTATGCCGACGAGAACCGCGTCGATGGCGCGATCTTCGGCCGCGTGAAGGGCGGATTCACCGTTGATCTGGGCGGCGCCGTCGCGTTCCTGCCCGGTTCGCAGGTCGATGTGCGCCCGGTGCGCGATGCCGGACCGCTGATGGGACTGAAGCAGCCGTTCCAGATCCTGAAGATGGATCGCCGCCGTGGCAACATCGTCGTGTCGCGCCGCGCCATCCTGGAGGAAAGCCGCGCCGAGCAGCGCGCCGAGGTCATCGCCAACCTGCACGAAGGTCAGGCGATCGACGGTGTGGTGAAGAACATCACCGAATACGGCGCCTTCGTCGATCTAGGCGGTGTGGACGGCTTGCTGCATGTCACCGACATGGCGTGGCGACGGGTCAACCACCCGTCCGAGATCGTCACCATCGGCGAGACGATCAAGGTGCAGGTAATCAAGATCAACAAGGAGACGCACCGTATCAGCCTGGGCATGAAGCAGCTCCAGGAAGATCCGTGGGACGCGGTCGAGGCGAAGTTCCCACTCGACAGCACCCATTCCGGCCGCGTGACAAACATTACCGATTACGGCGCCTTCGTGGAGCTGGAGCCGGGGGTCGAGGGGTTGGTCCACGTCTCGGAGATGAGCTGGACCAAGAAGAACGTGCATCCGGGCAAGATCGTGTCGACCTCCCAGGAGGTCGAGGTGATGGTGCTGGAGATCGACACCCAGAAGCGCCGGGTCAGCCTTGGCCTGAAGCAGACGATGCGCAACCCGTGGGAACTGTTCGCCGAAACCCACCCCGAGGGCACGCCGGTCGAGGGCGAGGTGAAGAACATCACCGAGTTCGGTCTGTTCGTGGGGCTGGACGGCGAGATCGACGGTATGGTCCATCTCAGCGACATCAGCTGGGACCAGCGCGGCGAAGAGGCGATCGCGTCCTACCAGAAGGGCGACACGGTCAACGCCGTCGTCACCGAGGTCGATGTCGAGAAGGAGCGCATCTCGCTCAGCATCAAGGCGCTGGACGACAGCTTTGCCGGTGTGACGGACGGCGTGTCGCGCGGGTCGATCATCACGGTCGCGGTGACGTCGATCGAGGATGGCGGCATCGAGGTGGAATACGAGGGCGCGAAGTCGTTCATCCGCCGCTCCGACCTCAGCCGCGACCGGGCCGAGCAGCGCCCCGAGCGCTTCGGCGTGGGCGACAAGGTCGACGTGCGCGTCACCAACGTCGACCAGAAGACCCGCAGGCTGGGCCTGTCGATCAAGGCGCGCGAGATCGCCGAGGAGAAGGATGCGGTCGAGCAATACGGCAGCTCAGCATCCGGCGCCTCGCTGGGCGACATTCTGGGCGCGGCGTTGAAGGGCGACTGATCTCGCCGACGCGACGCGATGGCCCGGGTCCCGCCACACCGGCGGGGCCCGTTGCATTTTGGCCGGCCCGCCCGTCGCATTTTGGCTGGGCGTCCGAACGGCATCGATCACACCAGCCGCGTGTTGATCCGCAGGAGGCCCGCACTACTTTCCGCTACGTTCAAACAGCAGGTATGCCGATGAAGCGCAAGGTCGCCAGCGATTTTCACCCCCGTGTTCTGGAGATGTTCGACGGTTACGTGCACGGACGCATGTCGAAACGCGCGTTCATCACCCAGGCCGGCAAATATGCCGCCGCGGGCGTGACCGGCGCGATGCTGCTGGACCAGCTGGCGCCGAACTATGCAATGGCGCAGCAGGTCGCCCCCGATGATCCCGCGATCGTGACCGAGCGCATCACCTATGACAGTCCGGACGGGAACGGCCCCATCACCGCCCTGATGGCCCGGCCCGCTGATGCGACGGGCCCGCTGCCGGCGGTATTGGTCATCCACGAGAATCGCGGGTTGAACCCGTATATCGAGGATGTGGTGCGGCGCGTGGCCAAGGCCGGCTACCTCGCGCTTGGCCCCGACGGTTTGAGTCCCCTGGGCGGATATCCGGGGACGGATGAGGCCGGCCGCGAGTTGCAGCAGCAGATCGACGGCGCCAGCCTGCTGGAGGATTTCTTTGCCGCGTTCGAGTATCTGCGCGACCACGAGGACAGCACCGGCCGCGTTGGCGCCGTGGGCTTCTGTTATGGTGGCGGCGTGGTGAACTCGCTGGCCGTCGCCTACGCCGAACTTGGTGCCGGAGTGCCCTATTATGGCCGGCAGCCCGACGTCGCCGACGTGCCGCAGATCGAGGCGCCGTTGATGATTCACTATGCCGGCTTGGACGACCGTATCAACGAGGGCGCGACCGCCTATTCCGAGGCGCTGCGTGCCGCGCAGGTCAAGCACAGCGTGCATTTCTACCCCGAGGTGAACCACGGTTTCCACAACGACACGACGCCCCGCTACGACGCCGCGGCGGCCGACCTGTCGTGGGATCGCACGATGACCTTCTTCGACGAGATGCTGACCCGCCCCGCCTGACTTGCGACGCGCGCCGTGGGACCCGCGAAGCGCGCGATTGCGTTCGGATTGGCGCCTTGATGTTTGCCCGCCGGCGCAATGTCTCTATGCTGGCGCAATCGCACCGATGCCATGGCGATGCGCCGCGGACCAAGGGGAGGTAGCCGGGATGATCCGTTCGGAACTGGTCCAGAAGATCGCCGACGAGAACCCGCACCTCTACCAGCGCGATGTCGAGCGGATCGTGAACACCGTGTTCGAGCAGATCATCGCCGCCATGGCGCGCGGCGATCGAGTCGAGCTGCGGGGCTTCGGCGCGTTTTCGGTAAAGCGGCGCGATGCGCGCACCGGTCGCAACCCGCGCACCGGCGAGACCGTGCACGTCATGGAGAAGCACGTGCCTTTCTTCAAGACGGGGAAGCTGTTACGCGATCGACTGAATAAAGGGTAAGGGATTCCGATGCATTACATCCGCTATGCCTTTCTGTTGATCCTCGGCCTGATGCTACTGGTCGTGGCGATCGCCAACCGCGGTCTGGTCACGTTGCGCGTACTGCCCGAAAGCATGGCGGGGTTCCTCGGCTGGTCGTGGTCGCTGACCATGCCGCTGTTCCTCGTCATGTTTGCCGGGCTGATTTTCGGATTGATCGTAGGGTTCGTCCTGGAATGGATGCGCGAGCACAAGTATCGCTCGGACGCCAGCCACCAGCGCCGCGAGAAGGAGCGTCTGCAGCGCGAGATGCGGCAGCCGCCGCGACCCGGCGCCGGGGACGATGTTCTGGCCCTGCTCGGGGACGGATCGGCGCCGCGCTGAATGGGGCCGAATGCCGTTGCCGTCAAGATTTGTGGGCTGACGCAGGCGGGCGACGTCGCCGCGTCGGTCGAGGCGGGCGCGCGGTATGTCGGTCTGAACTTCTTCCCCGCTTCGCCGCGTTGCCTGGCGCATAGCCACGCGGCGGCGCTGGCCGCCCTCGTGCCGCCCGGCATGTGCAAGGTGGCGCTGACGGTCGACGCGAACAACGACACGCTGGATGCCCTGCTGGCCGCAGTCCCGGTCGACATGCTGCAACTCCATGGCGGCGAAAGCCCGGCGCGGGTGGCCGAGGTTCGACGGCGCTACGGCCTGCCGGTGATAAAGGCCCTCGGCGTCTCGGACGCCGCGGACCTGCCGGCGATCGATCACTACGCCGGCGTGGCCGACCAGTTGCTGATCGACGCCCGGCCGCCGCGCGGCGCGGTGCTGCCGGGCGGCAATGGCGTGCCGTTCGACTGGGACCTGATCGCCGGGCGGCGCTGGCCCGTCCCCTGGCTGCTGGCCGGCGGGCTGACGGCCGCTAACGTGGCCGAGGCGATCCGCCGGACCGGCGCGCGGCAAGTTGACGTTTCATCTGGCGTCGAAAGTGCCCCGGGCCACAAGGACCCGGCAGCCGTCCTTGCCTTCCTGCGTGCCGCCGCCGCTTGAAGTTCCGTACCGCGACCCGCAACGACGTACCGGCCATCGTGGCATTTCTGGCCGACGACATGCTGGGACAGGCGCGCGAGGCCGTAGAGATGGCGCCCTGCCTCGCCGCTTACGAGGCGCTGGCGGCGAATGCCATGCACCAGCTCGTCGTGGGCGAGGATGCGGGTGGAGTGGTCGCCTGCTATCAGCTTAGCGTTCTCGACGGGACGTCGCTGAAGGCGGCCCGGCGGGCCCAGATCCGGGGCGTGCGCGTCGACGCCGGCGACCGCGGACTCGGCGGCGGCGCGACGCTGATGGCCGACGCCGAGATCCGCGCCGCCGGCTGCCGGCCGATGCAACATACCACCGACGCGGCGCGTCACCGTGCCCACCGGTTCTATGAACGCCTCGGCTTTACGCCCAGCCACGTCGGCCTTAAGCGGGATTCGATTGAGGGAGGGCGCGATGGCCAACGATCTGTTCAACAGCTTCATGAACGCGCCGGACAGTCGGGGGCGGTTTGGCACCTTCGGCGGCCGATTCGTAAGCGAGACGCTGATGCCGCTGATCCTGTCGCTGGAGGCGGAATACGACCGCGCAAAGACCGAGCCGGACTTCTGGGCCGAGATGGATCACCTCTGGACCCATTATGTCGGCCGTCCCTCGCCAATGTATCGGGCCGACCGGCTGACCGACCATCTGGGCGGGGCCACGGTCTACATGAAGCGCGACGAACTGAACCACACCGGCGCGCACAAGATAAACAACGTGCTGGGCCAAATCCTGCTCGCCCGCCGCATGGGCAAGAAGCGCATCATCGCCGAGACGGGCGCGGGCCAGCACGGCGTCGCGACCGCGACGGTCTGTGCCAAGTTCGGCCTGCAATGCGTGGTCTACATGGGCGCCACCGATGTCGAGCGACAGTCGCCGAACGTGTTCCGCATGAAGCTGCTGGGCGCCGAGGTGATCCCCGTCACCTCGGGTCGCGGCACCCTGAAGGACGCGATGAACGACGCGCTGCGCGACTGGGTGACGAACGTGCGCGATACCTTCTACTGCATCGGCACGGTGGCGGGCCCGCATCCCTATCCCGCGATGGTGCGCGATTTCCAGTCGATCATCGGGCGCGAGGCAAAGGCGCAACTGTTGGAGCTCGAAGGCCGCCTGCCCGATACCTTGGTCGCGGCGATCGGCGGCGGATCGAACGCGATGGGGCTGTTCCACCCGTTCCTGGACGATACCGACGTTGCCATCATCGGGGTCGAGGCGGGCGGCCGCGGCGTGAACGCCAAGATGGAGCATTGCGCATCGCTGACCGGCGGCCGCCCCGGCGTGCTGCATGGCAACAAGACGTATCTTTTGCAGGACGACGACGGCCAGATCCTCGAAGGCCACTCGATCTCGGCCGGGCTCGACTATCCCGGCATCGGCCCCGAACACGCCTGGCTGCACGACATCGGCCGGGCGCAGTATGTCGCGATCACCGATACCGAGGCGCTGGCGGCGTTTCAGCTATGCTGCGCGATGGAGGGGATCATCCCCGCGCTCGAGCCGAGCCACGCGCTGGCCCACGTGATGAAGATCGCTCCGGACCTGCCGCGCGACCACATCATCTGCATGAACATGTGCGGTCGCGGCGACAAGGACATCTTCACCGTCGCCCGCGCGCTCGATGCCGCCATCGACACCGGCGGTTGAGGCGTGCCGGGGGTCGCCCGTGCAAACCGGCCCCGGCGCCGAGGCTGCCTGCGTGCTACATGCCGTCGAGGAACGCCTCTATCGCAGCGGCGCTTTCCTCCGGCCGCTCGAAGATCGCGGCATGGCTTGCCCCCTCGATGATGGCAAGTTCGCCGTCGGGTGCCGCGTCCGCCGTCATCTGCGCAAGTTCGACCGGGTAGACCGGATCTTCGCGGCCGACGATGACCAGCACGGGCACCTCGACCGATTGCAGCGTCTCGGTGCTGTCGGGTCGGGTGGCGAGAACCTGCGCGCCGCCAAGTGCACCATCGAGGCTGGCCTGCTCCATCGCCTGCGTCAGGTAGTCGACCTGCGCCGGCGCCGTCTCGAACCGGGTCTCGCCGGTCAGGATGTTGGGGATCAGGAACGGGATGATCGCGCCGACCTCGCCCGCGTCGTTCAGCGCCGTCTGCGCGCCGTCCCAGATACCGGCCTCGATCGCACCGGCGGCCATGTGATTGCTGTCGATCAGGATCATCGCGTCGAAGACGTCGGGGTTCTGCCGATACATCTCGAACACGATAGGGCCGCCCAGCGACATGCCACCGATGGCGGCGCTTTCGATTTCCAGCTCCTGCATCACCGCCAAAGCGTCCTCGGCATAGGTCGCGACATCTGTCACCGGCGCCTCGGTCGTCGAATTTCCGTAGCCGCGATGGTCCACCGTGACGACGCGGTAGGTGTCGTTCAACCGGTCGCGGACCCGCTCGAACAGCGCGCCGGACAGCGGATAGCCGTGCAACAGGACCAGGGGATCGCCGCTGCCGCTTTCCTGATAGAAAATCTCGGCCCCCTCCCGCGACAGGGTGACGCCGTCGCGCGCATCGGGAGCCGGAATGCCCAGCTGCTCGGCCGCCGTCTGGGCCGAGGCGAGCGTGCCGGCGGTCATCCAGCCGGCGGCCAGTCCGGCGGCGACGATGCGTGTGAGCGACCCTGTCATGTCGACCTCCTCTCGTTGCGGTGGCAACAAGACGGCTGGCATCGAGTTCCGGCCGGGCAGTTCACACGGCCGTCATTCGGCCAGCGCGTAGCGGCGCAGGACATCGAGCGGCACGATTTCCAGCGCGCGGGCGTGGGTCGCGTCGAGGTCGACATGGGGCGCCACGCCCTCGTCGTGCGCCTGCAGGAAGCGACCGGCGCACAGGCACCAGCGGTCGCCCGCCTTCAGGCCCGGAAAGCGGAATGTGGGCTGAGGGGTGGAGAGGTCGTTGCCGAGGTATTTCGAGTAGGCGAGAAAGCCGTCCGTCATCACCGCACAGACCGTGTGGCTGCCCTCGTCCGCCGCGCAGGTGTTGCAATGGCCGTCGCGGAAGTAGCCGGTCACCGGATCGGCCGAGCAGGGGGTCAGCCGACCGCCGGTGACGTTGATCGCAGCGTCTTTCTGCATGGCAGTCTCCCCTACTGACCGATGCATGATAGTCTAACGAAACCGGTCCGCCAGTCGCTGCAGCGCGTTGCGCCCGTCGGGCGTGCGCGTGGCGGCATCTGGCGCAGGTGCGACGGCCACCCCGTCACGCTTGTCGGAGGGCCGCTGCGGCGACAGGCGCAGGCCGACGGCATTGGCAAATCCGGCGGCGTCGCCGGAAGCCAGCAGCGGCGCGCCGTCGGCGATGCCGCGCAACATGTCGTCGAGCCAATCCCCGGCGGCCTTCGGGAAATCGCGCAGGACGTAGCCCGGCACCGCATCCTTGTGGCCCGGATGGCCCACGCCCATGCGAACGCGGTCGTAGTCGGGGCCGATATGCTGGTGGATCGAGCGCAGGCCGTTATGCCCGGCATGGCCGCCGCCCCGCTTCACCTTCAGCTTGCCGGGCGCCAAATCGATCTCGTCGTGAAAGACGGTCAGGGCGCCGGGATCGAGGGCGGCATCCAGCTTGTAGAACTGCATCGCCGCCGCGACCGACTGCCCGGACAGGTTCATGAACGTCTCGGGGCGCAGCAGGGTCACCTGCATGCCGCCGAGTTTGCCCTCGGCGATCCGGCCCTGGAACTTCGCGCGCCACGGCCCGAATCCGTGATCGGCCGCGATCCGTTCCACCGCCATGAAGCCGATGTTGTGGCGGTTGGCGGCGTATTTGGAGCCGGGGTTGCCGAGGCCGGCGAAAAGACGCATGGCTCGTCTCCTCTGGGGTGCCGCGGGCGACGTCGACCGCGACGGGGACGGGGACGCCATCGGTATGACGCGCGGCGGTCCCGAATGCCAGCCGTCGGGACGCGAACGGGGGCGCGCCATGCGATGGCGCGCCCCCGTTCCAGCCCCGAACGCAGGCGCGCTCAGTCCTCGTCGACCTCGGTTGCCGGCACCGCATCGGCCGGGGTCGCGTCCTCGTCGTCGGCGGCGTTTTGCGAGACCAGCCCCGAGGGCGCCTGGATGTTGGCGATGACGAAGTCACGGTCGATGGTCGGGCGCGTCCCCTCCGGCAGCTTGAAGTCCGAAATGGTCAGCGTGTCGCCGATCTCCATGTGCGCCACCGAAGCAGTGATCTTCTCGGGGATGTCGGACGCGGTGCAGCGCAGCTCCACCTCCGGACGAATCATGGTCAGGACGCCGCCCTTCTTGATGCCCGGCGCGATCTCTTCGTCGGTCAACTCGACGGCGATGAACAGCGACACGCGCGACGTCCGCTTGAGCCGCATGAAGTCGACATGCGTCGGCAGGTCCTTCACCACGTCGCGCTGGACCGCGCGGCAGATCACGCGCGTGTCCTCGTGCCCCTCGACCTTCAGGTTGAACAGGGTCGACAGGAACCGCCCGGCCTTCAGGCGTTTCAGCAGGGCGTTGTATTCCAGATTGATCGGCACGGGGTCGCTGCCCCCGCCGTAAACGATACCCGGAACGTTGCCATCGCGGCGTGATTGACGGGCGGCCCCCTTGCCTGTCCCCGTCCGTTCCAGGGCCGTGATGTCGGGTATTGCACCAGCCATGATCATGGTCCTTCGGTTTGCATTGCATAGTCGCGGCCGCCTCCAAGGGTGTCCGTCCGCGAAGGCGACCCCCTAGCGCGCGGGAGCGTAAAGGCCAAGCGGTTTTCGCGCGCGGCGGCTTGCCGCGGCCGGGCGGCACTGGCATCTGCGGCCACATGAGGATGCTTCCCGCCTTGCGACTCAGCCGCGCGCCGGTCCTCGCCTTTGCCGCGATGGGGATGGGCTGGGGCACATTCGCCGCTTTCGTGCCCGAGCTGAAGGCCGGCATCGGCGCGTCCGACGGCGTGTTCGGCGTGGCGTTGCTGGGCTCTCCCGTCGGGCTGCTGATGGCGGTCTGGCTGGCGCCGTGGATGGACGGCCGTGCCGGGCGTCTGGCGCTGCCGCTGGCCTCGGGTGCGCTGGGCCTGTCCTTTGTGCCGGTGGCGCTGGTCGCGGGGGCCGAGGGGCCGGTCTGGGCCTTTGCGCTGGCGATGGGCGGCGTCGGGTTGGCCTCGGGGACGACCGACGTGCTGATGAACAGCCGCGTGAGCGAGCTGGAGGCCGGGCGCGGGGTGTCGGTGATGAACCTGAACCACGGCATGTTCTCGGTCGCCTACATGATCGCCGCGCTGGCGGCGGGGGCGGCGCGCGAGGCGGCGCTGCCAGCGACGGCAATGTTCGCGCTGTGGGCGGCCGTGGGCCTGGTGGCGATGCGGTGGATGCGCCAGCCGGTTCTCCCGGTCGAGGTCGAGACGGTGCCAGGATCGTTCCCCCGCCGCGTCGTGCTGTGGGGCGGGGTGCTCGTCCTGATCGCCTTCCTGACCGAAGGCACGGTCGAGACGTGGTCGGCGTTGCACCTGGAGCGGACGCTTGGCGGCGGCGCGGCCGAGGGCGCCGCCGGCCCGGCGATGCTGGGGCTGACGATGGCGATCGGGCGGCTGTCCGGGCAGGCCGTTGCTGGCCGCGTGCCCGAGGCGACGGTGCTGCGGTGGGGGGCGCTGCTGGCAGCGGTGGGGGCTGTCGGCGCGGCGGCGGCGCCGACGCTGTGGGTCGGTTATGTGTCCTTCGCCGCGATGGGGCTGGGGATCAGCGTGCTGGCCCCGATGGCGCTGGCGCTGGTCGGCCGCCGGGTCGAGCCGCGGCACCGCACCCGCGCCATCGCCCGCGTCGCGGTGATCGGCTTTCTCGGCTTCTTCGTCGCGCCGTCGCTCATGGGCGGGTTGAGCGAGCTGTTCGGCCTGCGTCTGGCCTACCTGGCGATCGGGCTGGTGCTGCTGGCGGTGCTGCCGGTGCTGATGGCGCTGCGCCGGGTGCCGCGTCAGGATGCCGGCACCAGCCAGACGGCACCATAGGGCGGCAGGTCCAGCCTCCCCGAGACGGCGCCACCGCCCAGCGCGTCGCGGAGCGGGGCCGCGGCGTCCAGCCCCAGGCGGTCGACCGGCAGCGATACGGCGGCTTCGGTGAAATTGAACACGGCCAGCATCTCGGCCTCGTCCCCCGGGCGTCGGATGGCAAAGAGGCGCGTGTCGCCGGTGTCGACGATCCAGGTCGGCACCGCGCCCGAAAGTTGCGGCAGCGTCGCGCGCACGGCCATGACGTGGCGGATGCTGGCGAGAATCCGCCCTGCCGGACCATCGCCCGCCGCGGCCTGCGCCGCGCGCGCCCAGTCCATGGCGGGGCGCTGGATCCAGCGGCCGTCCTCGGCCAGCCGGGGGTCCGCGTCCGGCCCGTCGTCGTTGGTCAGCCCGATCTCGTCGCCCATGTAGATCAGCGGCATGCCCCCGTAGGCCGCGATCAGCGCATGCCCCATCACGATGCGCGCCACGGCATCGTCGATGCGGCCCGGGTCGCTGGTGTGCAGCGCCGCCTCCAGCCCCGCGAGCGAGGCCAGCGTGCCGTTGGTGCGCCGGTCGCCCGTCGTCTCGTTCACCTGGAAGTCGGCGCCGCGCGCGAAGCTGCCGTCGAACCGGCCGGCGTAGAATTCGGCCAGAAAGGCGCGGTGGGCGGGCCCGGACAGACCGTGGCGGTCGGCGTCCGTCTCGGTGATGGCCCAGCCGATATCGTCGTGGCATCGCAGGTAGGTGGCCCAGGTCGCGTTACGGAACCCCGGCGGGAAATGGCGGCCCAGCACGTCGGTCATCATCGCCGTGTTGCGCGCGGCCAGCGCGGACCAGAACTGCACCATCAGGTTGTTGTGATAGGCAAGGTTGCAGACCTTGCCCGAATGGCGCCCCTGCCCGAGATAGGGCACGAGGTCGCCCGGCCCGACGATCGCCTCGGCCTTGTGGATCACGGCGGGGGCGGCGACCGATGTGGCCTGGTTCAGCGCCTGCAGGATATCGTGCACCTCGGGCAGGTTCTGGCAGCCGGTGCCCATCCGCTTCCACATGAACGCCACCGCGTCCAGTCGCAGCACCTCGGCGCCGGCATTGGC
>PPFU01000612.1_pt1 | contig 20470 bp, 19 predicted proteins | sample 1535991 | NCBI WGS metagenome assembly PPFU01 (sample SAMN04901290, study PRJNA319586) | Hypolithon metagenome, whole genome shotgun sequencing project. | isolation source: Antarctic Hypolithon | place: Antarctica: Miers Valley | collected 2014
AGTGTGTTTTGTTTTATGTTTTAGCCTAATATTTTTTGTTTTAATGTTTTCAGCTTTGGTTTTTTATGGGTGTTCCAAGAGCCCGTTTCTTCAGGAGAGTTCTTTTGAAATTTGCATTCATTATTGATCCTATTGCACGGCTAGATCCGGGCCATGACACGAGCGTTGCCATGATGGAATCGGCACAGGTGCTGGGTCACCAGGTATATGTAACCCAGGTCGATAGATTAGGGGTCGTAGGCGGACGTGCGAAGGGATGGCTGCAGCCCCTGACGATGAAGCCGGTGATCCGCGAAGGCGATCGCTGGATTTCTGAACCCGACTGGTATCAACTAGGTGAATTGAAATGGCGATCGCTCGACGAAATGGACGCCGTATTTATGCGCAAAGATCCGCCTGTTACGGTGCCCTATCTTTACGTCACCTACATACTCGACTATATAGACGACGCTAAAACTCAGGTCATCAATTCTCCAGCGGGCTTGCGGATGGCGAACGAGAAAATGTATGCGCTTCAGTTCACTGATGCTATCCCGCAGACGATTGTGAGCGCCGACAAACAGGTAATCCGCGAGGCTGTAGAACGCTGGGGTGCTGGGGTGCTAAAGCCTTTGGGTGGCAAAGGGGGTGAGGGTATTTTGTTTTTGGAGGAGGGCGATCGCAACTTTAACTCCATCATCGAAGTGAGTACTCACCACGGCCAAGAGCCCGTCATGGTACAAACCTATCTGCCAGCGGCGAAAGCGGGCGATAAGCGCGTAGTGATGCTCAATGGTGATCCCATTGGCGCTGTAAACCGGGTGCCTACAGGTAAAGAATTTCGGGGCAACATGGCCGTGGGTGGCCGCAGTGATAAAACTGAGCTAACCGAGCGCGACCTGGAGATTTGCCAGCAAGTTGCACCTACCCTGCGCCGAGACGGTCTAATTTTTGTCGGGATCGATATCATTGGCGGCTACCTGACCGAAGTAAACGTTACCAGCCCTACCGGAATCCGTGAGATTGATCGGCTAGAGGACGTTCGACTGGGTAATCAGGTGGTGGAATGGGTTGAAAAAAACGCGAAGTAGTTTGCTGGGTTCTGCAGTCGGTCAAGTTTCTGAAGGATCGATGCCAAGCTCTCTTAGTCGCGCAGCCAGTCGGGCATTTTTAGCTTCAGACTCAGTTAGCTTTTGTTCAGACTCGTTTAGCTTTTCTTGCAGCTCAACGGACGTTAAAAAAGGATTGCCGTTAGGTTGGTACAGCTTTAGAGTGTCTTTGTCGAGAAGAAATCGAACCTTTAAAAGTGGGCTTGTCCAGTCGTGGATGCTCTCAATCGGCTCTAGATAGTGATCGACTCTTTGCCAGCCGATAAGTTCTATATCATCAGGATCATAGACGTAATATTCCTGAACGCCGTAGCGCTGGTAGAACTGGAATTTCTTGGCCATTTCGCCGCCGCGATTGCCGGGTGACAGAATTTCAAAGACTACCTGTGGGGCAATGCCGTCTTCTTCCCACTGCTTGTAAGAGCCGCGATCACCCTTCGGCCTACCAAATGCAACCATCGTATCAGGAGCCTGACGAATTTGGTTATTGCCTTCTACCGAGTACCAAAGCAAGTCCCCAGCGACCAAAACGTTAGGATCGTCTTTGAAGATAATTTCTAAGTTTTCTTTGATGGTGACGATCCATCTAAACTGCTTTGTATTGTCTGACATTGGCTGACCGTCGCAGTCAGGATAGATAACGTCTGTTTTGGAAAGCTGCTGAACCATGGGTTTTAATCGCTGAGCGGCTAACCCTAGTGTAGCTAACGGTACCGTTTATTTTTTCTTCCTACTAAGATGACTTTCTTCTTCAAGATTCCTAATAGCCCCCACTATTGGCTACGCAATGGACGAGTTCCGCTGACGTTACTGACCAACACGGCTTCTGGTTTGGCAGCGGCTGAGCAATTTCAGCGGAGCCTGTATCGAGAGGCGCTCATCTCGGTGGATATAGAGGTGAGAGATGGAAAAATTGTTGCATTGCAGCGCACTGGCTTAGAGGCCAAGGACGATTTGCCTACGGTTGATGTTCGATCTGGGCTGATCTGGCCTTGCTTTGTAGATATGCATACGCATCTAGATAAAGGCCATATTTGGCCGCGTAGTCCTAACCCTGACGGTACTTTTTCGGGCGCGCTGACAACCGTGCCAGGCGATCGCGAACAGCGATGGGAAGCAGAAGATGTCTACAGCAGAATGGAGTTTGGGCTGAAATGCAGCTACGCCCATGGTACGCAGGCAGTTCGCACTCATTTAGATGCTTTCGAGGCGCAGGGAGAGGTTAGCTTTGAAGTGTTTCGTGAGCTGCGCAAAAAGTGGGTAGATAAGATTCTTTTGCAGGCGGTTTGCTTGGTCTCGTTGGATCATTTTACAGAGCCAAAAGGAGAGAAGCTAGCTGACCTTGTGGCAGAGTCGGGTGGCGTTTTGGGGGGCGTGGCCTTTATGAACGCCGACATTGTTCAACAAATTGATCGGGTGTTCAAACTGGCAAAAGAGAGAAGTTTGGATTTAGATTTTCATACGGATGAGAGTTTAGATCCGTATGACATTGCTTTGAGACATGTAGCGGCGGCGGCGATTCGGCATGACTTTACCGGGCGAGTTACCTGTGGGCACTGCTGTAGCTTGTCTGTGCAGTCGGATGATGAAGTACGTAAGACGCTCAATATGGTGAAGGATGCCGGTGTTTCTGTTGTGAGCCTGCCGATGTGCAATTTATATTTGCAAGATCGGCGAGCGGGAAGGACGCCTCGATATCGGGGGGTAACTATTTTGCATGAGCTAAAGGAAGCGGGCGTGAAGGTGGCTTTGGCTTCTGACAACTGTCGCGATCCGTTTTTTGCCTATGGCGACCATGATGGGCTAGAGGTGTTTAAGCAATCGGCTCGGATTGGACATTTGGATCATCCGATCGGCGATTGGCCTCAGTCGGTTACGAGCACTCCGGCGGAGATGATGGGTTTGGAGAATGTGGGTGTGATAGGGGAAGGATTAACGGCGGATTTGGTAGTGTTTAGGGCGCGGAGTTTTAATGAGCTGATGGCGAGGGGCCAGGGCGATCGCGTGGTCATTCGCCAGGGCAAACAAATCGATACCACCCTACCCGATTACGCCGATCTCGACGATTTGATGATGTAACCTAACCTAGGCGGGGACGGCGGTGGGGAGGTAGCCCATTTCTTCTAGCTTGGCGATTACTTTGTTGACGCTTTCGTCCAAAGTCTCTTTGTGGGTTTCACAATTTACTTCAGGGTTCAACGGCTCTTCGTAAGGATCGCTGATGCCCGTGAACTGCTTGATTTCCCCGGAGCGAGCTTTGGCATACAGCCCCTTAACGTCGCGCTGTTCACATACTTCTACCGGTGCGCTAACGTACACTTCCATAAAGTCGCCAATCCGCTCACGCACTTCGTCGCGAATATTGCGGTAGGGAGAAATGGCCGAGACGAGTACAATGACGCCGTTGCGGGTTAGCAAGTTAGAAACAAAGCCAATGCGACGGACGTTTTCATCGCGGTCTTCTTTGCTAAAGCCGAGGCCTTTGGTGAGGTTAGTGCGAACGATATCGCCGTCTAGCACTTCTAGCTTGACACCGCGATCGCGCAGCTTCTCAGTCAGCGCATCGTTAATCGTGGTTTTACCAGCGCCACTGAGCCCAGTGAACCAAACGGTGACGCCCTTTTGCTTTGACGACATGGGTGCTGATGACATGTTTGTTATATCTCCTAATAGTCGAATGAAGTGGTCAGTTGTAACACAGTAGGTTTTACCAAAAGGAGGGCACCTGCGAGCCCATGGCTTCGGCTGCGCTCAGCCACCAAAAACTACAAGCCATAGATCCAGATGGCCAGAGGCGGCGTGATAACGGCCATAATCAGGCTGAGCGGGCCCCCTACTTTAAGAAAGTCTAGGAAGCGGTAGCCACCTGCGCTGTAAACCATCGTATTCGTTTGGTAGCCAATGGGCGTCATAAAGCTGTTGGAGGCGGCGAAGGTGATGATGAATATGGCCGTGAGCGGGTTGATGCCAATGGACTGGGCAACCTGAGCGCCAATCGGCAGGAGTAAAATGACGGAGGCATTATTGGATAATACGGCGGTTAAAAGCACTGTGAGAACATACATTAGCGTCAGTAGCCAGTAGCTAGAGAGATCGCCGCTGACGTTGATAAGCTGGTTAGCGAGCCATTCGGTTGCCCCAGAGTTTTGCATGGCTGTTCCGAGTGGAATCAGGCAGGCAAGCAAAAAGATGACGTCCCAACGGACGGCCTGGTAGAGTTCACCCGGTTTTAAGCAGCCGGTGATAATCATGGCGACAACGCCTGCTAGGGCTGAGACCAAAATAGGATAGTCGGTAACGGCAGCGGCGATCACGACACTGAAGCCAATCGTCAGGGCTATGTTGGCCTTGTTGGTGCGCAGTGTTTCTAAGTCTCGCTGTTCTAGCAACAGCAGGTCACGACTGGTTTGGATACCCACTAAGCTTTGTTTTGGCCCCTGAACGAGAAGGAGATCGCCAAATCGCAGTGAGACTTTGCCTATGCGATCGCGCAACAATTCCTGTCCCCTCCGAATCGCCAGCACCGTCACGTTATAGCGCTGCCGAAAGCGCAGATCCTTTAGCGTAGAGCCAATCAAATTGGAGTTAGAAATAATTAAGGCTTCGGCAATACCTTCTTCTTCGCCAACGCCACTCTGCCAAGATTTTTGCCCAAACTGCACGTCTGGCAATATCTCTAACCCTTCACTCTCGCGAATTTTCAACAGATCTTGCTTGCCACCGCGAGCGAGTAAAATGTCGTCTGCCGCTAGCGTTTTATCGGCAAAGGGCTGGGGAAAGGGGATGTTGTTGCGAATGAGTTCTAGTACGTCTACGTCAAAGCGGCGCTGAAGCTGGCTGGCTTGCAGGGTTTGGCCCACCAGGCTAGAACGCGGGGTAATAACCAATTCGCTAACGTAGTCTTTCATACCGTATTTTTGGCTGAGCCCGCGATCGTCTAGCTGGCGGTTGGGCAGCAGCCGAGGGGCGACAAAGCTCAGATAGGCCAGACCCACTAAAAAAGTGATCAGGCCCAGAGCTGTGAACTGAAAAAGAGAGAATTCGCCTAGGCCTAAATCGGCAGATAGGCCGCTGGCCAAAACGCTGGTAGAGGTGCCGATGACGGTAATCATGCCACCCAAAATAGTGGCAAACGATAGTGGGATAAGCAGCTTAGACGGTGAGATTCGATGCTGCTGACAGAAGTCTTCAATAATCGGCAGAAAAACCGATACGACAGCGGTATTGTTGATTAGGCCAGACATCGGGCCGACAATGATGCCTAAGGCTAAAATCTGCTGACTAGGGCGCTTGCCGCCCCACTGAGTGAGCCAGGTACTTGCCTTTTGCAGGCCGCCTGTGCGCGCAACCCCGGCGCTGAGAATGAACATCGCCATGACGGTAATGGTTGCCGGGTTGCTAAAGCCTGCAATGCCTTCTTCGGGTGTTACTTGCCTGAGAAAAATCAGCGCTACCATGACGCCTAAGGCTGTGATATCAGCGGGGAATTTTTCGGCGATGAATAGGACGAGTGCTAGTGCTACTACACTGAGGGTTAGGACGATATCGCTCATAGTGCAGTGTGGTTTGGGCGAGCAAAAGGAGGAGCAGGAGAGAGGGGGAGCGCTTTTTTCTAAAGCGTACCCGTCTTGTTTCTACATCAAAACTATTTGATGCAAACTATTTGATGCAAACTAGGCGCTTCTACTGGCTAATTTGGATAGCCGCAATTTTTCTGCATGAGTTCATGGCAACTTTGTGTGGATGTAGCACGCGCTTCACGGCAGCGCTTCGTCCCATGCTGGGTTCTGTTTTCTGCATTCGGCACTGCTTGAGGTTATCAGGATGATCTTTGGATCAAAATGATTTCTGCTAGTGCGCTACAACCGGATCGGTCTTTTTTGCGGGCGGGTGCTCTTCTGCTGCTAATTTAGGTTGCAGGTACAGTTTTTCTAACAGGACTGCGCCGCCTGCAACCCAGGGTGGCACGATTAATGCGCCGATAATGCCCAGTACCTGAGTGCCACCCAGTACGGCTAGTAGCTGATAAAGCGGATGCACGCCAACCGATGAGCCAACCAGTAGCGGGTCGAGGATGTACGTTTCGATGTTTTGAATGACGACGTAGAAGAGAACGACCCAGAGGACTGTCCAACCGCCTTGGGGAATGGCGACAATTAGGGCTGGAATTGCGCCGAGGATGGGGCCGAGAAAGGGGATGAGGTTGGTGACGCCGGCGATCGCCCCCAAGCCAACCGCAAAATCTTGCAGTCCTAAAAAGCCCAGGCCAATGCCCGTCACGATTGCCAGGGTACCTGAGACAATCAGCCGTCCGCGAATATAGCCGCCAATGCGACTGGCGATTTCAGGAAGCTGATCGCTGATGCGCTGATCCCAGGGCTTGGGCAGCAGACGGGTGAAGTTAGTCGTGAGCGTATGGCTGTCGGCTAGCATGTAGCCGGAAATGAAAATGGCGAGCACTAGGCTGAGCAGTGTGCCCAGTAGGCCGGTGGTGAGGCTAAAGGAGCGCAGGGCGACCTGACGGGTTGAGCGAACGGCCCAGGCTGTGATCGCCTGCACATCAAGCTGATCAAATATCTGGCTGGTGAAGTCGGGCCGATGGTCGTTGAACGTCAGCGCCCAGGCTTCTACCTGAGTGGCCGCTTTACGCAGCAGTAGCGGCAACTGTCTGACCAGTAGCTGAATTTGGTCGAGCACCGTGGGGCCAATGAGCAGGACGACGCCCACAAGCGCGCCGATGATGGCGACGTAGGTCAGCAGAGCGCTCAGCCAGCGAGGTACTCGAAACTGCTCTGCCCAGTTGACGATAGGAGCAATGGAACAGGCGAGCACCACTGAAATCATCACCAGCAGCAGCAGCCCTCTGAGCTGCCAGCCGATGATGGCCGCTGTGATGGCGGCGAATACGACGAGAACGCTGCTAAATGAAATGGAGAGTTGTCGTTCGGAGGTCATAAGGGCTGTAACGCCGCTAAGATGCGCTGGTTAGGATGGTTAAGCTACAGCGTATACCGGAACTGGTCTATCAACATGCCGGGTGCCCACATGCCGCCGAGCGATCGCCGCTCATAAGTATCCACGGCTGGCAAAAAGGTCTGCTTATTCGTCAGCGCCATTAGCCCCTCGCCTAAAAAGCGATAGAGGTTGTCGTCAAAGCGCAGATTTTCAATTGGGGCGACAATTTCGCCGTTTTCTACCCAAAAGCAGGCGTAGCGCGTCATACCAGTGATGCGTCCAGCGGTTAAATCGCTCCAGTTGAGATAGTGCAGGTTAGAAAGGTATAGACCGGTGCCTAGCTGAGTCAGTATCTGGTCTTCACTGAGCTGGCCAGCAGCCACCACTGGGGCTCTCAGATATTCTCCTGAATTCGCGGCGTTGCTGGGCTTACCATATTCTTTAGCACTGCGAGCGTTTACCAATGCGCTTGCCCAGCGGCCCTGGCGAATAATAGACATTTGAATAGGAGCTACCACGCCGTTTTGGTTGAACCTGGGTACGCCTGCCTGCTGAAAATTTTCCTCAAGGGAAAACTGTTCCGATAGGGTAGCTTCTCCCTGTTCTAGCTTGCTAAAGGCGCTATGACCCTGGCGCAGCGCTGCTTCACCGAGGCCACCGTAGGCCACCGTGTCCATCAAATCGGCCACGGCAGTTGGAGCTAAGTAAGTGCGATAGTCGCCTTTAGCAATGGCCTGAACCGGTCGTTCTAGCAAAGCGAGCTGCTGCTGGCTGGCGGTAATATTTTCGCGATAGTCTGCTGGGTTCCACTGATGACCTGCGAGCGTGCCTTTAACGGCTTGGCCAGGGCGATTCCCAAATAAAGAGTAGTCCAGCGTGAAGGACGGCGTTTCAAACCAGTGCCGTTTGCCTGCCGAGTCACCATAGGCTCGATAGCTGGTTCCACCCGCATACAGCCCGGAAAAGTCCAGGGCTTGAACCGGCGCAAGCAGGGTTTCGGCGACTGTCGTTGCGCTGAGTAGTTTGCCACTACGCACTTCACGGCTGCGGCCTTGATGGGAGGCTTCTAGCAGCACAACGTAGGGATCGGCAGGTAGGTGAGGAAGATCCTTTTGCAGCGACGCGATCGCCTGCTCGGTCATGGCCCAGTCTGTCTCAAACTCACCAATAAAAGGAACGTTAGCGGTGGTCGTTTGCTGGTCGGTCATGAGCGTGAGCTGTAGCTGACCGTCGCGTACCTGACCCGTCTGACGTACCTTCGCCCGGTTGAAACGGGTGAACTGGGAGTTTTCTGCGGCTAGCGACAGGGAAAAGTGATGCTCCAAGGATGAGAGGCGATCGCCTACTGCCTCTGTGAGGCGGTTAAAGACATCTTCATAACGGCTGTTCTGACGGCGGATACTGATGCTGTTATTTGCCGTTTCAACCGATGCGCTGGCGTTAGGTTCTGATGAAAGCAAGGTCATAATTAGGCTCCTCCGAAGACTTCAATATTTTCAAAGGTGCACATGGGTGAGGCGTGACCAACGCGAATGAGCTGATTGGGTTCGCCTTTGCCACAGTAAGGGGTGCCGTAGGTTTTTGACGTTTCACCATTGCCTACTTGGGAAAGTGAGCCCCAAAACTGAGAAGTCGTCGCACGGTAGTTAGGATTTTTTAGCAGGGTTGTTAGCTTGCCGTTTTCAATTTTGCGGGCGTATTCGCAGCCGAACTGAAATTTATGGCGCTGGTCGTCAATTGACCATGATCGGTTGGACTCCATGTAAACGCCGTCTGCAATGGAGCCAATCATCGTGTCGAAGTCGGTTTCTCCAGGCTCTAAGTTGATGTTGGCCATGCGATCAATTGCAGGACGGTTCCAACTACAGGCGCGAGTGCAGGCGACGCCGGGAACCTGCAAGCGGGTCTGACTTTCTAGCCCACCGAGTCCGCGCTGCAAAACGCCTGACTCAATTAAATACTCTCGATCAGCCGGTGTGCCGGTGTCGTCAAACTGGTAGCTAGCAAGTTCTCCCACCTGAGTAGTATCGAAGGTGACGTTCATCAGCGGTGAGCCGTATACCAAGTTGCCGAAGTCTTGAGGGCGCACAAAGCTGCCGCCTGCGTAGTTGCGTTCATCGCCCAATATGCGGTCTAGCTCAAGTGGATGGCCGACGCTTTCATGGAGCTGAAGCATCATTTGGTCGGGTGCTAGCACCAGGGTGGTGGTGGTGTCGGGGCAGTCGGGGGCGCTGAGCAGTTCTACCGCTTGCTCTCCAATGCGGATGGCTCTATCCCAGAGTTCAGAGCCTTGAAAGTGTTCCCAGCCGCCTTGGTAGCTATGGGCTAGGTAGCCGTTGTCGCTGCGGGACTGGGTGACGCCTGGGGCTTGAGCGATCGCCCCCATATGTGTCTCTAGCATCATCAGCTTTTGGTACACCTGAGAGCCATTGCTGCTCACAAACCAAGACTCTACTTCGTGACTACGGGCAACTGCGCTAGTGCGAACGATGTCTGCCGATACTTTTAGCTGCTCGCACAGCTTGCGCAGCAGGTCATTAATTTCGCCGACGCCGAGGGCATCGAGTGCCTGCTCGTAGGGGGAGATGTACTCGCCTTTGACGGCGGGGCGGACGGCTTGGGTGAAGCGGTGGATGGCCCATTGGCTAGCGGCGATCGCTTGGTCATAAGCCCGCTGGGCGGCGGCTCTGATGGCCTCGGGCGTGACCTGGTTAGTAGCGCTATAGCCAAACTGGCCTTGAGCGAGCACTTCAACCATTGCGCCCTGGCTAAGTCCGCGCTCATTTTGCTGCGGATGTCCGTCGCGCATGGCTCGCCAGCTACTGTTTTCTCTGGTGGCTCTGATGCCTATCCAGTCGGCTGGAAGGCTAATTTGTTCCAGGGTCGCGGAAAGATTCCCAATCATAAAAATGTAGGTGAGGTAGATGCAAAGGATTAGTGAAACAAATCGCTAACCCTCAGTCATTTTGACGTTTTGCGGGGGTTCTATGTGCCAGCGCCATAAGTGTTTGTTATTTATTTACCCAGATTGTTGCCTGGAGCACGTAGATGCTATGAAATTTTTGACGTAAGCTTTGTTTTCAATATAAGAATAAAAGAGGGATTGCCTTTCTTAAGTAAGCTTATTGTTGTGAGATATTTATTTAGTAAGTAGCATATTAAGATTTGGATTATTAAATTAATTGTATGGATGTTGATAAGTTAGATTGTCAGATCTTAACGGCTCTCACCCACAACGGTCGCGTGAGATGGTCGGCGCTGGCCGAGCAGTTTGGCGTGTCGGCTCCGGCGATCGCCGATCGGGTGCGTCGGTTGGAAAGTGGGGGCGCGATCGCAGGCTACACCACCCAACTCAATGCTGAAAGACTGGGCATTGAACTCACTGCCTTCATCAACGTCACCTTAGAGCATCCCCGATGCCGTCAGGAATTCATCGATTACGTACAGGCCAATGACAGCGTTCAGTCTTGTCATCACATTGTGGGCGAAGGCGACTATCTGCTCAAAGTTCGCTGCCGGTCTACTGCCGATTTGGAACAGCTTTTAAGCGAAGAGATCAAAGCGCTGCCGGGGATCTCGCAAACCCGAACGACGATCTCGCTTTCTACAGTGAAAGACAAGGCCACACTGCCTATTAAAGAAAGCGATTAGCTGCTTGCCTTTCTACCCTTACGAAGTTTACAGCTCAGAAGATTATGCTGCTTTTTGTACTGTTGAAAGGAATTGTGATGGGGGTTGCGATCGCCGCTCCCGTCGGCCCTATCGCCCTGCTATGTATCCGCCGAACCTTAGCACAAGGCCGTTTGGTCGGACTCGCCACCGGTTTCGGTGCAGCCACAGCCGACGGACTGTATGGCATGGTCGCCGCCTTCGGCCTAACCGCCCTCTCAGACCTGCTAGTCAACAACACAAATTTCCTCCAGCTCATTGGCGGCATTTTCCTCTGCTACCTGGGCCTAACCGCCTTCTTTTCCAAGCCGACAATAGCCACCACCGCCCTCACGCCCTCACCCCTTACCCCCTCAAATCTTTTCCCCGCCTACGCCTCCACCGTTGCCCTCACCCTCACAAACCCTGCCACCATCCTCTCCTTCGTCGCCATCTTCGCCGGCTTAGGTATTACGCAGACGAGCTATGCAAGTTCTGCGACCCTTGTGTTTGGCGTATTTACAGGCTCAGTCCTGTGGTGGTTGGTGCTAGTGTCAGGGGTGAGTTATCTACGCAACCGGCTTACGCCCGAGCGGCTAGCTAAGTTCAACCAGGTATCGGTCAAAGTTTTTGGCGGGCTGATTCTGGGATTCGGCATAGCTGCTTTAGTCTTTTCAATCGGTCGGTTTTAAGCAATTTTTTACTAGAAGCTATGGTTTTGCTATATCGCCAGTGGCAACGGTATGTGGTTTGGGTGATGGCGGTTGCGATCGCCCTCTGGCTCATCTTCTGGATTATTTCGGGCAACCTCACCCACAGCCAGACCGTTAACGCCCAATCTGCCAACAACCAAACGCTAGAACAGCTCAGACAGCAGCGCGACCAAATAGATCAGCAGCTAAAAACTCAAAACGAGACCGATCAGCGCTATCAAAAGACCGAAAATCAGGGTAATCAGAAGCTGCGCGACCTGTCTAAAACGATTCAAGGCACCGATGCCTGGATTACCAACACCGAATATCAGCTTGCTCAGGCCGAGGGACGGCTCGACCAGTTAGAAGCTGATTTAGAGCGCAACAAACAGGTATACGAACAAGCCCGCATGGCCGTCGTCGGTCGACTTCAGTTCATGCAGCGTCAGCAGGGAGCACAGGGCTGGGCGCTTTTGCTTCAAAGCAGTAATCTCAATGACTTTTTAGATCGGCGCTACCGACTCAAGCAGGTTTATACCGCTGATAGGGCCATGCTGGTGGACTTAGATGCCCACTCGGCTGAAATTATGGCGCAGCAAGAGGGCGTTGAGCAGCAAAAAAATGATATTGCCCTATTGCGTCAGCAGCTTATGGCCAGCCGGGCGCAATACACCGAGCAGCTTCAGCAGCAGTCTGTCACGATGACCCGTCTGCGCGAAAACAGAGGCGCCCTGTCGGCGGCAATCAAGCAGCTTGACAGCGATTCTGACAAGGTAACTGAGCTGATTTTGCAGCGGGTGGCGGCGGCGAATGCGGCTGAGTCTAAGATTGCCCGACAAGAAGCCCTGCGGGCGGCTCGCAACTCTGGCAAAATGCTGATGCCGAGCCGAGGCCCGATTACCAGTCAGTTTGGCAGCCGGTTTCATCCCGTGCTGGGCTACAGCCGATTCCATGCCGGTACGGACTTTGGCGCTGAGCAGGGCAGCCCTATTCAGTCGGCTGAGACGGGGGTTGTAATTTTTGCGGGCTGGTATGGTGGCTATGGCAATGCGGTCATCGTTGAGCATGGCGATGGGCTGACGACGCTATACGGTCACGCTAGCCGGTTGAACGTGCGCGAGGGTCAGACGGTGAAAAGAGGGGATGTGATTGCAGCGGTCGGGACGACCGGGCTTTCTACTGGCCCCCATTTACACTTTGAAGTTCGTCGAAACGGTGAGCCTGTTGATCCGATGGCCTTTTTATAGAAGCTGACTTTACTAGCTAGCTAAAGGGCTGACTTTTATTTGCGCTCAGGCTAGTCTGTGCCTATGAAATATCAGAAAACCTTGGTGGGCTGGCTGGTTTGCACTGCGAGCGTCCTCCCCCATCCACTCACTGCCGTTGCTCAGATTCCAAGCTCCGATGCACCCGCATTAGAACCTGCTGCTCCCCTCAATCTTACGCCCGAAGTGATTGACCAGAGCCCGGTGCTTCAGCGCTGGATACAGGAAGTGCCTGATGTCCGGGCGGAAATTCGCAACGATCCTAGCTTCGTAACGCGAATTCAGGCGGGCTATAGCGCCTTTCCTTCTTCTGATGGCAAGGGTGGCTTTGCTGTAGGGGTAGAAGACTTGTTTGTGGGCAGTACGCCGCTGACGGTCAGCGCTGATTATCAGCAAAATTTTGAGGGCGATCGCCAAGCCTACGGCACCGACCTGCACTACTATGTTCTGCCCTTAGGAAGCTATTTCAACGTAGCGCCTACCCTGGGCTATCGCTATGCCAAATCAGCCAATGACTACAGCGTTAGCGGTGCAAACGTGGGCCTGCGCTTACGCTTTGTGCCTTCTCGTACGGGGGCGGCTGACTTTACCGTGGATCAGTCGTGGATTGTGGGCGACAGCGAAGGGCTCAGTATTACTCAGCTAAACTTTGGCTATGCGGTGAGCCAAACCCTGCGCCTCTCTACCGATTTAGAATGGCAGAGCACGGCTGATGAAGGTGACAGCCGAGTGAGCATTAACTTGGAATGGACGCCGTAGCAGGCATAATATATTTTTGGTTGCTCGCATCTTTTTCATTCAATCATGGCAAAACCTACGCAGGCCCACATTTCTAAGACGATTTCTAAGAGCGAAAGTGCGTTTTTGCGCGATCGCACCCTCAAGCAAACCGAATACTACATGGGTGCCAAGCTTTTAGAAGTGGGCGTCAACCCCAATAAGGGCGTGATCTATCGCTGGAAAACCATCAATAAAGGCAACAGCGAAGAATGGACTTACAGCGCCTATTGGGGCGACTCTCGCGAGAAAATTGAGGCAAAAGAAGCTTAAAGGGAATTTGAACAATTTCCCCAGCGCCCACTTTCCTAATTCCCCACCTCAGCCCCTTTCACCTTGGCGACTTCCAAAAAACGCTCTGCGATTAGCTGGTTGTACAGCACCATCGTCGTTGTGCTGTTTTGCTCAAAGCCGATGCGCTCATAGAAACTCTGCTGATGAGTGGTCATTAAATAAGTACGCTCCACCTTATTCATGTGAGGATGCGCGATTAAGGTTTCGACCAGCCTGCGGCCTAGCCCAGCGCCTCGGTAGTCAGGATGGATCACCACGTCCCAAATAGTGGCGCGAAAAACGCCGTCAGAAGTAGCACGGGTAAAGCCGATTAGCTGCTCATCGTCCCAGGCGGTTACGACGGGCTTGCTGTGGGCGATCGCCTTAGCCATTTCCGAAGGGCGACGATCCTCAGCCCAAAAGGCTGCCAGCTTAAAAAGGTCGCATAGCTGATTGAGCTGATAGGGCGTAAAAATCTGCGTGTAGCGAAACTGAATGTGCCGACTGTCCATATGCCATTCATCCGGCAGTTACCTGACCGGGTCTCTGTATCAAAAGGAAAAAGCGCAAAAGTAGAAAGCGCAGGCATCCATACTTCCCTAAAACTTAGTCTTCGATAGGACACCTTTTATGTGTGCATTTACACTGAATCACAAAGATAGCCGCTGAATTGGGTTCATGGCCTTGGCAAAAATGACGTTTTCATGACTTACGTATTTTTGAGGGCTCAGCTATGCAAATCAAGAACGCAAGGCAAGATACTACTCAGGATGTCTAGAGCGCTGATGAGCAAACCCTTGAAAGTGGTAACATTTTCAAGGGGTCATGGTTGGCATCGCCTGACCGCGCTTAAGGCGTTCTGCCAGACGTTCTATCGATAATTTCTATCAATAATTATGGTAGGGTAACCCACCCGGAATACCGCCTTACAAAAAGGCGCGATGCCTCTCCATAATGTTAGCTAGAATCAACGTTCTACCCTATTTCTTGCCCGTCGTTTCTCTGCCCTGCCATGCTAAAAAGACTTTTAGGCGACCCCAATGCTCGCAAGCTCAAAAGATATCAGCCTGATATCAAAGAGAGCAATCTGCTCGAAGAAGAAATGCAGGCGCTCTCAGACGATGGGCTAGCGGACAAAACGCTTGAATTTCGGCGGCGCATGGCAGACGGCGAAGACACTGACGACATTTTGACTGAAGCGTTTGCTGTTGTTCGCGAAGCGGCTAAGCGGGTGTTGGGCTTGCGTCATTACGACGTGCAGCTTCTGGGGGGCATGGTGCTCCACGATGGGCAAATTGCCGAGATGAAGACCGGCGAGGGCAAAACGCTGGTTTCTACGCTGCCGGCCTACTTGAACGCGATTTCGGGCAAAGGCGTTCACATTGTGACCGTTAACGACTACCTAGCTCGCCGTGATGCCGAGTGGATGGGGCAGGTACACCGTTTTTTGGGCTTAACCGTCGGCTTAATTCAGCAGGGCATGAGCCCCACCGACCGCAAAAAAAACTACGCCTGCGACATCACTTACGGCACCAACAGCGAATTTGGCTTTGACTACCTGCGTGACAACATGAGCACGCAAATGGAAGACGTGGTGCAGCGTCCGTTTAACTTTTGCGTGATTGACGAGGTGGATTCGATTTTGGTCGATGAGGCTCGTACGCCGCTGATTATTTCAGGTCAGGTAGAAAGACCGGGTGAAAAATATACCCAAGCTGCTGAGGTGGCGGCTCAGCTAGAGGCTGACGAGGTTGATTACGAGGTTGATGAAAAGGCTCGTAACGTGCTGCTCACTGACGAAGGCTTCGAGAAAGCCGAGCAGCTACTCGGCGTTACCGACTTGTTTGATCCCAAAGATCCTTGGGCGCACTACATATTTAATGCGATCAAGGCCAAGGAGCTGTTCACCAAAGATGTGAACTACATTGTACGCAACGGCGAAGTCGTAATTGTCGATGAGTTCACCGGGCGGGTGATGACGGGTCGGCGATGGAGCGATGGCCTGCATCAGGCGATTGAGGCTAAAGAGCATGTAGAGATTCAGCCTGAGACGCAAACGCTGGCTTCGATTACCTATCAAAACTTCTTTTTGCTGTATCCCAAGCTGTCGGGGATGACGGGTACCGCGAAGACTGAAGAGGCTGAATTCGAGAAAATTTACAAGCTAGAAGTGACGATTGTCCCGACGAATCGGCCTTCGGCGCGGCGTGACCTAGCGGACGTGGTGTACAAAACTGAGAATGCGAAGTGGAGTGCGATCGCTCAAGAATGCGCCGACATGCACGAAACCGGACGCCCAGTTCTCGTCGGCACCACCAGCGTAGAAAAGTCTGAAGTACTCTCAGTGCTGCTAAAAGACCTGAATGTAGAGCACAACCTGCTAAACGCAAAGCCCGAGAACGTAGAGCGCGAGTCAGAAATCGTGGCTCAAGCCGGTCGCAGCGGGTCGGTGACCATTGCCACCAACATGGCCGGACGCGGTACAGACATCATCCTCGGTGGTAATGCCGACTACATGGCGCGGCTGAAAGTACGTGAGTATTTCATGCCTCGCTTGGTGAAGCCCGAAGACGATGAAAAGTTTGGCGTGGCTCAAGTGGCGGGTGCGAAAAATGGTGGTTCTGCCCAAGGCTTTGGCGATGGCAAAAAGCCAAAGACCTGGCGGGTTGCCCCTCAGATTTTCCCCACGGAGCTAAGCCTGGATGCAAAGACAGCTTTGAAAGAGGCCGTCGCCTTTGCCGTCAAGACCTACGGCGAACAAAGCCTGCCTGAGCTAACGGCTGAAGATAAGATTGCCGTGGCCGCAGAGAAAGCGCCCACGGACGATCCGGTGATTCAAAAGCTGCGGGATGTTTACAACCAAATATTAAATGAGTACGAGGCGATTACCTCAGCCGCTCACGATGATGTGGTTGCACTGGGCGGTCTGCATGTGATTGGTACTGAACGCCACGAGTCGCGCCGGGTAGACAATCAGCTCAGGGGCCGTGCGGGTCGTCAGGGTGACCCCGGTTCGACGAAGTTCTTTTTGAGCTTGGAAGATAATTTGCTGCGGATATTTGGGGGCGATCGCGTCGCCGGTCTCATGAACGCTTTCCGGGTAGAAGAGGACATGCCGATTGAGTCGGGGATGTTGACGCGATCGCTCGAAGGCGCACAAAAGAAAGTTGAGACTTACTACTACGACATTCGTAAGCAGGTCTTTGAATATGACGAAGTGATGAACAACCAGCGCCGTGCGATTTACGCCGAGCGTCGTCGGGTGCTAGAAGGTCAGGATCTTAAAGAGCTGGTGCTGGGCTACGCCGTGCGAACGATGGACGATATCGTCGAAGCCTACGTAAACCCGGAGCTACCGTCAGAAGAATGGGACTTAGCTAGCGTAGTGAGCAAGGTGCAGGAGTTTGTTTACCTACTAGCAGATCTCACGCCCGAGCAGCTAGAAAACCTTTCCATGGGTGAAATGAAAACCTTCCTCGCTGAGCAGGTACGGATTGCTTACGACCTGAAGGAAGCTCAGGTTGATCTAATCAAGCCAGGGCTAATGCGTGAGGCCGAGCGCTTCTTTATCTTGCAGCAAATTGACACCCTCTGGCGCGAGCACCTTCAGCAAATGGACGCGCTGCGTGAGACGGTCGGCCTACGTGGCTACGGCCAAAAAGATCCGCTGATTGAGTACAAGAGCGAAGGCTACGAGGTGTTCTTGGATATGATGACGGGCATTCGCCGGAACGTGGTGTATACCCTATTCCAGTTCCAGCCTCAGCCTCAGCCTGCGGTCAGGCAGTCCGAAATGGTTTAGTTGCAGATGAGTTAAGTCATCACGAGAACAGGGAAACCTGCTTGAACAGAACGTAAGCGAATAGCACAAGTGCAAAGCCCTTCTCCAATAATTGTTGGTGTCTTAAGTTTTTCGCCATTACACCTGCGTTTGGAGCTGCCTTGGCCGAAGCTTGTGCAATTTGCCCCACCGATCAAGGCCATCGGTCGGGTGTTGCCATCAAGATAAAAGGTGATTTTGCAGGTGCGTTTACGCTTTTGTATCCTGAAGTGACCGAGCAAATGCGTCGCTGCTGGAATGAGAAAGAATATACAACTGAGCAGGCTGCTTATGGTATTGCAATACTGTAGCGGTGCATTACCCACAAAGTCCGCCGCATCAAAGACTATCTGAGCTACGCTCAGCTGCCTGAACAGGATGAGCAGGGGCAACCGCTGAGTTCCTCTCAAGCCAAGCAGCAACGCCGCTATCAAATTCAAAATGATGCCTACGATATTTACAAAGCTGAGGATAAATCAGATGTGCAAAAGCGGTTAGCGACCTTTGTCGAAAAGTGGCAAGCCCCTGAACCGAAGGCAGTACAGACCTTTGAGCGAAATATTGAATTGACCTTCAGCTTTTACCAGTTTGATGAGCTATTGCATCCTCGAATTCGGACTGCTCACTTGCTTGAACGCTTGTTTGAAGAGTTTCGGCGGAAGTCTGATGAGATTGGGGCTTTCCCGAATGCGCAAAGCTGTTTGACGGGCTTCTTCCTCGTCGTTCAACGTGACCCTGCTAAACATGACCGCTCAAGCATGGCGAAAAACTAAAGACACTAACAAAAAACGGTTAAATCGAAATCGTCCTATGACCACAGTGACGATTCGGATGCCTGAAGATGTCATCGAAGATTTGAAGCGAATTGCCCCTTCACTCGGCTTTTCTGGCTACCAGCCACTCGCCCGCGCCTACATCGGGCAGGGGCTTCGTGCCGATCTTGAGCGCCTAGATAACAATGATGCAGTTTTAGCTTTCATCGTTAGATTGAAACGACATGGCGTCGGAGAGGATGTCATCCAAGAAGCACTCAATGAGGCTACTCGTTAAAGAGATAGGCTGATTTTTTGGTTGACTATCGCGTGGCGTATGCTGCCATTGGCTCTTTGATGAATCGAATGTACAAGTGCTTAAACATAGAGCGCAGCACTCTAGGCGCGCCAAAGTCGATGGGCATTAGTTTTTCAGGTAGCTGCCAGTCGTCTATTTTTAGCTCGACAGGCTGCATCAGCGGAAAGTCGATTTGAGAGAGTTCAGGGCACAGGCCCAATCGCTTGGACTCTACTAGGGTGGGAATTTGATTGGGGTCAACGCCTAAAATTTCGATGATCGCTCGATCTAGTGCAAACACGTTACCGGAAGCGGCCAGCACACCCAAATCTCTGGGCTCGCCATTGACAGGCCCGTTGCCTTCGTGCGCAATGATGCCGTCAATAATGGTTAGCTCAGGCGAAATGGCCCTGGCTGTTTCTACCAGCATCGTGCCGAAGCGCTGCCGATCTTTTCCGGCTTCCATGTGCCACCAGGCCTTCATTTTTCCCGGCACACAGCCGAAGAGATTTTTCACCCCTAACGTCATCGTTAGCTGAACGTGAGACTTTACCTTTGGCAAATTGATTACCACATCAGCTTCCATTGCTTCTTTGGAAAGTAGGAAATTGTCAAATTCTTTGCTGTCTAGCGGATAGCGCTTGCCGTGCATTTCGATGATTGGCAGGTTGGCTTTGTTAGCCCATTCCAGTAGACCGTTGGCTTCGGCAACGCCGCGAGCACTGCCAAAAGCGGGACTATCACCTAAAAAAGGTTCGCCGCCAGCGGCCTGCACCATTTTGGCAATGCAGTAGACGACTTCGGGACGAGTGGTGCATTCTTTAGTCGGGCGTGAGCCAGTGAGGAGGTTGGGCTTTAGTAAGACGCGATCGCCCCTTTTCACAAAATGCGTCATCCCCCCAAAAGGCACAAGCAAGGCTTCTAGCTGCTGCTGCAACGCTTCTATGTCGTAGGTTTTGGCGCTGACTAAACTAACAGATGCGTTCACAGATGACATCGCTTTTGACATCGCTTTTGACATCGCTTTTTTCGCTCTATTTTTCCTGATCTAACATGCCCATGCCGCTTCATAATAAGCTTTCTCAGACTTTTACGGATACACTACGGGGACATCTCTTTCGATGCTAAGTTTTTGGGCAAAAACCAGCGGCACCTGGGTGAATGTTGCCTTTGTGCTGATCGGCACGGGCTGCGGGCTTTTGCTGCGCGATCGCCTATCCTCCAAGCTTCAGGCCATCATCACTCAAGCCGTTGGCCTCACCACGATTTTTGTGGGGATTTCTATGGCCCAAGCCCTATCGCAGGCGAAGGCTGGTCAGGTAGATGGCGTCATTTTGGCTTTGCTGGCGTTGGTTTTGGGCGGACTGTTAGGAGAGTGGTGGCAGCTCGAAAAGCAGCTCATTATGCTAGGCGATTGGCTCAAGGCTCGCTTTCGAGGCGGCAACCGATTTACAGAGGGCTTTGTGGCAGCGAGTCTGTTGTTTTGTATCGGCCCTATGGCTATTTTAGGCAGTCTTAACAACGGCTTGCTAGGTGAGAGCACCATCTTAGTGGTCAAAAGTACGATGGATGGCTTGGTCTCCATCGCGCTGACCGGCACTTATGGCATTGGCGTCGGGTTTTCGGTGATTCCTGTTTTGCTCTATCAGGGTGGACTCTCTCTTTTAGCCAGTCGCTTAGCAGCCGTCATGCCGGATCCAACAACCGCGCCCAGCATTTTACTGGTGAGCGGCATCGGCGGCATTATGATTTTGGGCTTGGGTTTGAATCTGCTGAATGTTCAAAAAATTCAGATTGCTTCGTTTTTGCCGGCTTTGGCGCTAGGGCCGCTGGTTAGCTGGCTCGCTCAGAGGATACTGCCGTGATAGTGGAATCGGCTGGGGGAGAAGGTGCTGCTTTATT
>PPFU01002776.1_pt1 | contig 20458 bp, 21 predicted proteins | sample 1535991 | NCBI WGS metagenome assembly PPFU01 (sample SAMN04901290, study PRJNA319586) | Hypolithon metagenome, whole genome shotgun sequencing project. | isolation source: Antarctic Hypolithon | place: Antarctica: Miers Valley | collected 2014
CGATGGCCGCCGGGACCTGCTCCAGGGCCTGCTCGCTGCGGGTGGCGGTGACGACGATCGTGTCGAGATCCTGCGCCCGGGTACCATCCGCGGCGCCGCGATCCGCGACCACGTAGGCCGGAGTCCGCACCGATGTCTGGGCGACCTGCGCGTGGGCAGGGGCAATGATCAACGCCGCGGCGAGTGCGGTGATGCGGTACTTCATGCGGCGGTGGTCCTTTGGAAGGAACGTTTGGCGTGGGCGCTCAGCCGGGTTCCGGTTCTGCCACGGCGAGCAGATGCGCCCGACCGGGTTCTGCATGTTACCTTATAACATCCTGATCGGTACCCCTGCCGAACCGCACGACTTGTAGGGCTCGTCGGCATCCTCACAGCCGTCGCCTATCGGTCGCGACGGAATCTACGCTCCCACCTTCAATGCCAAGGCCACTCAATGCGCTTCGCCTTTCCTGCCGCCGTGATTTCCGCCTGCCTTGCCTCGACCGCCGCGACGGCCCAAGCGCAATCCCTACCGTCAGCCGCTCCCGAAGAAGTTGACTCCACCGTCGAGCTCGACCGGATCCAGGTGGTCGGCACCCGCGAACGAGGCTACCGCCCTACCACCGCGACCACCGCCAACAAGAGCGACGTTGCCATCAAGGAGACGCCGTTCTCCATCCAGGTCGTCAGCCGGGAGCTCATCGCCGACCGAGGCGTCACGACGTTCGGCGAAGCCGTGCGGACGGTACCGGGGCTGACCCCGCAGGTCGGCTTCCTCGGCAGCAACGACCGCTTCCGGCTGCGCGGTTTCGCCACCCCGTCCAACCTCAAGAACGGCCTGCGCCGAAGCGTGTTCATCCCGATCGACGAACTCGCCAACGTCGAGCAGATCGAGGTCCTGAAAGGCCCCGCGTCAGCGCTCTATGGCCGCTTCGAACCGGGCGGCGTCGTCAACATCGTGACCAAAAAGCCCCTGACAGAGCAGCGGACGACGGTCGACTTCACCGCCGGTCGCTACGACTTCCTGCGCAGCACGCTCGACACCTCGGGACCCATCGGCGACACGCTTGGTTATCGCATCACCGCGGCGGTGCAGGACAACGACAGCTTCCGGGATTTCGCCGACGCACGGACCCACTTCGTGTCGCCGGTACTGGCCTGGCGCCCAAGTGTCGACACCGAGGTGGTCTTCGAGCTGGAGTACGTGCACCGTGAGCAGGGACTCGACCGCGGCTTCGGCAACAGCCCGCTGTTCCTGCAGGTTCCAGTCAACCGCAATTACGGCGAGCCGTATGCCCGCGGCACCAACATCAGCCGCCTGGGCTCGGTCACGCTTGCCCACCGGTTCGGCAACGACTGGAACCTGCGCTTGGCGGCGCAGGCCACGGAAGGCGAGCTTAACGGCCTCTATGTGTCTTACGGTTTCCCGGCGGTCAGCGGCGCGGCGACGCCCGACCCGCAGGTCAACCGGTTCGCGCAGCCGGTGTTCGACCGCGAGCGCGACGGCGTTCTCCAGGCGGAGCTGAGCGGCCTTCTGACGGGCTACGGGATCGAGCACCGTGTCCTGGCAGGCACCGAGCTTGCCCGCACGACCGAGGATTCGCGTTTCAGCAGCGCCGCCCTCGGGCCGCTGAACCTGTTCGATCCCGTCTACGGCCAGCAGCCCGGGGCCGTGTTCGCGGGATTCTTCAACACCGTCAACCGGACCCGCGCGCTCTACGTGCAGGACGAGATGCGCCTTGGCACGCAATGGCGCCTGCTGCTGGGGGCACGCTACGACCGCGCGGAGTACACCAGCGAGGACTCGTTCGTCCTGGAGGGCGCGCAGGGTGGCGGCGACGACGACGCGATCTCCCCCCGCGTCGGCCTGACCTACACGCCGAGCGAAGCGGTCTCGCTGTATGCCAGCTGGGCCGAATCTTTCGTGCCGGAGGTCTTCAACCGGCTGCGCAGCGGTTCGCTGCCCAAACCAGCCCGGGGCGAGCAGCGGGAAATCGGTGCGAAATTTTCGCTGCTGCAGGGTCGCTTTACTCCGACCGTCGCCTGGTTCGACATCCGGCGCCTCGACGGCATCGTGGCCGATCCAACCGATCCGACCTTCACCTTCGTGATCCAGACCGGCGAGCAGCGCGGACGTGGATGGGAGTTCGATCTCCCGCTGGTCGTTAACGACAGCTGGCGCTTGCTGGCCAGCTATACGCGGCTCGATGCGCGTTTCACCGAAGACCCGGACCTCCGCGGCAACCGTCTCGCCAATGCGCCGGAAGAAAACGCCAGTCTGTGGTCGACCTATGACCTTGCGGGCCCACTGCGGGGACTGAGCGTAGGCGCCGGTGCGCACTATGTCGGCGAGCGCGAAGCAAACAACGTCAACGCGTTCCAGCTGCCGTCCTATACCCGCCTCGACGCCAACGTCGCATATCGCTTTGGCGAGCGCGATCGCTGGCGTGCCCAGCTGAACGTGCAGAACCTGGGCGACAAACGCTACTACGACTCGGGCGGCAGCTTCGTGCCGACGTATCCGGGTGCGCCGCGCACTTGGACCGCAAGTCTGGGCTTGACGTTTTGACCGCCAGCCGGTGCGCGCCAGCAGTACCCCCTTCCCCGCCACGGCAGGGTTACTGGCTGCCGACGAACTCGGCGTGCTGCATGACCTCGGCGATTTCGGCCTGCGCCTTCGGCCAGTCGGGTTGTGACTGGGCGAGAAGCACCAGCACAGTGGCCGGATGCACCACCAGGTCCTTCATGTGGTAGCAGACACCTGCGTTGTCGGGCGTGGGCAAGGCACCATCGTGGTGGTAATCGCGCTCGATGCTGGCCAGGTCGAGACGCGGCCACTCTCCCTGCACTTTGATCGCCGCCTCAAGGTAGGCCTGACATTGCGGATGACGCTCGACGAACCCGGGAACCAGCGACACGCCCAGCGCCAACAGCGATTCGGCATCGCGTCGTACCTCGGGGATGGGGGCGCCAGGCACCAGCCTGACCTGCAGCGCCTCGGCGCGGGTGCGGTAGTCAGCCGGTCCTTCCGTGCCTTGTAGCGGCGGCGCCTCCGCGATGCTGGACGCGGGGCTGGACTTACCCGATGTGCCGACGTTGTCTGCCTCGGGCCGCGCGCAGGCGGTGCTCAGCAACGCGCAGATCGCAGCACAGTAGATCGCGGACGAGTACATGGGCGTGTTCTCCTATGGAAAGCGGCATGACAACGAGTCTGACACTAACGTCGAAAGGGCTCTGATGTAAGCGTCTCCAACGCACGCGTGCGCGGCTGTGCGTCACCCTCGAGATGGTCGAGAACGATACGCAAGTCGCCTCAGCAGCACGCGCTCGTGGCAATCGGCAAACGCGATTCCTGTCAGCTTCCTCGTTGGAGCGCACCCCCGCAGCTGGAGCCCTGCCCCGCGGTGCAGGCATCACAAGGGCCAGCGGTGGCGATCTTCCGCGGCACCTTGCCGCCGAGCAGGTCGCGCAGGTGCGGACGGACTTCGCCGAACTGGCTGCTACTGGCGCCCACGCCGCGTGCCAGCTGCGGAAGCGGCTGCCAGCAATCGCTGCGCGACCCAACCCTGGGCCAGCGCCAGGATCGCCGAGCCCACGGCGAGGCCGACCAGCGTGGCATCGACCGGCGGCCATGCCGCGAAAAGCGCCATCACCAGCAGGATGATCGCGCTGCTCCGCAAGGCATACACGCCCATGCGCAGCGCAGTGCCCGACGCATACAGCGCGCCGGAGAGCATCAGCCATGCACCGAAGAACACGGGTGTGGCGGCCTCGGTGCCGATCCGCCCGCCTGCCAGCGCGATGGGCAAAGGCAGCACGAGCGCCAGCAGCGTCGCCACCCACGCACCGGCCAGGAGCGCGACGAGCAGCCTGCGCATCAGGAGGGAGGTCCGGCGGTGCGGCCGTCCCCGGAGCCGCGACCGCCCCGCAGTCGTGCCCGACGGTCGAACCAGATCAGCGCGCCGGTCAGCGACAGCAATGCCGGCATCATGCCAAGCAAGAGGTAGACAAGCTTCAACCCCAGGCCACCGTAGTACCCGTAGTGCAGTGGCTCCAAGGCGGCGCGCAGCTGCGCCCAGAAGCCACGCGTGCGTGCATCCCGCACCTCGAGCAGGGCTCCGCTCACCGCGTTGTAGCGCACCCGCGCCATGCCGTGCTGGACCAGCGTTCCCGGCAGGTCACCGGCAATCGTCACCGTGGCGTCGGCCATGCCCCAGCGGTCGAGATCCACGTAGGTCGGCTGGAGCCCCGGGATCGCCGATGGCGCGCGAAGCAACAATGGCGCGAGGCTGGTCATGGTCGCTGGCCGGTCATCCACCGCGACATGCGGCGTTTCCGGACCCGCGTCGATGGCGGCCCGGATGGCCGCGGACACGTAGCCTTCGAGGGCGAGCCAGGTGCCGGTCAACGCGATCATCAGGTGGAACAGCAGGCCCCACGCCCCGACCCACTTGTGCAGCTCCGACATCAGCGTGCGTCCGCCGTCGCCGAACTTCCAGCGCATCCGCAGCAGGTCACGGAAGAGGTGCTTGTGGATCAGCAAGCCAGTCACCACCGACAGCAGCATCGCGATCCCGACCAGGCCAACGAACAGCCGGCCGTTCCAGTCGCTGAGCAGCCGGACATGCAGGTGGCGCAGGTACCAGAACAGGTAGCTCTGGCGCGGCGGCAGCAGTTCGCCACTCGTCGCATCCAGGTAGAGCCGGTCCAGGCGCTCATGCCGCGTGGGGAACGGCATGCTGTAGTAGCCCTGCAGGCGGTGCGGCAGGCTCATGCTGGCCGAACCGCCAGCGTCGATGGGCGCCGCCGCGGACAACCGCTGCAGCGCCTGGTCGGCGTCGATGCGGGCGGGCGCATCGCTGGCCACGCGCAGCGCCGGGTTGGACCAGTGGTCGATCTCCTCGCCGAACACCGCGATGGCGCCGCTGGCGCACACGATCATGACCAGCACCGAGAACATCACGCCGGCCCAGGAGTGCACGTCGTACAGCGCCGCGACGCGATCGCGATGCATGTCAGGCGCTCCCCAGCCAGAGGGCCGCGAGCAGCGTGGCAGCCAATGCGACGCCCCAGGCCTTGGGACCGGAGTGCTGGGCGATCACCAGCGGCGCGAGCACCGCCCACAGGCACACGGCGCTGAACCCTCCCACCGCGACCGCCGTGTCGGCGTCGCCCCCGATGCTGCGGGCAATGGCCGCGCCCGCCAGCAGCGAAGCCGCCGAGGCGCCCAGCAGCGCCGCGCTCCAGCGCCCGGTCATGCGCATCGCGATGCCTTGCGGCGTGTCACCGGCGGCATCAGGTCCATGCAATCCCACCTGCCGTCGCGAGTCCGGCCGCCGTGGCCAGCACCGCCATCGGCATCGCCATGCGTGGGTTTGCCGACACGACGGCCGTGGCCAGCGCGCCGACCAGGCACAGGGCGCTCAGCCAGACCGCCACGCCCACCCCCCAGCCCAGCATGTGCACGGCGCACACCCACGCGGAGGCGTGCGAGACCACGCTCCACGACGCCCACCCGCGGCGCGATACGCGCGTCGATCGTGCAGCGCGCGCCTGCTCCCCGTGGCACTGCGAAGCCAGCACCGCGGCAGTGCAGGCGGCGAGCACCCAGGTCCCGATGGCGGCGGTGGTCAGCACGGCTCAGAACCGCAGGGTCACCGAACCGTACAGCGTTCTCGCCTGGCCCGGATTGATGCGCAGGCTGCCGCCGCTCGACGGGAAGTACCGCTCGTCGAACGCATTCTTGAGGTTGAGCTGGAAGCGCAGCGGGACGGCCGACGTGTCCAACGCATAGGCCGCGAACACATCCACCACCGAGTACGACGGCATGTTGAAGAACTCCGGGCCGCCCGGCGATGCGCCCGGGTTGGCGCCGCCATCGCGGTCGCCGACGTACTGGGCCGACACACCCGCCGACAGCCCTGTCAATGCGCCCTCGTTCCAACTGTGGCTGAGCGCCGCGCCGACGGTGTGCCGGGGCACGTTGGTCAACAGGCGACCTTCGCCGTCGTCGGAATCGATGTACGCGTAGGACGCCATGAGCCGGGTCGAAGGCCCCAGGTCCCCGCCGAGGTCGAACTCGATGCCTCTGGACCGGGCCTGGTCGACCAGGCGCGGCAGCTGGTTCTCGATCACCAGCACGTTCTCCTTCTGGATGCGGAACACCGCGCCGCCCAGGCGCAGGCCGCCGAACTCGACCTTGGCACCGGCCTCCACGCTCACGCCGCTTTCGGGATCGAACGACGTCGGGCTGCCGGGCAGCAGTTCGGCGGGCGAGAAGGTGTTGGGCTGGAAACTCTCGGCATAGTTCGCGTACACCGACATCCACGACCTCGGTTGGAACACCAGCCCGACCTGCGGCAACAGGGCATCGCCGTCGCTGTCATCGGTGGGGGCCTCCACCCCCACCGTCCGGGACACGCTCTCGAAGCGCTCGCTGCGGCCGCCGAGCACCAGCGTCCATGCGTCGCCGAATGCCATGCGGTCCTGCAGGTAGAAGCCGCTGGTGCGCCGGCTGGCGCGATAGGCGCCGTTGGCGATGGGCGTGGCCAGGGACGGGTCGAGCGTGCCGTACACCGGGTCGAACACGTCCAGCGCGCGATCGATCGGCTCGTCCCTGCCCAGCAGGAAGCCTGCACGCCCATCGACGCTGCGCTCGTGGTCGAAGCCGGCCAGCAGCGTATGTTCGACGCCACCAAGCGCGAACTCGTGGACGAGGTTGGCCGAGAGGTAACGACTGTCCGCGTAGCGGCCGAAGCTGCCGTCGACGCGCCGCACCAGCACCGGCTCTCCCTCGGAATCGACCGTCACCCGCCGGGGGCGCGCCTGCAGGTCGTCTCCCTCACTGTCCTGGTAGGCACCCACCACGCGCAGCAGGGTGTAGGCGCCGAGGTCGTACTCGATGTCGAGTTCGGTGAACCGGGTCTCCTCGGTCAGGAATTCGAAGCGCTCGCCAAGGCGCCGGGTCTGCGGGATGTCGGCGATGCGGTCGCCGACCACCACCGTTCCGCGGTCGAAGGGCTCGTCGCGATCGTGGTACTCGTGGCCCAGCGTCGCGCGCAGGTTGTCGCCGCGCAGCGACAGCGACGGCGCCAGGAACGTGTTGTCGTAGCGCCCGAAGTTGCGCCAGTAGTCGGAAGTGTCGCGGTCGGCGACCAGCCGGTAGGCCAGCTCCACCTCGCCGCCCACCCGGCCGATGGGACCGGTGAGGTCGGCGTTCCAGCGGCTGCCGCCGCGGTCGGAGGCCTGGTACTCCAGCGTGCGCAAGGGGTCCCCGAACTGCGGGCGCTTGACCACCACGTTGACCAGGCCGCCCGGCTCGATGTTGCCGTACAGCAGCGATGCCGGCCCCTTCAGCACCTCGATGCGCTGGGTGGAAGGCGTCAGGCTGCGCGAGCCGAGGGTGCGGATACCGTTGCGGAACAGGCCATCGGCGGAGAATCCGCGCAGCGTCAACCCGTCCGCGGTATTGCCGAACGTGTTGTCCTGGTTGACCCCGCTCACCGTGCGCAGTGCGTCATCGAGGAAGATCGGGTCGAAGTCCTGCAGCAGCTCCTCGGGGACGACCACGATCGACTGCGGTGTCTCCATGATCGGCAGCGGCATCTTCCCGGCAGTGGTCGACACGTCGACGCGGTAGCCGTCCAACCGCTCGGCCGTGACCTCCACCCGCTCGAGGTCTTTGGCTTCGAGGGCGACTGCGACGCCGCTGGGCGCGGGCTCGGCCGCCTCCAGGCCGGGGGCCAGGGCCAGGGTGACTGCAACGGCGAGGGTGGACAACGGACGGGGACTCATGGGTTGCCTTTGGCTTGTCGGGACGCGCGACACGGGGAGCTGGCGCACTGGAAGGGGGCGGAGGTCTCGCTGACCTCCCTTGAAAGCAAATGATAATCGTTCGCATCGAATGCATCAAGGCAGCCCGCGGACATGCGTTCGTTCGTGCAGCCGTGCTGGGCTTGCGCTGCCCGGGATGTGCGATTCGTCGTCAGCGCGGCTCAGGCCCAACCTGACGGCAGTCGCGCTCGAGTCCCGGAATGGGCGGGAGGACGGCGTGCTGGTGGATGAGAGTGGCGTCGCGCGGTACACCGAAACGACGTCAGTTCAACGCGCCCCCGCAGCTGGACCCCTGCCCCGCGGTGCAACCGTAGCAGTGGCCGGCGGTGGCGATCTTCCGCGGCACCTCGCCGCCGAGCAGGTCGCGCAGGTGCGGGCGGCCGTCGCCGAACTGGCGGTCGTCGGCGCCGAGCGGCAAGTGCAGCATCTGGTTGAAGTCGCAGTCGTAGACGTACCCCTGGTAGTCGACGCTGACCATCGAACGGCACATCACGCCGGGCAGGTTGTCGTCGCGATGGGCGCCGCGCAGGGTGGCCATGTAGCCGTCGAAGTGGCCCTTGGACAGCAGCCACGAGCCGTAGCGCTGGATGGGCATGTTGGCCAGTGCGAACAGGTCGTTGAACACGATGCCGAAGTTGTCGCCCAGCAGCCGCGTGTAGTCGTCGCGCAGGGCGACCTGGTCCGGCGGCAGGAACGCCCCGTTGGGGTTGTAGACCAGGTTGAGCACCAGGCCGCTGCCGGGGCGGCCGTAGCCCAGCGCGTTGAGCGACTGCAGCGCGCGGATCGACGCCTCGAACACGCCGTCACCGCGCTGCTCGTCGACGTTGCCCTGGCTGTAGCAGGGCAGCGACGCCACGGCCTCGACGCGGTGCTCGGCGAGGAAGCCGCCGACCCAGTCGTAGCCGGGCTCCTCCATGATCGTCGGGTTGAGCCGGTCCATCACGTGCAGCCCGGCGGCGCGCGCGCGCGCCACCAGGTCGCGGAACAGCGGGTTCATCTCCGGGGTGCCGCCGGTGAGGTCGAGCGTGCGCACGCCGAGCTTGGCCGCGACTTCCAGCGCCAGCGTCATCGTGTCGGTGTCCATCAGCTCCGTGCGCCGCGGGCCGGCGGCGACGTGGCAGTGGATGCAGCTGAGGTTGCAGAGGTAGCCGAGGTTGAGCTGCAGCGTCTCGACGCGGCCGCGCCTCAGCGTCGGGAAATCGCTGTCGCGCAGCAGGGGCCAGGGGTCACGCATGCGGGGAGTCCTTGTGTGTGTCGTGTCGGCGCGGGGAGCGCGGCGCGTCGGCGCGTGCCTCCGGTGCCGTGGGCACTGCGCGGAACGGCTGCAGCAGCAGCGCCACCAGCCCAAGCGCCGCCGGGTCGCGCCATTCCGCCAGCCCGATGGGCATGCTGCGCTCGTCGCCGGTGGGCGCGTTGCGGTAGCTGCGGAATACGCGGTCCCAGAGCGACAGCTGGAAGCCGTAGTTGCTGTTGGTTTCCGCGACCACCGTGGAGTGGTGGAGACGGTGCATCGACGGCGTGACCATGATCCGGCGCAGCGTGCGGTCGATGCGCGGCGGCAGCGCGAGGTCGGCGTGCGTCCACAGGCTGGCCGCGGCCAGGCAGACCTCGAACACGACGATCGCCGCCGGCGGCGCGCCGAGCATCGCCACCAGCGCCAGCTTCAGCCCCATCGACAGCGCGATCTCGCCGGGGTGGAAGCGCACGCCGGTGCTGACGTCGAAACGGGTGTCGGTGTGGTGCACGCGGTGGAACCGCCACAGCACCGGCACCCGGTGCATCAGCCGGTGCTGCCAGTACACCGCCGCGTCCAGCAGCACGAAGGCGACCACGCCGGCGACCCAGGGCGGCCACGCCAGCCAGCCGAACACGCCGCCGCCACGCGCCTGCACCGCCACCGCCAGCGCCACCGCCAGCACCGGGAACGCGACCCGCAGCAGCGCGGTGTCCAGCAGCACCAGGCCGAGGTTGGACAGCTGGCGTCGCGCCGGGCGCGCGTCGCCGCGCGTGGGCCAGGCGCGCTCGGCCAGCGCCAGCGCGCCCAGCACGGCAGCGAACGCCGACAGCCGCAGCGCGGCCTCGTGCGCGACGATCCAGTCGGCGGAGATCACGTTGGTCTCCCGTGCGCAGGCGCGCACGTCGACTCGGCGCGCGCAGCGCGGGACGCGATGACGCGCGTCGGCAGCTCCCGGCGACGGTCGCCGCTGCAGTCGAGGCCGATGCCGCCGCCGCTGCCGTCAGCGCGTTTCAGCATCCACGCCAGCAACCGCACCTGCGCCGCGGTGGGCGCCGGCAGCGCGGCGAGCGCGGCGGCCACTGGCACGAGATCTGCCTCGACGTCGGCGTCGGTGAGCGTGTCCAGCGTGGTCCATTCGCCGTCGCCGGCAAGCGCGACGCGGAACCGCGTCGCGGTGTCTGCGGCGCTGTAGGGCACCGATTGCCAGGCCGCCACCGGCGCCGCGCGGTTGCCGCCGTACAGCCAGAACCCGCCGTCGGCGGCCGGGCCCAGCACCGCGCGCGGCGCGGCGTCTCGCAGCCACGCTGCTGCGCGCGACAGCCGCGCGGCCTCGAGCTGCGGCGCGTCGGCGCCGACCAGCATCCCGGCACCGTGGCGCTGCAGCAGCTGCGCGTGGACGTGCGCCATGCGCGCGCCCAGGCCACCGTCGCCCTGCTCCAGCACCGGCAGCCCGGTCCACGCGGCGACCGCATCCGGATCGGCCTCAGCGACCGCCCAGTACGCGACCACGTCGCCGGCGGCCTGCGCGTCGCGCGCCACCGAGGCCACGGCCTCGGCCGCGTGCAGGTACCAGTCGCGCGCGGCGTCGGCGCCCAGCGTCGCCGCCAGCCGGCCCTTGACCACCGAGTGCCCGGGTGTCTTGACGAAGATCGCGAGCCCGACGCTCATCGCGCTGCGTCCGTCGGCGCGAAACGCCGCGCCTGGCGCCAGGTCTCGCGCAGGTGGTCGGCGGTGGTCGCCCACCAGCCGTGCTCGGCGTAGCGCCGCGCGCTGGTCGACAGCGGCACGCGCAGCGGCCGCAGCGCCACGCCGGCGCGGCGCGCGCGCCAGACGAAGGCGTGGTCCTCGCCGCGGCCGACGCCGGCGTCGAACCCGCCCAGCCGGTCGAAGGTGTCGCGCCGCACCAGCAGCCCCTGGTCGCCGAACGGCAGCCCCAGCACGCGGCTGCGCAGCCACGCACCGGCCGCGTTGACCGGCATCAGCGCCGGGCCATCGTCGAGGAAGCGCAGGTCGCAGTAGCCGATGGCGTCGTCGTCGTGCGCGATGAATTGCCGCAGCGCCGCGGCGGTGCCCGCGTGCAGCGCCGAGTCGGCATGCACGAACCACAGCCAGCGCGATCCCGTGGCCGCGGCGCCGGCGTTCTGCTGGTGGGCACGGCCGCGCGCGGCGTGGATCACGCGGCAGCCGTGGCAGTCACGCGTGTCCTTCACCGGCATGGCATTCGCGTCGACAGCCGGGACGCCGGCACTGTCCGTGCCGCCATCCGCATCCGCATGCACGATCACAACGTCCGCCGTGATCGCCACCAGCGACGCCGCCAGTGTCGCCGGCACCGCATCGCCGGGCGCCAGCGGCACCAAGATCGACAGCGTGCCGGCGGCGATCACCCGCGCCGCCATCGGAAATAGCGCTGCGCCCAGCGCAGTACGCGCTGCGGTGCGTGCGCGCGCTTCCAGTTGCCGGCGACGTACTTGTTGGCCTCCGACATCGTCGGATAGACGTGGATCGTACCGAGCAGCTTGTTCAGGCCGATGCCGTGCTTCATCGCCAGCACGAACTCCGCCAGCAGCTCCGACCCATGCGCGCCGACGATCGTCGCGCCGAGGATGCGGTCGCGACCGGGCGCGGTCAGCACCTTGACGTAGCCGTGGGCGGCGCTGTCGGCGATCGCGCGGTCGAGGTCGTCGATGCCGTAGTGCGTGACCTCGACCGCGATCTCCTGCGCGCGCGCCTCGTCCTCCGACAGACCGACGCGCGCGACCTCGGGGTCGGTGAAGGTCGCCCACGGGATCACCCGGTAGTCGGCGTCGAACGACCACCACGGCGCCAGCAGCGCGTTGACCGCGGCGTACCACGCCTGGTGCGCCGCGACGTGGGTGAACTGGTAGGGACCGGTGACGTCGCCGCAGACGTGGATGTTGGGGAAGTTGGTGCGCAGCAGCGCGTCGGCCTCGATGGTGCCGCGATCCGTCAGCCGCACGCCCAGCGCCTCCAGCCCGAAGCCCTCGACGTTGGCACTGCGGCCCAGCGCCAGCAGCAGCTTGTCGAACGCGAACGTCACCTCGCGGCCATCGTGGTCGCAGACCAGGCGCTGGCCGCCGTCGGCGTCACGCTCCACGCGCAGCGCGCGATGGCCGGTCGCAACGCGCACACCGTCCTCCTGCAGCCGCGCGGTGACCGCGGCGGCGGCGTCGGCATCCTCGCGCGACAGCAGCCGCGGGCCCATCTCCACCTGCACCACCGCACTGCCGAAGCGCGCAAATGCCTGCGACAGCTCGCAGCCCACCGGGCCGCCGCCCAGCACCAGCAGCCGCGGCGGCAGCGTGCGCAGGCCCCAGACGGTGTCGCTGGTGAGGTAGCCGCTGTCGGCGAGACCCGGCAGGTCCGGCACCAGCGGCCGCGCACCGGTGGCGATGACCAGGCTGCGCGCGCTGATGCGGCGGCCGTCCACCTCGACCTCCCACGGCGACACCAGCGTGGCCTCGCCATGGATGACGTCGACGCCGAGCCCGGCATAGCGCTCCGGCGAATCGTGCGGCGCGATTTTCGCGATCACGTCATGCACGCGCTGCATCGCCTCGCCGAAGTCGACCTCGGCGGTCATCGCGCGCACGCCATAGCGCGCGCTGTCGCGGCCCTCGGCCAGCAGCCGCGCGGTGCGCAGCAGCGCCTTGGACGGCACGCAGCCGGTGTTGAGGCAGTCGCCGCCCATGCGGTGCTTTTCGACCAGTGCCACCCGCGCGTTGACCGCGGCGCCGATGTAGGCCGAGACCAGCCCCGCGGAGCCGGCGCCGATCACCAGCAGGTTGTACTCGTAGCGCGCCGGCCGCGCGTGGCCGCGGTAGACACGGCGCGCGGCGAGCCAGCGCGCGGCCACGCGCGCGGCCAGCGGCAGCACGCCGAGCGCGACGAACGCGCCGAGCAGCCCCGGCGACAGCACGTCCGACAGCGACGCCACCTGCGCCAGCTGGGTGCCGGCGTACACGTAGACCACGGTGCCCGCGAGCATCCCGAGCTGGCTGACCCAGTAGAACGTGCGCAGGCGCAGCGCGGTCAGCCCGGCCAGCAGGTTGACGACGAAGAACGGGAACACCGGCACTAGCCGCAGCGTGAACAGGTAGAACGCACCGTCGCGCGCGATGCCGGCGTCGATCTTCACCAGCCGCTCGCGCCAGCGCGTGCGCAGCGCATCGCGCAGCACGAAGCGCGCGGCCAGGAACGCCAGCGACGCGCCGATGCTGCTGGCGAACGACACCAGCAGCGTGCCCACCACCAGGCCGAACAGCGCGCCCGCGGCGACGGTCAGCACCGCCGCCCCGGGAATCGAGGCCGCGGCGACGACCACGTACACAGCGAAGAACGCCGCCAGCGCCAGCAGGCGGTTGTCGGCAACCCAGGCATCAAGCCCGGCCTGGCGCGCCTTCAGGCTTTCGAGCGTCAGCGCATCGGTGGCGCCGGACGCGACCGCCCATACCAGCAGGCCGATGATCGACAGCGGCAGCAACCAGCGAAGCGCGCGGCGCCCGCGTGATGCGGCGGGCGTCTTGGAGACGGCAGGGGGGTCGTCAGCGGGCAGGTCGGCGGGCAAGCGGGGTCTCCGTGGCGTCATCATCGGGGTGAGGCGGAGGCGGACGTCGACGTGGCGGCGCACGCCGCGCACGGTCGATCGCCCGGTCGATCGCCGCGCTGACCTGCAATCTACGGCAGGCGCGGTACAAAGGAGGCGTTCGCGGCGGCCAGGGCTACGGGCCAGGCCGCTGTTGAACCGGGCAGGCGCACCGGCATGCGGCTGCGACGTGACCGCAGGCTGTCTGGTGGCGGTACACGACGCGGGAAGATGGATCCGCCACATGGCGACCGCCGTAGCTTTCGTCCTGACCCTGCAATGGTCCCGGTGCCGTCACCCACGCCCCGGCTGCCGCCATGTCGTACCGGAGATCGCCATGCAACGTCGCTCACTGCTCAAGACCCTCGCCGGCCTGTCACTGCTGCCGCTGCTGCCGGCGTGCTCGCGGGCCGCCACGCCCGCCGCGGTGCCCGGTGCCACCGTGGCGCGGCTGGACAAAGCGAGGACCGCCTGGCGCGGGCAGGTCAGCGACGCCGCGTATCGGGTGCTGTTCGAGGACGGCACCGAGCGCGCCGGCAGCAGCCCGCTGGATAACGAGAAGCGGCGCGGCCAATACGTCTGCGCCGCCTGCCACCTGCCGCTGTTCCGCAGTGCCGACAAGTTCGACAGCGGCACCGGCTGGCCCAGCTTCACCCGGCCGATCGCCGGGCATACCGGCAGCAGCCGCGACTTCAGGATGATCATCCCGCGTACCGAATACCACTGCGCGCGCTGCGGCGGCCACCAGGGTCACGTCTTCAACGACGGCCCGCCGCCTACCGGCCAGCGCTGGTGCAACAACGGCGTCGCGCTGCACTTCGTGCCCTCCGACGAAACCCTTCCCGCCCTCAGGAGCTGACCATGTCGACCCCGACCCCGCGCCTCACCGGCTATCACCTCACTCTGGGCCTGCTGGGCATGCTGGCCGCGGCCATGGTGCTGCAGGCCCAGGACCGGCCCGCGCCGCAGGCGACGCAGCCCGCCGCCGGGCAGGCGGTCGCGATCTTCGGCGGCGGCTGCTTCTGGTGCATGGAGCCGCCCTACGACAAGCTGCCCGGCGTGGTGTCGACGATCTCCGGCTACACCGGCGGCAGCCGCGCCAACCCGAGCTACGAGCTGGTGTCGTCGGGCAACAGCGGCCATGTCGAGGTCCTGCAGGTCATCTACGACCCCAAGCAGGTCAGCTACCAGCAGCTGCTGGACGTCTACTGGCGCAACGTCGACCCGGTCGCGGTCAACCGCCAGTTCTGCGACCGCGGGCCGCAGTACCGCAGCGCCATCTTCGCCGTCGGCCCCGAACAGCGACGGCTCGCCGAGGCCAGCAAGGCGAAGCTCGCGGCCTCCGGCCGCTTCGACCAGCCAATCGCGACCGAGATCCTCGACGCGGTCACGTTCTATCCGGCCGAGGCCTACCACCAGGACTACTACGTCAAGAACCCGGTGCGCTACCGCCTCTATCGCTTCAACTGCGGTCGTGACCAGCGCCTCGAACAGCTCTGGGGCAAGCCGCCCGCGGCCTGAACGCGGCGTTCCGCGGGCCGCGCCACGGGCCCGTGCGCGGACGCAACGCGATCGGCGACACTACGCGGGTGTCCCCACCGCCTGGATCCGCCATGAAGCCTGCCCGCATCCTCCTGCTGCTTGCGCTCGTCGCCGCGATCGCGCTGCTGCTCGCAGGCCCCGGTACGCGCCTGGGCTGGTGGGATTTTCGCACCGGGTTCTCGGTGATGCGCTGGGCGGCGTTCCTCGGGCTCGCCACCGCGGCGATGTCGCTGGGGCTGCTGGCGTGGCCGCGCACGCGCCGCACGGCGCCCTGGGCGTTCGCCTTCGCCGCGGCCATCGGCGTTGGCGTCGCGGCGGTGCCGCTCAACGGCCTGCGACAGGCGCGCAGCGTGCCGCCAATCCACGACATCAGCACCGACACCGCGCAGCCGCCCGCGTTCGTCGCGCTGCAGGACGCGCGGCGCGATGCCCCGAACGGCCTCGACTATGCCGGCGAGGAGATCGCCCAGCAGCAGCGTGCCGCGTATCCCGACGTCGGCCCGCTGCGGCTGCAGGCTGCCCCGGACGTCGCGTTCCCGCAGGCCCTGGCCGCAGCCGACGCCATGGGTTGGGAGCTTGCCGGCAGCGATGCCGCCAGCGGCCGCATCGAGGCCACCGCGACCACGCGCTGGTTCGGGTTCAAGGACGACGTGGTGGTGCGGGTGGCGCCAGACGGCGGCGGCAGCCGCGTCGACGTGCGCTCGATGTCGCGTCTCGGTGGCAGCGACGTCGGCGCCAACGCGCGCCGCATCCGCGACTACCTGCGTCGGCTGGACGCGCTGGCGGACTGAGCGCAGGCGCGGCTCAGCCGCCGTTCCCGAATGCCGCGCGTGCAGTGTCCACTTCCGGTGTCGGCAGCGGCCGGGCCCAGCGCGCGTAGCTGGCCGCGAAGGCCTGCCGCAGCCGTGTCGCCTCCACCGAGCCGGGCGCGATCCCCAGCCCCTCGGCCGCCGCCTGCCACCCGTCGCCGCGCTGGCGCGTCCAGGTATCGGCGACCGTGCGGCAGGGGCGCCCGGTGACACGCGCCACGGCGCAGGCGTAGTACAGGTCGCCAGCGGTCCAGCCGGGCTGGGCCAGCAGCGACTCGACCAGGGCGCGCGGCGCGTTGAAGTAGCGCACCAGCTCGTCGGCGAACGCACCGGGATGGCGCGCCGCGTAGCGGTTGATATCGGCGAGATGGCGGTCGCTGGTGGCATCACCTGTGCGCGGCGCCCACGGCGAGGGCTCCGGTGTAGCGTCGTTGGTCGCGAGTGTCGCGGCCGGGGGCGGATCCTGCGCGACCGACAGCGCGGGCGCCGCGGCCAGCGCGCAAGCGACCAGCCACACGCGCAGCGGGGCGCCGATACGCGTCACCTCGCGTCCCCCGCGGCCGGCAGCAGGAGGTCGGCCTCGCGGCGCGAGAACGCACGCCCCTCGGCATCGCCGGGCTGCAGGCGTCCGCCGCGCAGCAGCGCGTAATGGCGCTGCGCGCCGTCGTCGGCGTACAGCCGCACCGCCTGGCCGTCGAGCGACCAGGCGCCGGTGTCGGCAAAGCGTGCGGAATCCGGCATTGCCAGGTAGGTTTCGATCAGCTCGAAACGCTGCGTCCCGCCTGCGCGCTCCAGCACCAGCACCGTCTCGATGCCGTCGCAGTCGGCGCAGCTGCGCATGCCGCGCCACTCGAGCGCGGCGTCGCCTGAGACCAGACCCGGCAGGTCGGCGTCGCCCGGGGCGCGGCGCAGGTCGCAGCCGGCCAGCCACAGTACGGACGCTGCGGCGCCGACCGCGGCCCAGGCGCGCCATGGGATGCCGGAGCTGCCGGCACGGTCGATGCGATGGTCCATGGGGCGATTGTGCCGCAGGCGGCCCGCGCGCGACGCGCGCGGCCGCGCATCAGCCCGCGGCGGCTACGCAGGCGATGTCGCGCACCGCGACCGCGACCTCTTCCGCCGACGCCGCAACCCGCAGCCGGCCGCGGTCGGCGGCGGCGATCTCTGCGTCGCGTTCGTGGATCCAGGTGGTGTGGTACGGCACGTGCACGCCCCACCCGCCCAGCGCCAGCACCGGCGCGACGTCGGAGCGCAGCGAATTGCCGACCATGACGAACTGCCCGGCGGCGATCTCGAACTCCTCCAGCAGCCGCGCATAGGTCGCCGGATCCTTCTCGCTGACGATCTCGATGCGGCGGAACAGCCCCGCCATGCCCGACCGTCGCACTTTGGACTCCTGGTGGAACAGGTCGCCCTTGGTGATCAGCACGATGTCGTGCTCCACCGCCACCGCCTCGACCGCATCGCGGATTCCCGGCAGCAGCTCGACCGGGTGCGCGAGCATCTCCTTGGCAAGCACCACGATGCGGTGCAGGTCGGTTGCGGTGATGCGCTGCCCGGTGATGTCGATCGCCGATTCGATCATCGACAGCGCCATGCCCTTCACGCCGTAGCCGAAGATCGCGATGTTGCGCTCCTCCACCGCGTACAGCCGCTCGGCGGCGCGGGCATCCGCGAGGTCGACATAGTCGCCGACGATGCGCTCGAACTCGCGCTGGGCGTCGTCGAAATAATCCTCGCTGCGCCACAGCGTGTCGTCGGCATCGAAGCCGACGACCGCGATGGTGGATGGCGTGCGCGCGTGGGCGCGGATCGGTGATGCGTCGGCGGCATGCGTCATGGCGCCAGTATCGCCGACTCCGGAAACACACCTGCGGCGCAACGACGACGGGCGGCCTCGCGGCCGCCCGTCGTCCCTCGTCTGCGCTGCAGCGCAGGCGTCAGTCGACGCTGCCAGCGCCGTCGGCGGGCGGCTGCGCCGCGGCCGCAAACGCCTTGTACTCGTCCGGAGTCAGCTGGCCATCGCCGTCGGCATCGGCCTCGTCGAAGACCTGCGCGAGGCTGGGCAGCCGGGCCGATTCCTCCCTGGAGATCGTGCCACTCTGGTCGACGTCGATGTCGGCCCAGGTGACCTGCTGCGACTCGCCCGCGGGCAAGGCGCCCGGCGGCGGGGCCTGGGTCGCAACGTCGGCCGCGTCCTGGTAGGTGGACTGCGTGGCGGCGTCCTGCCCCATCGTGTCCTGGCTTGCGGCGTCCTGCGCGAACGCGGGCGCCAGCGCCATCGAGGCGCCGAGCGCGATCAGGCCGAGCAGCGGGGTCCGGGAATGCTTCATGGTGGTTCTCCTGTGGGGACGGGGGCGTCCCTTGCGTGACTTGGATGAGGTGGATCTCTGGTGGCTGCCGCGCTGCAGCGACACCGCTTGATGCGTTAAGTGCCGCGTGCAGTGCGTGCAGTGCACGGCCGGGACCTTGCCCAGTAACAGGTTAATTTTCCGCAATCCGGATGGCCGAGATCGGGCGCCGAAGCGGCCTTTCGCCGGCCCTGCTCGCGCAGTGAGGCGGCCGCTGGCGAGAGTACGGCAGGCCAGGGACCGAGCCACGGCGCGGCGTCGGGCGCACCGTCGAGGCCGGCCGGCGAGCGGACATGAATCGAACACAACGTTGACGTTTGGTGGCATGTCAAGGTTCCATCGCCGGGGCGGCCCGTCCGGCACGTGGGCCCGGGGCGGTCGACACCGCCGTCCCCGGCGCAGGCGCAAACGATTCCGCCGCAGCGGCGCTGCTCAGGCCTCGTTCTCGGCCCGCAGGACGATGCGGGGCGGCGCGTCGGGATCGTCGGCGTCGGCGTCGGGGCTGACGGCCACATTGATCGGCCGGCAGCAGACCTGGCAGTCCTCGACGTAGGACTGTTCACCCGCGGAGGCATCGATGAAGAGGTCGATGGGTTCGCCGCAGTAGGGGCAGTAGAGGTCGACGAACGGCATGCAGGGCTCCGGTATCCGGATCGATGGTGACAGTGGGCGGAACGCGCCGTTCCGTCGCGCGTGCGCCAGGGTGTCACGCCGCGTCCAGCCGTGGTGCGGCAAGATCTGTCCCCCTGTCCGGCGGTCGCGTCACGCGGCGCAGCCACCATGACTGGAGAGTCCCCATGTCCCAGCACCTGTTGTCCCTTGCCTGCGCCGCGGCGCTGGTGACCACCGCCTGCAACAACCCGAGCAACGCGCAGTCCGCCGCGCCGGCCACGCCCGCGATATCGGCCGACGCTCCCGCCGCCGATGCCGGCATGACCACCGCCGCCGACGGCAGGCCGTTCGCGACCGACGTCATTGCGAAGTTCGCCGAGCCCTGGGCGATGACCTTCCTGCCCGACGGCCGCCTGCTGGTGACCGAGAAGAAGGGCGCGCTGAAGCTGGTCGACGTCGACAGCGGCGCCATGGGCGACATCACCGGCCTGCCCGAGGTCGCCTACGGGGGACAGGGTGGCCTCGGCGACGTGGTGCTACATCCTCGATTCGCGCAGAACAACATGGTGTACATCAGCTTCGCCGAGCACGGGGAGGCCGATACCCGCGGCGCGGCGGTCGCGCGCGCCACGCTGGCGCTGGACGCCAACGGCGGCGGCATGCTGAGCGGCGTCGAGGTGATCTGGCGCCAGGTCGACAAGGTCGAGGGCCGGGGCCACTACAGCCACCGGATCGTGTTCGGCGACGACGGCATGATGTACATCTCCTCCGGCGACCGGCAGAAGTTCGATCCGGCGCAGGACATGGCGTCCAACATGGGGAAGATCGTGCGTCTCAACGACGACGGCACGGTGCCTGCGGACAACCCGTTCGCCGACCAGGGCGGGATCGCGGCGCAGGTGTGGACGCTGGGCCACCGGAACATCCTCGGCATCGACTTCGATGCGCAGGGCCGGCTGTGGGCGCAGGAGATGGGTCCGAAGGGCGGCGATGAGCTCAACCTGATCGTTCGCGGCGAGAACTACGGCTATCCCATCGTCTCCAATGGCGACCACTACGACGGCCGCCCGATCCCGCACCACGACACCCGGCCAGAGTTCAAGGCGCCGGCGGTGACCTGGCGCGAGGTGATCTCGCCGGGCGGGCTGGTGTTCTACAGCGGCGACCAGTTCCCGGCGTGGCAGGGCAGCGCATTCATCGGCGGCCTGTCATCCAAGGCCCTGGTGCGGGTGTCATTCGATGGCACCAGCGCGCGGGAAGCGGAGCGCTTCGACATGGGCGCACGCATCCGCGAGGTTGCGCAGGGCCCCGACGGCGCGCTGTGGGTGCTCGAGGACGAGCGCGACGACTCGCAGGGCCGGCTGCTGCGGCTGACGCCGGCGACGGCGGCGTCGGCAGGCACTGCGATCCCGGCCTCGGCTACCGCCGCCAACTGACGCCACCCGCGGGACGCCAGGGCGGTGGCGGGTCGCGCCCCGCCGCTGGCAGG
>PPFU01007200.1_pt1 | contig 20351 bp, 24 predicted proteins | sample 1535991 | NCBI WGS metagenome assembly PPFU01 (sample SAMN04901290, study PRJNA319586) | Hypolithon metagenome, whole genome shotgun sequencing project. | isolation source: Antarctic Hypolithon | place: Antarctica: Miers Valley | collected 2014
CCACCCGCCGTCCCCACCACAATCAAGTCCGCCCGCTCCACCCCCTCCGCCAGCGTCATCCAGGGATACAGCCTCCCCCAAGCCGTCGAAGACAGAGCCATCACCAAAACGAAGATCACGATAGAGAAGGGTCGGTTCATAGGGCAGTCTCAGGAATGGGTGGTCGAAGGGTTACGGGGTCAAGAGATCAGACGCGGCCCACGCCGCTTGGTTTCGGCGGCGGCAGACTAAGGGCTACTCACCCACCCTCGGCTCCACCTTCGCCCGCCGTATCCCGGAGCCGGAACTCCTCCCAGTGCTCCTCCCACCAGCGATTCCACAGGGGCTGCTTCTCCGCACCGATCTCCGCGTTCCACGTCGGGCTGTTCATCCACTCCTCGACCGGCAGGTTGGATCGTCGGACCAACTGGAGCAGCGCCCCCTGAACACCCGACGTGTCGGTGGGTCTCTCGTTGCCGGCGTCCAACAACAGTTGAAAGTCGTCCGCGTTGCCGTATTTCCCCAGCGCTGAGGTGGCGTAGTACTCGCGGTGTCGGGCCGCCCGGCGGAGGGTGGGCAGCGCCTCGACACCGCCGATGTCGTAAAGAGCGTGAGCCGCCTCTTCAACGACCGGCTGATACCCCTTCTGATCAAAGTCGGCCGACGCCACCACCGCGAGCAGCGGCGGCACCGCCCTCTGATTGTAGGTTTGATGGAGCCATCGTGCCGCAACATGCGCCACCGACTCTTCCGCGGTCAGCATCGCCGCGATCGGCTCGATTGCGTCCAGGTCCCGCGCCTTGGCCAAAGCCTCGAACATCTCACCCCGCCGCTCCCACCCCATGTCCGCCTTCAGAGCCGCCCGCAGATACGCCCGCACCTCGGCCGCGTCCCGCCCCGCGACCCGGTCGGGGCCGCGGGTGTCGAGGGTGACCTCCAGCGACCCGTCCAGCCGCGAGAGGTCGTTGTCCCACCGACTCGCCATCCGCAACCGATCCACGAGGTAAGGCAGCAGGGGCGACCCCTCATCCGCCGAGGTGATCCGCAGCGGCGGATCGCGATCCGGGCGGCGGTCGACGTGGGCGGTCACGACACCCCGCAGCTCCCACGGGATCACGTTCTGCCGCCGCTGCTCGAACATCAGGTCCTTCGTGGTCAGGTTCAGATCCCCCGTGGACCGCACTTCTAACGCCCGCAACTCTTCCCCCAATATGTAAATCAGGTCCGCATCCGGCTGATCCCCCTGTTCCTCCATGAACACCGCCGGGTCCGCCCACATCCGCTGCGCCCGTTCCACCGCCGCCCCGCGATTGTCGATCTCGTCGCCTTGATAGGAAATCGGGTGGAAGAGGCCGTATGTGCCGTCGTCGTGCTGCTTCAGCATAAAGAGGCCCCGCCGACCGGGCGGGATCGGCGTCTCCATGCGGAGTGTTGCTCGAAACGGCACCGCCTGCTCCGCCTCGACCTCCCCCTTGAGCACCATCTCGAGGAACAGCGAATCAGCCGCCTCGCCGTCCCCATCCGTGGTCCCGACCGCCACCAAATCCGCCCAATCCACCGCCTCCGCTGTTGTCATCGGCGACCACTGCGTCGCCCCCACAACCTGGCACGACAGCATCACCAGCAGGAAAACGATCGGGGGGAAGACTCTTTGCATGACAGGCTCCCGGGAGGCGTGAAGGACAAGACGTGATGGATCAGACGCGGCAGCACAGGATAAGTTCCTCCGGACCGCGGCGGGTGGCTGGGGCGGAGCCTTTGACGCCCCGGCTGGGCGGGAAGGGGCGGTCGGCCGGGGCTTCGGGGGCTCAGCCCCAGCCACCCGAGGCGCGATGCCCGCCTTTGGAGGGCGGGCGATTTGCTGCGACTCTTCGGTTTTGGAGCGTATTTCTCGTGTGCTGGGACGCCACCGGCCTCGTGTGGGGCGTCCTCCTCATCATGCGACACGTCCCGCGGGGGGTGGGGGGCGTGCTCGCTGTCACGCGGGGCGGCTCGGGCGTGACGCGGGGAGGTCCGTCCCGGAGACGGGGCGTGATCGATCAGGTAAAAATGGGACGGAGGGGAAGAAGTAAGAAGCGGCGAACGGACAGAAGGCACGAACCGCCAACCCCTGTCGCGCCTTCTTCGCTCGGCAGTGGCGTGGGTACTCTGAAAATTGGGAGGCGGCTCCTGCCCGGATCGTTGAGGAAGACCCGCCATTGATTCTGTGCGGGGACCCCAGAGGCTCGCAGAGATAAAAGCGGGTGAAGCGATTCGAACCCTCGACATCCACGGTTGGCAACGTGACGCTCTGCTACCTTCGATCTGTCGCCGCGGAGGCAACCGCCCATGATCCTGCCTCGCACGTCCGATGGGAGGCGGGGTGGGTACCGGTCTGCCGTGCTGGAGTCGCGGCCGGTGGCGTATCACCGATTGCGAGACGGTTCGGATGAGTTGGGCGCTCACCCCTGCATTCGCTACGGCGGCGTAGTTTTCGATGGCGTGGGGGGGCCCGGATCGGGGCTCACGTCGTCGGCGTTTAACGGCTTGGATGGATATGTTTGGGTGCCGTGGGCGAGGACGACGGCTTTGCGTGCCGAGACGCCGGCGTATTGGTTTCGCTGGTCGGGGGGTAGCAACGCGTGCGGGGGGGCGACGTGGCAGGAGGAGCAACGCCGCCAGGCCGGGGAGGATGCCCAGGGCGACGCCGCCGCCGTCGAGAGGCTCGACGCGGCGCAGGCCGCATTGGACGCGAAGGTCGCGGAGGCATCCGCTGCTCGTTTGGCCGCGGATGCGGCCAAGAAGGAGAATGAGGCGGCGGACGCGGTGCCCCAGCCCGAGCCCTTCACTCCCGCGTTTGACCCCGAGGCGCTGCTCCGCAAGCTCGGGGACGGCTCGCCGCGGCTGGAGGACCAGCGGGTCAAGGTCGAGACGATCGTGCGGGGCACGTTTAACGCCGTCGGGGCCGCCCAGGCCCTGGGCGGGCGGCTCGACCGGGAAGAGAAGCAGGTCAACCTGCTCGACCAGCTCAACACCCTCGTGCAACGGGTGGAGCGGCACGCGAGGGAGCTGGCACGCGGGCCGGTGTTCAGCAAGTAGTCACCGCCGGCCGACGAGTGCATCGGCGAGGCCGAATGCGATCAGGAGCAGGAACATCACCACGCCAATACCGATCGACCACTCGAACAGGCTGTATGCGAGCGTCACCATGAAAGGATTATAGCGTGCCCATCACCGTCGAAGAACGCTACGGCCGCCGCCTCTCCTCCGATCGGGCGGAGCGGGGCTACCTCGTGCTGGGCACGCCCGACGACGCCGCCGCCAGGGCGGCGGTGCTGCTGGCGGCGGGTATCACTTTCGGCGATCTCACCCGAGACGACGTCGAGGTCGAGGAGCTCAAGGGGATCCCCGGCGGGGCGTACCTCGCCTCCGTGGGGTACAAGGAGCCGGGCAAGGGCAAGCCGAAGGAGGGCGAGTCGAGCTTCCAGTTCGAGACCGGCGGGGGCACGCAGCACGTCGTCGCGTGCCGCGAGCGGATCGCCACCCACACGCCGGCCGGGGTCGTCGCTCCCGACTTTGGCGACCTCATCGGCGTCACGGAGAACGGCGTCGACGGCGTCGATATCACCGTGCCCGTCTATACCTTCAGCGAGACTCACAACCTCGATCCCGCGACCGTGACGAATACCTACAAGGGCACGCTCTTCAGCCTCACCGGCTGTACCAACGACGCCGGCTTCAAGGGCCTCGCCGCGGGCGAGTGTCTGTTCCTGGGGGCGTCAGGCTCCCGCCGCGGCAACGATCCGTGGGAGATCACCTACGCCTTCGCCGGTTCGCCCAACGTCACGGGCCTGACCATCGGCGATATCAACGGCATCGACAAGAAGGGCTGGGAGTACCTCTGGCTCCACCACACCAAGCAGGAGGACGCCGCGGCCAAGATGCTCGTCTACAAGCCGCTGGTCGCGGTCGTGGACCGCGTCTACGACGGGGCGGGCTTCGCGGTGCTGGGCATCGGCGTGTAAGGGTCGAGAGTATCAAGCCGAAGGTAGAGAGCATGGCCAACCTCCAGCACGTCCAGCCCGGCCAGCCCCTCGCGATCTCGTCGAGCGACTGGAACAAGATGACCGACGCGGCGCGTGCGTTCCAACTGGCGAGGTTCAGCCAAACCCCGCCGCCAGCCACGGCCGGGCCGGATCGGGGGGCGGACCTGGTGCTGGTCCGCAACGACTCCGGCAGCGATCAGGAGCGGTTCGCCGTGGTGGGGATCGATGGCCCGATCATCGGCCCCGATGACCACCTCGACGAGTTCAAGCGGCAGGTCACCGTCTCGGCCGTCACCCCCACCGCCGACCACGCGGGGCGCTTCGTGGTGCTCGCCGAGCCGCTGGCCATCGGCCGCATCGGCACCGCCTGGGTGTCGGGGGTCTGCGCGGTGCAGGTCCAGCGTGATGACATCGACCACGGCCACGCCGAGCTCGCCGCCGGCCAGACCGGCCACCTCGTCAGCGGCTTCGAGGGCTCCGCCCGCATCCTCTGGCACGCCGGGGGCTCCACCGGCTGGGCCGTCGTCGCCCTCCGCGGCGGCAGGTGGCACGCCCGCGGCGACGGCGGGCTCGCAACGCCCACGGCCGCGATGGAGCTGCTCGACGACCAGCCCGGCCGCTGGCTGGAGGGCTACTTCGACCCCGACGCCGGGGTGAACACCCTGCTCCACGTCAACAACGCCACCCCCGACCCCGCCCTCCGCTTCTTCCCACTCGACCCCGAACAGTCCTCCATCACCAGCGACCCCTACGGCGAATACACCCTCACCCTCGCCATGCGGCCCATCGACCGCGACGCCACCTACCACGTCCACGCACCCGACCCCTACGACACACAACCCCTCGAACTCACCTTCACCCTCCCCCCGCCCGAACCCGCCGAAGCCGACGGCACCGGCTACACCACACTCCAGGACGAGAGCGGCGACACCGCCACCGAAGCGAGCAACGGCACGATCGAGTTCGCCGGCGGCGGCAACTCCAATGAGATCCCCGTCCACTCGCGGGTCACCAACGATTACGTCCCCGTCCCCAACCCCAACGGCCTCGCCCCCACCGACCGCGTCGAGCTCTGGGTCGATCAGGCGGACCTGCCGACCGGCGGCGGCGACGACGGCGTCACGCTCGACCTCTGGTTCGACCAGGACGGCTTAAGCACCTCCACCACCTACCTCGTCGACGACTCGTTCGACTGGCGGGGCCGGTGGGTTTGGTACTCGGTCGTCACCCAAACGCTCGACCAAGGGGGTGGGCTGTCGGGGTGGGAAAATGTCAACTTCGCCTTCTATGCAACGCGCTTCGACAACACCATGCCGACCGACACGCTCTTTTTTAGCATCGCCCCCAACGGCGACCCGTGCTTCCTGAAGATCAGGGCAAGCGACGGGGCGGTGATCCTTGAGAACGGCTTCGAAGGGGTGCAGCACTGGCACCTGCGGATGAAGGGCGGCCCGGTGAAAGCCTCGTCCGAGCGGACCCTCACATGATCCCCCTCACGCCGCCCGCCGCCGCAGCCGTTCCGCCAGCTCGGGACCGATCATCAGCGGCCGCTCCCCGGCGTCCCCCCCGTCCCCCGGCTCCCCCACGTCCCCCGGCTTCCCGCCCTCGTGCACGTCCTCGAGCAGCAGGTGCACCAGCGACGCCGCCAGCACCGCCGCACGCCTCGCCGCGTCCGCACCCCAGCGGAGCCGCATGAAGCACACGAGGTCCTCCACCTCGTCCAGGTCCCCCGCCCGCAGGTCGAGCAGGCTGACCCGCTCCGCCAGGTAACGCTTCGCCGCCGCCCGATCCGTCGTGAGGTTGCTAATCATCGTCTCGCTCCGTGAGAGGAAAGATCCGCCGGGTGCCGTCCCGGCCCCTCATCCTATCGGCCCACCCCACCTTGTCACTCACTCTGTGCAAGTGAATGACAAGGTGGGGGGACGTCGCCGCCGCGCTTCTCATAGGTAGCTACGCTAGCTACCTATGAGCAATCGCATCAATCCGACCCGGCGGGGTGGTGGTTTAGCCGTGTTCGCGGGCGTATTTGCTCGCCTCGGCGATGCTGGGGTCGATGTAGTTTTCTCGGGTGGTGTCGGGGCTGGAGTGCCCCATCACCTGCTGGGCCGCGGCGTCTTGTGTTGCGAGCATACCGCGTCTCCTGATTGTGTGTGTACAAAAACCCCGGCCGCCCCGCCCCGGCAGACTTGACAAACATGACAATCCCGCTACACTGGCCCCAATGAGAGTCGAAGTCGCACCCGAAGCTGGCACACAACTCGCCAAGCTGCGGCGACCGATTCAGACACGGGTGAGGAACGTGATCGCGAGGCTGGGGCAGTGGCCCGAGGTGAGCGGGGTCAAATGGCTCACCGGGGATTGGAAGGGCTTCGCCCGCATCCGCACGGGGGACTACCGGGTGGTCTTCAAGCTGGCGAGCGACGACGTGCTGGAAGTGGTGCGGATCGCCGATCGGCAAGACGTGTACGCAGACTGAGGAACAGCTATGCCCACACAGATGATCGACCTGAAAGACGACCGCTACGCCCTGCTGCCGCAGGAGGAGTACCAGGACCTGATGGCCCAGGCGGCGGGCATTGCTCTGCCTCGACTGCCCGCGCTCAACGAGCGGGGCAACTACCCGGGACTGGAGCTCGTCGGCGTGCTGATCGCCCGTGGCTTGATCGTGGACCGGCTGGAGGCGGGCCTCACACAAGAAGATGTGGCGGAGCGTGCGGGCGTCCCGCTCGATGTGGTACAGGACGTGGAGCGTGGGGGCGAGGCGACCGGCGACGAGAGAGCGATCGACGCCATCGACGCGGTGCTCACGTCCGCCCGCCAGGGGAGAGGATGATCGATGGAGCACCCGACGATCGAGATTGAAGGCCGCGACTACGTGCTGCTGCCACGGGAGCACTATGAGGAGATGGTCGCCCACGCCGCCGGCGGGGACCTGCCGGAACCCTTGCGGGCAGTCGGCCGCGGGCTCAACGCCCGCGGCATCCTTACCGACCGCCTCGCCGCGGGCTGGACTCAAGAGGAGCTGGCCGAGCGGGCGGGCGTGAGCGTCGAGACCATCAGCCGCCTCGAGGGTGGGAAGCACCGTCCGCAAGCCGCGACCGTCGAGAAAATCGACCAGGCATTCAAGCAGGCCGCCGTCGCGTGACGCGGTAACCTTCCCCCGCCGCCGCGGCGTCACTGCGTACCACGCCTGCACGAGCTGACCGGGGAGGGGGCGGCGGATCACAACTTCTGCCTTCTGATTTTGAATACGAACTTTTTTGCGTGGAGGAGTTCCAGCTTGTTGGCGTGGGGGAGGCGAGAAAAGTCATCCTCTGTGAGTAGCTTGAGCCTCAAGCCCTCGGTATAAGTGGCGAACTCGCCGCAGTAGATGCAAACCGAGAGGTCCCCCGGCGAGGGTTTTGCGTTGCTGAAATCGGCAGCCTCGGCTTGATCGTTGAGCCTCCTACAGGCGGGGCAGAGCAAGCCGGGCAGCGGGGCAGCCGGGGGATCGAAGATGTTGGGCGGGTCATTCTTCATGGTGCTCCTTTCGCGTGGGTCGTGAGTTTGGTAGTTTCAGGCGGGGTTATGTTTCGATGTCCGGTCGCCTCGCCTCGCCCATGCCGCCGTCGTTCGTATCAAGCCGCATCGTGTGCCCGCAGCACATGGGCCCGCCGCTGCGTAGGTAGCGTTCGATCTCCCCGGTGGTGATGCGGCGGAGCCCGCCGAAGCGAACGCAGCGGAGCCTCGCGGCCAGACGCTCGCACTCCTCCGCCAAGTCCTGGTGCAGAGCACGCCACCACGCGCGCGGCTCGTGGTGCTCGTCTTCGCTCATCGCACCACTCCCTTCCCCACCGGCTCCCGGTGCCGCTCGATCACCGCCTGGAGCCGGGGCGACACCAGCGTCCGCGGGTCGAGCCGACCCGCGTCAGCGAGGCCCGCCAGCGTCGAGGCCAGCCCCGCCACCTGGTCCGCGAGATCCTCGATCGCCATCAGGGCCGCGTGGTGCGACGCCTCGTCGGGAGCGTTCAGGTACGCCATCGCCTCGGGGCACAGCGTCGCCAGGTCGGAGGGGTCGAGCGTGGGGTCGATGCCGGGGTTCATGGTGGCTCCTGCGGTTCGAGTCGAAAAATCTTCTCCATTTCCTCCAAGCCCCCTAAACCCCTCCCCTTCTCTCGCCGATGAGACGTGTGGACGCTCCACCCACACCCACCGCCTCACCCGGCCTACCGCAAGGATGCCAGGGGCGGGGGGGGCTGCGCCCGTTCCATCACCGCCCGGCCCGCCGCCACGCCGCGGAGAAAGTCCAGGGCCCAGGTGATGTCGGGGTCGCACAGCACCGCACACACCGCCTCCTCGATCTCGTCGAGGCTGCCCCCGACCGAGTCGTCGGCGGTGAGCGCCACGTCGAAGATCGCCCGCCGCAACCGCAGCCGCACCGCCTCCTCCGCACCGCGGGCCACGTGATCGAGCGAACCGTGAGGCAGTGATTCTCGAGCCTGAATCGGGTTCATTGTGGGGCCTCCGAGGGGGTAGGAGTGGGGGTGGGGGCGGGGGAGACGGTGGGGGAGACGGTGGGGGAGACGGTGGGGGAGACGGTGGGGGAGACGATCCGCACGAGCTCGCCGTCGAGCGCGGCCTGCACCGCGTCGAGCGTCTCGCCCTGCAGCCAGTCGGCGACGAAGGCGTTGGGCGCGACGAGCTCGATCACGCCGCCCTCACCACGCTGCCAGCCGACCGTGCCCGGCTCCAGCCAGAGCGAGAACTTCTGGGGACCGATCTGCCGCTTGACCCGCATCGCCGCCCCCCGCAGGTCGGGCGGGATCGCCCCCCACGCCTCCCGCTCACGCGCCGCCTGGGCCGCCTGCTCACGCTTGGCGTCGGCCTCGGCCTCGGCTTCACGCTCGGCCGCGGCACGCTCGTGTCGCCGACGCTCACCGGCCCGCTGGACCTCGCGATCGGCCGCCCCCCGCAGGTCGTGCACGATGATCCCCGTGCCCTTGCCCCGTGCCGACGCCGACGCCGCCACCCCCCGGATCACCGTCGCCGTCAGCTCCGAACGGGCCATGAGCTCGTCGATGGTCGTGTCGGTGGTCAGACCCGCCGCGATGAGCGCCGACCTTTTTTCCGCGTCCGCGCTCTTTGCTGCTGCTGCTGATAAATCTTCAGCAGTAGCAGCAGCAGCAAAATCGCCCCCCTTACCCCCCGTCGCGGCGTGCAAATTTGCGCCGGGGCGCAATTCGGCATTTGCGCCCGGGCGCATCTTCGGACCCTCATTTGCGCCCGGGCGTAAATCATCCGGGGCGAGCGGCCAGTGATTTGCGCCCGGGCGCAAGCCGACCGGGCTTTCGGGGTGGTCCCCGTCGTCGGTAGGGGAGGGGAGGAGGGCCTCGAATAGCTCCCGTTGAGGGTCGCGGCGGTGTGCCTCACAGTCGGCGGCGGAGCGGTAGAGCAGGTACCACCCGTTCCCCGCGGGTGAGTCCGCGAGCACCCGGCTCGACTTGAGCTGCTCCACCCCCGTCTTCGGACCCGAGAGCGAGATCCCCACCACCTCGCCCAGCGACCTCGCCCAGCGACTCGTATGTGGTGAACCGCACCCGCACGACGCCATCGGTCCCGATCTTGCCCATTGCCAGCAGCACGCAACCGACCAGGGCACCGGGTGCCGACCCCCGCTTCTGGATTGAGCCGAAGTGGGTGAACAGCCCCGCCCGCAGCCATGCCTCGAGGACCTCGCCCTTGAAGTCGACCGGCTCGAAGTCCGCCCTGGTGCGGAAACGGCCGGGGGCTTGGAAGCGGGCGGACGTGTCCGTTTCGTCGGCCTCGATCTCGAAGCGGGTGGCAACTCGGGTCATCGCAGTTCCTTTGCGTGGGTGAAACAAAAACAGCCCGCCCTACCACGACGGCGGGGCGGGCTGCTGTAGGGAGACCCGGTTCCTCCGGCCGGGCGTGAGGGGGCGGGTTGAAGCGAGCGGCCACACCCGCGGCGCGTCGATGACGGCCGCAGGCGCGGAAGGGGCTCGCGGGGGGGGCAAGTGGGGGCTGGCTGTTCGCGTCCTGCGAGCAACGGAGGAGTCCAAGACGCGCGCGGGTCCGACCGACCGTGAAGAAGTCGGGCCACAGGGGTCGGCCGGTCGGCCCGTGCGCGTCACCGCCCAGCGATCAAGCGCGGCGGGTTGGATTGATTGTCAGGAGCGAGCGGTGATTGGCGGCTCGTGTTCCCGACTTCTTCAAAGGTGAGTCTGCGCGATCCTCATTCAGGTGTCAAGTTGGGTGGGCCCAAAACAACGCCCGTCGCGTGAGCGGCGGGCGTTGCTGGTGGTGGCGGCGGGGTTTGAAGAAGTCGGGCTGCGAGGTGCAGTCGTGTCCCCACCGTTCACCGCCATTGTACCGCGGTAATCACTCCGCGGCACGTTCAAGTTCCAGCGACATCGACCCGCTGACGTCAAGCCATGAGCGGATCGAGCCGACTAGATGCAATGACCGTGGCGGGGTTCGAACCTGCGACCTGTTGCTTCGGAGGCAACCGCTCTGTCCAGCTGAGCTACACGGCCGATGGTGATCGGGGTGAGGCGGATGATAGCAGATCGCGGCCTCCGCTCCACTCGCCCATGCCCAGTACCCCCCCACCGCTGACGATCGGCCTTCCGGTCTACAACGGTGAGCCGTACCTCGATACCGCGATCCGGGCGATGCGGGAACAGACGTTTGGCGACTTTGAGTTGATCATCTCCGACAATGGGTCTACCGACTCCACGCAGGCCCTGGTCCGGGCACATGCCGCGGAGGACGATCGCATCGTCTACCACCGTCACCCCCAGAACCGGGGGGCGGCGTTCAACTTCAACTTCGTGGTCGAGCGGGCGGAGGGCGGGTGGTTCAAGTGGATGGCTCACGACGATGACTGCTCACGGGAATATGTTCGGGCCTGCCTCGACGCCCTGCGGGACCACCAAACGCCGGAGGGTGGAGGGGTGAGGCCGTCACAGCGGGTGATCCTGGCGTTTGCGCGGCGGCGGTTCATGACGCCGGGGGGGGAGGTGTTGCCGCGGGTGGTGGGGACCGACCGCGGGGACCGCGAGCCGCTGGAGACGATGCACGACTTGAGCTACCGCGGACTCCTGTGCGTGCCGCCGCGATGTGGGCCGCTACCGCTGTTTGGGGTGATGGCGACCCAGGTGCTCCGCCGCACGCGGGGGCTGGGGGCCTACCCCTCGGCCGACACGGTGCTGATGGCGGAGCTGCGGCTGCAGGGGCGGCTGGTGGAGGTGCCGGAGGACCTGTTCTACCAGCGCCTGCACCCGGACGAGGCGAGATATCGAGCGCTCGAAAGTAGAAAGGGAAACGCGATTTATTACGACCCCGCGAATGCCGAGAAGTTTATTCCCCCCACGCGGATCAAGATGGCAGTCGAGCACCTCAGGGCGATCCGCCACGCCCCTATTACGTTGAAGGCGAAGGCAGCGGCGTTGCGGGATTATGTGTATTGGCTCGGGTGGAACATCAAGCGGCCACGGGTGAGGGCGGCGTTGGCGCGGGTGGAGGCGGACTAACGTACGGAGAATCCTCAGGGAAGACGCCGTAGGTGGGCGTTGTGATGAGGCCTTCGGGCGCTTCTTCCTCGAATTCTGCGTTAACCTCGGACCAACGTGCTTCTTCGGGTGTGAGCAGGAGGAGCATCAGCATCAGCACCTGCTCCCACACCTCGTAGGAGAGGTGCCGCATGTGGTGGTCATCCACCCAAGCCACGCGTTCGCCGCGGCCCATTGCGTTGAAGCGGGGATCCATGATTTGAACGCGGATGATGGATTCATACGGGCGGTATACGATGGTCGTCGGAAATTCGTCACGCAAGCCGTTCAGGAGCGTCTGTACCGCATCGTGCCCGGAGTATATAACGTTCATGGGAAGCTCCTTTCGCACCAGTCGTGGACGGTCACCGCGGCGTTGAGCGACGTGCGGGTATAAGCCGCGTCACCCCCAGCCACCTCATATCGTAAGCCCGTGCTCCATGAGCGCGCTTCGCGGACCGCGTCGATGACCTCCAGCGGGGGCAACCCGCGTTCCTGGCGGAGACGAACAATCCAGTACCCGAGAGGGTGGTCCCGTGCTCCGCGAAACTCGGGTGCGACGAGGCTCAAGCGCTTACTCGGGGTAGTGGCCGCGATGATCGCCGCCTTCAGAGCACACTCGATGCCATACCCCGCGAGGTAAGCCGCGTCGAGGTGAAGCTCCGCGTCGAGCAGCACGGCGGCGGCGGCGGCGCGGGCTCGCTGCTGGCTGGCGCGGAGCCCCTTCTAGGTGAGGGGTCCGTGGGCATGGACGCGATTGCCTGGAGATAGAGGCCGACCGCTGAAGCGGGCTTAACCGGTGCTGCCCGCCTCGATCAGCCGCACCGCCTCGTCCAGGTCCTTGTCGCCGCGGCCCGAGACGTTGATGATGACCACCTGTTCCGCGGGCAGCTCGGCGGCCACACGCAGCGCGTGGGCGACGGCGTGGGCGGATTCGAGCGCGGGGATGATGCCCTCGGTGCGGGTCATGAGTTGAAACGCCGCGAGGGCATCGGCATCGGTGCAAGCGGTGTAGCGGACCCGGCCGGCGTCGCGCCAGTGACTATGTTCGGGGCCGACGCCCGGATAATCCAGCCCCGCGGAACACGAGTGAACGTCCGCGGTTTGGCCGTCTTCGCTTTGGAGCACGTAACTCAGCGAGCCGTGGAGCACGCCCGGCGAGCCAAAGCTCAGGGGCGCGGCGTGTTGCCCCAAAGCGGAGGATCGCCCGCCCGCCTCGACGCCGACGAGCCCGACGCCCTCATCCTCGATGAAGGGGAAGAAGATGCCCGCTGCGTTGCTGCCCCCGCCGACGCAGGCGACGATCTGATCCGGGAGTCGGCCGAGCTGTTCGAGGCATTGTCTGCGACATTCGATGCCCATGATCGCCTGGAAATCGCGGACGATCATGGGGAACGGGTGAGGCCCCACGACGCTGCCTATAATGTAGTGGGTGGTGTCGCTGGTCTCCATCCAGTCCCGCATGGCGGCGTTGGTGGCGTCTTTGAGGGTCTTGCTGCCGGATTCAACGCCGATGACGCGGGTGCCCATGAGCCTCATGCGGAGCACGTTGGGGCGTTGCCTCCGCATGTCTTCGGTGCCCATGAAGACGTCGCAGGCCAGGCCGAACTTGGCGGCCGCGGTCGCGGTGGCGACGCCGTGCTGGCCGGCCCCGGTCTCGGCGATGACGCGGGTCTTGCCCATACGGCAGGTGAGTAGCGCCTGGCCCAGCGAATTGTTGATCTTGTGGGCCCCGGTGTGGGCGAGGTCTTCGCGTTTGAGCCAGATCTGGGCACCGCCGGCGTGCTCGGTGAGCCGGGCGGCGAACTGCAGCGGCGTGGGGCGGCCGACGTAATGCTTGAAAAGATCCGCCAACTCCCGCTGAAACGCCGGGTCCGCCTTCGCGCGGGCATAAGCCTCCGCGAGGTCCCGCGTGGCGCGGTGCAGCGTCTCGGGGATGTACACGCCCCCGAACCGCCCGAAGTGCCCCCCCGCATCGGGAAGCTGCGTGAACCGCGGATCGGCGGCGGCGGCGGACGCAGTTGGACGTGCAGTTGCAATGGCGGTGGCATTGACGGTCATGGGAGGCATGGTAGGCGGGTCGTTTGACGCTGCGGGAGCGAGCGAGGGGGGCTGGTCGATATGAAACGCAGCGGCGGGATGAGCTTTGTATGTTTCCGGATGAGACGGGGGAGCGGATGGTTGTCAACCTGCATGTCCAGTTCTGTGTTTCAAGTTGCAACGGAATCATTCAAGGATCGGCGACCAACTCCGCACTCCCTGCTCACTCCTCGGCAGCGAACATACGGAGTTGGTGGCGTTCCAGGTCCAGCTTGTGCACCGGGTGGGTTGGCTCGATGCGGTATTCGCCGGACCAGCAGGCGGTGCAGTACTCTCCTGGTGGCTGGCTCATGCACGAGAGCAGGCCCTCGATCGAGAGGAACGCGAGGCTGTCGACGTTGAGAAAATCGCGAATCTCCTCGACGGTGCGGGTCCGGGCGATCAGGCGGGAGGGGTCTGCGAAGTCGATGCCGTAGTAGCAGGGGTGGCGAATAGGCGGGCATGAAATCCGCAGGTGGATTTCGCGTGCCCCCGCCTTGCGGAGGGCTTTCATTTTGCCCTGGGTCGTGGTGCCGCGGACGATCGAGTCGTCGACGACGACGAGTTTCTTCCCGCACACCACCTCCTCGACGGTGTTGAGCTTGAGCGCGACCGCGGCATCGCGTTGCCGCTGCGTCGGCTTAATAAACGTGCGACCCACATACCGGTTGGGCACGATTCCCTCACGGTAAGGCAGCCCGCTCGCCCGGGAGTATCCCAGTGCCGCCGACCGGCCCGAGTCGGGCATGGGGATCACGCAGTCCGCCCCGGGTGCGGGCGATTCGGCCGCGAGGGTCTCGCCCAGCCGCTCGCGGACGATCTGCACGGTGTCGCCGAACTGCCTGCTCGAGGGGTTGGCGAAGTAGACGTGCTCGAAAGCGCAGTGGGCGGAGCGACGCCGCTCGGCAAACCTGCGGGACTCGACGCCGCGGTCGCTAAGCGTGACGATCTCGCCCGGCTCCACCTCCCGCACCGGCTCGGCCCCAATCGCGTCCAGCACCACCGTCTCACTCGCCACACACCATCCGCCCCCGCCCCCACTTCCGCTCCCGTCGCCGTCGCCGTCGCCGTTGTCCGACGCCCTGGGCCCGCCGCGCAGCCGACCCAGCCACAGCGGCCGCCAGCCCCAGGGGTCGCGGACCGCCTCGATCCGGTCGTGGAACAGGAACACCAGCGAGTAGGCCCCCTGCAGGTGCGTCAGCGTCTCGACCAGCGGGTCGCTGAACTTCAGGTGGTGCGTCGCCAGCAGCACGAGGATCACCTCGGTGTCGGTCGAGCTTTGGAACATGTGACCCCGCCCCTCGTAGTCCGCGCGGAGCAGGTCGGCGTTGATCAGGTTGCCGTTGTGCCCCAGCGCCACCTGTCCACCCACATATTCGCGGAGCAGCGGCTGGGCGTTGCACGAGCGGCTGGACCCGGTGGTGGAGTAGCGGTTGTGCCCGATGGCGTAGCGGCTCTCGAGCGAGTCGAGCAGACGCTCATCAAACACCTCCGGCACCAGCCCCATCCCGACATGAGCCTGGAGCTGGCCCATTGAATCGATGCTGGCGATACCCGCGGACTCTTGCCCGCGGTGCTGCTGGGCGTAGAGGGCGGTGAACGTGAGGTGAGCCGCCTCCGGGTGGTCCCACACGCCGAACACCCCGCACTTTTCTTTGGCAACCTGATCCATGGCGGGGATTCTACGCCCCACGGGGAAGGAGCGGTGGCATACGCATTTAGTAAAACTTCGAGGGCGTGTTCGCATCTGCCCAAGCAAAAACGCTCGCTGACGCGTCGCGGCTCGGTTCTAGATTCGGTACTCCGGTGCAGGTCAGGATTCATCCTGACGCCAGCCGCGGAAGACGTCAGGATGAATCCTGACCTACGGGGCACTACCCTAAATTCGAGCCATGGACTGGATCATCCTCCATCAGATGTGTGGCCCAACCCGGGGCGAGGTGAGGCGTGTGGCACCGGGGCCTAACGAGGGCCGCGGGGGTCGGAGGTTGACTGCTGCCGGTGTTTAGGGCGATGTTTGGGGGTGCCTCGTTTTGATCCTTCAAACGAAGCTTCAGATTCGGCGGCGGATGGGGTGGTGGATGCTTGGTTGGATGGCTCTTTGGGCCAACTGAAAAAGCTAGCCCAATCACTGGTTGGTAAGCCGTGGCGGCCGCTCAAGCGGCCTCAGCCGCGGCTTTTCAGTAGCCCCTTGAGCCCTTGCCGGTCTGTCATCCCTTGACCTGCTCCTCGATCCCGCTCTGTTGGCCGCCCTCTTCGTCGTGGTCGGTGACGGTTTGGGTCAGGTGCAGGTCGCGGAGATTGGGGTTGAGTTGGGTGAAGTCGTCTTGGGGGGCGTAGCCGACGAGCTGCATGGGGTCGGTGATGTCCATGCGGTTGAAGAGGTTGTTGGACAGGCCGTGGAAGATGGCGAAGCGGAGGGTCTCATCGTCGATGCACCGCTGGATGAGTTGGCACAGGTCGCGGTGGGACACGAAGGCGTCCATCATTTTCAGCGACCCCGGGTCGTGTGCTTTTTCCTCGGGTTGGAACGCGCCGATTCGGATGGCGATCACGTCGAGGCCCCGCTGCTGGGCCATGTATCTTCCCATGGCTTCGCCGAAGCATTTGGTGACGCCGTAGAGGTCGCCGGGGTTGACTGGGTCGTCCGCGTGGACCTGCCTTTGATGCGGGTAGCCTGAGATGGCGTGGATGCTCGAGGCGTAGATCACGCGTCGGCACCCCGCCGCCTCGGCGGCGACGAAGGCGTTGAACGTGCCCACGATGTTGTCGTTCAACGCCGACTCCCAAGGCGTCGTCGGCGATGGATTGGCCGCCAGATGCAGAATCGTGTCCTGCCCCGCGAACGCCGCCTTGAGGCCGTCCAGGTCCCCCAGCTCACACCGCACCACCTCCCCCAGCGACTCCACATCGTCCATGTCCACCCCTGCCAGATCGAGCAGCGTCAGGTCGTAACGCCCCTGCGAGTGCGCCGCGACATAGCTCCCGATCCGCCCGGCCGCCCCGGTGATGAGGACCTTTCTGGGCGGGTCGCTCGGCTGAGGGTCGGGCTGATGGTCGAGACGGAGGGTGAAGGCGTCGGGCATAGTAGGGACAGGATAACAGGATGCAGAGGATGCCCAAGGCCGCAATACCCCCGCCACATACCACTCGATGATATGAGTATGCGAAACAGCCGAGCAGGATTTTAACATACTAATCGAGCCCGCATCCTACTCCTCTCAATCCTTTGCATCCTGTGATTCTGTCAAACGAGCGGTCCGCCGCAGCACCACGATCTGCCACAGGTCCACCGTGGTGAGCTTGAACATATAGTCGACCTCGAGTCCCGACCCCTGGAGGCACTGGGCGAGGGAGAGGTCGCTCCGCCAGCCCAGCCGCACGCACAGCGGGTTGGCGAGCCGCTCGATCGCCCCGATGACGCGGTTGCCCGAGCGGAAGTGGTTGAGCACGACCACCTTGCCCTCGGGCTTGACCAGTGCAGCCACGCTCCGCATCAGGCCAGGCGGGTCGCTCACCACGCTCACGGTGTGGCTGATCATCACCTTGTCAAACGCCTCGACCGCGAATGGCGGCTGCATCGCATCGGCCTGCACGAGGTGGCAGTGGTGCAGCCCCAGCTCCCGCCGCTTTCGGGCCGCCATCGCCAGCATCCCCGCGGAGAGGTCCATCGCCAGCACCGTCACGTCATGCGGGTAGTGAGGCAGCGTCCCCCCCGTGCCCACGCCGATGTCCAGGATCGTGTCTCCCGCCGTGGCGCGGAGGTGCTCGACCGCCACGACCTGCCGCTTGTGCACCAGTCGGCCAAAGGTCGCGTCATACATCCCGGCCCAGGCGTCATAGACGCGGGACGTGCGGTGTTCCTGCATCTCTGTCGGCATGGCGGGGGACCGGGAGGGGTGTTGAACCAAACGACGAGGCAACCCACTGTATCATCCGATTATATCGTGATCGTGACAAGCCGGAGCAGGGCGGCGAGCGGCAGCGACTCCCGCCGCCCGAGCTTGAAGCCATTCTTGCTGGTAAACGATCGATCGTAGTTTGTTGGGTGCCACGCCTTGACGCGTGGGTCAAGGCGTGGCGTGGGGGTGTTGTTCAACCGCACGCCTTGGCCAAAACCCCAAGGCGTGGCACCCTCAACTCCATACTCCATACGACATGGTGGATGGTCCATTTGTAGCACCACATGGCTACGAGCGGTTGAATGAGGACGTGGCGTGGGCGGCTCGCCGGTCGCCGTCGGCGTGGAGGATGCGGTCCCACGGCAGGGCGACCCAAAAGGTGGAGCCGGTCGATTTCGCGCCGTTTTTGGCGACGTCCTCGGCCGTGGTGGCGTCAACCCATGCCCGCCCGCCATGGGCGACCGCCACGCGTTGCACGATGGCGAGCCCGATGCCCGTGCCGTCTTCATCGCCTGAAAGCCTTCGGAACACGTCGAAGATCACCTTACGAAACTCCGTCGGCACGCCCGGGCCGGTGTCGCTGACGAACAGCCAAAGCTCCCGTTCGCCCGAGGGGGCTCGGCCGGTGGTGCAGCCGATGTGGACCCGGGCGCCCGTGGTGGTGCCGCCATACTTAATCGCGTTGCCCACGAGATTGGACAGCAGCGCCGACATCCGCCCCCGGTCGCCCCGGAGCGTAGGCATGTCGGGCTGGACCTGGATATGCATGCCATCCTTCCCGCCGCCGCTGGCGTGGTTCTCCACCACTTCGAGGGCGAGTTCCCCTAGGTCCACCGGCTCGTCGGGCATCGCACGCCACCCGGCGCGGCTGTGCTCGATCAGGTCGTCGATCAGCCTCCTCATGTGGGCGCAGGACGCGCGGATATGACCCACCGCGATCATCGCCTCATCCCGCTCCCCATCCTCGAGCGTGCGGTCCAGGTAGTGCATCATCATGTCCGCCGCGACCAGGGGCGTCTTGAGGTCGTGGCTCACGCTGGACACGAACTGCTCCATCTCCTCGTTAAGCCGCTCGAGCTGCACGTTCCGCGCCGCCAGCGCCGTCTCGGCGGCCTGATGCTCTGCGATGCTGGCCTCCAGCGCGCGATTGATCCGCGACCGCTCTATCGCCACGCCCGCCAGCCGGTCGTGGTGCTGCATCGCGGAAAACACGATAAACGCCATCAGCCCCGTCAGCAGCAGCCCCGCCACGGCGGTGCCCCAAACGGCCGCGGTGTTGCCAGCCAGCGTTGCCACCGCCCGGGTCGTGGGGGTTGCCACCACCTCCCAAATCCGCCCCCCCACCCGCATCTCCCGCCGCACCGCCGCCCGATAGGGCGCGGGTTCTAGTGCGGTTACGGCGTCGGCGTCGAACCAGGAGGTGGAGTCGGCCGTGGGGGCTGTGGTGGGGTCGGCGGTGGGATCGGCGGCGGAGTCGGCGGTGGGGTTTTCGTAGCTGTAGAGCGAGGCGGCGGGCTGGTCGCCGGTGACGTCGTGGAGCGTGACCAGCATCATTTCCCGATACCCCAGCGAATCCAGCGCGCGTTCGACGAGCACATCGGCGAAAAAGCCCGCGGCCGCAAGACCCAACACCCGCCGCTCCGGCCCCTTGGGGCCTTCGCCCTCCCCGGCGGCGTAAACCGGGGCGAAGAGGATGAACCCCTTCCGCCCATCGCGATCCTGAATGAGGTGCACCGGAGGCGTGGCGGCCATCTGGCCGGTGTCGATCGCCCGCTGAATCGTTCGCAGCCGCGACGGCTCCGAACCGGTATCGAAAATGTTCCCCTCCAACTGCATCAGCGGGGTCGGCACGAGGTAGATGCCTGGGTAGTAGACCTCCCGCCTCTCCGCGGGAACCAGTTCCCCCTCCGCCGAGAGCTGCACCAGCCGCACCGGCGGGTCGGGGTGTTGCCGGTCGAAGCCGCCGTATTGCTCAAACGCCTCCCGCTCGTCCGCGGTGATACGGGGCACCCACGACAGGGCGTGCAGGATCGGCATCCGCCGCAGCGTGGGCTCCACCAGCCGCGTAAACTCCGCGCGATTGGGCGGGCCATCCGCCTGGATATAGTCCGCAATGGCAGCGGTTTTCTCGACGTTCTGATCAATCCCCCGCTCCAGGACCGAAACGAGGTCCGCCACCGACTTCTCGAACGCGAACGCCTCAACCGTCCTCGCATCCCACCAAATCCGCCCGGTCAGTGCAGCCGTAAGGCACGATCCCAGCAGGATCACCCCGAGGGGGGCCAGCCAGAGCCCGCCGCGGGGTCGCGGACCTACGATCCCGCCATCTTTGGTTCGCTCTGGTGAGGGGGTCATGGCCGAGTGGTGCCTTTGAGGCGGATCGCTCATAGATGCGGCCGCGGTGACACGCTCACGGCGATGAGACAATCATCATACCTCGATTTGACAATGCAAACCGTAATATTCGGCGGCAACATTGAAAAACGTCCCCGCCGCCATCACGACCCGCCTCACGGCAGCGCAAAGAGCCCACCGCCCGCCCGTTTGAGCCGACCCTGCTTCGCCAACTCCTCCCACACCGCCATCGGCCACTCCCGCGGGGGCTGCATCCCCAGCAACTGTGACCCGCCCGACGACAGCGGGCTGCGACCCGAGGACGTCCCCGCCTCCCGCTGCTGAAGCTTGAAGCGACGCTTGAATGCCCCATACGCCCGCTTCAACTCCGCTGGATCCGCAGGACCGACCGCGGCTTGCGACGCCTCCACCGCCACCTGCGGCGGGGGCGACGGCCGCGGCTTGGCCGCCGGTGCCGCCGG
>PPFU01004155.1_pt1 | contig 20349 bp, 14 predicted proteins | sample 1535991 | NCBI WGS metagenome assembly PPFU01 (sample SAMN04901290, study PRJNA319586) | Hypolithon metagenome, whole genome shotgun sequencing project. | isolation source: Antarctic Hypolithon | place: Antarctica: Miers Valley | collected 2014
CCCGCCGCCGGGTCCTGCACCCGGCGGCGGGGGTCGCTCGACACAAACTCCCCCAGCCCGACGCCCGACCCCCGCCACACGACAAACCCCGGCAGCGCATGGGCCGTGACGCCCTCTCCCGCTGCGTCGAAGCCCTCTTCCACCGCGATGACGATTGGCGGGTTCTGCGAGGAGTGCAGCCCCAGCCGCACCGCCTCCTCCTCGCCGAATTGATCCGCCCACCGCCGCAGCAGCCACGCCGGCACGCTCAATGCCGCCGCCGCGTGGCGCCACCAACCGTCGCCCGCCGGGTCCGGCAGCACGTCCGCATCCAGCGTCATCAGCCCCGTGCGGTCGCCCCACACCGGCATCGTCCGCCGATTCGCCACATCCCGCCCCCATCGAGGCATCGGCCCATCCGTCTCCTCATAGCGCTGACGACGACCGGCGATGCGACGCAGCACCGCATTGACCAGCCCCCCCGCGCCCCTGGCGTTTCGCCCACGGATCATCGCCCTGGCCGCGTTCACCGATTCATCGACCACCGCATACCCCGGCAGCCGATTCATCATCAGGAGCTGGGCCGCCCCACACAGCAGCGACCCCTGCACCGCGGGCTCGAGCTCCCGCATCGGCTGGCGGAGGAAGCGGTTGAGCACCGCCTCGAGGGTCAGCCAACGCTGCACCGCCTGCCGCGTAATCGCCACCGCCAGCGAGGCGTCGGCGGGCGAAAGCCCCGCCAACTCCGGCTCCACCGGCGGCATGTCGGGAAACCCGTCCGCCGCCGACGCCAACGCCTCCGCCGCCGCCAGGCGGGGGGTGCGGGTGGGCGAGGGTGACACAGCGTCGGGCGGGGCGAGGGGTGGGAGAGCGGGCATCGCCTCATGCTAAGGCGTCTGCCCCCGGGCTACCCGCGGCTCACCCGCTTTCGCCATCGCAGCGACTAAAATAAGTGTGGGGATTTGGTGGTGGCGGCCATTGGTGTTATACCTATGGTGCGGATAGGTGATGTCGCAGGATCCGTTCCCCCGTTCGGTCTCCGGAAGCCTCTACGATGAATGACAAGACCCCCCCGCCCGAGGCCGATGGTGACGCTGCGATGGCATCGCCGATCCGGGTGATGGTGGTGGAGGACCACCCCGCGATCCGCAGCGGGCTGCGGATGATGCTGGGCACGGACGACCGCGTGCGGGTTGTGGCCGAGGCCGCCAACGCCGAGGAGGCGATGGCGGTCGCCGCCGCGGAGGATCAGCCGCTGGATGTGGTGCTGATGGATGTTCGGCTGCCGGGGAAGGACGGGGTCGAGCTCACCCGCGACCTGCTGGCGCTCTACACGGGCGGCAACGGCAAGTTGGCCCCGCGGGTGATCGGGCTGTCGATGCACGATGAGCCCGAGTTTCGCAGGCGGATGATCGAAGCGGGTGCCTCCGCCTACGTGATCAAGTCGGGTGCCGCGAGGGAGATGCTCGACGCGATCCGCCAGGTGACGGCCGGGCGGTAGGGGAACCTGCTAGTGGATCATCCATGGTAAAATGTGAGCTAAGGCAAGGGCGCCACGCCTTGGGGTTTTGGCCAAGGCGTGCGGTTATGCAACACCGTGACGGCATGCCTTGACCCAAGCGTCAAGGCGTGGCACCCGAGAAAAGACGTTGGATGCTCCACTAGTGGACTGACCACCTTGGAATGTCGGGTGCCACACACCGTCCCGCAGCGAAGCGGAGGGCGGTGTGTGCCGTACTTGCGTTGCATCGACGGCACACCGCACCGCTCGCCACGGGCTCGCGGATGCAGTGTGGCACCCAGAACCGAACATTTAAGGCTGGATCATCTTCTAGACGCCCAGGGATAGACGCCCAGGGAACTTGTTCCCTGGGTCGGCGGGCGGCCCCGGGGAAGGAGTTCCCCGGGCGTCAACGATTCTCCAAGGTTTGATGAGGGCTACCATGGGGGCTCAAGGAGACCCCGATGCAGTTGTGGCAGCCCCCGCTTCCTTCGCACTATCTGGATATGGACCAGGATGACATCGCCGCGGCGATCCTCTCGCGGAAGCGGGAGCTGGGGTCCGACTTGATCATTTTGGGGCACCATTATCAGCAGGATGAGGTGGTGCGGTTCGCCGACTTCACGGGCGACAGCTTCAAGCTGAGCCAGCTCGCCGCCGAGCGGGTGCGGGAGGCGGGGGCGAAGTACGTCGTCTTCTGCGGCGTCCACTTCATGGCCGAGACGGCCGACATCTTGACCGACGAAGACGTCGCGGTGATCCTCCCGGACATGGGGGCCGGGTGCTCGATGGCGGACATGGCGGACTGGGATCAGGTGGTGGGGGCGTGGGGGGAGATTGGGGAAGCACGTGAACAAGTGAACCAGTTCCAGAGTGATCTAGAGAACAAGTTCCCCAGTGAACCAGTGGAACAAGCCCCGGCGGATTTCCTCGATCGCTCGGATACGGGTTCACTCGATGACTCGATCACTCGTTCACTGGGTCATTCGTTCAATGCTTCGCCAGATCACTCGATCACTGGTTCACTTGATCGCTCGATCACTCCCGCACGCCTCATCCCCATCTGCTACATGAACAGCAGCGCCGCGATCAAGGCGTTTTGTGGGGAGCATGGCGGGGCGGTGTGTACCAGCTCGAACGCGAAGGCGATCCTGGAGTGGGCGCTCGAGGGTGGGGATGAGTTCATGGAGCCGGGGCAGAGGGTGAAGGTGTTGTTCCTGCCCGACCAGCACCTTGGCCGAAATACCGCCGCCGAGATGGGGTTTGACATCGCCAGCGAGACGGCCCTGTGGGACCCGCGGCAGACTTTGGGTGGATTGGAGCCGGAGGATATCGAGCGAGTGACATTTCTTTTATGGAAGGGCCACTGCTCGGTGCACAAGCTGTTCCGCCCGGAGCACGTGGACCAGGTCAAGGCCGCCTGGCCCGATGTGACGGTGATGGTCCACCCCGAGTGTGCCCACGAGGTGGTGGAGCGAGCGGACATGAGCGGCTCGACGGAGGGGATCATCCGCGCTATCGAGACGGCCCGGCCCGGCAGCCGCTGGGCGATCGGGACCGAGGTCCACCTGGTCCACCGCCTCGCGAACGACGCCAAAAAACGCGGCGTCGAGGTCCGGATCCTCAGCGACTGCCAGTGCCTGTGCACCACGATGTACCGCATCGACCCGCCCCACCTCCTCTGGGTGCTCGACAACCTGGCGGCGGGCAAGGTGGTGAACCAGATCAAAGTCCACCCCGACGCGAGGCGTCACGCGCTGGTGGCGCTGAACCGAATGCTGGACATCACGGCGGCGTCGCGACGAGCGCCGGCATCATCATCCGCGGCTGTCGTTTGATCTGTGTACGATCAAAGAGCACCCATATTTAGCCGGGCCGCTTGCGGCCCGCGTCTTCGGGCGGCGCGGTGCGCTCTAACTCTCGAAAAGCCAAGGGAAAGCCGCGGAGCGGCCCGTTCGTGATGGGATCTCGCGGCCGCCACGCGACGCTGCGGGTTACCCGCTACACGCAAAGCGTGCTGTTTTTGCCGCGGCCGCTAAGCTATCAGCCATGAAGTATGACCCCCGACGGATGCCCTTGTTTTCCATCCGCTCGCCCCTCCCGGTCTGCGGCGGCGTGGTGCTGGTAGCGGTGCTGAGCGGAGGCGGTTTGACGGCGGCGGAGACACCTCCCGCTCAGACGCAGCCCGCGACGCAGCCCGCCGATGAAGTTGGGCAGTCGTTCCTTTCGATTAACGACCTGGTTTCGCTGCGGGAACGTGATCCGCATCTGCTGCTCGTCGATGCCCGCAACGCGGTGGACTTCGAGCGGTCGCACATCCCCGGTGCGATCAACCTGCCGCCCGAGGCGTGGCGGACGCCCCTGGCCAAGCCGGGCGAGGGGGAGAGCCAGTACCTGTTCCGCAACGCCGAGGGGGAGCTGGACGTGCCGCGGTACGAGGCGATGCTGGGCGAGGCGGGGATCACCCGCGCCACGCCGGTGGTGGTGTACGGCAACTTTGCGGGCAAGGCGGATGGGAGCGTGCCGGTGATGATTCTCGACATGCTCGGCCACGAGCGGGCGATGTTCCTCGACGGCGTGGGCATCGCCCGGTGGGAGACGGCCGGTCACCCCATCGAGACGGGCCCGGGCGGCGAGACAACTCGGGCGGTGTATCGGGCGGAGCCGGTGGCGGATGCCGTTTGGAACCTGGCCGACGTTCAAGCTCACCTGAACGATCCGCAGGTGGTATTTCACGACACGCGATCGGCCCGGGAATATGACGGCAGAGACAAGCGGGACAACACCCGCGGCGGGCACATCCCGGGGGCCGTGCTGCTCGACTACGCCGACCTGCTGGACCCGCGTACGCAGGGGTCGCTGCCGCGGGAACAGGCCCGCCGCCTCTTAGAGGAGCGGGGGATCACGCCGGAAAAGACGGTCGTGCTCTACTGCCAGACCGCCACGCGGGTGTCGCTGCCGTATCTGCTCATGCGCGACATGGGATACCCCCATGTGAAGGTGTACGACGCCTCCTGGCACGAGTATGGGAACCAGGAGGACACGGCGGTGGAAGAGGGGCCCCCCGCCGCCGGTCGCGAACCCGTGCCATAAGGCGAACCCGCGGTGGTCGCTCCGCCCTTCACGAGCGCTGTTACCATTCCCGCCATGCCCGATCCCCAGCCCGACCCGCCCGCCCAAGCCGCCCGGATCACCGACGCGGACGTCCGCCACGTCGCCAAGCTAAGCCGCCTGCGACTCGACGAGTCGCAGGTCCACCCGTTCGCGCGGCAGCTCGCGGCGGTGCTGGAATATGTCGACGCCTTGGGCGAGCTGGATGTCGAGAACGTCGAGCCGATGGCCCACCCGCTGGCGATGACCAACGTGCTGCGGGAGGACGTCGCGGAGGGGGGGATGGACGTCGAGGCGGCGTTAGCCAACGCCCCCGGTCGCGACGGCCCGTTCTTCGCCGTCCCCAAGGTGCTCGGCGACGGCGGCGGAGCCTAGGAAAGAACGAATGACCGATGACCAATGACGAATGACGAATGACGAAATCAGAAACCGAGCCGCCCCGGCGGAGGCCGCTTCAGCGGCCGGTCCGCCCGTCGTGACGGGAGGACCGCCCCCTCGCCGGACCGCTCCCCTTGATTTGAAGCCGTTCTGTTGGTGCTCGCAATGCCTGAGACCCCCCCCCCCTCGACGATCACCCAAATCCGCCAGGCGATCGCGGAGGGCCACGCCTCGCCGACGGAGGTGGTGCGGGCGGTGCTCGACCGGATCGCCGCGGTTAACCCGTCGCTCAACGTGTTCCATGAGGTCTACGAGCAACGCGCGATGACGCGGGCGGAGGCGGTGGAGAAGGGCGAGGTCACCGGCCCCCTCGCGGGCGTGCCCATCGCGATCAAGGATGTGCTCTGCACCGACTTCGGCCGCACGACCTGCGGCTCCAAAATGCTCGCCGACTTCCACGCCCCCTACACCGCCACCGCGGTCCAGAGGCTCGAAGACGCCGGCGCCATCATCGTCGGCAAGACCAACATGGACGAGTTCGCCATGGGCTCCTCCACCGAAAACTGTGCCTGGGGCCCCACGCTCAACCCCTGGGACACCGGCCGCGTCCCCGGCGGCAGCTCAGGCGGGGCGGCGGCGGCGATGGCGGCGGGCCTCTGCTTCGGCTCCATCGGCAGCGACACCGGCGGGTCCATCCGGCAGCCGGCCGCCCTCTGCGGCGTCGTCGGGCTCAAGCCCACCTACGGCCGAGTCTCCCGCTTCGGCCTGATCGCGTTCGCCAGCTCGCTCGACCAGATCGGGCCATTCACCCGCACCGTCGCCGACGCCGCCCTGCTCCTGCACACCATGGGCGGCCGCGACCCCCGCGACTCCACCTCCGCGGATGTGCCCCTCCCCCGCGACGTGCTCGACATCAACGAGCCCCCTAAAGACGGGGCCGCTCTGCGGATCGGCCTCCCGCGGCAGTACTTCAGCGACGCCAACCACCCCGCCGTCCGGCGAGCCGTCGACGACGCCGCCCAAATCTACCGCGACGCCGGGGCCGAGCTGGTCGAGGTCGACCTGCCCCATACAAAATATGGCATCCCGACCTATTACATCGTCGCCACCGCCGAGGCGTCGAGCAACCTGGCCCGCTTCGACGGCGTCCACTACGGCCACCGCACCGACCACGCGGAAGACCTCATCGACCTCTACGCCCGCAGCCGTGCCGAGGGGTTTGGCGACGAGGTCAAGCGACGCATTATGTTGGGAACGTATGCTCTTTCCAGCGGATATTACGATGCGTATTACAACCGCGCGCTGAAAGTACGGAGGCTTATCAAGAACGACTTCGACGCGGTATTTGATGCAAACGAGTCGGGATGTGACGCGATCCTGTGTCCGACGACGACCGCGCCCGCGTTCAAGCTCGGCGAGAAGAGCGACGACCCCCTGGCGATGTACCTCAACGACGTGTACACCGTCAACTGCAACCTCGCGGGCATCGCCGGGATCAGCCTCCCCGCCGGCTTCGCCGAGGTGGAAGGGAAGCGGCTCCCCGTGGGCGTACAGCTGCTGGGCCCCGCCTTTGGAGAGGTCGACCTGCTCCGCATCGCGAGGATGTATGAACGCGAGACGCAATATTGGAAGCAGACGCCCGGGGCCAGATATGATCAGGAGGCTTTGTGAACGAGGTGCAAGACCAGAGGTACAAAGGTCAATCCAATGATCTTTAAGGGGGCAACTTTGGATCCCGGGCTGAGGCCGCTTTAGCGGCCGGTCTATCTTGCCAAGTAACTCTAATGGGTACTGCGTGTAGGTGTGGATTCATCCTGCTGGCGGCCGCGGCAGACATCAGGATGAATCCTGACCTACGGGGCACTACCCTCTAATGTTATTGAATCTGAGTCCCAATCTGGAGCATGGAAGCCGCGAAGCGTTATAACCAAAATTGAGTCGATTGGACTCGATCAAACCTAGGGCGATGTGAGCAACAGAGCGTAATGCGCCTTTGCAAGCCGTGCCGCCCGCTAGAGCGGCCTCAGCGATGGTTTTCCGGATCCTGCAAGCATCACTGTCGTTCTACCAACACACTAAAATCATCCACCCACCGAATCGCCTTATGCCTAAATCCGCCCCCCCCTTCCTCGGCGTCGACCTCGGCGGCACGAATATCCAGTGCGGCCTGGTCGGCCAGTCCGACAAGGGTGAGCCCGAGGTTCTGACCCGAGCGGGCACCAAGACCCGCGCGGACAAGGGGTCCGATGCGGTGATCGACCGCATCGTCAAGCTCGCCCGCAAGGTGCTCGACAATGCCGGGGTCAAGGCCGAGCAGGTCGGGGGCCTGGGCATCGGGGCACCCGGCGCGATCGACATGGGCAAGGGCGTCGTGCTCCGCGCCCCGAACCTGGGGTGGGACAACTTCCCGCTGGGCAAGCGGCTGAAGGAGGAGATGAAGCTGGAGGTGGTGGTGGACAACGATGTGAATGTCGGGGCGTGGGGCGAGTTCAAGGCGGGGGCCGCCAGGGCGTTCGACAGCTCGCTGGCGGTCTTCGTGGGCACGGGCATCGGGGGGGGGCTGATCTTTGATGGCAAGCTGTTCCACGGGCACCACACGACCGCGGGCGAGATCGGGCACACCGTCATCAAGGCCGGTGCCGGCCTCGGCCGCCGCACGATGGAGGACCTCGCCAGCCGCACCAACATGGTCAAGCACATCACCACGCTCATCGAGGCGGGCCACCCCAGCAAGATGGTGGAGCTGACCGGCGGGGACATGACCAAAGTGCGGTCCAAGCTGCTCGCCACGGCGTTCAAGAAGAAGGACCCGCTCACGGTGAAGGTGGTGCAGGAGGCGGCCGCCATCGTCGGCGTGGGCATCGCCAACGCGGTAACGCTGTTGAGCCTGCCCTGCGTCGTCGTCGGGGGCGGGGCGACCGAGGCGCTGGGTGAGCCTTGGATGGACCTCATCCGCAAGAGCTTCCGCGAGCACGTGTTCCCCGCGGAGCTCCGCGACTGTAAGATCGTCGCCAGCCAACTTCAGGACGACGCCGGAGTCATGGGGGCGGCCCTGCTCGCCCGAGATCGCGTCCTGAACGAGCTAAAATCCGCTTGAGACCCGCCAGCCCCCTTGTGGAAAACCTGACAACAAGGCCGGGTATTCGCACCCAAAGTGACCGCTTATGTGAAAATGGAGAAGATGAAATTGACTTAGTCGTGGTGGCCTGCTAAAACGTGTCAACGAAAAAGAATATTGATGGTCGCGATGGGATTCAGCCGACCATCGTTTCAACGAAGGTGACGCCAGACGTCACCAACATCCACCGACGGTTCCAGGGACGGAGCTCTACCGGGTTCGCCCCTGCTTTCTCCCCTCCGCCCCGCTGTCTCTTCGGAGACAGCGGGGTTTTTTTTGCGCCCGCCCGTTAGAGCCGCGCACGAAGTAAGCGTTCCCCTGGCATCATCAGCCGCGCACGAAGTAAGCGGACGTTCCTTACGCGGAGCGGCGTTATCCACGAAGATCAGGCCGCTGAACAACCTATAGCCGGGCCGCCTCGGCCCGGTATCCGTCCCGAGAGCTCAGTGGGGGCAGGCAAATGAAGGTGGAGCGGCCGCCCATCCTTTCCCAGAGCGGCCGCACCAGAGAGGTGCCCGACGTGGAGCGGGCGGGGGGATCGTTGATACCCATTTTTGTAGGTTGGCGGGCGTGCTCGGAACCGAGCGCATCCGCTAACCTCCTAACATCGGTATGAGGCCTCCACGCAGAGCAAGGGCAACGCTCGCAATCGTCAGGCAGTGCATGCCCCCGCGCGATGCCTAACGCGGATTATTCAGCGAACGCTCGACGGCAGAGGAATCAGCCACCGATCAACACCGATGAACGCAGATAAACCTTTGAATTTTCCCGCGTGATAGTCAATTTTGCATGTCAATCGGTCGTCGTGCAATCAAGCAGTCGATGACAGCAGGCATTAAGGGTCGGGTCATTCGCGAGCGTATAGGTCGATGTATGATAACGTTTTATCCGTGTCTATCGGTGTTCATCGGTGGCTATATGAATTATTCGGGCTAGAACCCCCGCCGCAATGGATTGGCGACGATGTTGTCGTGCCCCGGCACAATCATGTCAGCGATCTCGACCACTTCCCGAAGCGACTCCTGCGCCTGCTCGACATCAAAGGCCCCCCGCAGCACACGGCCCGTGCGGAGGTGCTCCACGGTCGCGATGGCATCGCCCGCGATGACTGTCGTCGTGTTCATCTCCGACAGCACCAGCCCGCACCCGCCCGGCGTGAAGCCGGGGAGGGGGAACAGGTCCACCTTCGGCGCCAGCTTGTCCGCTGCGTTCTCGAACCGCTTGAGCACCGCGATCTCACCCATCAGCCGCTCCCGCTGCTCCTGGTCGGCTTCCGCCTGAAACTGCTCGAACAAGGCACCGCCCACCGCTTCGCGTTCCCGCTCAAAGATCAGCCAGCGGGCGTTGGGGAAGGCGGGCAGGCCCCAGCGATGGGCGGGACGGAAGTTGGTCAGGAACACATCGGTGATGTCCGCGGGCCCCAAGCCCGCCCGCTCGGCCAGCCGCGCGGCGAGGACCTGCGGCGGCAGGCCCGGGTCCACCACGATGCGGCGGTCGCCGCTGGTGATCAGCGTCGTCGTCGCATGCGGCGTCCGAGCGGGACCCTGTTGTTCCCAAAGTTCGTGGACCGAAAGGGTGCCGATGCTGAGGATGCGAAACTGCATGGAAGAAGGGGCCAAGGGGCCAAGGGGCGGGGTGAAGAAAGAGGCGATGATACGTTGGGGACAAAGGATATTTCCACCTGCCACCCGCCATCCCTCCGTCCCCATCGCTCTCACTCCCGCAGTCGATCCTCCACCGCCCACGGCCGCTCCGCCTTCTTCTGCTTGAGGCGGTCGATCACGCGGGGCGGGAGCAGGGGGGCGAGACGGTCGATATCGCCCCCGGCGGCGACTTGTTTGATCAGGGTGGAGCTGGTGAAGCCGTAGGCTTCGCCGGACATGACGAAAAGCGTCTCGATGTCGGCGATGGCGCGGTTGGTCAGCGCGAGCTGGAACTCGTAATTAAGGTCAGTGACGTTGCGGAGGCCGCGGAGGATCGCGGTCGCCCCCACCTCACGGGCGAAGTCCACGGTAAGCCCCGTGTAGGTCTGCACCGTCACGTGCGGGTCGCACTGCTCCTGGACCAGCGCGCGGATCATCTCCAGCCGCTCGTCCTGCGTGAACACCTCCCGCTTGTCGGGGTTGCGGCCGATGGCGACGATGAGTTGATCGAACACCCGCTGGCCCCGACGGATCACGTCGAGGTGGCCGTTGGTGATCGGGTCGAACGTGCCCGGAAACAGGCCGATCTTACGGGGCGGTGTCGGCTGGGTCGACATGCGGAGATGGTAACCCGCGACGCGGCGTCCACCCAAAATGAGTCCGGATCGGAGGAGGCAACCGGCGGGGGGTCGATCCGGGGCGGGGGGAGGAAACGCGAATGACGAATGACGAAGGACGAAAGACGAATGACGAATGACGATGGGCGAAAGTTGGGGTTGGGGCGGGAGCCTCAGTCGTTGGATGTCAAAAATGAGATCTCGAATTGCACACTGCACACTGCATACTGCAAATTGCATGTGTCATTTCGCATATCTCAAATCTCGCATCTCATAGTTCGAATCTCAAACCTCCTGTCTCAAATCGATATTTCGACTCGAGATCTTAAATCTCAAACGGGGACTCTGAATTACCGCCACGACGCCAAGGGTGGCCAAGCACCGCCAAGATAAAATCGTAAAATCTCCGTGAGTTCAGCCCGAATCTTCGGGGCGCGGCTTGGCATCCTTGGCGACTTGGCGGTTATCCAGACGCCCCAAACTTCATATTCCCCATTTCGAGCTTCGACTTCCCAATCCTCCCCGCTGCGGGCGGGGTCGACGCTCCGGGTCCGCCGCGATGGGGTTCGGCTTGCGCCGGTCTTGCATTTTCGTACCATCGGGTATGGCCGCCGATCTCCCGACGCTCCGGGTCAACACGCCTGTCCGCGACCTGCCCGGCGTCGGGCCCGCTCGGGCCGCGGTGTTTTCCAGGCTGGACATCGCGACGGTGTTTGACCTGATCCGCCACCTGCCCGCGCGGTACGAGCTGCACCATGGCGAGTCCACGGTCGCGGGTCTGCCCAATGAGGGGATCGCGTCCGCGGTGGGCGAGGTCGTGGGCTGCCGCTACGTGCCCGGCAAGAACCGCATGGGCGGCCGATCCCAGGGCCGATTCGAGGCCAACCTCGTCGACCCGCCCCACGTCCCCAACCCCCACCACGGCGTCGGCCCCGCCGCCCGGGTGCTGCTCACGTGGTTCAACGGCGGGTACCTCCGCCGCCAAATCCACCCCGGCCAGTGGCTGCGGGTCACCGGCAAGGTGCAGCTCTTCAACGGCTACCCCCAGATCGTCAACCCCACGTGGGAACCCGTCGAACCCGCCACCCCACCCTCTCCCAATCCCACTCCTCTTGCTCCGTCACCCGATCACCGGATCACCCCCTCCGCTCACCCCCGACCCGAGCCCGTTCAAGTGGGCCCCCGCCTCCACCCGGTCTACCCCGCAACCGAGGGGCTGGGGTCGAACGTCATCGAACGTATCATCGCCGACACGCTGCCCCGCGTGCTGCCCACGCTGGTGGACCCGCTCCCGCCGGAGCTGGCGGCCCATCATTCGATGCCGACGCTGGCGGAGGCGTATCAGTATGTTCACGCTCCCGAGCACGACGACCAGGCCGCCGCTGGTCGCCGCCGCCTGGCGTTCAACGAGCTGCTCCTGCTCCAGCTTGGCATCGCGATGAGGCGGGCGCACATCGACCGCCACATGGCGGCCCCCGCCCTGCGACACAATGATGCGGTGGACGCCCAGGTCCGCGGCCGGTTCCCCTTCGACCTCACGTTGAGTCAGGATGAGGTGGTCCGCGAGATCGTCGCGGACCTCAAGCAGACCCGCCCGATGAACCGCCTGCTGCAGGGCGACGTCGGAGCGGGCAAGACGGTCGTCGCCCTTTACGCGCTGCTCCTGGCGGTCGCCGACCGCAAACAGGGGCTGCTCATGGCCCCGACCGAGCTGCTCGCCGAGCAGCACCACGCATCGATCTCCCGCTCGCTCGAGGGCAGCCGCGTCCGCGTCGACCTGCTCACCGCCGGCGTCGCGCCCGCGGGTTCGCCCCAGCGGCTGGCGCTCGAGGCCGGTATCGCCTCGGGCGAGACCGACCTGGTCGTGGGCACGCAGGCGCTGCTGAGCGACAGCGTCCGCTTTCACGATCTGGCCGTGGCGGTCATCGATGAGCAGCACCGCTTCGGCGTGGTGCAGCGGTCGGCGTTCCGCGGCCTCACGGACGAGCCGATGCCCGCGGCCGACGGGGAAGCCGGACCCGTCAAACAACCCAGCCCGCACCACCTGGTGATGACCGCCACCCCCATCCCCCGCACGCTCTCGCTCACGGTCTTTGGCGACCTGGACGTCTCGACCATCCGCGGCCTCCCCCCCGGCCGAACACCCATCGCCAACCGGGTCGTCCCCCCCGAAAAGGCCGACGATGTCTACCAGTACCTCCGCACCCGTCTCGAACGCGGCGAGCAGGCCTATGTCGTCGTCCCCACCATCGGCGACGCCACGCGAGACCGCGAGGAGGTGCCGCCTTCCCCCGACATGTCCGACACGTCGGAATCCAGCTCTGACCTGAAAAACGTCCACGACCACGTCAAGCTTCTCCAGCAGACCTACTGCCGCGACTACGTGGTCGCCGCTGTCCACGGCCAGCTCCGGCGAGACCAACGCGAACGCATCATGGACCGCTTCCGCCGCGGCGAGGTCCATGTGCTGGTCGCCACCACCGTCATCGAGGTCGGCGTCGATGTGCCCAACGCCAGCGTCATGATCGTCGAGCACGCCGAGCGGTTCGGCCTCGCGCAGCTCCACCAGCTCCGCGGCCGCGTCGGCCGGGGCGACAAGGGCATCCGCTCCCTCTGCGTGTTCATCGCCGATCCTCAAACCGAAGACGCCCAGCGACGCATCACCGCCATCGCCCGGACCAACGACGGATTCGAGATCGCCGAGATGGACCTGGAAATCCGCGGCATGGGCGACTTCTTCGGCACGCGGCAGCACGGCCTGCCCCCGCTCCGCGTCGCCACCATCCCCGATGACCTCCCCCTCCTCCAACTCGCCCGCCGCGACGCCCACGCCCTCATCGAAGCCGACCCCACCCTCGAAGCCCCCGACCACCACCTGCTGCGAAAGGTGCTGCTGCGGGAATACGGCGAGGCGCTGGGGCTGATCGACGTGGGGTGAGCAACAAGCCTCGCACCGCCCAACCGTTCCGCCGAAACATACGATCGGAATACATCCCGACCCTCCTGGACGGTCTCTCTATCACCCATCGAGTTTTGCAAAGTGCAGGGTGCCACGCCTTGGGAATTGGTTAAGGCGTGCGGATCGCGATGGTCTCGCAGACACGCCTTGACCCAAGCGTCAAGGCGTGGCACCCGCAAAAGCGAGCGACGAGAGCGGGTATATGATGACCCCCAATGCCGTCACCCAACATCTTGATCTTTCACTGTGATCAGCTCCGCTTCGACGCCCTGGGGTGCAACGGAAACACTTTCGCGGCGACGCCGAACATAGACCGCCTCGCGGAAGGGGGCACGCGGTTTACGCGGCACATTACCGCGAATCCCGTGTGCATGCCGTCGCGGGCGAGTTTCTTTACCGGCGTCTATCCACCGGGCCATGGGGTGTTCAGCAACGGCGTGCCCCTGAACCGCCGAGAGTTCATGAATTGGCCCGACCCCCCGCGGGGTGGCAACAAGGCGGCGCTCACCCTCGAACCCCCGACCATGGCCGATGTCTTCGCCCAAGCGGGGTATGACACCGCCTCCTTGGGCAAGCTGCACCTGCGGCCCAACGTGGTCGCCGACTCGTGCCGCGACCCCGAGTCGTGGATGAACCCGCTCGACCACTTCGCAACGTGGAACGGGCCATACTACGGCTTCCGCCATGTGGAAACGACCGCGGGGCACGGTGAACACCCGGCGATACGCGGGTGTCACTATGCCTTATGGTTGCATCAAGAACACCCGGAGGTGGTCGAGCGGGTTCATGCCGGGCCTGCAGAGCCTCGGCCCGCACCCGCCGAGCCCGAGCTCTACGCCTCGTCCATCCCCGGCGAACTGCACCACTCGGCGTGGCTCGCGGATCGCTGCATCGAGTACCTCGAGAAAGGCAGGCCCAAAGAAAAGCCGTTCTTTGCGTTCGTCGGCTTCCCCGACCCGCACCACCCCTTCTGCCCGCCGATCGACCTGCTCAACCTGTTCCGCGACGCACACGTGCATGAGCCCACGCGGTGCGAACACGAACCATGGGAGCGTCACCCGGGCGGGGACGCGAAGCCCCAAGCCATCGGCAAGTCGCTGACCGCCGAGCAGAAGCGGGACGTCATCCGATACACCTACGCCATGGTGCATGGTATAGATCGCGCCGTCGGCCGGGTGCTGGATCACCTGAACAAACGGAGTTTAGACAAGAACACCATCGTGGTCTTTACCTCCGATCATGGCGACTACCTCTGCGATCATGACAGACTCCGCAAGTGCGGCCTGGCGAGCGACCCGCTGGTCCACGTGCCCCTGATCATCCGAACACCCGACCACCGGTTGCCGCGGACCATCAACACCCCCGCAAGCAACGTCGACGTGATGCCGACCTTGGGCGCGCTCGCGGGGGTGCCGATGCCGCACGACCTGCACGGGTCCGACCTCACCCGCGAAGCGACTCGTGCGGCACACCATGCCTTCGTGTTCTCGAGCATCGTCGGCCGCAATGACCTTCGCAACTACACGGTGTATGACCACGACCACCGTCTGACCTGGTACCCCCGCGTCACCCGCGAGGATGCAAACCACGCGGAGGGATTTGTCGAGCTTTTCAACCATCCAAACGACCCCGGCGAATGCCGCAATCTCGCTGCCTCGGGGGAACCTCGGGATTCGGATCGAGTCCGAGAGATGATGGGCGTGATCTGTCGGGCCATGCCGCGGTTTGACAACCCGAGCGTGGGTCGGGTCGGGCCCTACTGATCGGCTCGGCTTCCCGCGCGATGGAGGCGAAGCGGGCGGCTGGTCGAAAGGGCGGCAAAGCTGCACGAACTCGCGATAAACCCGAAGAACGTGCCCATCGACACCGACTCGGGCCCCGCGTTGCCCATCGTCCGCCTCATCCGCTCGCGGGTGACGAACACAAAAAATCATCGGACTCGCCACCTACCCCGGGCAGAACGCCCAGTACGCCATCCAGAAGAACCCCAACGTCGTCACTGCCGCATTGCCCCAGTTGTTCAGGAACATCTGCATGACGGTTCTGACCGATGTTATTCGAGATGTATAGACAGGCCGCCCCGGTCCGCCGCAGCATATATAGCCGGGGGGTCTCGACCCGTTTCATGTTGCGTAAGCAGCGTCCGTAACGGGCGAACGAAGTTTTCATCGGCCCCGACCGACACCGCCTCCAGTCGTCCCGGTTCGAGCGGCTTCCCATCGAAAGGGAACTGCTCCCTTCTAGAGCAGGTTTGCGCGAGGCTTCACTTTAATCCATCGCCGTCAGCAGCGTCTCGCACGCTTCCTCGCACGCCTTGCAGCAGTCGCCACAGATGCGGCAGTGCTCGTGTTGGTCCGCGTGGCTGCGGCAGCTTTTGCCGCACGCGTGGCACGCGGCGCGGCAGGCCTCCACCAGCGAACGCAGCGTCGCCGCATCCGGCTCGGTCTGCCGGGACAGCACGCGGCCGGTCACGCCGCAAAGATCCGCGCAGTCCTGGTCGGTTCGGATGCAGTGCCGCATCTGCTCGACCATGTCGCTCGCAAGGCACGCATCCGCACAGGCGGTGCAGCACTGGGCACACTCGAAGCACGCATCGATGCACTTCGCCAAGGCGTCGTGATAGGAGACGGCGGAGGGGTGGGAACGGAGCATCTGTTGGGTTTTCATCGCGGGTCCTTAGGTAAAGGGGGGAAACTGTTAGGAAAGGTCCAACCTTGGAGCCCGCCGATACTATATGATGCAGAGCTGCTCGCCGGGCGGTTAGGTACCCCCTAAGGGTATGGGACGCTGTACGGCGGAGTCAAGGGGAACAGTTTCAAAAAATCATAGGGTATGATCGCGACACGAGCGTTCGCTCTTCCGTGCGTCCCCAGCCTCCGAAAGGAACATCCCTTCGATTTTGGGGCGGTTCCATGTATTTTGCGCCACCCGCTCTCCCGCCGTTTCTGAGGTTTTGGGGGCACGGGCGTCCCGCCTGTGAGCGGACCAAGGCCGATGCGAGGCCACAGGCGGGACGCCCGTGCGACCATAAGCGGCTCGACGTGGCGGTTGCTCGAATATGTTTAAACTTCTTGTTCATCAAACCACTCGTCGTTCTCATCAAACGGCGGGGTCACGAAGTTCAGCAGCACCATCGTGTCGCCCGGTGCGACCACCGCCCGGTGGCGGACGTGCGGGGGGATGAGCACACTCAATCCCGCGCTTGCCGGGTGCAGTTGGCCGTCGAGTTCGATATGGCCTCGTCCCTCGAGGAAGTGGTAGACCTCGGTGTGGCGGCGGTGGTAATGTGTGCGGGCGTTTTCGCTGATGGTGACGCGGTGGAGCGAGCAGGCGGTGTTGCCAGGCTCCATGAACGCCCGCTGGGCGAGGCCGCAGGGGCAGGGGACGGGGGGGATGGTGCCAAAGTCGGCGAGCAGTGGGGGGGTCGCGGGCATACTGCGAATGATAAATCAAGGTGGGGGTTCGGGCCGCGGTCTCGACGGTAGAGCGATCATCGCCGCTCCGCCCGCCGCGGTCAAAATATAATGCACGACTTTCCAGGATGTACATCGTGTCTTACCCGTCACAGTTCCGCCGTCTCTCTATAGTTCGGCACGGCGACGTGAGTTTGGGGTAATCGCTGCTCGATGTCACCCGCCAGCGACGCGGCGGCGTCGCGTTCGCCGTGGGTGAGGAAGATGTGGCTCGGCGGGCCCGCCATGGCGGTCATCCACCGCAACAGCCCGGTGCGGTCGGCGTGGGCGGACATGCCCTGTAGCTGCTCGACGCGTGCCCGCACCGCGACGCTCCGCCCGTCGATGGTGACGCGGGGGGCGCCGCTGAGGATGTCCCGCCCGAGCGTGCCGGTGGCCTGATGCCCGACGAAGAGCACCGTGTTCCGCTCGTCCCCCAGCCCGTGCTTGAGGTGGTGCAGGATGCGGCCCGCGGTACACATCCCCGACCCCGCGAGCACGATGCCCCCGCCGTCGCTGCGGTCGGCGGCGATGCTCTGGCCGGTGGTCGTCAGCTCGTACAGCTCGGGGAAGTCCAGCGGGTCATCCCCCGCCCGCAGCCGCGCCAGCGCTTCCGCATCCAAGAGCTCCAGGTGGTGGTCAAACAGCTTGGTCACCTTCACCGCCATCGGCGAGTCCAGATACACCGGCACGCGGCTGATCCTCTTGGCCTCGCGGAGGTCGTTCAGGTGGTACAGCAGCTCCTGCGCCCGCTCGACCGCAAACGTGGGCACGAGCAGCCTGCCCCCGCGGGCGTGGGTGGACTCAATGATCCGCTGGAGGGCGTCGGTGATGTCGGTGGCGTGCTCGTGGTCGCGGTCGCCGTAGGTCGACTCCACGACCAGCACATCCGCGCGGGGTGGGGGTGCCGGGTCGCGGATGAGGGGCTTGCCGCCCTGCCCGATATCGCCGGAGAACACGACGGTTCGCGGTTCGCTGCGGTGCTCTCGGACGACGACTTCAAGGGAGGCCGACCCGAGGATGTGCCCCGCGTCGTGCATCACCACGCCGATGTCGTCGCCGATGCCCATGGGCACGCCGTAGCCGTGAGGCTCGATCAGGCTCAGCGTCCGCTCGACATCTTCGCTTGTATAGAGCGGTGCCTCGCCATACTCCTCGCTGTCGTGCCGCTGGATTTTCGCGGCGTCCTCAAGCACGATGGCGGCCAGGTCGGCAGAGGCGTAGTGCGTGTAGATCGGCCCGCGAAACCCGTCCCGGACCAGCAGCGGCAGTCGGCCGACGTGGTCGAGGTGGGCGTGCGTGAGCAGCACCGCGTCCAGCTCCCCCGGCGGGAGGGGGAACGGGTCGTCGTTGCGGTCGCGGAAGCGGCTCTCCTGAAACATCCCGCAGTCGACCATCACCGCCCGCCCCGCCGCCTGCAGAAGGTGACACGAGCCGGTGACCTGACGATTCGCGCCGAGGAACTGCAACTTCATAACGCGAGCGTATGCAGCCCGGTGGGTGAGGGTGATTTAGAATCATTCATGACTCAGGCGGTTTATGATAGACATGCCGTCCGGGCCGGGTGTCCGTTCGCGGGTACGCGATGAGGGCGGGGCTGCGATACCAGGACGTGGACCGTGGTGTTGTGGAAGTGGCCATGCACGAGCCTGAGTTGGGCAAGCGTGGCGGCATCCTTTCGCCTGAATGGTGTGCTTCGGATTGCACCGTGACCACCCGTGGGCGATACCATCGCAGTGAAGCCGTGCGAGACGGCCGGGTTATATGTTTTCGTGAGCGATACCCTCGCCGCTCGCCCGTCCGTGACGACGTCGGCTATCATGGGAGCATGAGTACCTTCCCCGCCGACTTCTCCCGACACGCCCGCGACGCCTACGACCGCGCCACCGCCCCCGAGGACCACGAGGCCATCGTCCAGCGGATGCAGTGGCTGGCGGACATGATGGACAATCGCTTCACGATCCCCGGCACGGGCGTCCGCTTCGGGCTCGACTCGATCCTGGGCCTCGTCCCCGTCGCGGGCGACACCGCGGGCACCCTCATCTCCGCCTACATCGTGGTCGAGGCGGCCCGGATGGGCGTCTCCCCCTGGACCCTCGCCCGCATGATCCTCAACCTTATGATCGATTGGCTCATCGGCATCGTGCCCGGCATCGGCGACCTGCTTGATGTGGGCTTCAAAGCGAACCAGCGGAACCTCCGCCTGCTGGGCATCGAGCCAAAGCAGCGTTAAAACGTCCCGTCGGCTCTGCAGAAGCCGGACCTGACCCGCGAGCGGGAGCGATCGGCAGCGAGCGGTGTACGCTTGGATGATCGGCGGCCTGAACCCTATCAAGCACCAGGGTCTTCGCAACTCATGCTCCAAATCCGACGGGAACTTTGACCGCCTCCGCCGCGTCGGTCGATCTATGATGTAGGTGACGCCCACGAGCCGCCCCCCTTTTCGGAGCCCGCCATGATTCCCCACTTCCCTCGACGTCACCTCCTCGCCGCCGCCCTTGCCGCCGCGATTGGTTCCCCCGCCCTCGCCCAGCAACGGAGCGGCAGCGACGGCCACGCCCTGGATGCCAACCCCCAGGCCGGCTCGGGCGGCTACAACGCACCGGGCGAACGCATCGACTACGCCGCCCGCAACGACCGCATCACCGGCAACGTGTCCGACTTCTCCTACTTCCGCGGCGACGTGGGATACCGCGCACCGGGCGAGTTCCGCGGCAACCTCGGCTCCGACGACACCTTCCGCTTCCGCGCCGACTCGCTCCCCTCCGCACCCGCCTACGCGGGCCGATCCGCCGCCAACGCCTACCTGGGCGACCCCGCCGCCAGCCCCACCAGCGTCTACCGCTCCTACACCCAGGTCCCCGACAACCGCCTCATCCCCGGCGGCAACTCCACCATCGCCTCCGAGGGCGGGTACTACGGCTCGGACGCCAACACCACCCGCACCAGCACGGGCCTCATCATCCCCTCCCCCGGCACGCCCCTCACCCAAGGCCGCGGCCCCTCCGACACCAGCACCCTGGGCCTGGTCTCCCAGGGCGATGGCCGAGCGCTCGAAGTTACCGCCAGCCCCCTCCTGGGCGTGCGGGAGCGAACCCTCCAACCCCTTAACCCCAACCCCACCCTCAACCCCACCAACCCCGCCGCCCCCGCCCCCGGCGACCCGCTTGATCCCGCTTCCCGCGAACCCGACACGGGCGATGCACGCCTCCCCGGCAACCCCGCCGGCTCCGACGCCGCCAGCCAGCTCAGCAGCGGCATCGGCACGCTCGCCTCCGACATCGGCAGCGAGGGCCGCGTCCCGCCCAGCCTCGTGCTGGGATCGCGGCTGATGTCCCAGCTCCAGCCCGAACGCAGCTCCGCCCTCAATCAATCCCTCGACACCCGCATCCGAGAGATCGAAGACAGGCTCTACACCACACCCGAAGAGCGGTACGCACCCGGGCAGGACCGATACCAGGACGTGCTCCAGCAGATCCGCGAGGAACGCCAACGCAGCCGCGAGCCCTACCGCGGCCCCAACCGCGACCGTGGACCCGAGGCCGCCCCGGGCCTCGAGGGGCAGGACCCGCTTCTCAACCCCGGTGCCAC
>PPFU01004554.1_pt1 | contig 20333 bp, 16 predicted proteins | sample 1535991 | NCBI WGS metagenome assembly PPFU01 (sample SAMN04901290, study PRJNA319586) | Hypolithon metagenome, whole genome shotgun sequencing project. | isolation source: Antarctic Hypolithon | place: Antarctica: Miers Valley | collected 2014
GCCGAGGAGTTGTTGCCTCGGGTGCGGGCGTCGCAGCGGCTGCGGCGGGCGCGACTTGCTGGAGCCGCTGGATCAGCATGAAAATGAAGAGCGCGGCGACTCCCAGCACAACCAGCCCGACGGCGATGAGCGCCGGTTTGACTGCGGATTTCACCTCGCTGCGGGCCACGGCCGGTTCCGCGCCTTCGGACCGGTCGAGATATTCGTAGGAGACGACCGCCACCTGCGACCCAGAAGTGTCGAGCGTGTGCGCGAACTGCGAAACATCCACGCCGACATGCTTCGCATACATCGTGAGGAAGCCCCGCGCGTACGCCGTGCTCGGGAAATTCGTATAGGTGTCGTTCTCCAAATCCGCGATGCGGTCGGCGCGGATGCGTGTGTCGCGGGCGACCTCATCGATCGTCAGGCCCTTCGCCTTGCGGGCTTTTTGGAGTTGTTTACCGACGCTATCGACCATGTGGAAAAAGTGGCGCGTCAGAGAGCCATCGCATCGAGGTCCACCAGGATTTCGCGCGGCTTCGCTCCTTCGCCGGGCGCCAGATAGCCGCGCTGCTCGAGGATGTCAACGACCCGCGCCGCGCGCGTGTAGCCGAGCCGCAGCCGGCGCTGGAAAAGCGAGGTCGAAGCCCGCTTTTCCTGCCGCATGATTTCCATGCACTTCTGCACCAGTTCCTCGTCCTCCTCGGTCACTTCCTCCTCGCCCAAGTCGCTCTGGATCAGCCTTTCCTGCATCGCCTCGTCGAAAGCCGGCTCGCTCTGATCTGACACGAATTTCACGAGCTTCTGGATTTCCTCGTCCGTCACGAGCACGCCTTGCGCGCGGGTGAACCGGCTCGTCCCCGGCGGCAGATAAAGCATGTCGCCCTGCCCGAGCAGACGCTCCGCGCCGTTCTCGTCGAGGATCACTCGGCTATCGATCTTACTCGCGACTTGGAAGGCGATGCGGCTCGGGATGTTTGCCTTGATCACACCAGTCACGACATCCGCCCGCGGCGTCTGCGTGGCGACGATCATGTGGATGCCCGCCGCGCGCGCCATCTGCGTGATGCGCGCGATGGCGCTTTCCACATCCGCAGGCGCGGTCTGCATCAGGTCGGCCAACTCGTCGATGATCACGATGATGTAAGGGAGACGCTCGGGGACAATGATGCCGTCATCGCGGGGCACGGTAATCTTTTCCACCGCCTCCAGCCGCTCCTGCGAGGTGAGGCTCTCGGGATCGACCGGCTCCTTTTTCGGGTCCGGCTCGCCGCGCGCCTCACGCTCCTCGTCCAGTTCCTTCTGCGACTTCGGCTTCGGCCGGGCATTGAATCCGGTAATGTTACGCACGCCGGTTTTGGCGAAAATTTTGTAACGTTTCTCCATGTCATCGATGACCCAGCGGAGCGCGAGCAGCACTTTCTTCGGGTCGGTCACGACGGGAATGACGAGGTGCGGCAGCGTGTTATAGACCTGCATCTCGACGACCTTAGGGTCGATCATGATGAAGCGCAGTTCGTCCGGCGTGAACCGATAGAGCACGCTGGCGACCATCGAGTTGATGCAGACACTTTTGCCGCTGCCCGTGGTGCCTGCGACGAGGCAATGCGGCATCTGCGCGAGGTCGGCGATGATCGTTTTGCCATAGACATCCTTGCCCAGCGCGAGCGGGATCTTCGCCTTGGTGTCGTGCCAGTCGGCCGATTCGATCAACTCCCGCAGGGTCACTTTCACCTTGCGGCTGTTGGCGATCTCGATGCCGACCGTGTCTTTCCCTGGTATCGGCGCGAGGATGTTAATGCGCTCGGCGCGGGTGGCGCGGGCGATGTCGCGCTCCAGGGCGACGATCTTGTCCACGCGCACGCCTTTGGCCGGATAGACCTCGTAGCGGGTGATCGTCGGGCCCTTGGTGATGTCGCCCGGATCAACCGCGATGCCGAATTGCGCGAGCGTCTCGATCACCGTCGTCTGAATGCGGCGGAGTTCTTCGGGATCGGCGGCTTCGCGGCTGGCGAGGTCCTGTTCGTCGAGCAGATCGACGTCCGGCATGCGGTAGTTTTCGAAGGAGGGCAGCTCGGCGGGCGAGAGGCGCTCGGGTTTGTCGCGCTTTGCGGGGGTAAGCATCGAGGTGTCGATCACCTGAGGCAAAGGCCGGTCGGCCCGCTCCTCGTTGTCTTCGACGGGCACCGGTTCGCCCTTTTTTTTCAACTGCCGCTCGAGCTTCCGCTGCTCGCGCAGGAGGCGCTGCTCCTCGATGTCGAGACGGCCGCGTTCGTCCGCATTTTCGAGCCGGCTCTTCTCCCAGGCCGCAGACCATTTCCCCGGCAGCGCGATGAGCTGCCGCACGAGCGAGATGGGCTGGAGGCCGGTGAGCATCACGAGACTCATCACGTAGAGGCAAAAAAGCACGATGCTGGAGCCGATCGGGCTGAAGAGGCGCTGGAACAGCCCGCCGAGCGAGCCACCGATCCAGCCGCCCGCACCGACGCCGAGGAGCTGGACAGAGTCTTTCCAGTCGCGCAAAAACCACGGCTGTAGAAACGCAAGGCAGGCCCCGGAGAGGATGAACACGGCGACCCAGCCCCAGCGCGCGCCGAGCCGGAGCTCAGGCCAGATGAGCTTCACGCCGCCATAGCCGAGCATGACGGCGGTCACGAGATAGGCCGCCGCGCCGACGAAGAAATAGAGGATCGAAGCGATGATCGCGCCGACCGGGCCGATGAAGTTCTGCGCGGGGTGATTGGCCGGGGAGGCGGAGCTGAGGGGGAACCACTCGGGCACATCGCGCGGGGTGTAAGAGATGAGCGCGAGGAAAAGGAGCGTGCCGAGACCGAGGAGGATGAGGCCGAGGACTTCGTGAAATGTGCGTTGTTGCGGGGCGCGGGACATTCGGCGCGGAAGTTAAGCGCGGGTGCGGGCGGCGGCGAGTTGAAAGGGGTGACGCCTGCGTTTCGCAGGGTGATTTCGCCTGACTGCCGAAACGGGCTTTCGAGCGACGCGCTCGCACGCTGGTCCAGAGGTCGCCGCGCACGGTGACCGCGGGTTCCCGCTCGTTTGACCGGGCTCGCTGCCGCGACTCGGGACGAACGCGCTACCCAGCCAGCGCCTCGATTTTCGACACGAGGGCCTGCTTGCTCGTCATGCCGACGATCTGCTCCTTCACCGCTCCGTCTTTGAACAGCAGCAGAGTCGGAATCGCGCGCACCTGGAAGCGCGAGGCCAGCCCTTGCTCCTTATCGACGTCCACCTTGCCGATTTTGACCGCGCCGGATTTCTCCGTGGCGATCTCCTCCAGCACCGGCGCAATCATTTTGCACGGCCCGCACCAGGTCGCCCAAAAGTCCACGAGCACAACCCCCGACGCCTTTTCGACTTCGTCGGAGAAATTGCTTTCGGTAAGGGTGATGAGTGTGTCGCTGGCCATGAAGGGTTGTCAGTGAGTATGGAAAAAATCAGACCGCGCTGTAGGCGAGGTAGCTGATGGCGAGGGCGATGAGTGAGACCGCGACGGCGGCCCAGCTCAAAACGCCGACCATCGGATCGGCGGCTTCGGTCGCCGCCATGCCGGTCTCGACCGTGCGGATCGAGGCGGAGGGTGCCTGGGCGAGCGGCTGGGTCTGCGTCATCGGCTGCGTCTGCTGCATGCGGACGGTCGCCTTCGGCATCATCGGCTTCGGCTCGGGCGGGATCTGGATGCGCGCGGTCTCCTTTTTGGGCTGCGCGGGCTTGGTTCCGGTCGGCGGAATCGGCGGCGCTCCAGGCGCTGAGGGCGCGGGCGGACCTTTCAGCGCCACGGTCGGCTTCGGCGGCGGGCCGGGTGGACGCGGCGGCTCGGAACCCGGAGCGGGCTTCATCGGGGGCGGCGGGCCGCCGGAGGGGGGCTTCGGAGCCGGCGGGGGCGGGATGAAAGGCTTCGACGCTGGCGCGGGCGGCGCTTTCATCTCGGCTCCGCCACCTTCGGGAGGGCGGCCGGGGACGTTGATGCGCACGGTCTCACGTTTCACGGTGGGCGTGTCGCTCGGCTTGGGCGGGAGCGTGATTCGAACGGTCTCCTTTTTGGGAGAATCGTGGAGGGGGAGGGAATCGCTGGGGGTGTTTTCGTCGGCCATGGGAGTTGAGGAAGGGCGTCTGTATCTCACCCCTTTCCGGAGGTGTCAACCGCATTGTCCACCGCCCCGCAAACAAGCCTGCAAGCCGGTTCCCGAGCTTTCGCCTTGCTGCATTTCGCCCGCCGCCCCTAGGGTGCGCGGATGAAAGTCCTCGTCACCGGCGGAGCCGGATTCATCGGCTCGAATCTCGTCGAGCGCCTGCTCGCGGAGGGGCACGAGGTCGCGGTCATCGACGAGCTGAACGACTTTTACGACCCCGCCATCAAGCGCGCGAATCTCGCGCAGGTCGCCGGGCAGATCACTCTCCACGAGGCCGACATCCGCGACGCCGACGCCGTGAGCCGCATTGTCGGCGAGGGAAAGTTCGACGCCATCCTCCACCTCGCCGCGCGCGCCGGGGTGCGCCCGTCCATCTTGGAGCCGAAGCTCTATATAGAGACAAACATCACCGGCACCTTCCACCTGCTCGAGGCCGCGCGCGCCGCCGCCGTGCCGCAGTTCATTTTCGCCTCCAGCTCCTCGGTCTATGGCGTCATCGAGACCGTGCCTTTCCGCGAGGACATGGCGATCAACCAGACGATCAGCCCCTACGCCGCGACGAAGATGGCCGGCGAGCAGCTTTGCTCGAACTACACGCACCTCTACGGCTTGCGCTGCGTCTGCCTCCGCTTTTTCACCGTCTATGGCCCGAGGCAGCGGCCCGATCTCGCCATCCATAAATTCACGCGCGCCATCGACGAGGGGCGGCCGATCGACCAGTTCGGCGACGGCAGCACCCGGCGCGACTACACCTACGTCGATGATGTCGTGCAGGGCGTCACCGCCTGCCTCGGCTACGAAGGCCCCGCGTTCGACATTTTCAATCTCGGCGAGAGCGAGACCACCACGCTCTCCGAGCTGGTGCGGCAGATCGAGGCGGCTCTCGGAAAAAAAGCGACGATCAATCTGCGTCCTGAGCAGCCCGGCGACGTGCCGCTCACCTACGCCGACATCACGAAGGCGCGCGACCTCCTCGGCTACGCGCCGACGACGAAAATCGCCGAGGGCATCCCGCGGTTCGTCGAGTGGTATCGCGCCCAGCGATGAGCGGGCCGCGCGATGTGTCCGAGCTGTGCCAGGCGCTCGTCCGCGTCCCGAGCGTAAATCCCTCGGGTGATCCCGGCACCGATCAGGTCGGGGAAAAAGCGTGCGCCGAGCTGGTTGGTGACTTTTTGGAAAAGTGCGGGGCGACCGTGTCGTTCGACGAAATCCTCCCCGACCGCCCGAACGTCACCGGCGTCTTTCCCTCCGATCGCCCCGGCAAACCGCGTCTGCTTTTCGCCCCGCACACGGACACCGTCAGCGTCGCCGGGATGACCACCGAGCCTTTCGGCGGCGAGCTGCGCGACGGGCGCATCTGGGGCCGCGGCGCGAGCGATACCAAAGGCCCGATGGCCGCCATGCTCTGGGCCCTGTGGGAAAACCGCGAGCGCATCCCGCGCCTTGGGTACGAGATCGTGTTCACCGGCCTCGTGGGCGAAGAAGCCGGGCAGGAAGGCGCGTACGCCATCGCGAAAAAGGGCGGCATCGACTTTGCCATCGTCGGCGAGCCGACCCGGCTCGACATCGTGCACACGCATAAAGGCGACACGACCATCACCCTCACCACGCGCGGGAAAGCCGCCCACAGCTCCGCCCCCGCGCTCGGCGACAACGCCATCGAGAAAATGATGCGCCTCCTCGCCGTCGTCCGCGACCAGCTTGCTCCCGCTCTCGCCGCCCACACCGATCCCGTGCTCGGCGCGCCGACCGTGAGCGTCGATATCATCCGGGGTGGCGTGAAATTCAACATCGTCCCCGACCATTGCGAAGCCGTCATCGACATCCGCACGGTCCCCGGCTGCGCGGGCGAGACCGTCGCGGAAATCGCCGCGCCGATCCTGCGCGCTGCCTGCCCCGAGGTGGAGATCGCCTACCGCCACGCCCTCCCACTCGCCGCCGCGGGCGATCACCCCATCATCGCCGCGCTCGAGTCCCAGGGGGCGAAACGCGTGGGCGCGCCGTGGTTTTGCGACGCCGCGATCCTTGCCCACGCGGGCATCTCCGCCATCGCCTGCGGCCCCGGCGACATCGCCCAGGCCCACACCGACGATGAATGGATCGCCGTGGACGACCTCCACCGTGGCGCAGAGTTTTTCGAGCGATTTCTCAGCACGCTCTGAGTTTCGTGAGAACGGGAGGTCCTATGAGATCTTTGATGGCAACGGGGGCCGAAGTCATGCGGTGCGATGTATGCAACCGGAGGACCAAGCGGAAATATGACTTTCACAACCGGATGCCGCCTCCCGTGTTTCTTGGATCTTGGCCTAGGAGCTCGGCCTCACCCTTTTCGGACGAGTCACCGAACATCCTCGAACCAACTGACGATCCGATAGTCGCCGATCAGGCCGCCATCCGCCAGGGCCTCGTCGTAATGCACCGCCTGCACTCCATTCATGCTCACCGTATTTCCGATGAACGCACCGAAGATCGAATCGCTGTTCCCGCCGCCGACCATCGAAATGTTGTAGTCGGGGGCATACACAGCTCCCGTGAAGCCGCCGTTGCCGGCGATTTTCATCGTGCCCTTCGCCGGCGTGACACCGTTCTGCGGCGGTCGCGACACGCCATAGAGTTGCAGCCGGGTCGTTTTTCCCGATGAATTCGAAATACCCTGACCACTGAAGTCCGCATTACCGACCACAAAAACCCGCAGAAAGACCCCGGGATCCACGACGATTCGAGATTGGCCGGACAACGCGATGTCGCCGGTGACTACGATCTCCGCAAAAGTCTCGCTCCCATCTGCCGCGCCACTGATGCGCAGCACCTCGGTGCCGGCCAGTTTTACGCTTGAGAATTGGAACCGGGCTGGAGCTCCTGCCTTCGCGGCGAGGGTCGCGCCGCTCGTGATGAAATACGGCGTCCCGGGATCCGCCAAAGTCTCGGGGCGCACCACAGGTAGGATTTCCTGGTAGAAGTCCGTCCGTATTTCTCCGGTCACGTTGGCTGACCCCATTACCGTGCCGCCGTTGGTTTTGGCATCGCCATAAATGTGCGCGCTGCCGGCCTCGATTAAAGGTCCGTTGGTTGCGATGTCCCCATTCTCCTGCCGCTTGGCGGGATCGTACAAGCCGTTGGTCGATTTCGACGCGTAGCGGGAGTCGTAGCTGTCCACGACGATGTTGTGGTTGTTCAGGTTGATGCTGTCGGCCCCCAGCAGCGCCACGCTGAAGGTGCCCACCGGCTTCGCTATCGCCTCGATGAGGCGCGTCGCCCGTGCCTTTGTCACCCGCGCTCCCGTGCGCCGATTCGTCCGCAAGTCGAGCTTTCGCAGGTTCGTGTCCCGACTGTCGCTCGCCACAGTGCCGCCACCCGCCACCTCGGCGATACCCAGCGCCCGGATGCGATACCACTGCTCTCCCGTCTCGTCCCGCATCTCGGGGGGCGCATCCACGGTAATCTCTGCCCACGAGCGCTGCCCGCCCTCGCCGGTACGCAGCAGCACTGTGGAGCTGTAGTAAACGGTGGTGGCCGTGGGATTGATCTCCGAACCATCCTCCTCCGCGAGCCAGCCGCTCCACGCGGTCGCCGGATCAGAAAGCGACTTGCGGATTTCCGACATCGCGATATCGACCCCCGCCTCCGCGCTCAGGAGCGCCTCCTGCCAGCTCGCCGTCTGGTGGAAGCTGCGGTACTGCCGTTGCACGATGTTAAACATCGTTGCTCCGAACGCGACGAACACGACCGATATCGCCAGCGCCATCAGCAGCGCGCTGCCATCTTTGTTTGCAGGTTTCAGCTTCATAGTTAGTTGCGCCGCTGGTTGCGCAGCAGCGTGCGGCTCCGGGCCTCGGTCGGTGGCCGCAGGCTCGCCGGCGCGCCGCTCCACCGGTACTTCGGTGTGAAGGTTACCTTCACCTCGACGACCTGCCCGTTATCCACCGGGGTAAAGACGAGCGTTGCAGCATCCGTCGCGATGGCGGACGCATCCCCGTCGATCTCGCGGTAAATCGAATTGCCTTGTTTGTAATAGCGCACCGGCACCGGATCGGTGGCATCTCCGTACGTGGCCTCCCCCCGGGCGACGGTCGGCATGCGCGGCTTGCCTGCGGCGTCGTAGTAGTCAGGAATCGTCAGGCTGAGAGTGGTTGCCGTCGCGTTCACCGTGAGCGCCCGCCGCAAATCCAGCGCCATGTAGTCGAGCAGGCGCAACTGCTGCGTCTGGCTCGAGACGTAATACTCGCTGGCTTGGAAGCTTTTGCGTGCGTAGGCCGCACCGGTCAGCAGCGCGGCCGCCAGGATGCTGCTCACCGCCATCGTGACGATCAATTCCGTGAGCGTCGCGGCCGCGAGGCGAGAGTTATTTTTTTCCGGATTTTCCACCGACATTTCCTCGGTTGCCGCCGCTTTTGCTGGGAGCTGGCGTAGGTGTGGGCGTCGGCGTTGGCGTGGGTGTTGCTGTCGGGGCTGGCGTGGGTGTCGGCGTAGATCCCGGTGCAGGAGTCGGCGTGGGGGAGGGTGTGGGGGTTGCCGCGGGGGCGGAACCGCCGATGGGACCTCCACTTAGGTTCAGCTTGCTGATGCCCACCTTCGCCAGGATGGAACTCGATTGCCGGATGCGGGTGCGCCCGCCTGCTGAGATCCACGTCACCTCGAGATCCACCCGTGCCAGCCTTTGATCAGAGACGCCGGTGCCGTTCACCAGCACCTGACTACCCGATCTGCTGCGGGTGGCTTTCACCACGGCGGTCACGGCGGGATCGGGATAAGCGGAGACTTTCACCGTCTCAATCATCCGCTGCCCCAGCGGTGCGGCCGAGGCGGGCACGGTCGCGTAGAAAGTATTGGCGAGGTAGTTCGCATCGGTCACCTGCCGCCAAGTCGCGATGCGGATTTGTTCGATGCGCTCCTGGAGGCAGAGGGTGGCCGCATTGGTCTCCCGGCTCGACCGGACCAAGGCCATCGATTGGGTGTTGAGGAGCATGATCCCGCCCAGTGCCAGCGCCGTCACCACGATGGCCACCAGTGCCTCCGCCAGGAGAAACCCGCCTTCGCCATTACGGCTCGTCGGCAGAGGGGAGGACTTGGATGACGGAAAGACCACTCACCCCTTTTAAGCACATCGTGTGCCGCATACGGCCTCCCGAGGCCCCTTTCTCGGCCCGATTCCTGCTCTCATTTCTGCCATGCAGCGCGCCGCCGGCTTCACTCTCCTCGAGACTCTTATCAGCCTCGCCATCATCGCCGTCACCCTCGGCGGTTCGCTCATCACCCTCGGGCGGTTCAACGATTTCGCACGCGCCAACCGCCTCGTCACCTGCGCGCAGACCGTCGCGCAAAACGAGATCGATCTCGTCCTCAACGCCCGCTTCATGCCGCAGGTGAACGACGTCCACCCCATTCTCGCCCTCGGCACCAAGACCCAGAACGACATCGCCATCTACATTGATCCCGACACTGGCGACGCCGGCCAGGTCGGCACCGTCACGACCGCCATCGCCGAGGTGCCCAAGACGATCGATGGCAAGAGTCTTCACCTCCGCCGGGCCACGGTCACCGTCACCTACACCTACCGAAACCGCACCCGCAACGTCGTCATGGAGACACTGCGGGCCTCCGATCTCTGAACTCTCATGAAAACCCAAAAAACATATTCGCAAGCGGGCACCACATTGCTGGAGCTCGCCTTCGCCGCTGGCGTCGTTGGCCTCATCGGTGCCGCCCTGCTCGTCGGGCTCCACACCTCCTTCACCATGTTCGCGAAAAATGTCGCCGTGAATACTCCGCACCAGGAGGCCCGCGCCGCCGTCGATCGCATCACCACCGATCTCCATGCCAGCGCCTCCATCCCCATGCTGGTGGGTACCTCCCGCGCCCCCGTCGCCGGACTCGGCCCCACAGCCGGCATCTCCGTCCAGCGGAACATGGCCGGCCCATACAGCATCGCCGTGAACGCCGCCGCCGGCTCCCGCGACATCGTCATCAACACCGTGAACCTCGCCATCGTCCCCGGCCAGCGGCTCATCATCCCCAGCCATCGCATCGAGGACGACATCGTCTCCGTGACCCGCTCCGGAAGCACGACCACGATCCGCCTCGCGAATCCCATCGGCTCGAACGTCGCGGTGCCTGTCGCTGCCCTGGCTCCCACTCCCGGTGAAAAAATAGCGCGCCGCAGCCGCGCCATCGTCTCCGGTTCCGACGCATTTTTCGCCGCGCTCGAAGCGGACTACGGGATGGATGCGCGCGGGTTCATCGAAGTGAAGAAAAAGAAGCGGCCCGACTGGTGGGAGGAATCCGACGGTGGGGACGAAGACGAGGATGAGCCGACACCGACTCCCACACCGACCCCGACCGCGACACCCACGCCTACCCCGACGCCCACTCCTACTCCGACCCCCACACCAACTCCGACACCGGCACCCACCGCCACCGCGACTCCGACTGCCACGCCCACTCCGGTGGCGACGCCCACCCCGACACCAACCCCCACCGCCGCCCCGACCGCCACCTCGTCCCCCAGCGTCTCCAGCGGACCGAATGCCGTGATCGCCTACATCACCCAGCGCGTCGCCTACGTCGTCGTCGGCGACGAGCTGCGCTACTACCCGATCCTCTCTCAGAGCACCTTCAGCGTCCTAGCGAGGAACGTGACCAGCAGCACCCCCTTCCGCACGCCGGCCAGCACCACCGGCGCGCCGAACGTGCGCACCATCGCCGCCATCAACCTTTCCACCACCGACGGGAACGCCAGCAACCTCGGCTACAAGTCGATCGACATGTTCATCAACTCCTCCGTGCCGCAGCGCAGCCGCCTCACCACCTACCAATGAAAACCCGTCGCTCCACCGGCCAGGCCGGCAACACCCTCGTCGTCGCCATGATGCTCGTCATGGTCGTCGGCGGCTTTATTGCCGGGGCCGCCGCCTTCACCCAGACCATCGGGCGCAACGTCTCCCGCAGCCAGACCCTCATCACCGGGCGTGAGGTCGCCGAGGGCTGCCTCGAGCTCGCCTTCACCAGTTGGCGCCAGGTCTGCCGGCGGAACATCGTCGCGCCCCCCACGAACTTTGACCTCGCCGGCATCCCCGTCCCCACCGCCGCCGATTTTCCGAATATCCCCGGGCTCGTGATCAAGACCTACCACGTCCGGCCCGTGACGCCGACCTGGCAGCCCATCACCGCCACCAGCACGCGGCCCGCCGGAGTGCTCGGGCAAAATGCCGCGACGATCAGCTTTTTCTACGAAGCCGAAGCCGAGGTGGAGCTCAATGGCATCCACGGAAAACAGACCGCGCATCTCAAGCGCATTTTTGAAAAGCAGAACATCAGCCCCTGGGCCTTCGCCATTTTCTACAACGACCTGCTCGAGATGCACCCCGGCCCGCCGCAGATCGTGAATGGTGCTGTCCACACCAACGGCTCGCTCTACACCGCCCACAACTCCCTCGAGTTCCAAGGCAAAACCACCTTCGTGGGCCAGTGGGAAATCGCGTTTGCGCCCGGCGATACGACTCACACGGGCAGCATTTCCAGTCCTAATTGGCCATCGAATCTGCCGCCCGCCCGCGACGTGCCCCTTCAGCTCTTCGGCTTCGATCCCGCGACTATTTTCAGCACCACCGACGGCAACCAAAACAACGACGGCTACCGCGAATACATCGAGCGGCCCGCGACCGGCTCCTCGAATCCCGATCCCATCGCCGAGCAGCGCTACTACAACCAGGCGGACATCAAGGTGGAAGTAAACGCCAGCAATGTCCTCACCGTCCGCAAGCGCGACGGCTCGACCCTCAGCGGTACGACCGGTCCGCAGGCCGATCGTGATCTTTACAACGCCATCGTCGGCGCGATCACCACCAACCAAACCATCCAGGACAATCGCGAGGCGGCCCAGGTGCGACTCGTCACCCTCGATGTCTCTCTCCTCAAAGCCGCGCAGACCAGCGGCGCCATCACCCCGAGCTTCAACGGCGTCATTTACCTCGCCGACACCAGCGCCGGTGCGAGTGGAGCCAGCCCCAAGCGCGGCGTGCGGCTGAAAAATGGGGGCAAACTCCCCAACGGCGGTCTCACCGTCGTGAGCGAGAACCCCATCTACATCCAGGGCGACTACAACACCGGGACGAACACCGACGGCAGCAACCAGCCCGCCTCGAACACCGGCACCGACACCCAGCCGACCTCCGGCAGCTACGTCCGCCAGCCCGCCGCCGTCATCGCCGACGCCGTGAACGTCCTCTCCAACGCCTGGACCGACGCCAACTCCGGCAACAGCCTATCCTCCCGCGTTGCTTCCCCGACCACCGTGAATACCGCCATCATGTCCGGCATCGTGCCCACCGGGAACGGCGTCAGCTACTCCGGAGGCGTCGAAAATTTCCCTCGCTTCCTCGAGAACTGGACCAGCAAGCGCTTCACCTACTACGGCTCCATGGTCGAGATGTATAAGAGCCAGCAGAGCATCGGCCAATGGGGCATGGGCAATGTCTATAACGCCCCGAACCGCCGCTGGTTCTTTGACACCAAGTTCTACACCGACCCGCCCCCCGGCTCCTTCATCATCACCAAGTTCGAGCGCCACCAATGGTCCATCCAGTAAAGCTCGCCCTCGCCACCCTCAGCCTTTGCGCCGTCGCGGCCACGGCCACCGATCTGCGGCCCGTGGTCGGCCAAAACGAACTCGACGGCGTCGTCCAAGCGGAACTCCGGTTCAGCGACGGCGTGGACGCGGTCGCTCGCTACGAGCCGCCCGCTGCCTGGCGTTACGCCGGCAGCCCAGCGCGCCTCACTCTCACCCCCGATTGGACGAACACCGCCAGCGCGACCATCACCCGCCTACCCGCCGAGTCCGCCGAGAGCATCCCCGCGTCTCCCGAGGAGAGACTCGTCTGGGCGAAAGCGCGCGCCCCGCGTGAAGCGGAAGATGTCGCCTTCGTCAGCGCCCCGCCCGGCGAGATGCAGATCGACGGCATCGAGCCGAAAGTCGCCACCTACCGCTACACCCTCATCGGGCGGAACATACGCGTGACTGTCTATCTCCTCGACCGCAAGAAGGAGCAATTGCAATTCACCGTCACCAGCAACGACTCCGAGCACGGCCCCGTGCTGCTGAAGTTCCGCCGCAGTTTGTTCACGCTGAACTGGGGACCGCAGAGCGGAGGTTGAGAGTTGAAAGCTGAGAGTTGAGAGTCCGGATCAGCGGCGAAGCCGCTCCCCTTTCCGAACTCTTAACCCTCAACCCTCAACTCGCAACTTCCCGTGATCCACACCTCCACCCTCACCGTCGCCACCCGCGGCAAAGGCACCCACGAAATCACCGACCGCGTCGCGCGCGCTGTCCGCGAGAGCGGCATCAGCGCAGGCACCGCGACCGTTTTCATCCAGCACACCAGCGCCAGCCTCGTCATCTATGAAAACGCCGACCGCTCCGCGCGCGTCGATTTGCACGAATGGTTTGAGCGGCTCGTGCCCGAGGATCAGGCGCAATTCACCCACACCGCCGAGGGCTCCGACGACATGCCCAGCCACCTCCGCATGGTGCTCACCCGCACCTCCGAGGTCATCCCCATCCGCGACGGACGCCTCGCGCTCGGCACCTGGCAGGGCATCTTCGTCTTCGAGCACCGCGCCGCCCCGCACGAGCGTCGCGTCGTCATCACCATCATGGGCGAGTGAATTTCCCCTGCGGAATCGTGACCCCCTATACTGCCGCGCATCAAGTTCTCGAGAAAAGGGAAGCTGCCTTGAGGGCCAAAGGCCCGGCAACAAGCCAGCCTAGGGCAAGCGAGGAACGAGCGCCGCCCTAGGTTTGGGCATTATTGATAAGCGAGCCCTGCAGGGGCGGCACAATTTCCGCGTTTTTCGCGTGTTTAGCGGGCAAAAAATCCGTCCCCCCAAATCCTCCATTCCCTTCCCGCAGGCACCCGGTTAAATTCCCGCCATGCCCCGCGACATCGTCTATTTCGATCTCGAGACCCAGCGCACCGCGAACGACGCCGGCGGCTGGGACAAGAAAGATCAGATGGGCATGTCCATCGGCGTCACCTACAGCACCGCCACCGGCCAGTATCTCGTCTATTCCGAAAAGCGCGTCGATGACCTCATTGCCCAGCTCATGCGCGCCGACCTCGTCGTCGGCTTCAATTGCCTGAACTTCGACTACGAAGTCCTCATGGCCTACACCATCCTCGACCTCAAAGCCCAGCTCCCCACCCTCGACCTCCTCGTCGAGCTCGAGAAAATCCTCGGCCACCGCCTCGCTCTCGACTCCGTCGCCCAAGCCACCATCGGCCTTGGCAAGACCGCCGACGGCCTCGACGCCATCCGCTGGTGGCGCGAGGGCCGCGTGCTCGAGATTGCCGAGTATTGCTGTTTCGACGTGAAAGTGACCCGCCTCGTCCACGAGCACGGCTGCACCCATCGACGACTCTTTTACGACGACCGCTTCGCCCAGCGCCGCGAAGTCCTCGTCGAGTGGGCCGACTACATCCCCGTCCTGTTGTAGCGTTCCGCCATGTACCCGAGCGCGCATTTCGGAGGGCCGCAGGCCGCGGTGCTCTCTGCTCGATGGACCAGGTCGCGCTGTATGCACGCGACCGCGCATTCCGGAGGGCCAACGGCCCGGCATTCCATAGCCCAGGGCAACGCCCTGGGTTCTGCGGCATACGGTCCGCGCCCTGAAGGGGCGCGATAACGCCACCCTAAACCCCGCGTGCTCGCCTCGCTCCGGATCAAAAACCTCGCCCTCGTCGAGGAACTCGCCTGGCAGCCCGGCCCCGGCTTCGTCGCCATCACCGGCGAGACCGGCTCCGGCAAATCCATCATCCTCGGCGCCCTCCACCTCCTGCTCGGCGAGCGCGCTGACCGGTCGCTCATCCGCACCAGAGCCGAGAGCTGCGCCGTCGAGGCCGTGTTCACTTTGAAAGAAACCGCCGAGCTGGATCGCGCCCTCGAAGACCAGGGACTCGAGCCCTGCGTCGGCGGCGAACTCATCCTCAAGCGCACCTTCACCACCACCGGCACGAACCGCCAGTTCGTCAACTGCTCCCCCACCACCCTCGCCGTCCTCAAATCCATCGGCGACGGCCTCGTCGATCTCCACGGCCCCCACGACCACCAGTCCCTCCTTTCCGCCGACACCCAGCTCGACCTCCTCGACGCCTTCGCCGGCTCCGGGGCCCTCCGGCGCGACGTGGAAAAAGCCCACCGCCAGCTCAACACGTTCACCGCCGAGCAAGCCGCCCTCAGCGCCGACGCCGCCACCCTCGAGCGCGAACTCGACCTCCTCCGCCACCAGTCCGCCGAGATCGAGTCCGCCCATCTCGACCCCGCCGAGGAAGAAACCACCTCCGCCCGCTACACCCTCGCCGCGAACAGCCGCCGCCTCATCGAGCTGAGCCAGGCCGTGCTCCAGCGCCTCACCGAAGCCGAGGACGCCGCCCTCCCCCGCCTCGCCGAGACCCAGCGCCTCCTGCGCGAACTCGAGCGCCTCGACCCCGCCGCCGCGCCCTTTGGCGAAGCCCACGCCCGCGCCGTCGTCGAGCTCGGCGACCTCGCCCGCACCCTGCAAAACTACGCCGAGCGCCTCGACCTTGATCCCGCCCAGCTCGCCCAGCTCGAGGAAAGAGTCACCCTCCTCGAGACCTTGAAGCGCAAATACGGCGGCGACATCCCCGCCGTCATCGAGCACGGCCAGCGCGCCGCCGAGCGTTTGCGAAAAATCGAGAGCCGGGGCGAAGAACACGCCCGGCTCGACCGCGAGATCGCCGCCGCGCGCAAAACACTCGCCACCACCGCCGCCGCCCTTTCCAAAAAACGCGCAGCCGCCGCGCCTAAACTCGCCAAAGAAGTCCGCGCCCAGCTCCGCGACCTCGGATTCAAAAAGAGCGAATTCTCCATCGACCTGCCTGGGCTCGTCTCTCCAGCCTCGCGCGGCTCCGAGACCGCCGAGTTCCTTTTCGCCCCGAACCCCGGCGAGCCCGCCAAGCCGCTCAAGAGCATCGCCTCCAGCGGCGAAATTTCCCGCGTGATGCTCGCCGTGAAAAGCGCCCTCGCCGCCGAGGACACCGTCCCCGTCCTCGTCTTCGACGAGATCGACGCGAACGTCGGCGGCGAGATCGCCCACGCCGTCGGCGCGCGCATGGCCGCGCTCGGCCGCGAGCATCAAGTCCTCTGCATCACCCACCTCCCGCAGGTCGCCGCGCAAGCCGCGTCACAATTCGTGGTAAGCAAAGACTACCTCGCCGACCGCACCATTTCACAGCTCACCGCCGCCACCGGCGACGCCCGCATCGCCGAGCTCGCCCGCATGCTCGGCGGCCAGAGCGCCTCCGCCCTCGCCCACGCCCGCACCCTCCTCGCGAAATAGCCCCGAAGACAGCCTTTCGGGAAATAGCCGCTAGGAAATCCGCGAATGATCGCGTCATCTTCTTTCGTCAGATTGAAGTTCACCGTTCGCCAGGGACGGACCCGACGGAGAATTGACCGACCGTAGCGCCCCTCATAGCGTCTGAGCATGGTTTGCACGTCTCTGGAAGCCGCCCACGCCGCCGTCGTTGGCCTCGTCACCGACTTCGCCGCCAGCGAAGCCCACTACCTCTCCCCCGGCTACTCCGAAGCCCAGGCCCGCGTCAGCTTTATCGACAAACTCTGGATGGCCCTCGGGTGGGACGTCCACCACGACCACCAAAAGAATCCCTACGCCCAGGAAGTCAAAGTCGAGGACCCGCAAAAGATCGCCGGCAGCCAGCGTCGCGCCGACTATGCCTTCCACACCGCGCCGAACTTTCGCGACGCCCGCTTCTTCTGCGAAGCCAAAAAGCCTCACGTCCAGCTCCAGACCGACAAGGACGCCGCCTTCCAGACCATCCGCTACGGCTGGAGCGCCGGCACCCCGCTCGCCGTCCTCACCGACTTCGAGCAGCTCCACGTCCTCGATTGCCGCGCCAAGCCCGACATCGACACCGCCCTCGCTCGCAGCCACCGCTTCTTCCATTACAAGGACTGGCTGAAGCCCGAGAAGTTCGCCGAGCTTTATTACCTCTTCTCTCGCGAAGCCTTCTCCTCCGGCGGCTTCGATGCCTACGTCTCAAAGCTTCCGCGACCCAAGAAAGTCGGCACCCAGCTCGGCCTCCTGCGCACCGGCACCCAGCCCGTCGATGCCGCCTTCCTCACCGACCTCGAAGGCTATCGCGAGACCCTCGCCAAGCTTCTCAAAGCCGCCGATCACACCCTCGATGGCGACGCCCTCACCGGCCTCGTTCAGCGCATCCTCGATCGCCTCGTCTTCCTCCGCTTTCTCGAGGACAAGCTCATCGAAACCGAATTCCACGTCGAGGACTTCTCCCGCGCTGCCAGCGGCCACGCGTGGACGAAATTCCTCGCCGCCTCCCTTCGTCTCAACGACCGCTACAACGGCACCGTCTTCAAGCACCTCCCCGAGCTCGACGACCCCGGGCGCCTCCCCGTCGATGAAGCCCGCTTCGCCGACCTCTGCGACGAGCTCTCCCACACTCGCTCGCCTTACGACTTCAATGCCATCCCCATCCACATTCTCGGCAGCATCTACGAGCGCTTTCTCGGGAAAATCATCGTCACCACCGAGCAACGCGTCCGCGTCGAGGACAAACCCGAAGTCCGCAAAGCCGGCGGCGTCTATTACACCCCCGAGTATATCGTCCGCTACATCTGCGAGCAGACCGTCGGACGCCTCATCGAGGGGAAATCGCCCGCGCAGATTGCCAAGATGCGTTTCGCCGATATCGCCTGCGGCAGCGGCAGCTTCCTTCTCGGCATCTACGATCTCCTCCTGCGCGCCCACGGCCTCTGGTACGCCGCCCATCCAGCCGAAGCGCTCGATGAAAACCTCGCTCCCACTGGCAAAAGCAAAAAGCGCCGCAAAGAATTCATTCCAGCCGTCACCGAGCGCGACGGAGCCCTCTGGCTTACTTTGGAGAAAAAGCGCGACATCCTTCTCAATAACATCTTCGGCGTGGACCTCGACCCCCAGGCCGTCGAAGTTGCGCAGCTCTCTCTTTATCTAAAGCTCCTCGAAGACGAGACCACCGCCAGCGCCCACCAGCACTACCTCGACTTCCACGAAGCCCTCCTCCCCTCGCTTGCCGCGAATATCAAATGTGGGAATTCGTTAGTCGCCCCAGATCTTTTTGATGAAATCGATTGGTTCGAACTCACTGCGCGCGAGCGGCGCGAGATCAATGCATTCGCAATCAGGCGTGAGTTCCGAATTGAGACCGAAGATGACGGATTCGACGCCGTTTTAGGAAACCCTCCTTGGGGCCAGAAGGACATCGCCAAAGACACACGGCTCAAGGCCTACATGCGGGAGCGCTATCCCTCTATAGCTGGAATCTTCGACCTATACCGTGTGTTTGTAGAGCAAGGAATTCGGCTGACAAAACCCGGCGGCGCGTGGGGAATGGTATTGCCCGACATAATCCTGCTAAAGGACTACCAATCCACGCGAGCGCTGGTCCTTCGAGAACTTACGATTACGGATATCGATTGGTGGGGAATGGCGTTCGAAGATGCGACGATTGACGCGGCGACGATCGTGGGTTGGCGCGCTCTTGCTCCCGCGGAGCATCAGATACACATTAAAATTCACGAAGAGGCCGACCCGCTCGAACACAACCTCAAGCAGTCGGATTTCTCGGAAAATCCACGTTGCACATTCAATCTCAGGCTGACACCAAAAATACGGCAGAGCCTCAACCATTTCAAGGATGCCCCAAAACTAGGAGACTACTTTGAAATCCATGAAGGCGTGCATAGCGGGAATATTCGGGATGAGCTATTCATCCGTCATGCTGCCGATGATAGTTGCAAGCCGATGATTTTTGGACGTGGCGAGCTTGCACCCTATCGAATTCAGTGGCACGGGCAGTATATCCGACTTTCGGCGATGCCAACTACTCGGACTTCCAAGAGATATGCAAACGCTGGCAGGCCAGAGTGGTATCGTCAGGAGAAAATACTGGTGCGACGAACGGGTGACCGAGTCACTGCGGCCGTTGACAATGAGCGTCGTTACGCCAGCAATAACTTCTTCATTGTTTTTCCGAAGACGAAAACAAGCCTAACGCTCGCTGGTGTAGTAGCGCTGCTGAATAGCAACCTGACGACATGGTATCTGCGGACTATTGAACCGCGAAAGGGTCGAGTCTTTGCGGAGATCAAAATAAAGCATCTTGAGATATTTCCACTCCCACGGGCCGCAAAAGAGGACGGCGAATGTCAACGCCTAAATCAACTGGGAGCGCAGCTAGAATCCATTGCGCAGGAAGATAATTCGGAGTTGATACTTGCTGAAGACAGTCCTATGAAGCGACATACGTCCCACTTGAGAGATCAGGTGGAGCGCGAACTTCAACGACTTTTCCTTTTACCTCACCCATTTCTCACTCTAGATTGAATTATGCCACAACCTCCTATCATTCGCCGTTGCTTAATCGTTGAGAGACATCTTTGGGAAACCGGCGGAGGCGAGCAACAATTGCAGTTTCTGCTTGAGCACGCTGAACAGTTCTTCGGGTCTGGAAGTCACGCGACTCCAATCTCCTTGCGCATATTTCCCTCCGCTCCCCTCTCGCTTCCTACCTTCACGACAAGCGCGACGATTTCAAAAACCTATGGGAATGGCACTCGGCGACTAAACGGGTTCCCGCTCATGGGCTCATTCGGAGCAGGATTCGTCTTCTTTCAAGAAACCCCACAGCCGCAGGTGTATGACTTTTGGCACCAAGTAGACTCTGCTATTGTCGCGGCGTCTTATCGAGGGTGGCGGCAGGGACGTAACACGCAGTATGGCCGTGGTCGGTTGTCGAACATCGTTCGGGCTCCGGTGTCTCGCCCGATCATCACGATTCCATAAGGAATCGGTTCCCGAAGAACGCGCCCTCGTCGCGAGGGCCTGAGATTGATCCTTAAGGCTCCGCCAGCCCCTGCAGGTTGTTCAGGGTCATTGGGTCGATGTCGGGGTCGTCGCAGTCTTCTCCAGTGGCAGCGTGCGTCTGAAGAAATCCGGGGTGGCGGCGGGCTGGGGGGTGTTGCCGCCCCAGATGCCGACTTTGTCGGTGCGGGCTTGGGCTTCGGCGCGCTGGAGTTTGCGGTTGTAGGCTTTGCCATCGTCGCCGCCGGGGGTGTCGAGGGGGAGGACGCCGAAGGCGCGGGCGAGGCCGGCCCGGATGAGCGCTTCGG
>PPFU01004245.1_pt1 | contig 20277 bp, 18 predicted proteins | sample 1535991 | NCBI WGS metagenome assembly PPFU01 (sample SAMN04901290, study PRJNA319586) | Hypolithon metagenome, whole genome shotgun sequencing project. | isolation source: Antarctic Hypolithon | place: Antarctica: Miers Valley | collected 2014
GCTGCCATGTATCACCTCCGGTTTCATCATCACACCTAAACTCGGTGTCTGTGAAACCGGCAGCAGTCCAAAGTTCTACGCGGAAGCTCGGCAACCTTAGGAGTATCAGGAGCGGGATAGCGCGGCGGATAGGCCGGGTTCTAATTCGCAACGGCCAGCCCACGCCGTGGCGAATCGAGTGTATTGCCACTCTAGAAAGTGTTCGGGCTGATAGCTGCGAGATAGGGACCCGTTGATTGGGTTAGCTTATTTTTCAGAGAGAGACTCAATGGCAGAGACATGCGCAGTTTGGGCGTGGATATTGATGGCTGCGTTAGGTTTTGGAGGAACATCATGGCTACCTTAGAGCGGGCAATTGAGATCGCCGCTAAAGCTCACAGCGGCCAAGTGGACAAGGCCGGGCAGCCATATGTACTGCACCCGCTCCGACTAATGCTCGCTGTTAGTACTCCTCACGAGAGGATGGCTGCTGTCCTGCATGACGTCGTTGAGGACACGCCAGTTACGCTGTCAGATCTTGAGGGGGAAGCGTTCCCCGTTGAGGTCATTGCAGCCGTTCAATTGCTTACCAAACGTCCTGGTGAATCGCGCATTGAAGCTGCGCACCGAGCCGCCGCCAATGCAATTGCCAGGGCAGTCAAACTAGCGGACGTAACAGACAATATGGACCTCTCTCGCATCGCCGAACCGTCAGAGCGAGACTTTGCTAGGCTAAGAGAATATGAGCAGGTTCGGCGAGTTCTCCTAGCCGCAACCTAACAAATCTTGATGCGAAACCCTCTTCTCGGCAGAGAATAATGCACCGAGCCGATTTGCCCGAAGAGACCCCGCCGTATTTCGTTGACGCGACCCTCCGTTTCGGCAGGTTCGTGGAGGAGTTTCGCGAGGAATCGGATCGCGGTTGCGCGGTGCTTGTGCTCTGCGTGCTGGAAGAACAACTCCACGGCATGTTCTCGGCATTTCTGCCCGACGGGGATAAGCGCCTGCATAACTTTGCACCGCGCGGAAGCTACGCGCGTTCGCTAGAAAATGCTGAGTCCTTGGGTCTCCTGAGTCCGAAGCAGTGCGCGTGCTTCAAGAGCCTAGTGGCGGCCCGAAACAAGTTTGCACATAACGCCATCGAACGAATGTCATTCGACGCTGAGCCAATTCGGGCAATGGTGTTGGGAATCAGGCCACCTGTGGATTTTCCCAAAGGCGTGAAGCCGGTAGACGATTCGGTCCGCACGCATTTCTTGATGCTGGCCGCCACCCTGTGGATGATCATGATGTTCAAGACGCCCGAGATTCAGCGCTTGGCTTATGCAGGTGAAATACCCGGCGCCGACTAAGGCGAGCCGACGACCTAAGGCGAGGGCTGGCTGGTTAATCTGTCTCGGGCTCGTTGCGAAGCTTCAAAAGCTGCAACGGGGGCATGTCCAATAGTCCCTGCCGTGTGTATCGAGCCCTGACCCATGGCGGCAGGGCCGCAACATCTTCCTCAAACTCCCGCATCACGTTGCGGTTCAAGTTGTCCGCGATCGCTTGACCCCAGTCTTTCGCTGGCGACTTGGAAGGGTCTTCGTCTGAGATCGGATCTTTGTCGGATTTACTCATCCACCCGATGATAGCGCGCCAGCCGGCTGCATCTGGCAGGGCCGTATCCCGACGCCCCCCGCGCGAGTGAATAACTGCTAATTGTTATCCTCGCCCACAGATGACCCTCACTCAAGCCCAAGGGCTCGCGGCGGATCACCTCAGGCAGCGCGGCGAAGGAGCGCGCCGCGATGTCGAGTTCAATCTGCTAACAGGACAAGCCGCTAGTCCGCGCGATCGCGAGGTGCGTCGCGAGGCGGAGACGTCCCGAACGTTGCATCTCGCTCCTCAGCTGCGCCATGACCTGTACGTGAGTGGCAAGAAGGCCAATCTACGAATGCCAACAGGCCTTGGGAGAGGCAAACAGGACGCCCCATGTCAGGGCTCAATGCCACAGAAAGTAACCTAGTTACTGCTGGTAAACGAATGTTGTGCGCTTTTGGTAGCGCACGCCCGGCTTACGCCTTGTGTATCTAGCGAGAGAGCAAGTTTGGCTAGTAAAAGCGCACGACTGCTGGCCGCTTGGGGGCTTTCCAGTTTCTGTTGCTTAACGGATGCTCCGCCGGGGGCTGAGTTCGCGACATTGAATGGAACTCGGAAGTGGATTTCGTCAGTCGTGCGATGCGACTGGCCGCAGGGGAAGGAAACAAATGCGCTTCAAGTACGTTGCTCTCGCGATAGCGGGCTTAGCTAGTCTCGCTCCGATGCTTTGCCACGCTCAGGTGTCGCCAGAGAGCGAATACTTACGCCGCCTGAAGGTGTATCAGACGGTGCAACCTTTAGGTGCAACGCCCTTTGGCGATAACGTCAACCTCTACACCGGTGAATTGAGTTTCAGCCAGACCGATGTGGTACTGGAGGGGACCGGCCCGACGATCGTACTGGCGCGCGAAACAATCACCGCCCAGACCCGTGGAGACAAGCGTCTGCCTGAAGCGTTTGGGAGCTGGACGCTGTCGGTACCGCGCATCGAAACTTTGATGCCGCTTGCGGCGACGCGCGAACCGGCTGGCACAAGTCCGACGGTCGTCTCGCCCGGTAGCAAATGGAAAGTGCCGGCAGCTAGCGATCCGTATGCACGTTGCAGCCAATTCGGCGCCCCCGGGACAGCGGGTTATTTTCAGCAGGACGATTGGTGGCATGGTTACGAATTGATCTCCCAATCCGGGCATCGGCAACAGTTGCTCAAGCGCACGGCCGAGAACACCCTCACGCCCACGATGACGGGGACTGGTGGGCAACCAGTTGCGTTTCCGGCCGTCACCAGCCAGAACTGGCAGATCGCGTGCCTGCCGACCACCAGCAACCTCGAGATGGGAGAAGGCTTTCTGGCGGTCTCCCCGGACGGCACCAAGTATTACTTCGATCATCTGGTGGGCGAACGCGTCAACGGCCTGGCAGAGGATGTCGAACCGAACGGTCGGTTCTATTTGCAGCGCGCCATCGGAATGATGTACGTCACGAAGATCGTGGATCGCTTCGGCAATACGGTGACCTACCACTACACCGACGGCCTGCTGACTTCCATCTCCGCCAGCGATGGGCGCGCGGTTTCGATTGTGTGGCGTACGGATCTTCGCGCAATCGACCGGATCATTGTGCAACCTGCGTCGTCGACACCCCGGGAGTGGCGCTACGAATACGCCAGCAGCACGATCTACGGCAGCACGCACCATTGGTTAACGGCGGTCGTGCAACCCGACGGTGCGCGCTGGGGTTTTAATCTCAACGGCATCGGCGCAAACGACGTCATCGAGGAGTTCAGCACTTGCGGTGCGCGCGATAGCGCTGCCTGGGTCAATGGCGGTACGTATGTGTCCACCGTGACGCATCCGAGCGGATTGATAGGCTCGTTCACGACCAAGGGCAAAGCACATGCCCGCAGCTATGTGCAGAGTGATTGCATCCGCAAAAGCGTGGACTCGCCGTTCTACGAAGCCATCCCGCCGTTATATGCCACTAGTTCCCTGATCGAGAAGACGCTTTCGGGTCCAGGAGTCAGCCTCCAGACTTGGAGCTACACCTATCTCGCAGCGCTTGGCAGCACGATCCAGGATGCCTGCGCTAGCGCGGGAACCTGTCCAGACACTACAAGCGTTACGGTCACAGGCCCGGACGGCAATGCTACCCGCTACACCCACAGCAATCGCTGGGGACCCCTCGAGGGCAAGTTGCGCTCCACCGAGTATTTCCAAGGTGCCTCGACCTTGTTGCGCAGCGAGACGGTGACCTATGCCGATGCGAGTGCCGGTCCCTATCCCGCACGGCTGGGCGATTCGATGCAGGGCTGGCGATCCAACGTCGCCAAGTCAGAGACCTGGTCGCCTGAACGTGCCATGTGGTTACTCAGCAAGGCGTGACGTTCAGCTGGCAGGTCAATCCGTCAGGCTTAGCTTACGCTTTCGACGCATACGCCAATCCGCTCAGCGTTACCCGGTCGAGCTCGCTTGGTTACAGTCGCACCGATGCCACCACCTACCATCACAACACGGCGAAGTGGGTCATTGGCCAGGTCGCGACGTCCACCAACAGCAACACAGGGTTTGTGGAGTCGCAGACCATTTACGATTCGAACAGCGCCTTGCCCAGTTCCACGTACGTCTTCGGCAAAATTCGGCAGACGTTCACCTACAACCTCACGCCAGGTCCGCAAGCCGGCACGTTGGCCACGGTCAAAGACGGCAACAACAAAGTCACTACGTTGTCCAATTGGAAACGAGGCATTCCACAGACGATCCAGTTTCCCGGGACGCCCGATCAACCGTCCGGCGCGATCAAATCTGCCGGAGTGGACGACCACGGCCGGGTGACTTCTGTCACCGATGAAAATGGTTATTCAACCGGATACGGCTACGATTCCATGGGCCGCCTAGCGGCCATCGCCTATCCTGTTGGTGACAGCGTGGGGTGGACACCGACCACGCGGACGTTCGCAGCCTCGACCGCCGGAAAATACGGATTGCTCGCTGGCCACTGGCAGCAAATCGTGAGCACCGGCAGTGCCCGCGCCATCACGTATTACGACGGGCTATGGCGGCCGGTCGTCGTTGAAACCTTCGACGCAGGCAACGAGAGCACGACGCGCAGCCTCACCGTGACCCGCTATGACGCGGACGGCCACGCGGTATTCCAGTCGTACCCGATGCGTACGCTTGCCGACTACACCCTGCCGACCCAAGGCGTGCACAGTACCTTCGATGCACTGGATCGAATCAAGACGGTCAGCCAGAACTCTGAGCTCGGTCTGCTGACCACCACCACCGACTACCTGACCGGCTTTCAGACTCGCACGACCAATCCTCGCAATAAAATCAACACCACGAGCTACATGGCATACGACCAACCCAGCGCCGACTGGCCCGTCTCCATCACCCATCCGGCCGACACCTACACCGATATCGTCCGCAACACGTTCGGTCACCCGCTATCGGTCACGCGCCGCAATGCCGCCGCCACGGTGTCCAGCGCCCGCCGCTACGTCTACGACGGGTACCGGCAGCTGTGCAAAACCATCGAACCGGAGACCGGTGCCACGGTGATGCAGTACGACGGCGCCGGCAATGTGGCTTGGAGCGCGGCGGGTTTGACCCTGCCTGATACCGCTAACTGCAATACCTCCGAAGCCAATGCCTCCGGCCGCCGCGCAGACCGGATCTACGACGGCCGCAACCGTCTCACGACACTGACCTTCCCCGATGGCAACGGCAACCAGGAGTGGAAGTACTGGCCCGACAGTGCGCCCTCGCAGCTCACGACCTGGAACGTGCCGGCGGTGGGGGCAGCCGCCAAGCGCATCGTCAGCACCTACGTCTACAACCGTCGCAGGTTGCTGACCACCGAGTCAGTGGCGCTGGAAGGCTGGTGGACATTCAACGTGGGCTACGGCTACGACGCCAACGGCAGCCTGGCTAGCCACAACTATCCCAGCGGCCAGACGGTGGGCTATGCACCAAATGCCCTCGGCCAGCCGACCCAAGCCGGCAGCTATGCCACCAATGTGAGCTACCACCCCAATGGCGGGATTGCCGCGTTCACCTACGGCAACGGCATCTTGCACACGATGACCCCCAACGCCCGCCAGTTGCCCGCGAGCAGCATCGATAGCGGCGGGGTGCTCAATCACCAGTACAGCTATGACGCCAACGCCAATGTCTCTGCCATCAGCGATATTGCGCGCGGCGCGACTTATAGCCGAGCAATGTCGTACGACGATCTTGACCGACTTGAAACGGCCACCTCGCCGATGTTCGGGGGCACCGATGGCGTTCACCGCTTCACCTACGATGCGGTGGACAACCTCAAATCGTGGAAGTTGGCCGGGGTCAAGGATTACGCGAACTATTATTACGAGCCCGGCACACATCGCCTGACCGAGATCCAAAACACCGCAGGGGCCGGGATCGTTGGAATCGGCTACGACGTCCAAGGCAACGTCGCCAACAAGAGCGGCCATTTGTACGCATTTGACTTTGGCAACCGCCTGCGCGAATCGTCCAAGACCAATGCCGTCGAACGCTACCGCTACGACGCGCACGGGCGCCGCGTGCTGGCTAGCCGCGTTGCCGGCCCCGCCGACACGTTGGGTGCGATCTTCTCACATTACGCGAGCAGTGGGCAGTTGATGTATCAGCGCAATGAGCGGCCGGGGGTGAGCAAGGATATCGACCATATCTATCTGGGCGGTAGCTTGGTCGCGCAACGGGAAACGTCGGTCGGCGGCGGCGCGGCGACGGTCAAATACCAGCACACCGATGCGCTGGGCTCACCCGTGGCGGTGACCAGCAGCACGGGTGCGTTGCTGGAACGGATGGAATACGAGCCTTACGGCAAGGTGATTGGTGGGGCCCCCGCTAAAGACGGTCCTGGGTATACCGGGCATGTGCTGGATGCGGCGACTGGCATGAACTACATGCAGCAGCGCTATTACGACCCCACCATCGGAAGGTTCCTTAGCGTGGATCCGGTCGCTGCAAACACAACGACAGGTTGGAACTTCAACCGCTATAACTACGCCGCGAATAATCCTTACAGATTCAAGGATCCGGATGGCCGAGTCATTGTTTACGCAAACGATGACGCCAAGAAGTTGGCTGATGAAACGCGCAAGAAAAGCAAGGTCACTGATGCCCTACTAAAGAAATTAGACGGCTCTAAAAATACATGGAAAATCGGCTTCAAGACCTTACGTGCCAACAGCAAGCCTTCCTCGCAATCTAATACGACTTACTCTGACGATGCCAAGGTCAATCCACTATCGCATGGCAAACCAAACTCGGGATCTGGTGGCGAAATCATCGTGAATCGCGACAGGGAGTTTGTGAAGATCCAAATGCCGGGGCGCGCGGAACCCACACGAACGGCAATCAAGCCAGGCGAAGTACTAACCCATGAGTTAGGCCATGCTGTCGAAGCTGACACAGGGATTCTGCCTGCGGATTACCATGTCAGGGAGATCAATGGAAACGCCAGAAAAGTAGAAGATGCATACCGCGTTGAACAAGGCTTGCCAGGATATAGGACAGGGGTTTTTCCATGACCATCAAAATGTTTGCATTGCTTCTGGTTATTCCATCAGCGATGAGTGGGTGCGTTCAATCCACATTTACAACTTCGATGGCAACGCCACTTCGCACAAGCGCTAATGAATTCTCTGATCGCATCAGTCAGATGGAAGATTCAAACCCGGGCGTCGCGGGGTGCTCGTCAAGCATCAACTTGTTTATGGATTCCAATGGGATCAATTCTCTGCCGCCAATGAGCACCAAAACGATCATTTACATGGCGGCCGGATCGGAATATTTGAACGTAAATTTTGTAACGATAGAGCGTCAGCAGAATCAGCTAAAGGCTTACATGGGCAACGCTAACGGCCTGCATCACTCTAAGGTTTACCATATTGACCTTCCAACAGAAAAACTCCTGGGTGAAATTCAGCAAATGACGGTTGGTCAGACGAGGAGTAGAACGAGCAGCCCTATGCTCAACCACGATGATTGCTTATATGTGCTGACCTCTGGCAGTGAAAGGGCATTCGTTTCTACACGCAATAGCTTGACGAGCGGCCGGGAATTACCTGAAATCGAGAATACATTTGATCAAGTAGAGCGGCTGATTGACCTCATTTTTGCGAACGAAGAGTGAATCTACGATCAAAGGGGCTAGAACTCATAGGGCGGGTCTCGACCCGTCGTGGAAAAAGTTCCAGGTTCATTTAACGCTGACCAAAAAAAGCCCGCTCACTGAGCGCGCTTTTTGTTGGACGACCGATGCTTACGGCTTGTTGTGTTGCGACGCGGCCAGGAGCGTGTCGATGAGGCCGAGCAGCTGTTGCTTGGGCTTGGGCGGCATGCGTTCGATGAGCTTGAGGCGGCGTTCCAGTCGCGTGCTGACGGCCGGTGTGGCGATCTTCTCGCTGCGTCCTGTCGGCACGCCGAGCAGTTCGTCGGTGGTGGCGGATCAAAGGGGACGGAGGTAGGTAAGCCGGCCCGCACCACAAAAAACCCGCTCGCTGAGCGGGCTTTTTGTTGGTGCGTTGTGTGACTACGACTTAGTCTGTTGCGACGGGCTCAGGAACGTGTCGACTGGATACACACCGACAAGGGTTCGTACCTGCGTTGAAATTACGGATGCGTCGCCTAAGTGACCACTGACGGCCGCGTGGTGATCCAAGGGTGGGGCGTATCCGAAACGCACCCGTCAGCGAGCGTCGAGCAGGGCTGCAAGTTCATCGAGCCGTGGGTGAACAAGCGGGCGGGGTTTCCAGGGATGGGACGAAGGTCGCGCGGCTAAAGTCAAGCCTTGCTTGCGGGCTGTGAATACCGGCTAATAGTTCATCGACTAGCTCTGGGCGCCGGGCGTGCTTGTATTAATTGACGAAAGCGGAGACTCCGGCTTCAAGGTATCCCGTGGCTCGAGCCCACATTTCGTCATCGCCATGGTGATTTTTCGAGAAGATAGCGAAGCTGAGCGCGCCGGTGCCTGTATTGCAAGTGCCCGAGAACGGCTGAGGGCGCGTCCCGAATTTAAATTCAGCAAAGCGAGACGTGACTTGCGAGATGCGTTCTTCGAGTCAGTGAGGGATTGTGACTTTACTGTCAGAGCGTTGGTTGTAGATAAATCCAAGGTCTATAGCGAGCACCTGCGTTCGCAAACCGAAAGTTTCTACCACTACTTTATCCAGTTGCTGTTGCGCAATGACAACGATTGTCTTGAGCGAGCCAAGGTCAAGATTGACGGCTGCGGAAACCGAGAGTTTATGCGAGAGCTGGATGCATATCTCCGACGCCAGATCCCTCGAAATAAGGTTGCGAGTGTGCGGATGCTTGACTCGCGGTCTGACAACCTATTGCAGCTCGCGGATATGTGCGCTGGGGCCGTAATGAAGGCTCGGAGAACCGACGACAAGCGCAATGCACGGCGGCTCGATATGCTGCGCCGTGCGGGCAGAGTCGAAGATATTTGGCAATTTAAATAACCGAAAAAACAAAGGGAGCGACTCAGTCGCCCCCTTGTCCGCACCCCCGGCCTATCCAAGCGATTGCCTGGCAAGCACACCCTACGGAGACGGTTCGGTCCGGAGGGGCTCGGTGACGAAATGGTGCCGCTGGTGTACTCGTATTGCAACACCTTTCATCGGATTGTGAGTGGCAGTACAGATATTGGTCAGCCGGACACATGCCGGACACAAAAAAGGCCCGAAGGCCGCTATCCGATTAAACCTCTTAAATAATGGTGGCCGGGGACGGAATCGAACCGCCGACACGGGGATTTTCAAGGCACAAACGTAAGCATACTCATGTCAATAAAATCAGCCTCTTACGGCGCTTGCCGTTCCACCTAAGTGCATCTGGATGAGACTTCGTCGGTAATTGATGGTGACACGCCATAGAAATCAGTACGTAGTATGTGCGTCATACAGTCAGGCGCGACTACCCAACCCATTGACAAACCAGTGCCCCTGCCGGCAGCGTAGATACCTCACTATCAACACAATCCGGACGCGCGAATGGATTCTAGAATTGCATGGGTGGTCGGCTTGTTCGCGATCTGCGGTTGCCCAGTGCTTGCGGCTACACAAACACCCCAAGTCTGGACAACAAATGTCGTGCCGGGTGAATTTCCTTCGCAGCAAGCTGCTTTATCGGCAGTGCGTGCGCAGGGCGGCGCGTATGTTTTAGCGGAACGTGTCGAGCACATAACGCAGAAAGATGCTGTAACTCAGTTTGTATACGGCTCGAATCCGCGTGGCCCAGAGATTGGGCCATGGGGCAACTACACCATGCAGCATGCACAATCTAACCCGCATGCGAATGAGGCGGCCGCAGTTGCTTCGGTTAAGGCTTGGGGTGATGCGAATGGCGGAAATTGCTCACTTAAGACAACGGTTACGCCAACGAACGATTGGTATGGAATTCAGTTCTGGTATAGCGGCGATTCAAATCAGGAAGCGAGAAATTATCAAGTAGAAATTTCTGTGCAGCCTGATTGCTACAGAAATACGTTGCCATCTCAAATTTGGAGAGAGCGTTCTATTGCATGTCCAGTATTCACTTCATGGAATAGCACAGAAAAAGCTTGTGTACTAAAAAGTGTTGCAGTTATTTCATCACGTCCGCTTCCCTGTTCTGGCTGCGATTTGCAACACAATCCCGTCAACATCAATACGGGAGACAAATACCAATCCGAGACTGATTTTTCGTTGTCGTGGCTGAATTTCACGCGCCACTACCATTCTTCGCATTCGGTGCCTCACGCACGGCTTGGTCCTGGCTGGACGCATGCGCTGAACATGCAGTTAAACATCACTGACTCTTCCACAGCTGGACTTGTGTTGCCCAATGGCGATGTCTTGCCCTTCCGCGGAGGCTATGAGGCTGTGGACGGCTCCGGGTGGCGGATTCTTATAACTAATGGTCGATATGAAGTGCATCAGCCCGCACAGATTCTCAAGTTTTCTGGAGGCAAGCTGGTCGAGATAGATCATCGCGACGGCAGCGCTACCACGCTGCAGTACGATTCGACTGGTCGATTGACGACGGCAATGCACTCCAGCGGCCGGAGCGCCACCTTTGCATACGGCACTTCGAGTTATGCAGAAAAAGAGCGCTTAATTGCAATCAAAAGCGATGGCATAGCGTTGGTTGAATACAGTTACGACAGTGCCGGCCGCCTCGAATTCGCACGCTATCCCAATGCGACAGTCCGTCGTTATCACTACGAAGATCCAGCCTATCCGAATCATCTGACGGGAATCACCGACGAAACCGATCAGCGGTATGCCACGTATGCCTATAACGCAAATGGATGGGTGATGCTCTCAGAGCATGCAGGCGGCATGTTTCGCGGCACGGCTAGCTATCAACCGGATGGGACCACAATCTTCACCGATCCCAATGGTCGAAACCAGACGTTCCAATTCACCAGCGACGGCACCTATCGGAAAGTAACCAACGTCTCCGATCCATCGGGAACACAGTCCATCATTTACGGATTGCAGAGCGCAGATTTCAGGCGGCGACCCACCAGCCGGACTGACAAACGTGGCGTGATCAGCTCATACGTCTATTCCGACTATACGGACGGGACCTTGGGTAGCGTTCGCTTGACCACGACAAATGAAGCCGTCGGAACACCGCAGGCGCGGACCACACAGGAATGGCGCAGGCTCGACAACGGATGGCTGTTGAAGCAAGTCGTGCCCAACCGCGAAACCACCTACGCACGTAACCCCCGTGGACAAGTCCTGACGTTGACTGAGCGCGATCTCGCTACAGGCACGAGTCGCATGACGTCCACAACCTTCTGCGAGCAAGCCGACATTGATGCCGGAATCTGTCCCTTGCTAGGCCTGATCAAGTCCGTCAACGGCCCGCGCACCGATGTCAGCGATATCACCACCTTCACCTATTACCCCAGCGACGAGCCCAACTGTGCCTCATCATTGAACGGCTGCAGTTACCGCAAGGGCGATGTGTGGAAAACCACAAATGCCTTGAACCAGGTCATCGAGACATTGAAGTACGACGGCGCAGGTCGTGTGCTGTCGGTCAGGGACGCCAACGGCGTCATCACCGACCTGGAATACCACCCACGTGGCTGGCTCACGGCGCGCAAAGTGCGTGGCGCCAATGCAGCGGTCGAGACCGACGACCAGATCACCCGCATCGAGTACTGGTCCACGGGTCTAGTCAAAAAAGTCACCCAGCCCGACAACGCATTCACGGCCTACACCTACGACGCCGCGCATCGCTTGACCGATATCAGCGATAACGCAGGCAACACCATTCACTACACGTTGGACAACGCTGGCAACAAGACCCAGGAAGACACCAAGGATGTGCAGGGCACCTTGCGGCGCACCTTGTCGCGCGTCTACAACCAGCTTGGTCAATTGCAAACCCAGAAGGATGCCTTCCAGCAACCGACCGGCTTCACCTACGACGCCAATGGCAACACCAACACGGTGACGGACGCGCTGACCCGCGTCACCGACAATGACTACGACCCACTCAATCGCCTCAGTCGTACCCTGCAGGATGTCGGCGGCATCAATGCCCAGACCAGCTTCCAGTACGACGCGCTCGACAACCTGACCCAGGTCACCGATCCCAAGGGCCTGAACACCGGTTACAGCTACAACGGCCTGGGCGACCTGCTGCAACTGAGTAGTCCGGACACCGGCACCACCACGTACACCTACGACAGCGGTGGCAACCGCAAGACGCAGGTCGATGCGCGCAGCAAGACCGCGACCTACAGCTACGACGTGCTCAATCGGTTGACCGGCATCGCCTATCCGGTCACCACTCTCAATGTCACCTACACCTACGACACCAGCCAGACGGTGTGTGCGACCGGCGAAACCTTCTCCAAGGGACGTCTGACCAAACTCCAGGACGCCAGCGGCACCACCCAATACTGTTTTGATCGCTTCGGCAATCTGGTACGCAAGGTGCAGACGACCAATGCCAAGGTGTTCACGCTGCGCTACGCCTACACACCGGGCGGACGCCTGCAAAGTGTCACCTATCCCAATGGCGCGTCGGTGGATTACGTACGCGACACGCAAGGTCAGGTGAGCCAAGTCGGGATAACGCCTGCCGGTGCCACTCGGCAAGTGCTCCTGAGCCAGGCCACGTATGCGCCCTTTGGCCCGGCGACGGGGTGGACCTACGGCAACGGCCGCACCCTGCAACGCACGCTCAACCAGAACTACCAACCCAACGTGATCATCGATGCCGCCCCGGGCGGCTTGTCGCTGGGCTATGCGTTCGACCCGGTCGGCAACCTGGCCACGCTGCGCACCGCGCAGCAGACCGATCCGCCCTTGGCGACTTATGGCTACGACGCACTCAGTCGCCTCAGCGATGTCCGGGACGGCCCGACCGGAACGGTCATCGAGCATTACGCCTATGACGCCACCGGCAACCGCCAGAGCGTCACCAACGCCGGCACTACCACGGCCTACACCTATTATCCGGCCAACACCCATCGCCTGTCCGCGGTCGGCAGCGTGGCCCGCAGCTACGATGCGGTCGGCAACACCACCCAGATCGGCGGCACCGCCCGGCAGTTCGTCTACAACGACGCCGGCCGCATGAGCCAGGTCAAGGCCGGCAGCACGGTGACGATGAACTACGTCACCAACGGCAGGGGCGAGCAGGTCCGCAAGTATCTGGGCACCACCAACACCTACACCGTGTATGACGAAGCCGGCCACTGGCTGGGTGACTACGACAGCACAGGCGCACCGCTCCAGCAGGCGATCTGGCTTGATGACATGCCGGTGGGCGTGCTGGTTGGTGCCAGCACTAGCCAGAAGCTGCATTACCTCGAACCTGACCACCTCGGCACCCCCCGCGTCGTCATCGACCCGGTGCGCAATGTGGCGGTGTGGAAGTGGGAGCTGAAAGGTGAAGCGTTTGGTAACACGGTTCCCAATCAGAATCCGGATGCGGATGGCAGCCAGTTCGTTTTCCGGATGAGATTTCCTGGCCAACGATACGATGCCACCAGCGGGTTGAATTACAACTACTTCCGGGACTACGACGCCGTTACTGGGCGCTATGTGGAGAGTGATCCAGTTGGTCACTTAGGAGGAATCAACACGTATGCCTACGCTCTTAGCAACCCACTTATGTGGTTCGACCAAAATGGACAAGCAGCTGGCACTGTAGCGCAGCCCCAACCTTATCCGGGTTCAAGAGCGCCAACATATGGACCTCGATTGATTTCACCGTGGCAGGCTGTAAAACCGTTAGTGGGTCTTTGCGCAGCTCATCCGGTAGTGCTCGGCGTGATGTTGTTGATGATTCCTAATACAACGACAGCATGCGACACAATACAAGATAGGCCTTCCAATTGCCCGGCACTGTCTGTTCGAGATGATTACGCAGGATGCGTCTCTGTTTGCTCAGCGGCAGCTCAACTAGGGGCAACAATGTGCGAAATAAAATATCCGAATGGGGGCAGAGATTACGATCGCTGTGCAGCAGCTGTTATTGCTAATTTCGAACTATGTATTGCGCAATGTGGAGTGAAGCATGGAATCGAATGAGCTACCAAAAAAAACTATTATCGCCGGAAGAAAATATCTGGTAGTTAGAGAGGGGCGGCATGTCGAATTTTCCGTGTCTCTCACGGCTCCCTACGATATAGATGAGCCTAAAATTCTGACAAAAAGTGCAGGATGCATGATCTATGTGCTGCCAGAAATTCCGGAGGGGCGGGAAGTCCAAGGGAGAGACAAGATGGAAGCACTTTGTCACGCAATACTAGCTATTGAAGCTAGGTTGATTGGTTTTGCGCAAAACGGATGTTTGTTAGATCAAGACGGATCATCTGCCGAAATTGATGATTTCGGAATGTTCTTTGGCGTAATAGGTAAGCAATATCAAGCGCAATTTGGTAAGCATTGAATCAAAGCTACGCACAGCCCAACAAACAGATCCACTCCACCACTTATGCCTACGATCCAGCCGGGCAAGCCGCAGCAGAACGCCTATGTCGAGCGTTACATCCGGACCGGCGCTATGCTTGGCTAGCCAGGACCTTGTTCGACACGAATTGTGAAACGCATGTTTTCTAACTAGCACAGCTGCTTACGGCGTTTGCCTCTAATCGAAACCGTATCTGACTTGTCGCCCTTGCTGCTTCGTGTAGACCACAATTGCGGACTAGGCCTTCGACTGTTACAAAGTTTCCACTGGTCAGCTGATACGTTGCCAGTGCCTGCGCTGGGATAGACCGCCAGGTGCATTGCCCGGTCGAGCGATAGCCGTCGGGTTCCGGTTCGTTCCTTTTTAAAGGACGGCCGGTCAGTTGTTGGCAAGTGTCAGGATTAAGCGGCTGTACCCGATATTCAAACTGCTCAGATTGGGTCAAACCAAGATTGAATTCCAAGCGAGTCATTATTTTGCTCACGCACGATCAAACTGCCGTATGCCAAGTGTGCTTTCATTTTTCGCGACGTCTTGGCGTCCAGCTCCTTTGTAGAAATCAGGTGCGCGTACGCCCGTAATCGATTGCGATAGCCCTTAGTGAGTCGCACCTGATCGCCATGGACGAGCAATCCATGCACCTTCCTTCGAGCCGGGCTAATCGAGGTTTCGAACTTGCGCGCAGAACTTTTCCAGGGTGTTCCTACAAAGCAAGACAAGACCGCTTCGTCAATGCCGGTGGGGAAAGCTTCAGTGCCTGAAAAAACTATGTCATCTGCGTAGCGCGTGAGCCGAGCGCCGTACGATTGCGCTATCGCATGAAGTTTGATATCCATATCCGAGAAGCAAAGGTTGGAAAGAACGGGGCTACTTGGCGCACCTTGCCCCAATGAACCGTTAAAACACGTCAGCTGCGAAATGATTGTGGCGCTGTGGGGCGTGTACCCCATCTTGCACAGTGAATCTATTACTAACCACTGAGGAGTTGTTGAAAAGAAATTTTCAATATCTACTGAAAGAACCCACTCAGCTTTCAAATGTCGTTTTGCTGCACCGATATGAGATTTATGCAGAACGAATCCGTAGACATGGTCGGGCGCTACGTAGTCTTTATTGAATTGGGTCCCTAGCCATTTCTGTACAATTTTCAGCGCGACTCTCGGCGCATCTATTCGCCTAAAGCTGGAGCCCTTCGGAATGTGAAACGTTCTGTAGTGTTTGTCGGTTCGGTTAATCAGGGACCACACAAGCCCCTGATTGATGCCAAGCATCGTGGCCAAGACTGCGACAGAAGTGACTGGAGGAAGGCCAGCTTCCGCGAGCCTCCGAATTTCTAGCACTTGATCCGATTCGATGCATGCATCGACTGCGCGCTCGAGCTCCGTGAATTTCTCAAAGAGAAAAAATGGAGAGTCGATAAGAGGTTGCGGGAGCCTCATATAGCAAAGTGACTACTTTCGTTGAGCGCCGACGTATCGGCTGTGGTTTCGAAGGGGCCGCAGTCGGTACGTCGGCGTCCTTCTATCCTAGACCTTGGCAAATTGAGCGTGATACACGCTCGCGCCTGAGGCTCCCGCAACTGCAGATTAACTTCCCCTCCTTGCTAAGGCAAGGAGCCTGCTAACGTCAGGGCTGCTTCTGTTCTTGGACGTTCCGAGGGCGTGTAGCGATAACTGCGTGAGTGCGTACTCACCGCTACTTAGACGCACGACATTCCCAGCTTTTCGAAGCCCGTCTAAGCGCCTCACTAACCAGTCTGCCGACGGTATTTTAAATCCCCGCCTAGCTAGTTCAATAGATGTCGAGGTAAGGGTCGCAGGTGCGAGGAAGCGAATCGCTGTCAGGAGCGCAAGTTTGCCGGGAAGAACTTCTTCCGACGTTATAGAAACAGTGGAAAGACTAAGATCGAACAGCTTCAAAAACGCTTGAGCACGCTTGGTAAGTTCATTAACAGTCGACTGCTCTAACGCATGCTTAGGCTCAATCCACAAATAAGCGTTTGAGGAATCAAATGAGGCAAAAATATTTCGAATGTGGTCAATGTGACTGTGCAACAAAGTAGCTCTTAAGCCTGTCTCAATCTCCTCTGAATTTTCATATCTCAGCAAGAATTCAAGTTTTACATCGTGCGGCAGTAGGTCATTTCGAATCGAATGCAGCAGTCGATTTGCGGGTATTTGCTTGCCGGATGAGTCACGGATGACTTGAATAGTCGCAAAAAAAACAGGCTGTTCAGATGTGCTCGAAACAATAGGGCCTATTGAAACGAGCGCGTGCTGTTCCAGCGCGTGCTTGATTAGTGATTCTTTAGAGACCGGCATTTCGCATCACATTAATGATTAATTGTGAGTACGCCCTGCTCCGATGCGGCCAAGTCTGCGCCTCTGATACTGGAATTTGATTCAATTTAAACCCTGACGCCGAGGAAAATTCAACTGGCTCGAGAGGGTAATAGTCGGCGACGACCCGCGTCGTATAGCCCATTGCTAAGAGGTCGGCTAAATCAGCTGCAGCCCTTTGAGCTGCAGAACAGTCATTCGCTGTGTGGAGGTCGCCGGCACGCATGGCAGCCTTCTTCACCCGGCTTAGATGAGTTCGCACCGTCCCCCTCAAAAAATCAGGGATACCTGCATGGTTCTGGGGTATCGCAGGGAATGTGGGTGACAGAAGTTGTTTGGCCGTCAGGAACGCCGAATAATAAAAACGGTTAAAGGCGGATCTTCCAAATAGATCTGCGTCGGCGCCCGATGCCAGCAATAGCGTATGTAACCGAAGATGCTGAGCAACGACTTCCATCGAAATCACGGCTAACGGCGTGACGGTAACTCTGAGGTTACAGCTGCCTCTTGACAAGCCCCTCGACGCGAGAGATGGTAGGGTCGCTACAGTCGCTCTTTTCAAACTTAGGTTGAATCCCGCCTGTTCATCGGTGCGGATTGTGCGCATCCCAAATATTAGATGAGCAGCCAACCGACCAGATAAGCCGTTTAAGAGACGCGAGCCCAGACGCGCTGGGCCTTAGAGAAAACGAAGGGTTAACGGCGCCCCAGACAGATTCGAGACGGCCTCCAAACAAATCAAATTAAGCACAGAAATGCTTGCACGGGCATCCGCCCGGGCAGCGTCGCCTATGTGAAAGCGGCCGTGGCTTCCTAATTACTTTGGAGGTCATCGATGAAACCGCAAGACAGTTCAACTGCAATGAGTTCTGCCTCTACCGAGGCGAGGCAAGAGCGGGCGCGGAAAGCCACGCAAGCCGCCTGGCCGGCGGCTTGTGGCGTCCGCGCCGCGGGTGCGCCACCTAGTATCACAGCACCCGCAAACAGCATCAGGCCGCTCCGGCATGGAGTGGATAGCCTGTATCTGTCCTTTCCTGGCGGCATCGATCCGAACTTGGCGGTGTGCCTGCAGGACTTGAAGCAGATGGCCCAAGCGAGTAGCGAACGCGTGTCCTCCGAGGGCGCAATCCGGATGGGGGAACATTTCTTCGAAGTGCGGCCGCGTGGACGAGGGCGTTTTGCCTTCGTGCTGGATGACAACTGGTTCTCAATTCAGGTGTCCAATGCATCAGCTGGGGTTCTTCCACTGGCAGTGGTGCAAATCCGCAGCGAGTACCTGACTGCCGTTGGACCAGAGGAAGCAGTCGCCACGATCACGAAGCTGGTGGGAGACATTGGCGAGGTCACTGGCCCGCCCAAGATCAGCCGCATCGATTTGTTCGCCGATTTCTGCACGAGCCATCACTTGGCATCGGTGCCGGGAAGCCATTGGGTTAAGCGCAGCAAGAAGCGATCAATCCATGAAGAATCAGATCAGGTCACGGGCATTTCTTTTGGAAGTGGAAACGAGGTTAGCGCTCGACTCTACGACAAAACGCTGGAGATCGAGAAGTCCGGCAAAGACTACATGCGCCCGCTCTGGGGGCTGGAGGGCTGGGATTCAAACGAGCAGATCTGGCGGATGGAATTCCAGATCCGGCGGGAAGGGTTGCCCCACGAAATGATGGGGGCGGCGGGAGAGGTCTTTAGCCTTTGCGGAAACCTGTGGCGATATTTGTGCTGCGAGTGGCTGCGTCTTGCGATTCCCTCGGTGTCCGACGACACGCGTAGCCGGTGGCCAACTCATCCCCTCTGGGAAGACCTGTCACGCCTGTGGGATGTCGATCCCGAGGCGCCTCCGCTGACGCGAGTGCCGCGCGCTCGTCTTCCCTCTGATGACCAGCTTTTCAGAAACGGGATATCGGGACTCAGCTCCTTCATGGCGCGGGAGGGGATCATCGACCTTGGTGAAGGAATGGGGCAATACCTGCACGCACTGGAGGCGTACCACGACAACCCGATGCGCCAGTTTCCGGAGCGCCTGCAGACCTATATCGGCCGGAAGACTCGCGCCAAGGCCCGCCGCTACAACGTGCGGCTGGACAGCCATGAAGGGGAGTAGGGCATGCGCACTCTGGACTTGGAGGAGGCCGCCAGCTTCCTGCGCATGTCACCCGCCGTGCTGCGTCTGCACGTCCGTCAAGGCCGCGTCAAAGCGGCCAAACCGGGCAAGCGCTGGGTGTTCCTCGAAGACGACCTTGCCGTGTATCTCGGTCAGCTTTACGCTGGCCGCAGGCAAGCGCCGCTAAGTGGCTCCAACCAGGAGAAATCCTTATGGGGCTATACAGACGCGGTGATGTCTGGTGGGTCTACCTCACCTCGCCAAACGGCACGCGAGTACGCCGCTCTGCTGGGACTGACAATGCAGTCCAAGCGCAAGAATTCCACGACCGACTGAAAGTCCAGTTGTGGGAGGAACAGCGACTTGGCGTCAAACCAGATCGGAGTTGGCAAGACGCCGCTGTGCGGTGGGTGAAGGAAACCCGCGACAAGCGGTCGCATGGAAAGGATGTGGCCAAGTTACGGTGGCTGGATCGATTCCTCGGACATTTACGGCTCTCGCAAGTGTCCCGGGACGTGATCGACGCCATCGCAGAGCGCAAGACTCGCGAGTCGAGTCCGAGCAACGCGAACCGCTACTTGGCTTTGATCCGGGCGATCCTGAGACGCGCAAGGGACGAGTGGAATTGGCTGGATGCCATTCCCAAAGTCCGGTTGTCACGGGAACCCAAGGGGCGCATTCGCTTCTTGTCGCCGGAGGAGGCGCAGCGGCTGTTGAATGAGCTGCCGCTCCATCTTCGCGACATGGCGCAATTCGCGCTCGCCACCGGCCTGCGACAACGCAACGTGTCCTTCCTGCGGTGGGAGCAGTTGGACATGGCCCGTCGTGTCGCGTGGATCCATCCAGACGAAGCCAAGGCCGGTCGCGCCATTGGTGTCCCACTGAACGAGTCGGCCGTCGCGGTCCTGCGCCGACGACTCGGGCAAGACAACGCGCACGTCTTCACCTATGAAGGGAAGCCCGTGGCGCGGTGTTCAACGAAAGCGTGGAAAGCGGCGCTGGCACGGGCCGGGATCGAGCGAACGTTCCGCTGGCACGACCTGAGACACACCTGGGCGTCGTGGCATGTACAAAACGGAACGCCGCTGCAGGAACTGATGGAACTGGGCAGTTGGGCCAGTTACGAGATGGTCCTGCGTTACGCCCACCTTGCAGCGGATCACTTGCAAGGGGCCGCGTGTCGGATCGACGCCACGTTTTTGCCACAGACGAAAAACCCGCAACTCGTGCGGGCTGCGTAACGCCTTGAATTGAATGGTGGCCGGGGACGGAATCGAACCGCCGACACGGGGATTTTCAATCCCCTGCTCTACCAACTGAGCTA
>PPFU01009510.1_pt1 | contig 20263 bp, 21 predicted proteins | sample 1535991 | NCBI WGS metagenome assembly PPFU01 (sample SAMN04901290, study PRJNA319586) | Hypolithon metagenome, whole genome shotgun sequencing project. | isolation source: Antarctic Hypolithon | place: Antarctica: Miers Valley | collected 2014
AACGGAGATGCTAAAGCCTTGCACTGAAAGTGCATAGTTTTGGACTAGCGTGTCTGGGACAATAAACAAAAAAAGCCGCCAGCATAATTTCGTCGCTGGCGGCTTTTTCTATTTGAGTAATGTATTGGCTTGCGATCGCGTTATGCGGTCGCCAAAAGCTTCGGTGTCTCAGCGGTAATGCCCTCCGCCTCGCAATCTGCTAAGTACTCATCAATCGCAGCCACAAAGTTAGCAGCTAGCTCTGCAAGATCATTACCGTCATAAATAACGGTGCTATCAAGTAAGTCCTCTATAAAGCCCTGCAAGTAACCACTAGGATCGCGCTCAGCACCCCCAACATAGCCTTTATGCTCTAAACGAATCGCAGTTTTTGTCCATGCCTCAGTTGTCATACTTATAAGCTCCTTCGGCGGTTACGCCATGCCTGATCAAATAGCTATAAATGGATAGAGAAACGCCTGGTGAGATTTTGCCGTAGGGCACCATTGTTTTACTTCGAGTGCTAGGTAATCGGGCTTTAGTGTGCTTTCCGCCTGAGATGATTTCAGCGTTGAGTTTTTTGAGTAGTGCGATCGCTTCCGCAGGCGTTATGCTGACTCTTTGACCCATGGTCTCAAAGATTTTAAGGTGTTTCCCGCTGAGCTGTATCTTAGGCATATATTCTACCAGCTTGTATCTGATGGCTTTTGGTATGATCAGAGAATTGCGTAATAGGAAGGCTGCGTAATAGGAAGGCTGACAGATGCCTGATTTGCTTACCCGAACAACTACCAGCCTTACAGAATATTTGCTATTACCCTACGACGGCAAGCGGACAGAATTTGTAAATGGCCAGATAGCAAATGTGGCGGAGGCCAGTCCGCTGAATGTTGAAATCATCAAGATTTTGCAAAAGTTGCTAGACGAACATATTGAGGAAATTCGCGCAGAGTTAGCAACCTATACTGGCGTTGGGATAGAGATTCCTCGTACTGATTGTGATAATAATGTCAGAGATCCTGATGTTGTGGTGTGTGATCGCAATCAATGGCGAGCCATGCGTCACTTAACTAAGGCAATCTTTTGCGAAGGAAATCCGCCCGCGCTAGCTATCGAAGTCGCCAGCCCCGGCGACACCGTCCGTGATACGGTAGATAAGCGATTGGAATACGCTCTCGCAAAGGTGCCTGAATATTGGATTATCAACCCAGTTGGTGGCTATGTTTTAGTCCTGACGCTTGATATCGACACTCATTACTACAGAGACATTGGGGAGTACAGAGGTGCTGAACTCATTCAGACTATATTCTCGTGCCCGATAACAGTCCTGAGATTGACATGGAACACTATGATTAAAGCTTGTTTTCAGAGCTAGGTGCTGATATCTCAGAAGGTAAGGGTTCTAGACTGCGCGTCTTGCTAAACAGTGAAATAGCCGTATTTCACCGTTCCCATCCAAAAAGGATTGTAAGCAAGGCTTGTCTTAATAGCGTCAAAAGGTTCCTACAAAATACTGGGATTAATCATTGAACTTTTTCCGAGGCACTGCATAGAGATAGAGGCGAATGGCGTTAGCCTTTAAGAACCGAACGGAGGATTTATCATCTGAAAAATCCAAGTAGCGAACATTCGAGCAGGTACGGCGGTTGAACAGTTCAGGAAGCATACAGCAGGCGATCGCTCAGCGCATTCAGCAAAGTGAACGGCAGCGCATCACCTTTGCCGAATTTATGGACTTGGCGCTGTACCAGCCGCAGTTTGGCTACTACTCTACACGTAATAGCATCATCGGCCCCAAAGGCGACTTCATCACCTCCCCGCACATGGGTCACGACTTTGGCGAAATGCTAGCCGAGCAGTTTACCGACATGTGGCAGGCATTAAATCAGCCAAATCCCTTCACGCTGATAGAAATGGGCGCAGGCCAAGGGCTGGTCGCCGCCGACGTACTGGCTCATCTACAAAAGCACCATGCCGACTGCTTCAACTGCTTAACCTACATCGTAGTAGAGAAGTCAGCCGCGCTAAAAGCAGAGCAAAAGAAGCGGCTGAGCCACTGGCAGGAGAAAGGCGTGAAGCTGAGCTGGCAGGAGCTAGCAGATATTCCCTCCGGGTCTATAGCGGGCTGCGCTTTTTCTAACGAACTCATAGATGCCTTTCCCGTGCATTGGGTCGAGCTGCATGAATATCAGCTTAAGGAAATGTGGGTAGGCACCGATGAAACAGGATTTGTTCCTATACTCAATGAACTTTCCACACCCGATTTGCCGAGATACTTTGATCAGCTCGGCATTGACCTTACGAGCTATCCAAACGGCTACCGAACTGAAGTAAACCTAGCAGCATTAGAGTGGTTGAGCGTGGTAGCAGAGCGCATCAGCAAAGGGTACCTGCTTACGATTGACTATGGCTACACGGCCCAGCGCTATTACAGCCCAGCCAGAAAAAAAGGCACTTTGCAATGCTATTACCGACATGCCCATCACAACGACCCTTTTGCGAATGTTGGCGAGCAGGACATTACAGCGCATGTGGACTTCACAGCGCTGGAGAATCGAGGGCGTGAAGTTGGGCTAGAGAAAATTGGGTTTGTGCAGCAGGGGTTGTTTTTGATGGCTTTGGGGTTGGGCGATCGCCTAACCCGCCTCTCCAATCCAGTCACACCCGACCACGCAGCAACCGCACCTGCTACCGGAAGGGCAATCCAAAATATGATGATGCGCCGCGAAGCCCTACAGCAGCTCATCAGCCCCATGGGTCTCGGCAACTTTGGCGTCCTGATTCAGGGCAAAGGCCTCACCCCAAAAGAAATCGCCAGACCGCTTAAGGCTCTGACGATTCCACCGATGATGTGACGAGCTAGCTAGCCGAAACTAAAGCGGACGGAAGATAAACGGATAGCGGAAGGCAGTCTCGGGCGCAGTCACGCTGCTCAAAATGGCAAAAATCGGCATGATTATCTGAACAAGCCCTAGCAACGCCACCAGCGGCAAACCAATAATTAGCCAAGCTGGAATGATCAGCAGAACGCTATACAGCCACATATTGAAGTGAAAGTTCAGAGCTTCTTTAGCATTTTCTTTCGTGACAGCGTCATCCGAAAACAGCAAAATAGCCAGCGGTACGCCTGCCGATAAAACGAGCTGGCTTAAGAAAATAGAGGCATGGGAAGCAACTGATAAGATTTTTCGCTTGTCGTAGTCAAAAGTGGTTTCCATGAGGTTAAGTCCTTGCAATGCTTTACTTTTTGGCAAGTGGCGCTGCGATACAAAAGCGTAAAGCAAACGTTTTTACTCGATATATTTATAGTAACGGCTTGTCTCTAGAGAGGAAATACGGTCAGCTTCGTAAAAACCGCCAGCCCATAAAATCAGTAAAAATTAGCTGCCGACATGGCGACAGAAGCTGTTCTTCTACTGACTGCCCTAAAATAGGTAAAGACCTCTGATGATAAGGAAACAACCATGCAGATGAAGCGACTTGGCCATGTAGCGGTATGCGTAGAAGATGTGGCAAAGGCCGCTGAGTTCTATCAAAACTTAGGCATGAAGCTTGTGTGGCAGGATAGCGACTGGGCCTACCTGAAAGCCGGTAATGATGGGCTCGCACTCATGAGCCCTGATTACGACCAGGCAGGGCCGCATTTTGGATTTGTGTTTAGCGACAGAGCCGATATTGATACCGCTTATGAAAAGCTCAAAGCAGACGGCGTAAAAGTAGGAAAAATTCACGACCATCGCGATGGCACTGCCTCCTTTTATGGCCGCGACCCCTTCGGCAACTGGTTTGAATATCTCTACGAACCCGACGATCTATTTGATAAGAGAGAAGTCGCGGCTTCAGCAGCGAAAGCATAGTTGATGCGCCACCCTCATCCAAGCCTTTCTATTGAAGTTGTCCTCGGATCGATAATCTTTTTACCGATGCCAGGGAAGTGAATGGCCAAGCAAATTTTATTGCCTGCCCCGAAGATGTGAGTGACTTTGCCCTCACCAAAGGCTTTATGATTCACCGGGACGCCGACGCTCCAGTCGTCTTCGTGGGTGCCGGGCTTGTTGAGGTTGGGCTGTGGGTTTTTGAGTTTGGCTTCGCGGCTAGTGCTGGCCCAGCGCTCGGGGAGGGCACTTGGCACAGTAGTCATGATGTAGTCGCGAGGCAGCTCACTCAAGAAAATAGACGGGGTTGAAACCTCTCGCGTATGGCCATAGGTGCGGCGCTCTCGGGCATGAGAGATAAAAAGCCGATCTTGGGCGCGAGTGATGCCGACGTAGCAAAGGCGGCGCTCTTCTTCAATTGCGGCGGCATCTTCTAGTGAGCGGAAGCTAGGAAATAAGCCTTGCTCTAGGCCCACTAAAAAGACAACGGGAAATTCCAGACCCTTGGAAGCGTGAAGCGTCATTAGGGTGACCTGATTGTTCTCGTCTTTGTCTCTGTCGTTGTCAGAGTTGAGGGCCGCGCTAGCTAAAAAGGTGTTTAGCGTAGCATCTTCGTTTTCTTCTTCGAACTGAATGACGGCGCTGTAAAGTTCTTGAATGTTCTCGATGCGGTTGAGGTCTTCTTCGGTGCCTCTGCTTTTGAGATCTTCTAAGTAGCCAGTATTCTCTAGAACCTCTTGGACGATTTCGGTGGGTGAGACGGTTTCGGCTCGCTCCTGCCAGCTACTGACCATACGTGAGAAGGCGATCGCACTCTTACTCGCCCGCCCTGCCAGCGTCTTCAGCGACGTTTCATCCTTAATGATGTCCCACAGCGGCACGTCTAGCTCTGCTGCCGCCTTATCCAAATTATCCAGCGTTGTTTTACCAATGCCGCGCCGGGGCGTATTAATAATTCGCTTCAGGCTAACGCTATCTGCCGGGTTCACCGCTAGCCGCAGATACGCCAAAATATCTTTAATTTCCCGGCGATCGTAAAATCGCAGGCCACCCACCACCTTATAAGGAATATCGAAGCGGACAAGCACTTCCTCCATCGCCCGAGACTGTGCGTTAGTACGATACAGAACCGCAAAATCCTTCCAATCTAGCTCTGGGTTCTTCATTTCCAACGTACGAATCTGGCCGACTACGTACTCAGCTTCCATCGCTTCGTTATCGGCTCGATGGCAGAAAATAGCGTCGCCTTCGCCCCTAGTGGCCTTCAGCGCCTTTTCAATTCGCTCGGTGTTGTTTTCAATCAGGTGATTGGCTACATCCAGGATGTTAGAAGTAGAGCGGTAATTCTCTTCTAGCTTAACGAGGGTGCTGGTGTCTTCGTCAGAGAGGCCATCGCCAAACTCTTTTTGGAAGCCCATGAGAATGGTGAAATCTGCGGCACGAAAGGAATAGATGCTCTGGTCGGCATCGCCTACAACAAACACAGAACGGTTGTTCCAATCGTCGAATTCCTGATTGCCTTTGCTGTTAGTGGCCAGTAGCTGAATGAGATCGTACTGGGTGCGGTTGGTGTCTTGATACTCGTCAACTAAAATGTGGCGAAAGCGACGGTGCCAATAGTCCAGCACCTGTGGATTTTGGCGAAAGAGCTGCACAGGTACTCTGATTAAGTCGTCAAAGTCTAGGGCGTTGTTGGCAGCAAGACCTTTTTGGTAGTAGCGGTAGGCTTCGGCGATCGCCCGCCCCTTAAACGTAGGATTGGCCTCCTCATACTCATCCGGCGTCATCCCATGATTTTTGGCATTGCTAATCGTAAACCGCACCGAACGCGGATTGAACTTGCGATCGTCCAAATTCATTTGCCCAATCACAATGCTCTTGACTAAGCTCTGAGCGTCTGACTCATCAAAAATAGAAAAAGATTTTGTCCAGCTTTGACTATCCGGGCTCTGGTACTTTTCGATATCAAAGCGCAAAATCCGCGAGCACAGAGAATGAAACGTGCCCACCCAAAGATCTTTAATAAAATTTTTATAGACATAAGAGCGTAACTGAACCTGCTCATACTGTGAGAGCATGTGCAGCGGCTTGCTGTGACGAGCGAGCGATTCCTGCTCGGCAAAGAGCTTTTCTATCCGCTCCTTCATTTCGCGAGCGGCTTTATTGGTAAACGTCACCGCCAAGATATTTCCAGGATCGACTCGGCGGTTGAGAATCAGGTTCGCGATCCGAGCCGTGAGTGCCCGCGTTTTTCCTGAACCGGCTCCTGCCACCACCAGCAAAGGCCCACAAAAGTGTTCCACCGCCTGACGCTGAGAAGGATTGAGTTGGCTGAGAAAATCTACGGTAGTCGTCGTCATACTATTGAAAAAGGCCCCATCGCCTGGGATTGTCTGTCATTGCTTCAGCTCTAGTATGGCACTTGATAGTTGACTTGATAGAGTGCCCAGCCGATTGGCATCCGTACATTAACGATAGCGATCGCCCCACACCCTACCCAACCCTATGCCCAACACCATGGCTGAGCCCACCCCGTTTCACATTCCGCCCCCTGCCATTCAAAGTGAAATCTATCTACGTCATCGCCAGTGGATGATTCGAGCACTGACCCTGGCGCAAGCGGCTGGAGAAGCCGGAGAAGTGCCGGTAGCAGCCATTGTAGTTGGCCCAGACAATCAAATAATGGCTGAAGCCACTAATCGCAAAGAGCGTGACCATGACCCTACCGCCCACGCCGAAGTGTTGGCCTTGCGCGCAGCCGGTGAACAGTTAGGCAACTGGCACTTAAATGACTGCACACTCTATGTCACCTTAGAACCCTGCATGATGTGTGCGGGCGCAATTGTTCAGTCGCGGTTGGGCCTGCTGGTATACGGCGCAGATGATATCAAGGCAGGAGCCATTCGCTCGGTGCTAAATTTACCCGATGGCCCCTGCTCAAACCATCGTCTGCCGGTGCTAGGCGGCATTTTAGAAATGCCCTGCCGCGAGCAGCTACAGCACTGGTTTCAGCGCAAGCGCCAGGTCAAATAGCTGGCTAAGTAGCTGGCCAAATAGCTGGCCAAATAGCTGAGGGCTCTGCGTAGTAATACTTTCCGTAATCGCACTAGGCTCATATGCGTAAAAAATATGATTTATTGAATTTAGCTGAAACTGCGAGCCCAAAGGCCACCCCTAGAACTGTCAGCTCAAATGCTCAATAGAAACAGCCGTCCTACTATGGTGATCTTAAGCTAGTAAGCTAGAGCTGCCTGTTAGCTTTTGTTTCAGTGCATCTATCGTTTTCCTTATGTTTTTAAATTCTGCTGCTGATATGGCTATGCCTGCTGAACATTCTACGGATTGCTCTGGAGACATTTCTGGGGATACTTCTGAGGGTCATCAATGTCCTGCTATGCGATCACGCCTCTCCCCCTGGCTAGCGCCCATCATGTATGGGATTGGTGAAAGGCTCATACTGCCCGCCTACTTCAGCAACATAGAAATCATCGGGCAAGAAAACATTCCCATAGCTGGCCCTGTCGTCCTAGCGCCGACTCACCAAGCGCGATGGGACTCGCTTTTAGTCGGGCTCATCGGCAAGCGCTCGGGCCGATACTTACGATTTATGGTGACCGCTGATGAATGCACAGGCGTTCAAGGCTGGTTCATTAGAAGGCTGGGCGGCTTTCCGGTGCATGTGCGCAAGCCCTCTGTGCAAACGCTGCGGCATGGCGTGCAGCTTTTGCAGGAAAAAGAGATGCTGGTGATTTATCCAGAGGGAAATATTTTTCGCGATCGCATCAACCCCCTCAAGCCAGGACTCGCCCGCATCGCCCTTCGAGCCGAGCGTAGCTGCCCTAATTTGAACGTCAAAATTGTGCCGATTAATTTGACGTACAGCGAGCTGTGTCCTCAGTGGAGAGGCACCGTTCGGGTGCAAATCGGGACGCCTATTTCGGTCGCTAACTACAAGTCGGGTGCGAGCAAGCTGCAATCGAAACAGCTAACGGCTGATTTGCAGCAGGCATTAATAGCGATCGCGTCAAGCTAGATTCCTAACACCAGCTCCCACCGACTCAGCTTGCCGACATGCGCCGGTACATGGTCAATCACCTGAAGCTGCCAGCGCCCTTTGATCTCGGTATTCAGCAGCCGACGCAAAGCAGGCGTACTGATTAAAGAATAGGTTCTCTGTAAACGAGTCTGACGCCCTAGCGTACGGCTTTGGATCAGAACTTTAAGCCCCTGCGGATTTTGCAGCGTAAAGCTAACGTCTCCTAGAAATTCATGCTCGGCCTCGATGTAGACTTTGATATCTTGCAGGGTGCCGTCTGTTGTGATTGCAATGGGGCTAACAATACCGCTAGCAACATTGTCGGGAATGGGCATTGCCGTGCGGTTGTCAGCGGTGAGCGTTCTATGTAGGGCGCGATCGCTCAAAGCCTGTGCTTGGGCTGCCATCACCGCTTTATAAGCATTCACCTTGCCATAGCCAAACCACTGCGAATGGCCTTTGCTGTCGTAGGTGCCATAGGTTTGCCCTAGCTGCGGATCGGGGTTTGGATCGACGATTTTATCGGTGGTGCTTTGCAGCAGCCGTTTGACGTCACTCGCAGTTAGGTCAGGGTTAGCAGAAAGCATGAGCCCAACGATTCCAGCGACCAAGGGGCAAGCGCTGGAGGTACCGCCAAAGCCCGTGTAGTCGTCTGTGGTGTAGCCTTTGTCGCCCGTGCGATCGCTCGTCAGCACAGCCCGCCCAATCAGCCGAGAACGAATCGGCGGCCCCGTGTCAAACGTCCCTTCCGATAAGGCCATATTAGGCGGCGCATTGTTGCTAGGCGCTGCCACTGAGATATGCCCACCCCAGTTGCTGTAAGCGGCCTTGCGGTTCAAGCTTGTACAGGCCGACACCGTAATCACATCCGGGTGAATAGCAAAGCCACTGAGCCAAGTGGTGACGCCCGTGAGCAAGTTACGCGTCCATCCTGACTCTTCCACCCGACCTTCTAGCGGGCGATTGGCATTGCCCGCTGAGAACAAAACCACGCAGCCTTTACCGTTACGGCCCCGAGTCGAGGCCTGCTTAATTGCCAAACTAATGCGCCGAGACAATGGGAAATAAACTGCCGCAGGCGACCAGCTACAGGAAATAATGTCGGCTCCTTGGGCGATCGCCCAGTCAAACATCTGCTCAATCGAGGTGTCATCTAAAAAACCTGTCGTCTGAATCGGCATAAAGCTACACCCCGGCGCAATCCCAACGATGCCCTGCCCAGTCTCTTCTGCCAAAGCAACGCCCGCGACCGCCGTGCCATGATTTTCGTAGTCAGCAGTCGGCGTTGGCAGTCCATCCCGATTTTTCAGATCACGCGGAGCCACAATTTTACCGGCTCCCTGCAAGTCCGGATGGGCCAAATCAAAGCTGTCATCGGTAATTGCGATCGCGACAGAGCGACTGCCGCGAGTAATATCCCAGGCTTGCTCAGCAAACACATGAGCCTTGGGCGCAAGGTCAGCAGCACTGCCGCGATGGAATAGGTACCACTGCTCAGGGTATCGGCCATCGGCAGGCTGATACAGCGGCGCGGTAGCCATAATGATATTGGGCTCAGCCAGCAAAACGTCACTGCGGCGAGCGAGCTGATTGGCAATTTTTAAGGGGTTTTGGCGAGCAGTAGGGCCCACGACAAAGCAATAGGTATTGCCACTATCGGCCAGCGCATGAGTGCGAACCAAGCCCACCGACTGAGCAATTTTCTCTATAGTGACAATCGGTAAGCCCTCAGCAAACTGCACCGTTAGCTGATTAGCGAGGTATACATAGGTGCCTGGGCTGACATCCATTGAATACACATGGCTAGCGTAAAGAACAGCGGTGTTCGTTCGAAGCTGAGCTAAAGCCTCCTCTAGCTGACGAGCAGGCAGCATCCACTCAACAATCACTCCGCTTTGGTCAACGGCCTGAGTGGCAATGTTTCTAGCCTGCTGCGGCTGCCACCTTGCCATTAACGGCTGCAAAGCGCTGGCGTCACTCAAGCAAATCGTCAGCCGATTTTTTACCTTATTCAAACGCAGCTCTTCGCCACCGCGCTGCAAAATGACGCCTTCTTGCTCAGGCAGCACGCCCTGGTTGCCGATATCTTTGTTGCTCAATGGGTTGCCCAATGGTGCGCCTGATTGAGTCATCACCTTAAACCCTGTAGAAGTTCATTAGAGAAGTTCATCCAGAGTATAGCCAGATAGGTAAGAGTCACATACTAAAGAGACAACGGCGCTGAAGATGCCCTAATCTAGGTTAAATTACCTAAGTTAGCTGTTCTCTTCAGCCGCTGTTTTATCCATGGCTTCCACTGTAGAAAAAATTGTAGAAAAACTGTTTTCTGGCTTATTACCTAAGGTCGCTGCCGTAGTCACCAGTACGCTTGTGGGTGGAATGGTTGGCTCGGTGGCGGTGCCTTTAGTAGCCCAAGCTCAGGCTCCTGGCGTTCAGCCTCCTGAAGTTCCCACCGAGGCTCCGTCTATTGATGAGGTTAAGCCCGCTGAGGCTCAGCCACCTGCTGAAGCGCCAGGTGCGACCCGTACTGTACAGCAGTCAAATAGCGCCATTGGCATTGCTTCTGGTCAGGCGCTGATGAGTGAGGCCGAGGGTGCGATCGCCCAGCAAAACTACAGCCTCGCGTCAGAAAAGCTCGTCAGCGCCCGCAAAGCGCTCAACGACGTTTCTACGTACTATCAAAACTTAGCAGGCGTATTCCTCGGTGTTGACAACCGCGTCAACACCGACCTGCGTGACCTTGCCTTAAGCTCTGCTCAGGTGAGAGACCAGGCCACCTATCAGCTTGCCGTTGTCTATAGAGCGCAGGGTCGTCCAGAGCTAGCCATCCCGCTCTTAGTAGAAGTTGTGCAGAGTCAGCAGCCTACCCGCGAGCTGGGTCAGCGGGCTTACCAGCAGCTTTACGAGCTAGGCTTTGTGGGTGTAGCGTATGGTGCGCCTAATGCGCCCGGCCAGTAAGCGCTAGCGTTAAACGTTGCGTCATAATAGGCTTAAAGTTAATGCCATAACAGGAGGCGCACATGATTAGCCCTGACCAACTAGAAGCCATGATCAAGGCTGAGCTACCCGATGCAACTGTAACCGCAGAAGACCTTAAAGGCAGCGGCGACCACTATCAGGTAGCCGTTGTATCTTCAGCATTCGAAGGCCTGAGCCTAGTAAAGCGGCATCAGCTAGTTTACAAAGCCGTCAATTCGGCGATGTCTTCTGAGGCCATTCATGCGCTTTCGCTAGAAACCAACACGCCCGAAGAGGCGGCAGCTACCATAAAATAGAAGCATATTTCTTTTAGGGTTTTCAGCAATGTCTCCAGAAACCAAAGCCAGAATTGACAGCCTGGTTGAGCAAAACAAAATATTGGTGTTCATGAAGGGCAACAAGCTCATGCCCCAGTGTGGATTTTCCAATAACGTGGTGCAAATTTTGAACGTGCTAGGCGTTCCTTTTGAAACGGTAGACGTACTGGCCGATCCTGAAATTCGCCAGGGCATTAAGGAATATTCTAGCTGGCCTACCATTCCTCAGGTGTACCTGAACGGCGAGTTTCTCGGTGGCTCCGATATTTTGATCAAAATGTATCAGGAAGGCAACCTGAGCGAAACGGTAGAAGTTGCGCTAGCTTCTTAGCGGCTGGCTTCTTAATGTTGTGCCTTCTTTAGGGCAATTCAGTCAAGACATTAAAAAACGCGCCAGCTCGGAATAATGCCAAGCTGGCGCGTTCTTTATTTGGCAGTGGTCAATTAGCAGTGGTTAATTAACGGTAGTCAGTTTCAACTTCTGGTTGAGCCACCGCAAAGTTAGATGAGTCGTAAAGAAAACGGCTGGCTTCTTGCTCTAGCTGATTGATTAAATACGACTCAACCGCGCCAGAGTGACGCATCGAGGCGATATATCCCTCTAGATAAAGCCTGAGTTCGTCGGTTCTATAACCCTTGTTCCAATAGTCTACGAGGGTGTCAGTAATCCGTTGGTAGTACCTGATTACTCTGGCGTCCTGAAGCATTTCTGATGCTGTCCTCACTCAATTGCAATGGTTTCTAAATCGTCTATTAATAGTGTTAGCGATGAATATGAAACAGCATTCTATGCTGTTTTACCCTACCTTTGCCTTGCCCTAGTGATAAAAGTGGATGCCAGAAATGAACGTTAAGAATGGCATAAACAAATCTTCAGGCTTCGTACAAAGCTCTTTTGATATGACTAAACTATTCAGGAGTTAGCTTTATTTTATCAGGTAAAACAGGGCTCAACCAGTTCATCCGCCCAACATGATGATCTTTCATCCAATCGGACGACTCTCGTAACTTCGATTACAGAAGTCATGAAAAGGCTCTGTTAAGGTCTCAATATTCAAATCTCTCACCAGCAGTGTTAGCTGCTTCTTTCTTTTTTGTGAGCGCTACTAACGACCTCCATGTCCAGGTTATTGAAAGCAATTTGAATTTGCGATCGCTGCTGAGCTGGAACCTACAGCAGGCAGGCTACAAGGTGCAACAGTGCGCTGATATGGTGTCGGCCAGAGATGGCTTTCAAACCTATCAGCCCGGCATGGTCGTGCTCGAAGCAGAGTTTGCCAATGGGCAGGGGCTACAGCTATGTCGTTGGCTTAGGCATCAGGGGCACCCGCTGATTTTGATGCTGTCAGCCCGAATCGCTGAAACCGATGTCGTCGCCGGGCTCAGAGCCGGTGCCGATGACTATTTGAAAAAGCCTTTTGGGATGCAGGAGTTTTTGGCTCGGATAGAGTCATTGGCTCGTCGCAGTCGCAATATGGCAACACCGCTAGCGATTGACTGCGGCGACTTGCATATTGACTTGGTGCAAAGACGAGTGCGCTATATGGGCGCGTTTATAGATCTCACGCCGCAGGAGTTCAGCTTGCTGTACGTACTCACTCAGGCAGAAGGAGAGCCCCTCAGCCGAATTGACCTGCTGCGTAGGGCGTGGCCTGATGCCATTGATAATCCGCGTACGGTAGATACGCATGTGCTGTCGCTACGTAAGAAAATTGAGCTAGATCCCCGCCATCCTGATTTGATTCAAACGGTGCGCAACGTGGGATACCGCATTTGCGTTGGCCCGGTAGGAGCGCGGGTAGAGGCGATGGCAATGGCGCACGGTAGACCGGCTTAGCTTTAGACATCCTCCCAATCCCTAATCCCCTAATCTCCCCACTCAGACTCAGCATGTTGTTCTGAATCCACGAGCTTTTGCCGCAGCTCGGCCCAGTTGACGTCACCCGCAGGCAAATCAGCCACCAGCCGACCTTCACTCAGATGCAGCAGCCGATTGACATGACTCGCGGCCAGGTCGATCTGGTGGTTGGACATGATGATCGTAAGCTTGCCTTCAGCGGCCCAGTCGGAGAGGCGAGTGAGCAAAAATTCGCTGTAGCCGACGTCTTGAGAGGAGGTGGGCTCGTCGAGCAGCAAAATTTTGGGTTCGTTGATGAGCGTGCGGGCGATCGCAACCCTTTGCCGCTGGCCCAACGACAAATTTACCGTCGTCCGTCCCATCCAGTCGGCAGGGATTTTTAGCCTTTCGCACCCCTGGCTGAGGCTGCTTTGGATGGCTGTGGGCGATCGCCCCTGTAACCGCAGAGGATATCCCAGCGTTTCTTCAACGGTCATGCCCAGCAGCCGACTCTCTTGATTCACTAGAGCCACCTGCTGGCGGAGCGCCACTACCGGCAGTCGGCGAATATCTTGCCCCTCGAACCGAATTGTTCCAGCGCTAGCTTCTGTGAGCCGGTTCATCAGCCGCAGCAAGCTGGTTTTCCCTGCGCCTGAGGGGCCAACCAGGGCCACAAAGTCACCGGGCTCTATCTCAAAACTAATGTCTTTTAAGATTTCAACGATGCCAGCAGAAGCCCTCATCGTTACTTGCTCGAACGTTAGGATCGACATTACGCGAGCAAACCCGTTTGCGCTTGGGCGAGAAAACGGGTTTGCGCTTGGGCGAGCAAACCCGTTTGCGCTTGGGCGATCGCCCAAATATCCACCAGCAACAGCAGCGCCGTTAGCCCCAGCAAAATCACATACATCCACGGCTGAGACAGCGGCCTGACATCACGAGTATCGATATCGGTTTTAGCCTGTACGTAGCGCACCAGCCTAGCAAAGCCAACCACTCGCATGGGCAGCAAATAAGCCTTATCCTGAGCCTGACTAAGAAAGTAATACACAATGCCACCCTGTCCCGTAGAGCGCGGTTTAAGCGCTGTAATATCGGCCCACTGCAGCGACCAGCCTTTGCGACCAAAAGCTTGCACCCACCGGGGATAGGTAACCGCAATACCCTCGTCATCGACCAACACTCGCTCACTAAGTCCGCTATACAACGCTAAGCCACCTACCGCGAACCCTATCCACAGTAGCGTAGGCGAAACGGGCGCTGCGGTCGCAGCCGCTAAAAACGGCAGTGGAATCACCAGCGCAATGTATAAAGACGTTAGCGTTAGCTGAATCAAGGGCGAAATTTTAAAGCTGTCTGAATTAGGCAGGCTAGCTGAGCCGTTTGAGAGGTTAGTCGACATATCTGAAGTCATTGGCCTATCTTTTGTAAAATCGCAGTCCTACAATTACAGGTACTTCTGCACAACGCTCCAGCCCGTAGCGGTAACAGCGATAAGTGCAAACAGCAAAATGCCGTTGAGGGTTAGGTGCGCCTTGCGTGCCCAGGGACGTTCGGGGCTAATGCGGGCGGCACACCAGGCTGAACTCAGCGTGAGTGCGACCACAAGCAGCCCAGCAGGCAAATGCACCGAGTGACCAAGCCCGCCGTATTCGCCTAAAGTGCCAATAATGCCAATGCTTAGCAGCAGCAGCACCAAGGAAACCAACACGCCGCCTAATATATAGTGCGTTGGCCTCAGCCAAGCCGGACGACCAAAAGCGTTTTTTAACGGAATATCTCCCGTGTCAATAGGCTGCGATCGCTGACGTGAATAAAACAAAGCGCCACCGCTGAGCGCCAAAAAGCTAAAGACCGTCAGCGACAGCCCCATAGACCAGGCCGCAATTCGCCACAGCCAGATAAAGGATGGAAGATCCACAGGTCTTGCCCCTTTTGAAACCACATCCATAAAGGCATAGCATTTTTAACGCCAGCTTCCCTCTGCTTTTCAAAAGATTGTTGGTAGCCAGCTCAGCCCCAAGGCAAAGCCCCATAGCTACTCGTGCGGTGGCTCCGGGGCTGTGATCGGAAAGTAGCGCTTAAAAAATAGTGCTTAGTCAGCGATCGCGCCCGTAAGCTTCGCCGATTCATCCTTTGATGCTGATGCGGCACCAACGGCAGAAGCTTCGGCTGCTTCTTCTGCCAGACGGCTAGCGGTCGTTGCATCCAAATTATCGTCAGCTTCTACCCTCAGACGCTGGCAGGGAATGGTGTCAGACAAAATAGCGCTGGCCATCATGCCGGTGTGAATTTCTAACAGAGCCGTTGGTACCGCTTCAAACAAAAGTCGCTGTCCAGGGAAAACCACCCGCTCAAAGTACCAATTCGGCACATTGGACACACGCGCTATCTGGATTTTGCTGGTGGCATTGACATAGCAACATAAAAGTGTGCCAGAGGAATCATCGGCGTCATCAGAAGGCAAGGGATCAATAATTTGGGCCATGGTGGAAAACGGTTTATTAATGAGAGAAACGGATGGCATTACTTCACACTCTCAAAAGTTAACACCTGAAAATTGCAGCAACTGTAAAAACGACTACCAAGCCGCTGATTGCGATCCCCTCAGGTGATGAAACCCGGTGATTTCGACTTTGTAAACAGTCAAATAAGCCTGCTTACATCAGCGCTAGCCATGAGGCTACGAGGCCGCTTTAGCACATCATGATGCACCAGACTTTGCTTCTTTTATCCCGATAGTGAGAGATCTCAAATGTCTAGTTGGACAAGTCGCAAAACATTACGAAGCGTAATCAAACTTCGTTTTCAAAACAGCATACCCAGGATGTGTATTAAGGCATGTATCATTTTTTTTGCCGAGGCACCCACGCTCTTAAGGTCACGGTGCTATCGTAAAGATATATGAAAAAACTGAGTGACCCGGTCGGGTGCTATGTCTGTTGCTATGGATGACCGCATTCTTTACGTCCGCCTGCCGTGCAATCCCATTTTCCCTATTGGGGTCGTTTACTTAGCGGATCATGTCCATAAGCTGTTTCCAGACACAGAGCAGCAAATTTTTGATATGGGCACGGTGCCACCGCTCGACTTCACCACCGCACTTGACGAACGCATCGATAGCTTTGAGCCCACGCTGCTGGTTTTCTCCTGGCGTGACATTCAAATTTACGCCCCGGTCGGCGGTAGAGGTGGTAACCCCCTGCAAAACGCATTTGAATTCGCCTACGCCCCCAACCCACTCGTCAGAATGCGAGGGGCGATCGGCGGAGCCCGCATGACCGCGACCTATCTGGCCGAGTTACGCCGTAATGAAAAGCTGGTGAAGCGAGGGCTCAAACGAGCCAAACGGCATCAGCCCGACGCAAAAGTCGTCGTTGGGGGTGGCGCAGTTAGCGTATTTTACGAGCAAATGCCGCAGATGCTGCCGGCAGGAGCCATTGTCTCGGTTGGCGAGGGCGAAACCCTGCTAGAGAAGCTCCTTCGGGGCGAAGACTTTTCAAGTGAGCGCTGCTATGTGGTAGGTGAGGAGCCGAGAAATCGCCTGATTCACGAGCAGCCAATCCCGGTTGAAAAATCCGCCTGCGACTATGACTACATTGAGGCGATGTGGCCCGAGTTTCAGTTCTATCTGCAAGAGCAGGACTTTTACATTGGCGTGCAAACTAAGCGTGGCTGCCCCCACAACTGCTGCTACTGCATTTACACCGTGGTAGAAGGCAAGCAGGTGCGCATCAACCCGGCTGACGAAGTCGTCAAAGAAATGCGACAGCTATACGACCGAGGCATTCGTCGGTTTTGGTTCACCGACGCGCAGTTTATCCCGGCCAAGCGCTACATTGACGATGCCATTGAGCTGTTAGAGAAAATTCAGGCTTCTGGCATGACCGATATTAACTGGGCAGCCTACATTCGTGCCGACAATCTCACCCCTCGTCTGTGTGAGCTGATGGTTGCAACGGGCATGAACTATTTTGAAATCGGTATCACCAGCGGATCTCAGGAGCTGGTGCGCAAAATGCGGATGGGCTACAACCTCAAAACTGTATTGCAAAACTGCCGCGACTTGGTAGCAGCAGGCTTTGATGATTATGTCTCGGTGAACTACTCGTTTAATGTGATTGACGAGCGTGACGAAACCATCCGACAGACGGTGGCCTACCATCGCGAGCTAGAAAACATTTTTGGCATAGATAAGGTAGAACCTGCGATCTTTTTCATTGGCTTGCAGCCGCATACCCATCTTGAAGAGTATGCCTTTGAAAACAACATTCTTAAAAAGGGCTACAATCCGCTGGCAATTTATCTCCCGTGGGTAGCGCTGAAGCTGCTGTGGAACCCTGGGAAACTGGGCGCTTTCTTCGGTGACGTCTGCCTGGAAGCAATGCGCGAGAACCCCAATGATTTTGGGCGTACGGTGATGGCAATTTTAGAGCGGCGATTGGGCAAGTCACCTTTGAAAGAAGCCTTGAGTGCGCCTGTTAAGAGCCGTGTTGAGAACCCTTCTAGAACCTTAGCTGGGGTATCATAAAAGAAAGTTTTTTTAATATTCACCTTAGTAATTTTTTCGCAAAAGCATGTTGGCGGGTTCAATTCTTCAAAGACTCATGCACAGTCGCGATCGCGATAGCTCGTCGGATAAAGGTGAACGAGATTCTGGGCGAACCCCTTTAAACTTTGGGGTGTACTACAAAAATACGCTAGTAGCGCTTTGCCACGCCCTAGAAGACGCGGTACTAGCGACCAAAACTTCGCCGCTGGTGGTGACTGCTTTTCAAGATGGCAAGTGGTATCTACAAGAAGCCGACCGCTACGCCGATATTGCAGAAACCGCCGAGCGCGTGGTGATTTTGGCCGCACCGGGGACTGGGTTTAGAGATCACCCCACGGGTAAACGTGAAAACGTCACGCTAGTGGATCTCGATAGAGACGATCCGGTGTCGCAAGAGTGGCATTTGATGATTATGGGCTCTACCTACAGCGCAATGGTGCTGTGTCAGGAGCTGACCGACGAAGAATATGGGCCTAACGGGCCACCTGAGAATGACCTAGGGCGTAAGTTTTACGGGTTTTGGACGTTTGACCCGGTGCTGGTGAGCGAGACGATTGCGATTACAGCCGAACATGTGGGTCGGTATGCCCCAGCCGTTCAAGCTGATTTGGAAGCTAGGCTGGCCAAAATAGACGCTGAAGCCGCTACTAAAACCAATGAAGTTGGCAATGTGGTCATGCGCGTGGTGGAGTATTTGCAGGGGGGCGATCGCCAAATAGAACAAACCGAAACCTTCAAGTTTGCCGGTGCCCTCAGCCAAAACCTGGTCTCTAACGAGCTGCAAGCATATCTGAGAATGGCACAGCTAGCCGACTTAGCGGACCCCACCAATCCGCTGGCCGCCGCCGAAGTTGCTTCCCTCTCAGAAATGATTGGACAGTTCTTAGATTTGCCCGTGTGGCAGATGCAGCGGCTGCGATTAGCCAGCTTGCTGCATAGAATCGCGCCTGCTCAGTTTGATGTGGAAGAAACCGATAAGGAAGGTGATAGCTGCCCGCTGCATCCGGGGGCGCAGACGCTGAGGGTACTGCCGAGATTGAGGGCGATCGCGCAAATTATTGCCCACCAGCATGAAGCCTGGGATGGCAGCGGTCAGCCCGCCGGATTAAAAGGCGATGCCATACCGGTAGAATCTCGAATTCTGGGCCTGGTTGCTCACTTCCAGCAGGAGGTTGCTCGCCGTCGCCACGACGCCAACGTTCTTTCCAATCGCCCTTCTAAGCGCCCCGACACAGAGATGTCAACGCCTGCTCCTGAAAATGAATGGCAGCATGTCACCGATGCCTTCGCCGCCTGCAAAGCTGAAGCAGGCGACCTTTGGGATTCTAAGCTTATAGAAGTGCTGGGCTTTTTAGTCACTGGATTGCAGCAAGGTCTTAGCCTACCGACGATTCCAATGAAAATGACGCTCGGCACAGGCTTGCTAAATCCTGAAGTGGCTGAGGTTTGGCCGGAGTTAACGGTCTCTGAGCCTGCTTAATCGCTCCTAACAAATTGAGTCAATGCTCCAACCTACTAGCTGTATTTAGATGAGTGAATCGATTGACATTGAATCTGTTCGTGCAGGCAAGCTTAAAAAACTTGCGGGCGCCAGGCTAGAAGATACCGATCTAGCGGGCGGCGACCTTTCGGGTGCGCAGCTAGCTGGAGCAACGCTGTCAGGCTGTGATTTGAGCCGAGCCAACCTGAACCGCACTCACCTAGAAGGCAGTAATTTAGTCGGCGCAAATCTAGCTGGCGCGGATTTAAGGGCGAACTTGTGGGGCGCAAACCTGATGCAGTGCGATCTGACAGGTGCTGACCTGCGCGGGGCAAACCTACGCGGCGCGAATCTAATGGGTGCAAAGCTCACGGGTGCAAGCCTAACGGGAGCCTTCCTAAGCGGTGCTACCCTCGTGAGTACTAATTTGAAGGGCGCTGACCTGCGCGGGGCTGACCTGCGCGGGGCGAACCTCAGCGACAGCAATCTTCGCGGCAGCGATCTTTCACGGGCAGATTTGCAGGGCGCGACGCTCACTGAAGCGAATTTGGAAGAGGCCAATTTGCAGGAAGCTAACTTTACGGGGGCTTCTTTGGCCCGTGCTAATCTGCTGTGCGCCGACTTGCATGGAGCGACTACAACAGGGGCAAATTTGACAGGCGCTTGTATTACGGGGACTGTGCTGTCAGTTTAGAGGGTTACATAAAGTCTTCGTCTGTCAGTACTGCACGCCCAGGATGTCAAGACGCTATTGCACTACAGGCGGTGCGCGATGTTTGTTTGCTGCATCGGGAACACAAGCCATCGAATGCCTATTGGGAACTGTGAAATCAGCTATACGCTCAGATCTCAAGAAAGTTTTACAGGGTGATGGAAGCCGTCTGTGCAGCACTTGAAGAAACGCCACAGGCCAGTTCTCTGGGCCTGAATCTCAACTCTCGCTTACGCAACTATAGCCTTGGTCACTTTGCTCACTACATTAACAAAGGCTGAAACCGCCGTATATTGCGGGATGAACGAAAAAAAGCGTAGTTAACGATAAATAGGCTATTTGTACCAAAAATCATGCCAGCGCTGGGAACCACTTAAATAACAAGTGCGTAACAATACTAGCGGATGCCCTAAGGGAGACGTACTTCTCCTTACCGGGTGACAAGGAACTTCAATATCATATATAGCGAGGAGTTGAGAGAATAAAAGGGCAAAAA
>PPFU01001827.1_pt1 | contig 20254 bp, 20 predicted proteins | sample 1535991 | NCBI WGS metagenome assembly PPFU01 (sample SAMN04901290, study PRJNA319586) | Hypolithon metagenome, whole genome shotgun sequencing project. | isolation source: Antarctic Hypolithon | place: Antarctica: Miers Valley | collected 2014
GGCGCGGGCGTGCGCGAACTGCTCGACATCGCCGAAAAACTGTTCCCGCATCCGGGCGAAGGCAATGCCCCGCCGTTCGTCAAGGGCAGCGGCGCCAATGCGACTCCCGTGGATGCCAAACCCGATCCGAAAGCGCACGTCATCGCCGACGTGTTCAAGATCGTCAACGATCCCTTCGTCGGCAAACTCGGTATCTTCCGCGTCTATCAGGGCACCGTGAAGAAGGACACGCAGCTGTTCGTCGACGACGGCAAGAAACCGTTCAAGGTCGCGCACCTGTTCAAGCTGAAGGGCAAGGACCATGTCGAAATTTCCCAGGCGATTCCGGGCGATATCGCCGCGGTCGCCAAGATCGACGAGCTGCATTTCGACGCGGTGCTTCACGACAGCCACGACGAGGACCAGATCCATCTGGCGCCGCTGAATTTCCCGAAGCCCATGTTCGGCCTTGCCATCGACGCCGCACGGAAGGGACAGGAACAGAAACTTGCCACCGCTCTGCACAAGCTGGCCGAGGAAGATCCCTGCTTCCACGTCGAGCATGAAACCGAAACCAACGAGACGGTCATCCGCGGCCTCTCCGACCTGCACCTGCGAGTCAACCTGCAGCGGCTGCAGGAAAAACACGGCGTCGAAGTCACCTCACGTCCGCCACGCATCGCTTACCGCGAAACCGTGAGCGGCAAGGCTGAAGGCCATCACCGCCACAAGAAACAGACCGGCGGCGCGGGACAATTCGGCGAAGTGTTTTTGCGCATCGAACCGTTACCGCGCGGCGGCGGTTTCGAATTCGTCGACCAGGTGAAAGGCGGCACCATTCCCGGACAATTCCTGCCCGCCGTCGAAAAAGGCGTGCGGCAGGTACTGAGCGGCGGCGCGATCTCCGGCTATCCGATGCAGGACGTGCGCGTGATCGTGTACGACGGCAAGCACCATGCCGTGGACAGCAAGGAAATCGCCTTCGTTGCCGCCGGCAAGAAGGCCTTCCTTGACGCGATCGCCAAAGCCGAACCGCGCGTGCTCGAGCCTATCGTCGATCTCGAAGTCAACGCTCCCGAACAGCACATGGGCGACATCAGCGGCGGGCTCGCCAGCAAGCGCGCGCGCATCAACGGCACCGATTCCGTGCGTGGCGGCGAAATCGTGGTCAAGGCGCAGGTGCCGCTGTCGGAACTGGAAGGTTATGCGGCCGAGCTGAAATCCGTCACTGCCGGACGCGGGCGGTACTCACTGGATTTCAGTCATTACGAACCCGTGCCAACGCAGGTGCAGCAGAAGCTTGTGGACGCGTACAGGCCGAAGCATGAAGAGGATTGATCGGGTCGTTCCAACCGTCCTGAGATGCGGCACGTCCTGATCGAAATGTATGCATCGATGAAAAAGCTATTGGATGCTGGCATCATTTCTGCTGACGAGGTGCCGGATCAATTCCTCAGGTGCCATGGGTTTGTAATATACGAACCCCTGGATGATGTGGCAGCCCCACGCTGTCAGCAGTTCGACCTGTCCGGTGGACTCCACGCCTTCTGCGACGATCTTCTTATCAAGGGCCTGGGCCATCGCGATAATCGAGCGCACCACGGCCACCGAGGTTGGGTCGCTTTCGATATCAGCCATGAAAGCCCGGTCGATCTTGAGCGTGTCGGTCGGCAACTTGGACAGGTAGGCCAGCGACGAGTAACCGGTTCCGAAATCGTCGATCGCGACCGTGACTCCAAGTTCGCGCAGGCCTCGAAGCTGGCTGCCCACGCTGCCGGAGTCATGGATGAGCAGCGACTCGGTGACCTCGATCTCCAGATCGCGCCACGCGATGCCACTTTCCTGTACAGCGTCCCGCACGATTTCCAGGAATTTGCCGGAACGCAATTGATGGCTCGACACGTTGACGGCAAGCAACGGCACGTCGAGTCCGGCACGCTGCCACGCCGCCATCTGTCGGCATGCGGTATTCAACACCACCGCCCCGAGGTCGTCGATCAGTCCGCATTCCTCGGCGAGCCCGATGAAGGTCGTCGGCGGGATGCAGCCGGACACCGGATCCGTCCAGCGCGCCAACGCTTCGACACCAACGATGCGGCCATTGCGGCTATCGACGCGCGGCTGGTAATGCACATGCAACGTTTCGTTCCTGACCGCCAGACGCAGGTCGCTTTCGAGCTGGACGCGCAACACCGCTTCTTTGCCCATCGCCTTGTCGAAGAATTCGATGCGGTCGCCGCCCGACTTCTTGGCACGATACATCGCGACGTCGGAGTTTTGGGTCAGCGCTTCCGCATCCCCGCCATCGCCTGGATAGAAGGCGACACCAGCGCTGAACTGCAGAAAGATCTCGACTTCCTCCGACCTGAGCGGAGCAGTGAATCCCGCCGCAATTTTGTCCATCACGCGCAATGCATCGTCGGCACTCGAAATCCGTTGCAGGATGAGGAAAAACTCGTCGCCGCCGAATCGGGCGACGAAATCGCCCGCACGCACGTACTGCATGATGCGTTGGCCGGTCTGGATCAGGATGGCGTCGCCATGCGCATGGCCGAGGCCATCATTGATCGACTTGAAACGATCCAGGTCGATGAACGCCACCGCAAAGCCGTTGCCCGACTGTTCGGCACGCGTCACCGCCGACTGCAGCGCCTCGAACGCGGCGAGACGGTTCGGCAGGCCGGTCAAGGCATCGTGGCGAGCCTGGAACACCAGCAGGTTTTCGCGGTCGTCGGCAGCGATCGCCACGGCGATGCGTTCGGCAAGTTCGCCAGCCTGCATCAATGACTCGTCGGTGGGGCTCACGCCTGGCGGGAAACCCAGCACGACCCAAGGTTGGGCTTGTCCTGTTCGACCCACCGGAAAAGCGAATGCACGCACGACGCCGTCACGTCGCAGCGCCGCACCGATCTCGGCGTCGGAAAGCCATCCCTTTTGTGTCGCTGGAATCCATGTCTCCGATACGGCGGCGAGCGATGTCCCGTCGCCTCTCTCCGTGCCCTGGGCCGTACGGGCGCGCACAAAATTGAGGGGAGCGTCCGTTGCCTTGGCGCCCGGCAGCAAGACGCTGACGGTGGCATCCGCCACTGTGTCGCGAATGCCTGCAATGACGACTTCGACAACGGCGGAAACCGGGACGCGCTCCAGGATCAGGCGATCCACCTCCGACAGTGTGCGCAGCGTTTCCATCTGCAGGCCGATGCGCTGTCCCATGTCGTCGAACGTCTGCGTCAGCGTGTCGAATTCATCGCTGGAAGTCGCGTACGCGGCAGGCTGGCGTATATGTCCGATGGACTGGATGCGCGCGAGCAATGCCTCCAACGGCACCAGGATCCGCCGTATCTGGATCGAGCTGAGCAACATCACCAGCAACAGCACGCAGACGGCGATCAGCGCCAGTACGCGCGGATAACCTTCCAGCATCGGCGGTTCTTCGGCGGTCGTTACAAACGTCCATGCCGGCACACCGAACCGTGGCTTGAGAAAAAGTGCCCACTCGGCTTGCGTCTCGCCAGCCGCGGAAGCGCGGGCAATATCGCCGCCGCAGAACAGCCGTTGCGTCCCCGCCCTGACACAGATGCTGCCGTCCAGTGCGAATTCGTCGGCGTTGCCCCATAGAAAGCGCGGCCTCAAGGTGCCGGCAAGCAGCTTGCTGCCGCCTTCGACGGTGACTGGCCTCAGCAGGACGATACGTGCGTGGCCGCCCGCCTGTTCCGCCGGCAACACCGCCAGCCGCGCTGCACCTGCGGCCATATCGGGATCGGCAATCGCCGCACCTGCAGTTCGATCCGGTTCCCTCGGCTCAATCAGCCTCACATCGGTAAAGAACACCGACAGAGACGGATGGCTTCCATCGCTGGGACTCACATCGCTCTTTGCGCGCTCGAGCACGTGATACGCCGTTTCCAGGCGTTCAAACACTGACAGTGCGAAGTTCTTGCTGTTGGAACGCATCGCCGCCTGGTGCGCATTGCGCGCGTCATCGACGGCGGTGCCATACGTCATCCAGAACATGAGGATCGCAGGCACGACGGCTGCGATGCAGAACATCACGAAGATCCGGCGCCCGAACCTGCTTCGGAGGAATGTCCCCTCGATCCATCTTGCCGGACGCACGGGGGCGATTTCAGAACTCCGACGCGCGACCGACGAACGCACCGTCGCGCGCGCGGATGATGTCGTCGAGACTGTCTTTCTGGCTGATCTGGGGCTTGAAAACGCCGTTCTTCCCCGCACTGAACAGGTCGTAGTCGGAGTTCAAAGGATTCAACCTGCGATCCTTGCGTGCGCTCCCCTTGCCTTTCGCGGTGGCGAGGTTCGTGTAGAAGTACGGTCGGCCCCAAGGGTCCAGCAGTCCACCCCTGCCCATGTCGGACAGCGTGTCCGGATTGTCGCCGTTGTGATTGCTGCGGTATCGCTCTACTTCGGTCGACATCATCACGATCTCCCCCGTGGCGGCTCTCCCCTTGGCGCCCTCGATGTACCGGTTGTACTGGCCGAGTGCCAGCGTGACGAGGATCGCGGCGATCGCCACGACGAAAACGAGTTCCAGAAGGGTAAGTCCCGAATGATGCATCCGGGCGGCTACGCCCGGCGATCCAGTGTCCACGGCCCCGGCACGTTGCTCGAGGAGCAAGCACTTTGCGAGACCGGCAAACGCGGATGGCATGGAATTCCCCTGGAAACCATCGTTGGACACGGCAAGTTCGACCATTGCCCGTGAAGGGTTGGTGGAAGCATATCAGGCAAAAAAAGCCCTGCGACTACGGCGATGCCGCGGATATGCAGGGCATATCCTCGTCGAGAGTGTTCCTTGGGGGTAGACAGGTATGCCCTTGCGCCGGATGCGCTTCCTGGTCAAACACCTCCTGGACCAAATGCTCGGCCTGCTGAGTCGGCACGGCCATGCCAGAGACTCCTGTGGTTGGCAGCCTACAATTCTGGACGGAATTTTTTTCACCAGCCAATGCAATCCTGCTCGCCGACGCGATTCTTGCTTTGCACGTCGGTATCGTCCTGATCGTCGTCTTCGGTCTGCTCGCGATACTGATCGGCGGATGGCAGCGCTGGGCCTGGACGCGCAACTACGCATTCCGCATCTCCCACCTCCTGCTGATGGCCTTCATCGCCGTGCAGGCGTGGCTGGGGCAAGTGTGTCCGGTGACGATCTGGGAACAGGCGTTGCGCGAGCACGCCGGGCAGCAGGCGTATGCCGAATCCTTCATCGAGCACTGGCTGTCGCGCCTGATCTTTTTCGAGGCGCCGTGGTGGGTTTTCGTCGCGGCCTATACCTGTTTCGCCATCGCCGTGATCGCCTGCTGGTTCCTGCTGCCGCCTCGCAGGAAGTCGCCCTAAGCAGTTGAAAAACGAACTGCGCAGGCGCCGGGCGAAAGAATTTGCGTTTTTTTCGCTGATTTCAGCCAATTCGGGCCGTTTGGCTATTGGCGTGACGTTGACGTTGTCCTACATTGGACTGCCGGCGCGTTCGGCCCGAACATCACCATCCATCGACGAGGACATCAGACACTCATGGCAAAGAAGAAAGTAGCCGCCAAAAAGGCCGCCCCGAAGTCCGCCGCGAAACCGGCAGCACCGAAACCCATCAAGGAAGCATTGAGCAAGTCCGGACTGGTCGCGCACATCGCCGACTCGACCGGCGTTGCCGCGAAAGACGTGCGCTCGGTGATGAGCGCGCTGGAAGGCGCGGTGCATGGTTCGGTCAGCAAGAAGGGCGCCGGTTCGTTCACCCTGCCCGGTCTGCTCAAGATCACCGCGGTCAGCGTACCGGCCAAGCCGAAGCGCAAAGGCATCAATCCCTTCACCAAGGAAGAGCAGTGGTTCGCCGCCAAGCCCGCCTCAGTCAAGGTCAAGGTGCGTCCGCTGAAGAAGTTGAAGGACGCTGCCGCCTGATTGCGCAGCGATGACGTGCGCAGCGGCCTGACTGCTGCGCTGTCAAAACGGGCCGGACGGTTCCTTCGGGAAATGTTCCGGCCTTTTTTATGCCTGGCGCGCTTCATCCGGCGCGCTTCGCCCGACGTGTTCATCCGACGTGTTCATCCGACCTGTCCCATGTTGACCTCGGGTGCTCCTCGCGGAACGCACCATCGCGTCCGCGTGCCGATCCGTGTCGCGATACGCGAATAGACTCATCGCTCTGCGCCGCAATCGCCTTCAAGCATCCATGCCTTTGGTCGATACCACCACCCTGATCGCCTATCTCGCCGCCGCGGCGGTGCTGGTGCTGATCCCCGGGCCAGGCACTGCCTGGATCGTGGCGCAGACGTTCGCGGGTGGAATGGCACGGGGCGTGCAGGCCGCCTTCGGCCTGGAAACGGCGACCCTGATCCATGCCATGGCGGCGGGCCTTGGATTGTCGGCATTACTGGCGACATCGGCATTGGCGTTCGAGATCCTCAAGTACGCGGGCGCGGCCTATCTGGTCTGGCTTGGGATCAAGGCCTGGCACGGTTCCGGCGCTGACGATGCCGGCGCCCTGCACGCTTCGGACCCGCGCACGGGTGTCGGCCTGCGCGAGGTTTACTGGCGCTCTGTGATGACGGGGGTACTGAATCCTAAAGTCGCCGTGTTCTTCCTCGCCTTCCTCCCCCAGTTCGTCAAACCCGAACGCGGCATGGTGCTCCTGCAGTTCATCATGCTCGGCGTGTTGTTGTCGATGATCGGGATGTGCCACAGCCTGGTGCTGGCATTCGCGATCGGGCGTCTGGGAAAACGCCTGTCGGGCGGGCGGCGTTTAGCGCGTTGGCGGCAGCGTGCGGTCGGTGCGTTGTTCGTCGGCCTTGGCCTGCGGTTGGCGTTGCAGGGCCGCACCTGATCAAGCGTGTCTCGCGCTGTTCGCAGGACGGAATCATCCCTTTGTTCTGCTTGCGCGCGAAAAAATCGCGGGCTGAAGCCGCTCCTGCGAAAAGCGGGAAACGGTAGGCTGCACGGATGACGATTCCACCGGCTGAACGGCCCGCCCCCAACTACGCACCTGCTGCGCGCAGGTTGATCGCAACACTCCTGCTGTTGGCTGCATTCGCCGCACTCGCATCCTGGTCGTGGCGACAACCGTTCATGGCCAGGCCGCGTGCGTTGTGGGAACTGTCGCGCATGCCGCCCCGGTGACGTTACCCGTGCCGGTACAAGGCGTGTCCGCATCGCGCATCGCCGACACCTTCGGTGCGCCGCGCGGCACGACCCGCACCCATGCCGGCCTCGACATCTTCGCCACACGCGGCACGCCTGTCCTCAGCACCACGCGCGGCATCGTCGTCGCTGTGCGGGAAAGCGGCCTGGGCGGCAAACAAGTTTGGGTGCTGGGGCCTGCGCGCGAGCGGCATTACTACGCGCACCTGGACGACTGGCAACCGGGACTCGCCGTGGGCGATGTTGTCTTGGCCGGCGACGCGCTGGGCATCGTCGGCGACACCGGCAACGCGCGCGGCACGCCGCCGCACCTGCATTACGGCATCTATGGCGCGGCCGGGGCTTACGATCCGTTGCCGTTGTTGCGTGCGAGGGTGCCTGCACGACGGTAGAAAGAGGTGGCCTGAGCTTGTTCGGATCTTCTCCGGCCGCCTACACTCGCGAAAACCACCTTGCGTGGTCATCAGAGGAATCCCATGCGGATCGCGCTATTGCTGCTCAGTACCACGTTGTTCGCCAGCTGCTCGTGCCAGCGCGATGCGGACGATGCGCAAGCCACGACCTCGACGCCGACAGCGACGCAGCCCAGCGCAGCGGCGCCATCGGTGGATGAGGCCGAAATTCAGAAACTCGCGGGCCTGCAGGACCAACGCTATGCGGCATTTTCGAGCGCGGCGTCCGCGGTGCAGAGTTACCTGGGCGCGGTCGGCGCGAAGGATTGGAAAAAAGCGGATGTGTTCTGGGTCAACCAGCGGCCCGGCTCCGGAGAGGCGGATCTGCGGGCGCTGGAGAACCTGAGTTCGCTGCGGATCGAGAACGACACGCCGGAACAGCTCGACAAGGAAGCCGTCCCGAAAGCGATGGAGGTTCCGGTCAACATGCGCGCCAGCTTCAAGAATGGCGCGCCGATGCGGCGGTATCGCGGCTGGTATCGCTTACGGCAGAAGGTGTCGGGCGAAGGCTGGGAAATCACATCCGCTTCAATCGATCCGGTTCCGCGCCCCTGAGCCCACCGTTTTTTCGTGAAGCAATGGTGGGCCAACGTCCGCCTGCGATCATCACGTCATGGGCGACAAGGATTCGCTCCGACAAGACTGAAAGGGGAGTCGATCATGGACAAACGTTTCTGGATCTGCGGGTTGGTGATGTTCCTGGCGGCGATGCTGCTGTCCGTCATCGTGCACGCCGTGCTGCTCAAGCCCGATTACCTAGCGCTCGGTCCGATGTACCGCACCGACGCCGACGGGCAAACCTACCTGCCATGGATGCTGCTGGCGCACGCCCTGATCGGGTTCGCGATGACATGGATCTATCGCCAGGGATTCTCCAGCGGCGCATCCGCCATCGGGCAGGGGCTGCGTTTCGGACTGGCGATGTCGCTGTTCTCCGTGATCCCCGGCTACCTGATCTATTACGCGGTACAACCGCTGCCTGCGGTGCTGGTACTCAAGCAGATCGTGTTCGGCATGATCTCGATGCTGCTGCTCGGCGTGCTGCTGGCTTATCTGCAGCCAAGGCGCGTGGTGCTTTGAATTTCAGCGTTACGTAGCTGACGCCAGTTCCGGACATTCGATCCGTCGAAGTGAAGACGCCGTCATACCCGCGAAGGCGGGAATGACGAGCAAAGCGGCTGCGTTCGATCGTGGCAAGCTGAATTCGCCTCCTACATGCCGCGTTCACGCGCAGCGCGTACGGTGCGCGGAGGTTCTTCATGAGATCGCGCCATGCGCACCGCCGCCCGTGTTTTCTGCCTCGCCACGATGGCATCGCTGATCGTCGCCTGCTCCACGCTGGGCGCGGTGTCGGCATGGTTCAACAACCAGGTGGCGTTCACTTCGCCGCAATTGCAGCGCTACGTCGACCGGCGTTTCCCGCGCACGTTCGACAAGCTCGGCGGACTGGTGTCGATCACGCTGACCAATCCGCGGTTGTCGATTCCATCCGGCGATTCGCGCCTGCATCTTTCATTCGACATGGGGTTTGGCGGCTTGGGAGGTCTTGCGGGGTCGGGTGCGCCCACCGGGCATCTGGCGCTGGCCAGCGGGCTGCGTTACGACGGCGGCACGCAAGGCCTGCATCTGGATAATCCGGAACTGCTGCAGTTCGACCTGCCAGGCACGGGTTCGCTGCTCAAGGGCGGCGCGCGCGGCATCGTCAACAGCTTGCTCGCCGAATACGCACGCAGCGAACCGGTCTACCAGCTCGAACCCGAACTGCTGAACAAGTTGCCGGCGGGCAAGCGCATTGATCGCGTCGCCATCGATAATGGCCTGGTCCACGTCCAGTTGAACTGATCGAACATGCGTACACCTACTCGTTCAACTTCGATCGCTTCCCTGCTCATCGCCGCCGCATTGCTCGTCGCATGCGGCGACAAGGCGGCTGACGAGCGTAGCGCTCAGGAAGCCGGAGCGAGCGGCCTGCCAACCCCGGAGACCACCGCGGGTTCGGTCACCGGCATGCCAGACAGGCCCGGCCCGGGAGACGTCTCCACCATCGGCGGATTGCCGCCGGACACACCGGTCGCAAGCGACGGCAGCGTTGGCGCGTCGCCTCTGGAAGGCAACCCTGAAACCGGCATGAGTCCGGGCGCGTCCGGCTACGGCGAGCCGTTGCTGACACCGGAAGGTCTGCCACGCGGCGAACCCGGCCCGAGTGACGCGATCGATACGCTTCGCGAGTATTACGCCAACATCAACTCACGCAGTTTCGCCCGTGCGTACACGCTGTGGTCGGGTAACGGCAATGCCAGCGGACAGTCGCCGCAGCAGTTCGCTGATGGTTTTGTCGACACCACCGGCGTATCGGTGGAAATCCAGCAACCCACGGGCATGGATGCGGCGGCGGGATCGCGATTCATCCAGGTCCCGGTCGCCATTGCCGCGACGCGGCGAGACGGCAGTCTGCGTAAGTATGTTGGCACCTACACGCTGCGCTACTCGGTGGTCGACGGTGCGACGCCGGATCAGCGGAACTGGCGCATCAGTGCCGCGGATCTGCGCGAGGTGGATCCGTGACTGCACGCGGCGCCGCGATGCGTGCTTGCGCGCTCTTCGGATTGATGTCGCTGTCGGCATGCAGTCGCACGCCAACGCCGGCGGACGCCGCTCCCCCCGTATCCGTTGCAGTGCAATCCGTGGCGAAAGAACCGGCTGCAGCGGTCGTGCAATCGCTCGATGCCAACACCGTGCCGGCGTCCTTCGTGTTGCCCGGACGTTTCGCCGCAGACACCACGGTGGCCGATCTGGAGCAATGGTTCGGCAAGGCCAATGTGCGCGTCGGCGAACTTCCCGGCGCTGAAGGCGATACCGTTCGCGGCGTCCTGCTCCATCCCGACGATGCCACCCGCCGCGCATATCTCTACTTCCAGGACGAGGACACGCTGCGCGGACTGCACATGGTGCGGATCGTGGATGCGGCGTCGTCCTGGAGAGTGGAACCCGGTGTCCGCATCGGCATGCCGCTCACCGATCTGCTGCGCATCAACGGCAAGCCGATCGGATTCTTCGGTTTCGACTGGGATTACGGCGGCCATGTCACAGACTGGAACGGCGGCGCACTCGCGCCGCGCGACGGCGAGATGATCCGTCGCACGTTCCGGCTGGATCTGCCGCAGGATGCGCGTGGCGACACGCCTTACCGTAACTTGCCGATAGGCGATGGTGAATTCAGGTCGGATGATCCGAGGTTTTCGGATTTGAAGATGGTCGTGGGCGAAATGGGCGTGTCTTTTCCACGCGAGGACGACCTGTAGGGTGGGCCCCGGGCCACCGCTGTTGGTCCCGAATTCATCCCAAGCTGGGCCAGGCCACCCCACGAAGGGCTACAACTCGAAGCGATAACTCAACTTCACCAGCAACTGCTCGTCGTCGCGCAACCGGAAACTGTCGCGCAACAGGTTTCCCGACTCTTCCGAAAACGGATTCTGGTCGAATCCGCCGCGGCCATAGACCACGAACAGATACGACAACGGCGCGAGTTCGTAGCGATAGCGGATCTGGAAGCCGAGGTTGTTCAAACTGAAACTGTCCACCGGATCGTTCACGGCAACCGCCCGTCCGTCCACGACGCGATAGCCCTGTTCCAGCTTCGCGTCCAGCCCCAGCGCCTGTAGCTTGACGCGCACTTCCTGTTTGCTGCCGATGGTCCAGTTCACGCCCGCATCCAGTTCCAGCGCGTGTTCATCGAAGCTGCCAATCAGGTTTCCGCCCTGCCATAGCAGCCAGTCGGGCGTGTCGTCGTAACTCACCTCGGCGAACACGCTGAAGGCGTCGCTGATGAAATAGGTCGGCTCGAAGCCGACCGCGTAACCGACCTTGCGGTTGCCCGACACGCCGCCGCTGAAAGCATTGAGATAGCCATTGAACGCCCAGTCGCCCTTGCGCGGCCGCTGGAAATCGACATGCGCGTTGAAGCTGGGCGGCAGGTACAGGTCGCCATTGCCGCGCGTCAGCCGGTCGTCGTAGCCGGCGCCGTTGACGTTGATCTGCGCATATTCGCCGCTGCCGTTGCGCAGCTGGCTCTGGCGACTCATGCGGAACTGGCGCTGCAGGCGCAGGCCGTGGTCGTTGTCGGTGCCGCTGATGCGGAACCGCCAGTTCTTGGACGAATAGCGGGACTCGGCTGGAAAGTCCGTGAAGCGGCGCTGCACCTCCCAGTTGAAATAGTTGAGGTTGTTGCGCGAGAGGTAGCCGAAATCGTTGATCTGCAACGAGTCGTTGAAATGCATCGCCAGCCATTGCTGGCGCCAGCCGCCGCCCATGTCGTAATTGACATACACCGTGCCGCCCGAACCGCGCGTCGTATTGCCGGCCTGGTCGATGTCGCTCCCCAGCAACCGTGTCTGCACGCTGATCTTTTCGTTGGGGCGCCAGTTGTGATCGACACCCAGCACCATCGCGCTGCGATCCAGGAATGGTCGCTCCACCTGCGTCAGCATCACGCCCACGTCCTGCGTATCGAACCCGTGCGCCAGGCGCAAGGCACGGAACGAACGACCCACGTCGTCGGCTTCCTCGGCCAGCAGCACGCCGTACTGCGTCGCGCCGAAACTGCCGTTGACCTTGACCGCGCCGATGATGTCCCCGGCGCCCTCGCCATCGTCCTCCGGACCACCGACACGTCGCGTGTAGACCAGCTGGCTGAAATCCGACGGCGTGGTGAACTCGAAGATCCCCTGGTTCTCGGTGAAGAACGGGCGCTTGTCGCTGAAAAAGGTTTCGTTGGCGCTGAAATTGACGACGAGGTCGTCGCTTTCCACCTGGCCGAAATCGGGATTGATGGTGGCGGTCAGCTGGAACTGGCCGTTGGGTTTCCAGAAAATATCGGCGCCCGAGTCGAAGCCCTCGCGACCGCGGATATTGTCGTACACGCCGGCTACGTATGGCGTCACCGTCAGCAGCGACTGGTTGTACAGCGGCACTTCGACGCTGGCGAAATCCGACAGGAAGCGCGCGCCCTCGAAACTCGCGTTCGGCCACGCCATGCGTTCGCCAGTGGAACCGATCACCCGGTCCAGGTAGATCTTGAAGGTGCGCCTGCCGTCGCTGCCTTTGCTCATCGGCGCGATGTACCACGGGATCAGCATTTCCACCGACCAGCTGTCGGCATCCTCGCTGACGGCGTGCTGCCAGTTGCCGTCCCAGTCGTTGCTGAAGCGGTTTTCATTGGTGATCACCGTATCGCTGATGCCATCGGTTAAGGTCACCATGAAGTTGTAGCCGGTGCGGCCATCGCCCTCGAAATCGACCATCAGGTTGACGCGGTCGACCTGTGCATTTTCGTCGCGCTGGGTGCGCTGGCGAGTGCGCGACACGCTGGCCGGCTGCACGTTGCGGAACGCGACGGCCAGGCCCTCCGGCGTCGACAGCACCCAGGCCTCGGTCGGCTGCGATCCGGGCGCGCCGGTCAGCGGCTGGGTGATGCGGAAGTCGGTGACGCGCTGCGCGCCTTCCCACTCCGCAGGATCGATGCGGCCATCCACCTCGATGCCGAATGCGGGTGCGGAAAGCGCCGCGAGGACGGCAACAGCCAGGGGGGCGATATGCATGCCGGTTCCTTGTCAGGTGTCGGCCGCAATGGCGGCCGGGAGCGAAGCGCTCGCTCCAATGACGCGCACGGTACGCAGTGCGTTAACCGTTACCGACTGGCATAAGTCATGGCAACCCTTTTGGGGTCTGGTGCATCCGCGCCGCGGCGGGCGTCTGCCGTCCCGGCGTCAGTTCGAGGTGCTCGGATGATCGATCGAACCTAGCAGCGCCTCTACGCCTAGGCAGGCGCGCTGAACTACTACGGAAGCGTGAACTTTCGGGTGGCGCGTAACGGCCAGAGAGAGGTAAATGTCGCGCCACCCACCAGGCGGAACGCGGCAGACATGCCTTGCACGACGCCCAGGCTTTCGAGGACGTCCCTTGAACGCCGGAATGAATGCCGCGGATCACTGGTTTGCATGAAGAGATTTATTTCCTTGGGACTGATGTCGTAACCGTCCACGTTGACAGCGTCGCCCAAAGCGTCCCGCAACCTGGGTTCGACCATTACAAGGAACGTTTCGTCTTGTAACGACGCGCGCCAGAACTTGATGACCAGTTCGTAATCCATGGATGGTGGGCCTGCTCATCCTGCTCTGATCAACGCTTCGGCTGCAACATCGTCCCCGTGCACTTCTTCGATCCGCACTTGCACGCCCACAGTGCCTTCGCCTTCTTCGTGTGCGGCTCATCCAGCGTGATGCCGTAGTTGTAGACCAGTTCCTCGCCTTCCTTGATGTCGCGCATGGCCTCGATGAAGATCTTGTCCTTGTGCGACTTACCCTTGTCGTTTTCCTCGATCACGGCTTCGCAGTTCGGGTCGCAGCTGTGGTTGATCCAGCGCGCGCGGTTGCCACCTTGGTTCGCGTCGACGACATAATCGTCGTTGAGGGTGAACAGGAAGGTGTGGCCGTTCTCGTCGATCTCGCCATACTCCTCGTCGACTTCGTCGTGCGTCCGCAACGTGCCCTTGTAGCGGATGATCCGCTCGCCTTTTTCGATGGGCGCGGAGGCGAAGACGCCGTTGCCGTGGATGGGCGAGAGGCGGGCGACGATCTTCTTGGTCATGGAATGTTCCGGCAGGTGTGAATGTGGACATTGTCACCCGGTAAACGGGCACGCCGCTATCGCGCTTCGTGCGAAGCGTTTCAGTCTCCGAAACATGGATGCATCATCAAGCTCACGGCGCAGTTTGTGGGAGGGGCCTAAACCCCGAGACTCACGGACCTCAACCCTCGGCGCCGGCGCCCCTTCCACAGGACCAATGGCTTTTTGCAGGAGCGCACCTGGAGGCGATGAGGCTTTACCGGACGAGCCTCATCGCGTCCAGCTGCACTCCCTCAAAACTTTGGGGCTTGGCTGGGATGTCTTGAAACAGTACAATTCCGGTACGCTTTCGAGATCCCGCCATGCTCCGCGTCACCAAGCTCACCGATTACGCCAGCGTCGTCCTGTCCGTGCTCGCCGCGCGACCCGATGACGTGCTCAGCGCTGCGGGCCTGGCCGAGCAGGCCGGGCTGGAAGTGCCGACCGTCGCGAAGGTGCTCAAGCCACTCGCGCAGGCGGGGCTCGTGGATGCGTTTCGCGGCGTTAACGGTGGCTACCGCCTCGCGCGCGACGCCACTGCGATCTCCTTGATCGAAATCGTGGAAGCCATCGAAGGACCGCTCGGCATGACCGAATGCAGCGTCCACGCGGGCCAGTGCGGCATCGAACATTCTTGCGGCGTGCGCGCCAACTGGCGTCGCATCAACGATGTGGTCGCAGATGCATTGCGCGGGGTGACACTTGCAGAAATGCTGGCGCCGGTTCCCGCGCGCGCGCCAAGCCGCAAGACGATCGCCGCGAACCTGGCCTCCTGAGACTCATCATGGCCGTTGAAAACGCACAGATCATCGAACAGCTCGGCCGTCGCTACGACGCCGGCTTCGTCACCGACATCGAATCCGATTCCCTGCCGCCGGGCCTGAGCGAAGACATCATCCGCGCACTGTCGGCGATCAAGAACGAACCGGAGTGGATGACCGATTGGCGCCTCGCGGCGTACCGGCACTGGCTGACCATGCCGATGCCGCATTGGGCCAAGCTCAACATCGCACCGATCGATTTCCAGGCATTGAGCTACTACTCCGCGCCCAAGGCCAAATATGCCTCGCTGGACGAAGTGCCGCAGGAACTGATCGACACCTACGACAAGCTCGGCGTACCGCTGCACGAACGCGCGAAGCTCGCGGGCGTAGCAGTCGACGCGGTGTTCGATTCGGTGTCGGTCGGCACCACTTTCCGCAAGGAACTGGCCGAGAAAGGCGTGATCTTCTGCTCGATGTCGGAGGCGATCCACGACCATCCCGATCTCGTCAGGCAATACCTCGGGAGCGTCGTGCCGACCGGCGACAACTATTTCGCGGCGTTGAACTCGGCGGTGTTCTCCGACGGCAGTTTCGTGTTCATTCCCAGGGGCGTGCGTTGCCCGATGGAACTCAGCACCTACTTCCGGATCAATGCGATCAACACCGGCCAGTTCGAGCGTACGCTAATCATCGCCGAGGAAAAGAGCCAGGTCAGCTATCTCGAAGGCTGCACCGCGCCGATGCGCGACGAGAACCAGTTGCATGCGGCTGTCGTCGAATTGATCGCACTGGACGATGCTGACATCAAGTATTCGACCGTGCAGAACTGGTACCCGGGTGACGAGAACGGCGTCGGCGGTATCTACAATTTCGTCACCAAGCGCGGCGAGTGCCGCGGTGCGCGCAGCAAGATTTCATGGACGCAGGTCGAGACCGGCTCGGCAATCACCTGGAAATATCCGTCCTGCGTGCTGCTCGGCGACGATTCCACCGGCGAGTTCCATTCGGTCGCGCTGACGCATCATTTCCAGCAGGCCGACACCGGCACCAAGATGATCCACGTCGGCAAGCGCACCAAGTCCAAGATCGTCAGCAAGGGCATCAGCGCCGGGCGCGGGCAGAATTCGTATCGCGGCCTGGTCAAGATGGAGCGCAGCGCAGAAGGTGCGCGCAACCACACGCAGTGCGACAGCCTGCTGATCGGCAAGCAGTGCGGCGCGCACACGTTCCCGTACATCGAGGTCAAGCATCCGTCCGCGACCGTCGAGCACGAAGCGACCACTTCCAAGATTTCCGACGACCAGATGTTCTATTGCCGCAGTCGCGGGATCTCGCAGGAGGATGCGGTGAGCCTGATCGTCGACGGCTTCTGCAAGCAGGTGTTCCGCGAGCTGCCGATGGAGTTTGCCGTCGAAGCGAAGAAGCTGCTTGAGGTGTCTCTGGAAGGCGCCGTCGGCTGAAGGATTCCACGCGGGGTCCAGCCCGCATCGAACGACTCACATCAAATCGGCGGGCTGGAGCCCACCCTACGGAAACAACATGCTGAAGATCGACAATCTCCACGTCCGCGTGGCCGGGCGCGAAATCCTCAAGGGCCTTTCGCTCGACGTCAAAGCGGGCGAAGTGCACGCCATTATGGGCCCGAACGGCGCAGGCAAGTCCACGCTCGGAAACGTACTGGCGGGTCGCGATGGCTACGAGATCACCGAAGGTTCGGTGTTGTACGACGGGACGAATTTGCTGGAACTGGAGCCGGAACAGCGTGCCGCGGCAGGCGTGTTCCTCGCGTTCCAGTACCCGGTGGAGATCGCCGGCGTCAACAACACCTACTTCCTGCGCAGCGCTTTGAACGCACAGCGCAAGGTGCGTGGCGAAGGCGAACTGGACTCGATGCAGTTTCTCAAGCGCGTGCGCGAGAAGCTCGCTGTGCTGCACCTCGACGACAAGCTGCTGCAACGCGGTGTCAACGAGGGTTTCAGCGGCGGCGAAAAGAAGCGCAACGAAATCTTCCAGTTGGCCGTGCTTGAGCCGAAGCTCGCGATCCTCGATGAAACCGACAGCGGTTTGGATATCGATGCGCTGAAGAACGTCGCCGAAGGCGTCAATGCCTTGCGCTCGCCCGATCGCGCGTTCCTTGTCATCACCCACTACCAGCGTTTGCTCGATTACATCAAACCCGATGTGGTGCACGTGCTGGCCGATGGCCGCATCGTCGAGAGCGGGGGGCCGGAACTGGCGCTGGAGCTCGAAGCGCACGGGTATGCGTGGGTGAAGGACCGGATTGCTCCGGTGGCGGCGTGAACGCTGTCTTCGCTGCGCATCTTTCAAGTCGTCATACCTTCGAAGGCGGGTTCGCTTCGGCCTGCGGCCTGCGCAGTACCGGCTTCGCTGGAACGACAGTGCCAGAGATCGGGATTACTGCATGAGCATCCTGCTCGACTCCCTCGCGTCCGCCTACGACACGCTGACGCACCGCAATGCCTTCCGGCGTGCCGCGCTCGACGCCGCCCTGCGCGACGGCCTGCCGCACGCTCGTTCCGAGGCGTGGAAATACACGACGCTGCGGGCGCTGGAACGCCGTTCCTTCGTGCCGTCCGGCGCGTTGGCCACGATCGATCCGGCGTTGCTTGCCGATATCCCATCGCCACGCATCGTGTTCGTCAATGGACGTTACGACGCTGCGCATTCCGATTGCAGCGCATTGCCGGATGGCGTGGCGATACGGGCTTGGTCCGATGCACCCGGTGACGATGCAGCTCTGCCGATACGTCGTTTCGACCGTCAGGACGACGTGTTTGCGCGGTTCAACACGGCGCTCGCCCAGGAAGGTGTCGAGCTTCGCGTCGAGGCCGGCGTGAACGCGACCGCGCCAATCCATCTCGTGTTTATCGGGACGTTCGCCGCATCCGATCTGGCCTGGCACCTGCGGCATGCCATCGATCTGGGCGATGGCGCGACGATGACCCTGGTCGAACATCGCATCGCCCAGGGCGCGCACGCGCACCTCGCGAACGAGCTTGCGAAAATCAATCTGGGGCGCGGCGCCGCGATGTTGCACATCCGCATGCAGGATGATGCCGCGCAAGCGACCTGCTTCCTGCGTACCGATGCCGCGCTCGCTGGCGATTCGACGTATCGCCGTGTCGATCTCGAGCTCGGTGCGGCCCTGTCGCGCCATGAGTTCAATGTGCGACTCGAAGGCGACAACGCATCCCTGACCGCCAATGGCGTGTTGCTTGCGACCGGACGGCGCCATGTCGATACGCGCCTCGGAATCGAGCACATCGGCCGCCACAGCACGTGCGCGCTCACGTGGCGCGGGCTCGCTGCAGGCCGCAGCCGCGCGGTGTTCCATGGCGGCATCACCATTCACGCGGGCGCCGATGGCAGCGACGCCAACCTGTCGAACAAGAACCTGTTGTTGTCCGACAGCGCCGAAATCGACACGCAGCCGGTGCTCGAAATCCATGCGGACGAAGTCAAGGCCGCGCACGGCGCGACCGTCGGCCGGCTCGACGACAACGCGATGTTCTACCTGCGCTCGCGCGGCTTGCCGGAACCTGCCGCACGCAGGCTGTTGACGGCTGCGTTCTGCCGTGAAGCGCTGAGCATCATCGACGACATCGCGTTGCGCGACTCGCTGACCGTAATGCTCGACAGCAGGCTCGCGGACCTGGAGGCGGCGTGATCGCACGTCTCGAACCCGTTCTTCCTGCGCAAACGGGCGAAGGTGAAAGGATGATCGACTGGACTGCGATCCGCGCCGATTTCCCCCTGCTCGCGCGCGAGATCAACGGCAAGCCGCTGGTCTATTTCGACTCGGCCAATACCGGACAGAAACCTGCGTCCGTGATCGAAACCGTCGATGCGTTCTATCGCCGCCACAATGCCAACGTCAGCCGTGCGGTGCATACACTCGGCAGCGAGGCAACCGATGCCTACGAAGCCGCGCGCACCCGCCTCGCGGCGTTTGTCAACGTGCATCGCGATGAACTGGTGCTGTGCAGCGGCACTACCTTCGCAATCAACATCGTCGCCTACTCGTGGGCGTTGCCGCGCCTGAAACCCGGCGACGCGATCCTGCTGACGCGCATGGAGCACCACGCCAACATCGTGCCGTGGCAGCTGGTCGCCGAACGTACCGGGGCGACGATCAAGATCGCCGACATCATGCCGGACGGCACGCTCGATCTCGATGCCTTGTACAAGGCGATGACGCCCGAGGTGAAACTGCTCGGCGTGACCCACGTCAGCAATGTGCTGGGCACGGTCAATCCCGTGCGCGAGATCTGCCGCGAGGCGCGCAGGCGCGGCATCGTCACCGTGGTGGATGGTTCGCAGGCGCTGCCGCATCGACGCGTCGACATTGCTTCCATCGGCTGCGATTTCTACGCCTTCACCGGCCACAAGATGTGCGGGCCGACCGGCACCGGCGCGTTGTGGGCACGCAAGGAACATCTGGCTGCCATGCCGCCGTTCCTCGGCGGCGGCGAGATGATCAGGGAAGTACGCTTCGATGGCACGGTGTTCAACGACGGCCCACACAAGTTCGAGGCCGGCACCCCGAACATCGCAGGCCATATTGGTCTTGGCGCCGCGGTCGATTATCTCGACGCGCTCGGCATGGAGCATGTCGAAGCGCGCGAGTCGGAACTGCTCGCGCACCTGAACGAGGAATTCGCGCGCATCAATGGCCTGCGCATCATCGGTGCGGCGAAGGAAAAAGCGGCCGTGGTCAGTTTCCTGGTCGAAGGCGCGCACGCGCATGATCTCGCCACGCTGCTCGACCTCGAAGGCATCGCGGTGCGCTCCGGCCAGCACTGCGCGCATCCGTTGCTGCAGTTTTTCGGCATCGCCGCGACCTGTCGAGCATCTCTCGCGTTCTACAACACGCATGATGAAATCGACACCTTCGCCGCTGCCATCCACAAAGTCCGCAAACTTCTCGCCTGACATGACCGAACTGCAATTCCGCGACGCCGGCATCGACGACATCCCCGCGCTGGTCGCGCTGGTAACCTCAGCCTATCGAGGCGATGTCAGCAGGCAAGGCTGGACGACGGAAGCCGATTTCCTCGACGGCAACCGCATCGATCCGGATGTGCTTCGCCACGACATCGAACGTCCGTACAGTCGGGTTTTGATTGCAGAGCATCCGTCGACGAGCCCGGGACGAGCGACTTTCATCTTGGCCTGTGCGCACGTCAGCGAAGAAGACGGTGCCGGTTATTTCGGCATGTTCTCGGTGCA
>PPFU01006689.1_pt1 | contig 20226 bp, 17 predicted proteins | sample 1535991 | NCBI WGS metagenome assembly PPFU01 (sample SAMN04901290, study PRJNA319586) | Hypolithon metagenome, whole genome shotgun sequencing project. | isolation source: Antarctic Hypolithon | place: Antarctica: Miers Valley | collected 2014
TACAACGTCAACCCCAATTTGTCGATTGAATACTGGGGTCAACCATTCATTTCGAAAGGGGCCTATAACCAGTTTAAAGATATAAGCTCGCCGGGGGCCGGTAATTACAACGATAGATTTCGAACCTTTTCAGGCAATGAGATTAGTTACGACCCTGCTTCGGCCAGTTACCGGGTCGATGAAGGGGACAGCGGAACGATCAATTACCAATTTCAAAATCCCAATTTTAACTTTGTCCAATTTCAATCGAACCTGGTAGCGCGATGGGAATATATTCCGGGGTCTACTGTTTTTCTTGTCTGGACGCAGTCTCGGTCTGGAGATATCGCTGGCAACCCGTCGAATCAGGTAGGTAATCTGACCGGAGATCTTTTTGAGATAACGCCGCATAATATCTTCCTGATTAAATACACGTACAGGTTTGTTCTTTAAGTAACTACGGCCAGTTTAAAAGCAGCTATTAGCTCTTATTCAAACCTTATTTTAAACTTTATTCGTTCGAAGTAATTTATATGCTGTATTAATGGATGATAAGTATTTTTTTACATGAATCGCAAATCTACCAACTCCCGAATCCGGGCAAGCCATGACAACAACGTACCCGCAGGCCGAAAAACTGCTGTTGCTGCGCCATCTGTCCGACGTGCCAAAAAGGTAAAAAGAAAGGTAAAAAGGGGGTCGGCTGTGTCGGGAGCCGAAAACAGGTTAAAGAAATTTCGGCAAGCCTCTATACTCACTGTCGCAATTACAGGCTTTATGCTCATAATCTTTAGCCCGGGCGAAGCGGGGCTAAATGATAATAGTATGCCTCAGGACACGGTTTTTAGTGAAGGGATACCAGACTCCGTAGCGATCATCAGGCAATTTGCGGTACAAGATCTTGTGGATTCTGCCATGCAGGAAAGTGGTCAGGACGAAGGTTTGCTCTCTGACGATGTAGGTAGCGCCACAAAGAAGGAAGCGCTGGGTGCGCTGGAGAAGCTTTGGAACAGTTTTATCGTTAACTTGCCAAAGATGTTGGTGGCCATTGGCGCACTTTTTTTTGCGTGGTTGCTGGCGAAATTGGTGCGGCTGATCCTTAGAAAAACTTTGCGGCGTTGGAGGAGCCGTGCTGCTATTACCACCCTGGTGGTCATCGTGGTATGGCTATTTGCTATTGGTATCGCTTTTAGCATTGTTACCGGAGATATCAGAGCGCTCGTAGGCTCCTTCGGATTGATAGGCCTCGCCCTATCATGGTCACTACAAACCCCCATTGAGAGTTTCACGGGCTGGTTATTGAACTCCTTTCAGGGATACTACCAGGTAGGCGACAGAATAAAGGTAGGAGAGGTGTTTGGCGACGTCTATAGCATCGACTACTTAACCACCACTGTTTGGGAAATTGGATCCCCCCAACTGGGTGGCTTCGTAAACGCCGAACAACCCACAGGTAAAATGGTGACTTTTCCCAATAATGAAATCCTTACCGGAACGGTTGTTAATTTAACGGCCGATTTCCCATTTGTCTGGGATGAACTTTCGACCGGCGTAGCCAATGAATCTGACATACGTCTGACAATTCGTGTGATAGAGCAGGTATCTGTTCAGTTTCTGGGCGATTATATGAAGGTGCCAACCCGCCAGTATGCGGCCATTCTACAGAAAGCTGGCCTAACCAATGAGGTAGCAGAGCAGCCTCAGGTTTTTCTTGCCGTTAATGATTCTTACACAGAAATAATCGTGCGATACCTGGTAGGGGCAAGAGAGAGAAGAAGGTGGAAGAGCAATCTAATCCTGGAGATTAACAGGGAGCTGGGTAAGGAAGAATATAAAGGAAAAATTGTAGCTGTCTACCCGCGACAACAAATTCAATTTATCGATACTTCAGGTAAACCTGTAGAAGTGACTGATTTTCAGAATAAAAAAGGACCAGCCTAAAAAAAAAAGGTAAAATTACCTTTAAAGCATCCGGCTATTGTTACCCCTAGGTAATTTAAATTTCCAATAGGTTTTCAAAACCCATGTATATCCAAAAGATAAATAATTTGCGCATCTTAAAAAAAACGGTGAAATTATATTAGATTTAAGGTGAACAAATAAATGAATGATGTCTTATAGAGATTATGCCTTAAAATGGCGTGTAGTTTTTTGGGTATTGGTTGCCGGAATAATAATAGGGGGTTGCAGCGAAGAAGTAACAAGGGAAGAAACCCGGATACTGGTGTTTTCAAAAACCGAAGGTTTTCGCCATGCGTCGATAGAGCAGGGAATAGAAGCTTTGCAGCTCATGGGGAAAAAACATGGCTTTGCTGTAGATACGACAGAAAACGCCGCCATGTTTACAGAAGAAAATTTGGCCAGATACAGTGCAGTTGTGTTTCTTAATACCACCGGCGATGTGCTGGACCATTTTCAGCAGGCTTTTTTTGAGAGATACATCCAGGCGGGTGGTGGATTTGTTGGTGTACATGCCGCCAGCGATACGGAATATCACTGGCCCTGGTTTGGTAAACTTGTAGGCGCCTATTTTTCTAATCATCCTGAGGTGCAGGAAGCCTCACTGCGGGTAGTCAAGCACGACCATCCCTCCACCGACTCTTTGCCGGACCTCTGGAAAAGGACTGATGAATGGTATAATTTCTATAATCTAAACGAGCAAATGACTCCCCTGATCATGCTGGATGAGAACTCCTATGAGGGCGGAAAAAACGGAGAGAACCATCCTATTGCATGGTATCATGATTTCGATGGTGGAAGATCTTTTTATACCGGGTTGGGCCATACCCCAGAGAGTTATCGTGAAGAAGGTTTTCTCTTCCACCTGCTTGGTGGAATTCGCTATGCCATCGGTGACAACAACGTGCTCGATTATAGCGCCGTAAAACGAGAACCTGTGCCTGAAGAAAGTCGGTTTACCAAAGTTATCATTGAGGAAAAGCTCGATGAACCAACAGAACTTGCGGTTTTTAGCGACGATAGGTTGCTATATGTACAGAGAAAGGGTGAAGTCAAACTTTATGACCCGAAGACAGGCATTGTAAAGGAAATTACCCGATTGGAAGTATATCATAAAAATGAAGACGGTTTAATGGGTGTAGCCATTGACCCTGCCTATGATACCAATCATTGGATTTACTTATATTATTCTAAAATAGGAGACAAGCCCGTTAATGTACTCTCCAGGTTTGAGTTTCGTGATGACCAGCTGATTATGGAGAGTGAGAAAGTCCTGCTGGAGGTAGTCGTGCAGCGGGAAGAATGCTGCCACACCGGTGGATCGATTACGTTTGACAAGCACGGCAACCTTTATCTTTCTACGGGCGACAATACCAATCCTTTTAAATCCCAAGGATTTGCCCCGATAGATGAGCGCACGGGTAGGAGCCCGTTTGACGCACAAGGTTCTTCGGCCAATACAAACGATTTGCGCGGGAAGATCTTGCGTATTACGCCGCAGGATGACGGTACCTATACCATTCCTAAAGGGAATTTATTTGCTGAGCAAGATACTTTGGCGCGACCTGAAATCTACGTGATGGGCAATAGAAACCCCTACAGAATTTCTGTGGATAAAAAAACTGGTTATTTGTATTGGGGTGAGGTCGGCCCGGACGCCGGGAATGACAGCCCGTTGAAAGGCCCTCGCGGCCATGACGAAATTAACCAGGCGAGGAGGGCTGGGTTTTTTGGCTGGCCGTATTTCGTTGGCGATAACAAGCCTTACCAGCGGATGAACTTCGAGGATGACACGCCGTTGGGTTTTTTTGATGCAGCTGCACCAGAAAATCATTCACCTAATAATACGGGTATGACAAAATTGCCCCCTGCACAAAAGGCGTTCATCTGGTATCCTTATGCCGAATCGCCGGAGTTTCCGCTAGTAAAACAGGGTGGCAGAAATGCCATGGCCGGTGAGGTTTTTTATAAAGACGATTTTACACAATCGGAGGCTTCCTTCCCAGGCTATTACGATGGCAAATTGTTTATCTATGACTGGATTAGGGGATGGATCATGACTGTAACGATGGACGAGGATAGTAATTTTGAATATATGGAGCCATTTATGGCATCCACCAAGTTCAGTCACCCAATGGACATGCAGTTTGCCTCTGATGGGTCGCTATACCTGTTGGAATACGGAAACAAATGGTTTGCGCAGAATGATGATGCCGTTTTGTCGCGGATAACATTTAACGCGGGCAATCGGATGCCTGTAGCAATAGCAAAGGCAGATCAGGTTGCTGGGAAAGCTCCTTTAACCGTGCAGTTTTCTGCTGATGGTTCTTTTGATGACGATAAAGATAAGCTAAGGTACACATGGACCTTTTCAAGCAATGAAAAAGTCCGCTCCAATGAGAAGAATCCGTCATTTGTTTTCGCTAATCCGGGCATCTACTATCCTAAATTGACCGTCACCGACGGAAATGGCGGAACCAGCACCACACAAATGGAGATCAAGGTGGGGAATGCCATTCCTGAGGTAAGCCTGGCACTTGCTGGCAATACCTCTTTTTATTGGGATGATACAGCACTTTCGTATGCTGTGAAAGTTAGCGATCAGGAGGATGGGAATTTATCTTCTGGGATAAAAGATCAAGACGTCGCCTTTTCCATTGATTATTTGGCCCAAGGGTATGACATCACCCAGGTGGCGCAGGGACACCAGACCTCTTCCGGCCTCAAAAATATGCTCGGTAAGCGATTGATCGAAAAAAGTGATTGTAAATCCTGCCATACCCTCGATATGAAGTCGATAGGACCAGCCTACACGGCAGTAGCGGAAAAATACAAGGACGACAAAAATGCGGTAGCGTATCTTTCCGGAAAAATCATTCAGGGTGGTGGTGGAGTTTGGGGAGAACAAGCCATGTCGGCACACCCCCAGCTTACCAGGGAAGATGTTGCAGAAATGGTAAAATATATCCTTTCGCTAGCCGATGATAAAGACAAAACGCCTCAATTACCGTTATCCGGCACTTTTGTAGCGAACCAACACCAGGAGGCTAAAGAAAAGGGCATCTATATCTTACGCGCTGCCTATACCGACAAAGGCTCGGAAAAGGTTGGTCCGTTGGCTGCAGAGGATGTAGTCATACTTAGAAATGCACTGGTGCCTGTTGCAACCGCAGATAAGATACACAAAGCAAAATCTACAATCAGTGATGGCAAGACGATCGTGAGTATTCGAAGCAATGGTTATTTTGTGTTTAAAGGTATTGATTTACAGGGCATTAAGCAGCTTGTATTCAATGGTAAGGTTAATGCTCCTGGGGGAAAAATATCGGTTAGGGTAGGTACACCTGATGGCAAAGAGATCGCCAATGGCAACCTGATGCCTGGAGCGGATATTACCAAAATCGATATGTCTGCCCGGGCTGATCATGAAAGGCAGGATATTTATTTTGTAATTACACATGCCACCAATCAGAACAACCCGCTGATTGATGCGGAATCGGTACATTTTTTAAAAGACAACGGACAGGCCCTGGCCGAAAAGTAGCTAGGCTGTTCGCGGCAAGAGCAAAAAAGTTGTCATTGACCAGCGTTGATTCGCGATAGTGCATGTATGTGATTTTAACGAAGCTGTGAGAAAGATTGCGGCGAGGTATGTTCTTTGCGTGAGGGATGGGAGCGAAAAGCACGCATTGGGTAGGTGGTGTGGTAGCCGGACTTGTAGCGTACAGCCCGACCCGTAGGGGCACGCCCAAAAGACTTAAATAAAAAGGTATAGGATGGATAGGAAAATTATGAGCATTAGAATTAAAAAATTGCGGCATTTCTCTTATTGTCTGCTATTTTTTGTATTTTCATGGGGTTGTAGTATTGAAAGAAAAGAAACGAAGGATATGGACGCACGACTATTATGGGATGCAAAGGCTATGTTGGGCGAGGGTGCTTTTTGGCATCATGGTGAAAAGAGGCTGTATTGGGTTGATATTGAGGGTAAAAAGCTTCATATCTTCGACCCTATTGCAAGAGCGGACAGGGCTTTTTTGCTGGATGAAAAGATTGGAACGGTGGTGCCGCTGGACTCCGGCGGTGGCGCTGTTGTAGCGTTGAAAAACGGGATTCATAAGCTGGATCTGGAAACGGAAAAGCTTCGATTGCTGGTGCATCCGGCGGCCCATGAGGCTGGTAACCGCTATAATGATGGGAAATGTGACCCTGCAGGGAGGTTATGGGTAGGTACTATCGGTGAGACTGGATCCGCTGCTTTATACAGGATCAATGCTGCGGGTAAGTCCAAAATGATGATTGATAGTGTAACAATATCAAATGGTATTGTTTGGTCAAAAGATAATATGACCATGTATTATATAGATACGCCCACGAAAACAGTTGTTGCTTATAGCTACGATGTAAAAACTGGTGAAATCAGTAAGCCTAAGGTGGTCGTAACGGTGCCAGAGGGTATGGGCTCTCCTGATGGTATGGCTATTGATGCGGAAGATAAATTGTGGATAGGCCATTGGGGTGGTGCGTGCGTAGCCCGCTGGGATCCTATTACAGGGAATATGATGCGCAAAATAGAGGTACCCGCTTTAAACGTAACCTCATGCGCTTTTGGTGGTGAAAACCTGGATATCCTATATATTACCACGGCAAGTATAGGCATGAATGCAGAGGAGACAGCCAAGTACCCCTTGAGCGGAGGATTATTTGTGGCAGACCCTGGCGTTGCCGGTGTAAAATCTTATTTGTTTAAGACCTCCGTCGATGAATAAGGCAAAGCCGGTTGGTAATTCTAAAACTACCATTACCGAATTGATGATTCCATCTTACGCAAACTTTGGCGGTAAGATACATGGTGGTATCTTACTTTCGCTGATGGATAAGGTAGCGTATGCCTGCGCCTCAAAACATGCCGGCACCTATTGTGTGACTGTGTCGGTAGATACGGTAGATTTTTTGCAGCCGGTGGAAGTAGGAGAACTGGTCTCAATGAAAGCGTCGGTAAATTATGTTGGCAATACCTCGCTGGTGGTGGGCATCAAGGTGGTAGCTGAAAATGTAAAAACGGGCATTGTAAAACATACCAACACCTCTTATCTTACCCTTGTCGCAAAAGACGAAATGGATAAGCCGGTAAGGGTGCCTAAGCTCATTTTAAAAACACAGGATGAAGTGCGAAGGTTTGTAGAAGCCATAAGAAGGAAGACGCTAAAGCAAGAGATCAAACGAGAAATGGGCAAGGCTAAATCTGCTTTTACTATAGATTTGGTGATGTCGCACCTGGAGAATGAAAGATGCCTGATTCAGCTAAAGGCATAATGTCGGGAAGACGGTGGTTTTGCCAGATACGCCCCCGGAATCAGGCCTATTTCTGGTAGATGCTATATGTCTTGAGATAATTGCGAAAGGTTGTGCCTTGATTTATTACTTCAATATAGCCATTAATTTTTTTGCCATGCTTTTGATCAGGTGCAATCCTAATCCTTTCCCTTCTGCTTTCGTGGTAAATCGCTTTTGAACATGTCCTTGCTATGTCTTTATTTCCAGCATGCCATTGGAAATTTTATCGCTGTATGCGAAGAAATTTGGACCTCAAGCATACTTCTACTTAAACGCCAACCTTAGAGGTGTACAACTTTAAAAAGTACTTATTCCCAGTTAATTTTCCAAAAGATAAAACATTATTGGCTCACCCTTGTATTAAAATAGTAACGTAGTAGGCACTTTAAATGTACCCTATTTTATACGTTAAATTATTTTTTAATCATGTGTAACCAAAAAATTTTTTTAAGATGAAAGCTACAGAAACATTAGGTAGCGGACTTGCCGGTGCTTTGGCACTTACCGCTATACACGAAACAATAAAAAAGTTTGTCCCCGATGCGCCAAGAATGGACGCAATTGGCAAAAATATTGTAAAAAAAATTTACGATGCTACTGACGAACAGGCACCAGATGACGATACGCTATATAACCAGGCACTTGCAGGTGATATCGCTTTAAATTCCCTGTTATATAGTTTAGTAGGAACCGGTAAGGGATCATGGATGAAGGGTCTACTCATAGGTGCAGGCGCCGGAGTAGCCGCCGTACTGCTACCTAAGTTGCTGGATTTCAAGGAAGAAGCCAGTAGTAGAACCAACGAAACCGCTGCCATGACCATCGCAATATATGCAGTAGCAGGATTGGCTGCTGCCGGTGTTAAGAATTTGCTTCATAATGATAATGACTAGTGAATTTTGATAAGGAATATATAAAAGAAGCTGCCGGATCGGCAGCTTCTTTTATATATCGATGTCGGCGTCAGTCTATTATTTTAAGAAACCTTCTTCAACTTAATCACCTGGAGCGCGTCTAAAAGTTTAACTATAGGATAAGTGGGGTCGAATTCAAACCACTTTACTGCAAAATTAGGGCGCTTTGGTAACCTGTGGTGGTTATTTTGGAATAGCTCTCCAAGCATAAAAAAATCTAAAATCAGTGAGTTCTTAGACTTGTCATTGTTATCGAAATTAGCGTAACCATATTTATGTCCACTCCAATTAACAATAGCCCCATGAATAGGACCCATTAAAAAGTGAATGGGTAAAAACGTATACATTAACCAATGGGTGCCGTAAAACTGAAATACACTGATACAAAGCACATAAATAAGGATATAAATCACGCTCCAGCCAATTCTTGATAACGGAGAAGCTGCAAATTTGTCAAAGGACGTCCACTCCGGAATATCCTTCACAAATCTTTCTTCCGGAACGATTTTCATCCGAAAATAATCATTGTAAATATTTTTAGTATTCCACATCATCGTAAAAAGGTTTTCCGTATGGTGTGGCGAATGCGGGTCTTTTTCCGTGTCGCTATATGCATGGTGCATCCTATGCAAGATACCATACGCTCTGGGACTCAAATAAGACGAACCTTGCCAGATATAGGTGAAGATGTAAAAAAACTTCTCCCAATATCTGTTCATCGTGAACATTTTATGGGCTGCATACCGATGCAGAAAAAAGCTTTGACAGAAAAGAGAAAGGTACCAATGCGCTAAAAAGAAGATGATAATGATCACAATAATGAATTTGAGTTAAATGCGTGCAGAAATTAATTCCAGTTGATCCTTTTGATTACATTAAACTGTAAATATAAGATAATGGAGAAATAAGTTTCTGCCTAATCGCTAAAAAAAATATAGACTGTCCTGAACGACATTTTTCTATCCTTCAGAACTTAGGAAGAGTCACAAAAGTTTAGTTTCTAGCCTTGAAAACTAAATTAAATTTTTTCGGGTTTGCTGCTACAAGTTTGAAAAAGCGTAGACCAAAAGGTTTGCACCCATTTTTAAAGCCTTTTCTCTCACTTCCTGAGGGTCTTTGTGAATAGAAGGGTCTTCCCACCCATTTCCTAAATCCGACTCATAGGAATAGAAGGACACCAGCCGGCCCTTGTACAATAAGCCCAACCCTTGCGCTGGCTTGCCATCGTGCTCGTGGATCTTAGGCAGGCCATTGTCGAACTTAAATTTAAGATGATACACCGGGTGCTCATAAGGAAGTTCAACAAAATCAAGTTCAGGAAACACCTTTTTCATCTCTAGGCGAATGTATGCATCCAAACCATAATTATCATCAATATGTAAAAATCCGCCGCCGATCAGATAATTACGCAGATTTAATGCTTCGGAATCAGAAAAAACAACATTGCCATGTCCCGTCATATAGATATAAGGGTAAGAGAAAATTTCTACACTACCCACCTCTACCACATCTTCATCTTCCGCTAAGTTCATTTGTAAAGTACTATTGCAAAAGTCAATTAGATTGGGCAGCGCTGTTTTATTAGCATACCAATCTCCACCTCCATTGTATTTAAGCTTGGCAATCTTTAATGTAGCCTCCTGCGCCGGCAGGATGGAAAAAGAGCATAGACTAATAACAATGAGTAGCAGTCGAAAAAAAGAGTTGTTACGGGTTTGTATCGGGTTTATCCTGTTTATCATATGTAACGGTTGAGTATAATGCTATATTTTAAACAGGGAAGATAGCCTTTTAATTGTTAACTTATTGTAATTTTTGATGATCATATCTACGCCGGTAAGCATTTCTTCGGGGTGGGTAGTTGCTAAGCCCACCACTTTGGCACCAGCGTCGATACCTGCCTGTATGCCCGAAATAGAATCTTCAAAGACTACACAAGGTGGTACCTCAACTCGAATGGCTTTGGCAGCTTTCAGGTATATTTCAGGATTGCGCTTTCCCTGCGAGATGCTGCTTTCATCGAGGATCACGTCAAAGTAATGTCTGGTGCCGGTATGGTCAAGTGTAAAGTCGACATTCAATGCGGTAGCAGATGTAGCTAAAGCCGTAGGAATGTCATTGGCTTTGAGATGCTCCAGAAAAAAAGCAGCCCTTCTACTGGCTTTATATGCGGTTGATATAAGGCCCGGTATATATCCTCTTTTTCAAGCTTATAAGCCTCCACCTCTTGAATTGCGAGCGCCCTGTCGAATAGAAACGCTAGTGCAGAGGAAATGATTCTTCCGTTGATACGGTTGTAATACGTGGTTTTATGAAATAATAGCTGATGTTTTTTGCAAAATATTTCCCAGGCCTTCATATGATAAGCCGTGTTGTCGACTATGACGCCATCCATGTCAAATAATATTCCAATTTTTTTCAACCTGCTCCATATATAAAGACTTTTGTGAAGGATCCTCCAGTAATTTAGAATTTAAAAGTTGTTCCTACGATAGTTTTGATGCTGATATGATGAAGAAACCGTAAAGAAGGATAATGGTTATGTCTGAATAAACTGAAAAAACTGTGATTAATTAGAATCAATTGAATACCTATGTTGATGTAGAATCGAAAATAGCATTTTTTTGGCGAAGTTTGGCGCTGCAGAAAAAGACGTTATGCTATTACATATATGATTGTTTTCCAATACGTTATGTTTGCCTTTGTTAAGTTGACTTTAAGCCTTTTTGTTGCTGATTCTGATTTTTCGGGAACTTTCTAATCGATTTACGGTTATTAATTATATTTTTACTTTTGTGAGTGAATCATACTAATAAATCATATTAATCTTCTAAGTTCACATTTTTTATTGAGGCCCTATATTTTATGATAAAATTACAGCGGAAGAATTCTACTTCACCCGCAAAAGAAGATGAAGTTAACGAAGAGGAAAAAGATGTCTCTTTTCTTCCTGTTAACGTTCAGGATTTTTTCTTAACCATGGGCGGACTAACCAAGTTTACTGGTCAGTTCTTCAAAAATGTCTTTAAACCCCCTTTTGAGTTCAACGAGATTTTTAAGCAGGCGTACAATCTGGGATTTAAGTCACTTTTTCTGGTGGGACTTTCTGCTTTTATTATGGGCTTGGTGCTTACGCTTCAGGTAAAGCCTACGCTTGTTGATTTTGGGGCTGAATCGTTTATACCTGCCATGGTCACCATATCTATTGTCAGGGAAATTGGACCCGTACTCACAGCATTGATATGTGCCGGTAAAATTGGATCAAGTATAGGAGCAGAGCTGGGGTCCATGAAAGTGACCGAACAGATAGATGCTATGCTTGTTTCAGGCACCAATCCTTATAATTATATTGTTGTTACCCGTGTGTTGGCCACAACATTGATGATTCCGGTACTGGTAATGTACGCAGATACCGTGGCTATGTTGGGGTCTTTTCTAGGCATCAACCTGGATGGCGATGTCAGCCTTTCGTTGTTTACTTCACAGGTTTTAAGCGCTATCGATTTCTCAGATCTAGTGCCCTCTTTTAGTAAGTCTGTTTTCTTTGGTTTTGCTATTGGGATTGTTGGTTGCTATATGGGGTACAATGCTGGTGAGGGTACCGTAGGGGTAGGGAAAGCTGCAAATTCTTCGGTAGTTGTTGCGTCGTTGTTTATTTTTGTTATTGATTTATTGGCTGTTCAAATTACCCAGTTTTTTATATAGATGGAACAAGTGATACAAGGCAAAAGCAATGAAAATAGAAATCCTGAAAATACAGGTGAAAAGGTAGTTGTTGCAAGACATGTTAAGAAAGCTTTTGACGGGCTGGTGATTTTAAGCAATGTTAATTTTAATTTGCATAAAAAGGAGAATATCGTCGTTTTAGGTAAATCGGGGACTGGAAAGTCAGTGTTGATCAAGAGTTTGGTAGGCTTGGTGGAACCTGACGAAGGGGAGCTAAAAGTTTTAGGCAAAGATATTTTTAACCTCGATGCAGATGAAATGGAGGATCTACGGCGAGAAGTGGGCTACTTATTTCAGGGTGGCGCCCTATATGATTCGATGAACGTTTGTAAGAACATGGAATTTCCGTTGAAAAGGCAGGTAAAAAAACTATCTAAGGGGGAGATCAAAGATCTTGTAGAGGAGTCTTTGGAAAGTGTTGGCCTAATTGAGTCGATGCGAAAAATGCCATCTGAACTTTCTGGCGGTATGAAAAAACGAATTGCCCTTGCAAGAACGTTGATTCTTAAACCAAAGATCATGCTTTATGACGAACCTACAACTGGTTTAGATCCAGTTACTTCCCGTGAAATCAGTAACCTGATCATGGAAATGAAAGAAAAATATGCTATTTCTTCAATGATTATAACCCATGATCTGGCATGTGCAAAACTGACAGCCGATCGGATGTTTATTTTAAAGGACGGGACACTTGATATCGAAGGAAGCTATGATGAATTGGAGCAGTCAGATGACCCATGGGTTCGGGCATTCTTTGACTAAGCTCGTCAGGCACTAAATTATAGGATTTTAATTTAATCATATGACAAATAACGATAAACGAAATTTAAGACTCGGGCTATTTGTGACCTTGGGGCTTATCATATTTACGGCCGCCATATATTATATAGGTAGCCGTCAGAATTTGTTTGGGGGAAACACGCGGGTAGTTGCTGTGTTTGAGAATGTAGGAGGGCTACAGGTCGGAAATATCGTACGTTTTTCAGGTATTAATATAGGAACGGTAGATGGCATTCGCATCGTCAGTGATAGCACTGTGCAGGTGTCTATGTTGATTGATAATAAAGTAAGCGTATATATTAAGAAAGATTCGGAAGCTACCATCGGTTCGGAAGGGCTGATGGGCAATAAGCTGGTGACAATATCCTCTGGGTCGGCTAGTGCGCCAAGTATCGAAGACGATGACCAGCTTGCTACCTTTCAGGGTGCTGATATTGACGAAGTAATCAACCTGATGCGGGAGACAGGTGAAAATGCAAAGATCATTATGGCTAATTTAGCTGAAATTAGTGAAGATATCAAAACCGGGCGAGGTACCTTGGGCAAATTGATCTCTGACACCATCATGGTCGATAAGTTTGATGAGATTATGTTTACCATTCAACGGAGTGGAAATAATGCCGCAAGGATTACCAATGATATTGCGGCTATAAGTTCAGAGATAAAATCCGGTGAAGGGACTTTAGGTAAATTGATCATGGATCCTGAAATGATGCAAACAGTAACGAAAATCCTCGATTCACTTCAATACACGAGCAGCCGCTCGGCGAACGTGATGCAGAATCTTGAAACTTTTAGCGGGAAACTTAACAACCAGGAGGGGGTCTTGGGGAAAGTGCTAACCGATACAGCCTTTGCCGAGAATGTTGAAGCTACGATGATTAAAGCACAAAATGCGGCTGACGGTGTAGAAAAAGCAACCAGTAAACTCAATTCCAGCTGGCTTTTTAATATATTTACAGGGAGAGATAAGAGCAAGAAGGATTAGACTTTTTGCTTCCATGTCTTTTTTGACGTATTCGGAACAGGTATCCACATTCTGATGGACGAGGCGTGGGTAAGAATGATCAAACTATATTTTTTCGATAATACACTGCGCATTTAACCAATTGTTACCACATGCATGCCATATGAAGGTGTTTTTACGCTTGTTACTCAGTATTACTTTGGTATGTTGCACAAGAAAAGAAATGCAAAACGCAAGTCCCGATCCTATGCCACAGCCAGCTACGGTCTCCAGTTATCTGGCTCTGGGAGATTCCTATACCATTGGTGAAGGTGTGATTGAGAATGAAAGATGGCCAGAGTTATTAGTGCAGGCGCTAAACAAGGAAGGATTTAGCCTAAAAAAGCCATTGATTATCGCTACAACCGGTTGGACAACAGCCGATTTGAAAACCGCAATCGCCCAACGGCAACCGATGGGTCCTTTTAATTTGGTTTCATTGCTGATAGGGGTAAATAATCAATATCAGGGAATTGACATGGTCATCTACGAAAAGGAATTTAATGAACTTCTGCAAACTTCTATTGCTCTGGCCGGCTCTAAACCTGAACATGTCTTCGTGGTTTCCATACCGGATTATGCCATTACACCCTTTGCGCAACAGCATGATCCCGAGCGGATTTCCCTGGAAATCGATCAATATAATCAGGTGGCACGCTCAATTGCAGAAAGCTACGGTGTAAGGTTTTTTAATATTACACCAATTTCAAGAAAAGCTGCTGATAATCCGGCACTTTTAGCTGAAGACAAACTTCATCCATCAGGGCTAATGTACCAGGAATGGGTGGATCTGGTGTTGCCAACCGTCAAAAAATTTCTTCAAAATTAATTAATCATTCAGTTCGTTCCCCTGTGTCCCGTGAACGTGGCCATTCGCAATTTCCTGCGCCGTGGCCTCCCTTGTACTTTCAATGCATCCTTCGAAATGTAGTTGCATACCTACCAGCGGATGATTGAAATCCATCAAGACCTTATCTAGTTCTACCTCGACGACCTTGCCTTGTACCTGATATCCTCTGTCGTCTGTCATGGGTATAAAATTTCCTTTCTCCAGTACCTTATCCTCTACTTTGCCGTCTATTTCAAAGGATTGCTTGGGTACATAAATTAAGGCAGCATCGTCATAACGACCAAAACCCTCGTCTGCAGTTAACGAAAACTTAAAGGCATCGCCCTCCCGTAATTCAGATAACCTGGTTTCAAAGCCTTTAGGTAAGCCGCTATTTCCGTAGATAAAATAAAATATTTCGTTTTCCTCAATTTTTTCCACCATCACCAATTCATCTTCTGGATCCCCCACATGTAATTGGTATGTAATGCCAATTACTTTATTATTTCCTACCGTCATAGTTTTATGCTTAAATTAAATTGCCTTCGTTTCCCTTGGTTTAGATCTTCTAAATTATTTAAAATTTGCGAAAAATCACTTTTTTAATCTATCCATATCTACTTATGTATGTAATTTATTCGGCTAATACTCCGTTTAAATTTATATAATTAGTATTAGTTTAGCTTTTGATCTATAAAACACAATGGCATAAGGACATGGAGCAATATAAAATTAGATGTTGGTGATGTAATGGAGATAAAAACCCTTCTTTTTTTTCTGGTCTTCCTATGCCTTATTTCATCCTGCCAGCATAAAATGATATGTCCGGCTTTTCAAAGTACTTATGTATTAGATGATGAGAAAAGGGCCACCCTTTTCTCGCTTTTTGCCGAAGATTCCATCCCTAAAAAGAAGCTCATTGTAAAAAAGAATAAATATGGCATCATCGTCCATTTAAAGTACCAGAAAAAGCAAAAGAACTATAATACCGTTCGCATGAAAAATGTGTTGCCTGAAGAAGAAGAGGTCGTTGCGCTGGCAGAACAAGACAATGCCTACGATTCCATTTCAGGCGATCTTCAACCTAAGCTTGACAATAGATATAATTCAGATCAAATTCTGTACATGGAATTTATCGGGAACCAACTTTTAGATGCTCGCGAAAAAGCTTTCAACGCCTATGAAAAGAAGAACAAGGAGCAACAAGATGCGCAGCTTTTAGAGGATTCGCTAGAGCCTAAAAAGCCATCGCGGAAGGATCGAAGAGAAGAAAAGCGGAAATTAAAAGAAGAACAGAAAAACACGCCGACACACGAACAGGAGGAAGAAACGGAAGATGACGAGCTCGGCACGGGTGCTTAGCTAAAAAATTAATACATTTTTTTAAAACATTTCGTTGAGAATATAGATTTAATTTTTTCAATCATTTGCTTTTATTATTGGCAAATTTGTATATTAAGCTTTAGATCTTATTCGTTATGAAAAAATCACTTTTATTTTTTTTACCCATCGTTGTACTTACCTATTCTGGCTGCATGAAAAATGAATATATTCTGGAATCTGACTACAGCTACCTGGGTGACTTCAAAAGGTATAACTCTTTTTCCTTCATCAACGATGTGGCGGTAAACAAAGACAGCCTTCTGACTACTTTCCGCCCACTGCTTGAAAAAACTATCCAGAATCGGATGGAAGTGCTTGGTTATCGTTATACCGATAAGAAGCCAAGGCTGCTCGTCGCCTATAGCATATTCAATGATGACCTAAAATTTCAAGGCTATGAACAGCCCTTGCTGGAGGACTGGCTTGATAAATACGAGAAGGACGAAGATTATAGTCCGTTAAAACTAAATATGAGAGAGGGAACACTTTTAATTCAGTTCATCGACTCAAAAAAGAATCATACTGTCTGGCAAGGTTACGCTTCTGGTGTTTTGGGATACAACGGGCAGAATAATGAGCGAAACCTGCGCAGAGCTGTTTGGTCCATTTTTGAGCAGTACCGAATTATGGCAGAAGGTTTTGATATTGGCCAAAGAGGCACCAATTGAGCCGCCGAAAGAAAGCACATTATATGTTTTGAAGACAAAATAACATATAAGAAAACCCATAGAAAACAATTTCCATGGGTTTTCTTATATTAAACGTTTCTGTTACAAGACAATATTTACAATTTTTTTCGGAACAATAATCACCTTCTTAGGTGATTTGCCCTCTGTCCATTTTTGCACAATTTCAGAAGCGAGCACCTCCTTTTCTATTGCTGCTGCTGGCATATCGGATGCAAAGCTCATTTTACCACGCATTTTACCATTGATAGAAATCGGATACTCATAGGTTTCTTCCTGCACAAGTGACGGATCATACACAGGAAACGGCCTGTAGCTGATCGTGCCAAAGTTCCCCAGCAAATACCATAGCTCCTCGGCGATGTGAGGAGCGTAAGGAGAGAGCAAAACCGCCAAATCGGATAATATCTTTCTATTATTTGACTTTAAAACCGTTAGTTCATTAACACATATCATAAAGGAGCTGACAGAGGTATTGAAAGAGAAACGCTCAATATCGTCGTGCACTTTTTGAATCGTTTTGTGCAAAACTTTCAGCTCCTCCTTGGTAGGTGTACCATCGGATACCTCGAAATTACCTTGTTCATTATGGTAAAGCCGCCATAATTTTTTTAGAAATTTGAATACGCCATCTATACCATTGGTATTCCAGGGCTTAAACTGCTCTAAAGGACCCAGAAACATTTCATACATCCGCAGGGTATCGGCGCCGTATCTGGCAATGATATCATCAGGATTAACAACGTTTAATTTGGACTTTGACATTTTCTCTATCTCATAGCCACAAATGTACTTGCCATTCTCCAGAATGAAGGTCGCATTTGCAGCATCGGGTCGAGAAGCTTTAAATTTTTCGATGTCTAAAACATCATTTTCAATAATGTTTACATCCGCATATAAGGTTGTATGCTCATATTGATCTTTGAGATGGTATGATACAAATTGGTTGGTACCGTTGATCCTATATACAAAATTGGACCGACCCTGTATCATTCCCTGATTAATGAGCTTTTTAAAAGGTTCTTTTTTAGGCACCAGGCCCATGTCAAATAAGAATTTATTCCAAAACCGGCTATAGAGCAGGTGTCCCGTAGCATGTTCAGAACCGCCGATATAAAGGTCTACATCCTGCCAGTAGTCAATGGCTTCTTTATGGGCAAATTCTTGCATATTGGTGGCATCCATATATCGGTAAAAATACCAGCTGGATCCTGCCCAGCCAGGCATCGTGCTGAGTTCATAGGGATACTGCCCGTTGTGCTTCCAGTTCTCTGCCCTCCCCAATGGTGGCTCACCGGTTTCGGTTGGCAGATACTGATCTACTTCAGGCAACAGTAGCGGCAACGAATCGTCCGGTATAAGATGAGGAATATCATCTTTAAAATAGACAGGTACAGGCTCACCCCAATATCGCTGTCGGCTGAATACAGCGTCGCGCATCCTGTAATTATTTGTGCCTTTTCCAAGTCTATTGGCCTCGAGAAACTTCTTGGCCTCAATCATCGCATCTTTCACCTCAAGTCCTGTAAGGAACCCTGAATTGATAATCTTTCCTTCTTTTCCTTCGAAAGCTTCCGCGGCAATATCCCCACCAGCTACTACCTCTACAATCGGTAAATTAAAATGTTTGGCAAAAGCATAATCGCGAGTATCGTGGGCAGGCACTGCCATCACAGCACCGGTTCCATAGCCTGCCAAAACATAATCAGCTGCCCAAACCGGAATTCTTGCCCCATTGAAAGGGTTTATAGCATAAGAGCCGGTAAAAACGCCCGACACCGTTTTTACGTCACTCATTCGATCCCGTTCGGACCGGCTCTTTGTGGCTTCTACGTAAGCTTGCACAGCTTCCATTTTTACTGCTGTGGTCAGTTGGGTAGTCAGGTCGCTTTCGGGAGCTACAGCCAGGTAAGTGACGCCAAAGATTGTATCTATCCGCGTTGTAAATACCGTTATCTGCATATCCATATCGTCTACCTGAAAGGCCATTTTTGCCCCAATTGATTTTCCAATCCAGTTACGTTGCATCTCCTTCACAGGCTCAGGCCAATCAATATCATTTAGGTCGTTGAGTAAACGCTCTGAATAGGCAGTGATTCGCATCATCCACTGTCTCATTTTCTTCCTTTCTACAGGATAGCCACCACGTTCCGAAGCACCGTCCTTTACCTCATCGTTCGCTAATACCGTGCCCAGGGCCGGGCACCAGTTTACTACCGCTTCGGCCAGGTATGTCAACCTATACTTTAGCAAAAGATCAGACCGCTCTTTGTCTGACATGCTTAGCCAAAGCTCAGCGGTAAATATGGGCGTATCCTCATCACATACAGCCTTCACATTTGCGTTTCCTTCTTTTTCAAAAATCCGGAGCAAGGTTTCTATTGGTGCCGCCTTTTGGTTGTGCAGGTCATAGTAGTGCAAAAAAAGTTGCTTGAAGATCCATTGGGTCCATTTGTAATAGGAGGGGTCAGATGTGCGGACTTCGTTTGTCCAATCAAAAGAGAATCCTATATTTTTCAATTGCTCCTTGTATCTGGTAATATTTTTCTCTGTCGTTAAGGCAGGATGTTGGCCGGTTTGAATGGCATATTGCTCAGCCGGAAGGCCAAAGGCATCAAAACCCATAGGATGCAGCACGTTGAACCCCTGATGTCGCTTGTATCGGCTGATAATATCTGACGCTATATAACCTAACGGATGCCCTACATGCAAACCTGCACCTGAGGGGTAGGGAAACATGTCAAGGGCATAGTATTTTGGCTTTGATAGATCGATGTCAGCTTTGAACGATTGATTCTCTTCCCAATACTGCTGCCATTTTTTTTCTACTTCATTGAAAATATATCCGGCCATTTCGAATGTTTTGTTGAAAAATGAATATTTGCAAGTGCTATTGACGACCTAGCGGTCGAACAGCAATTTTAAGACCGTAAAAATAGCGTAAATACTATCATAACATTACAAAAATTTACCTTTTTTACACCCTGAAAGACTTCATTACAATAAATGACATCAACCGAATAGCCAAAAAAGAAAAAATTTATATATTAGCAGTTATACTAAATGCGATGTTCGACTTCTTTGAAAAAAAAGGTAAGTGAAGCGAAACCATTAAGAAAATTGGTGTATATGGTGGATCACCCCATAGCAGAAGGTGATGTGGTCTTCTGCCACTGTTACGAACTCGGGGTATGTCTGGTAAAGGCAGATGAATAAGGTTTGTATCATCAGTCTGTCCAGAGAGGAAAAACGTTAGCTGGCACTACATGGCAGATGCGACCATTGAAAGACAAAAGTCAAAAAAGTGAAGCGTTATAAAAGAAGTAACTTAGATTAGTACAATATATACTTTTAATAGGTTCATTTGAAACTTAGTCTTTAAAGGAATGGCTATTCACGAAATCATAATAAATTTGATCCTTTTTCTTGGCGGATAAATATTCCATGGTGATCAGAAGGATGCAAGGGATATATATCAGGGATGAAATTCCAGCAATAAGGATTAAAATTAAAGGCGTCATATTGTAAAATTTTAGACAATCAGTTATTTATTTTAAATATCTTAAATCTTAAGGATTTCTTTGCAGTTAAAAGACAAGATATTCGACTTGTGTACCTTTTTAAGCA
>PPFU01001930.1_pt1 | contig 20211 bp, 14 predicted proteins | sample 1535991 | NCBI WGS metagenome assembly PPFU01 (sample SAMN04901290, study PRJNA319586) | Hypolithon metagenome, whole genome shotgun sequencing project. | isolation source: Antarctic Hypolithon | place: Antarctica: Miers Valley | collected 2014
CCCGATGATCGGCCCGACATCGGCCCCGGAACGGGCCTCGGCGGTGGCCCCTCGGATGCATCGGGACCCATGGGACCGGCCGAACCGCGGCAGTGGACCGTCGTGATCGCCGCCGACCCGCCGCTGCGCCTCGATAGGGCACTGGCGCGCGACGTGCCACCCGCAGCGCATCTTAGCCGGTCGCGGCTGGCCCGGCTGATCGCCGCGGGCGCGGTGCGGCGCGGCGGCGTCGTGGCCGACGACACGACCGCCGTGCCGCGGGCGGGCGACGCCTATGTCGTCGCTGTCCCGGTCGAGGTGGCAAGCCACATCGCCGGGCAGGACATTCCGCTCGACATCGTGCACGAGGACGACGACCTGGTGGTCGTGGTCAAGCCCGCCGGCATGGTCGTGCACCCGGCGCCGGGCTCGCCCGACGGCACGCTGGTGAACGCCCTGCTGCATCGGTATGGCGACCGGCTGCCGGTGGTGGGCGGTGTGGCGCGGCCCGGCGTCGTGCACCGCATCGACAAGGACACGTCGGGCCTGCTGGTGGTGGCGTTGAGCGACCGGGCGCATCACGGGCTGTCGGCGCAGTTCGCGGCCCACACGGTGCAGCGGCGCTATCTCGCGCTGTGCCACGGCGTGCCGGCCATCGGCGATCCGCGATTGCGGGGGCTGAAGGGCGTGTCCGTCGAACCCGGGGGCACGGTGAAGATCGCCGCACCGCTGGCCCGGCACCGCACCGACCGCCAGCGCCAGGCGGTGACGTGGACCGGGCGCCATGCGGTCACGCGGCTGGGGGTGATGCAGGCACTGGGCGGCGCGGCGCTGGTATGGTGCCGGCTGGAGACCGGGCGCACGCACCAGATCCGCGTGCACATGGCCCATGCCGGCCACGCCCTGATCGGCGACGCGACCTATGGCGGGCGCCGGCGCCTGCCTGCCGCGGCGCCCGGCGCAGCGGCGGCGGCGGCGTTTCCGCGGCAGGCGCTGCACGCTCAGACGCTGGGCTTCGTCCATCCCGCGACGGGGCAGGCGCTGTCGTTCAGCGCACCGCTGCCGGAGGATATGCGCGCCCTTGTAGCGGCGTTGGGCGGCGACCCTTCGGACGCGGATCGCACGTCGGCGTGAGGTAGCGTCGTTGCCGCTGGCGTGGGGGAACGGCGCGGTTCACCGTCCGTTAGGATATCGAATGCAACATGCGGATGGCGGATTGAAGTGAACCGATCGGTTCACTACTTCGGGTGCAGCGGCCCCGGCGCGTCGCAGGAGGACATGACATGGCGAGCTATGCGAACCTACCCGCCCCCTCTCCCGAACAGGGGCTGAACCGCTATCTGCAGGAAATCCGCAAGTTTCCAATGCTGGAGCATGAAACCGAGTACATGCTGGCCAAGCGCTGGGTCGAGGAGCAGGACGTCGACGCCGCCCACCAGATGGTGACGTCACACCTGCGCCTCGCGGCCAAGATCGCGATGGGCTACCGCGGCTACGGCCTGCCGCAGGCCGAGGTGATCTCGGAGGCGAATGTCGGGCTGATGCAGGCGGTGAAGCGATTCGATCCCGAAAAGGGTTTTCGCCTCGCGACCTACGCGATGTGGTGGATCCGCGCCTCGATTCAGGAATACATCCTGCGCTCCTGGTCGCTGGTGAAGCTCGGGACGACGAGCGCGCAGAAAAAGCTGTTCTTCAACCTGCGCAAGGCCAAGTCGCGCATCGGCGCGCTGGAGGACGGCGATCTGCGGCCCGAGAACGTGGCGCGCATCGCCACCGACCTCGGCGTGACGGAGGACGAGGTCGTCAGCATGAACCGCCGGCTGTCGGGCGGCGACGCCTCGCTGAACGCAACGATCAGCGCCGATGGCGAGGGCACGGCCCAGTGGCAGGACTGGCTGGAGGACGAGGATGCCGACCAGGCCCAGGACTACGAGGAGCGCGACGAGCTGGAAACCCGCCGTGCGCTTCTGATCCAGGCGATGGACGTGCTGAACGACCGCGAGAAGGACATCCTGATGCAGCGCCGGCTGGAGGACCGCCCGGTCACGCTGGAGGAGCTGAGCGGCCAGTACGACGTCAGCCGCGAACGGATCCGCCAGATTGAAGTGCGGGCCTTCGAGAAGCTGCAAAAGCGCATGACCGAACTCGCCGCCGCAAAGGGCATGCTGGAAGACGCCTGACCGCGGGAGGCCGCCGGGCAACGGCGTGAGCGTCGCGGCCGGCCCATGGATCGAACGGCGTTCGACCGCGCCTTATCCTCAGCCTTGGCCGCCTCGTCCGTCTCGCCCAATCGTGTTGCGATGCGGCGCGCCCGCAGTCATCCTGACTGCGGGCAACCAGGGTGGCGCGACATGACGATCCGGTGGGGCGTGCTCGGCGCGTCGGACTTCGCGAGGCGACGGATGGCGCCGGCGCTGCATCTGGCGGAGGGCGCGTCGCTGGCGATGCTGGGCACCTCCGATCCGGCCCGTGGCGCCACGTTCTGCGCCATCGCGCGCGACTGCCGGGTCGTCGAGGGCTACGATGCGGTTCTGGCCGACCCCGATGTCGATGCCGTCTACATCCCGCTGCCGAATCACCTGCATGTCGACTGGACGGTGCGGGCGCTGGAGGCCGGCAAGCACGTCCTGTGCGAAAAGCCGATGGCGCTGCACGCCGGGCAGTTCGACCGGCTGATCGCGGCGCGCGAGGCGTCCGGGCGGCTGGCGGCCGAGGCCTTCATGATCGCGCACCACCCGCAATGGCACTGCGTCCGCGAAAAGATCGCCGGCGGCACCATCGGTGATCTGCGCCATGTCGACGCCACCTTCAGCTTCGACAATGCCGACCCGACGAATATCCGCAACCGGCCCGAAACCGGCGGCGGCGCGCTGGGCGACATCGGTGTCTACGTCATGGGGGCGGCGCGCCTTGCCACCGGCGCAGAGCCGGATCGGCTCGACGCCCAGGTGACGTGGGAGAACGGCGTCGACGTCGCGGCCCATATCTGGGGCGACTTCCCGACCTTCCGCTATGACGCGATGGTGTCGATGCGCCTCTATCCGCGCCAGCGCATGACGTTCCATGGCACCGGCGGCGTGCTGGTGGTGGAGGTACCGTTCAACGCCGGCACGGCCGGCGAGGCGCGCGTCACGGTCGAGACCGCGCGCAACGCCACCCTGATCGAGCGTTGGCCGGCGGTCGACCAGTATGTCCTGCAGGTCGAGGCGTTCGGTCGGTCGGTCACGACGGGGGCGGCGTATCCGGTGCCACTGGAATGGTCGCGGGGAACGCAGGCGATGATCGACACGGTACTGGCCGCCGATCCACCCCGCGACGCCTGATCGGCCGCGTGCGGAGCCAGAGCGGCGCGGCCCCGGCGCGGCGCGACCGCGCCTAGTCCTCCATCGCCTCGAGCTCGTCGATGAAGCCTTCGATCACGGACAGGCCCTTCTGCCAGAACGCCGGGTCGGACGCATCGAGGCCGAAGGGCGCCAGCAGGTCCTTGTGGTGCTTCGATCCGCCCGCGCGCAGCATGTCGAAGTAGCGGTCCGCGAACCCGGTATCGCCCCGCGCCTGCGCGTCCTCGTAGACGGCGTAAAGGGCGTTCACCAGCCCGTCGCCGAACGCGTAGGCGTAGACGTAGAAGGGCGAGTGGACGAAATGCGGGATATAGGCCCAGAACGATTCGTAGCCCTCCATGAAATCGAAGACGGGGCCCAGCGATTCGGCCTGCACCGACATCCACAGCGCGTCGATGGCATCCGGCGTCAATTCGCCCGTCGCCCGCGCGGCGTGCAGCTTGCATTCGAAATCGTAGAACGCGATCTGGCGCACGACGGTGTTGATCATGTCCTCGACCTTGCCGGCCAGCAGCACCTTGCGCGCGGCCGCATCGGGGGCCCCGGCCAGCAGCCTACGGAAGGTCAGCATCTCGCCGAAGACGGAGGCCGTCTCGGCCAGCGTCAGGGGCGTGGAGGCGAGCAGCTCGCCCTGATCTGCCGCCAGAATCTGGTGAACGCCGTGCCCGAGCTCGTGCGCCAACGTCATCACATCGCGCGGTTTGCCGAGGTAGTTCAGCATCACGTAGGGGTGCACGTCGGTCACCGTGGGGTGGGCGAAGGCACCCGGCGCCTTGCCCGGCTTCACGCCCGCGTCGATCCAACCGCGGTCGAAGAACGGCTGGGCGAGGCTGGCCATGCGCGGGTCGAACGCGCCATAGGCCGCCAGCACGGTTTCCCGCGCCTCCTCCCAGCCGACAACGCGGTCGTCCTCCATCGGCAGTGGCGCATTACGATCCCAGACCTGCATCCGGTCCAGCCCCAGCCAGCGCGCCTTCAACGCATAATAGCGGTGCGACAGGCGCGGATAAGCCGTCACCACCGCATCGCGCAGCGCGGCGACGACCTCGGGCTCGACATGGTTCGACAGATGCCGGCCGGTCTGCGGCGTGGGCAACTTGCGCCAGCGGTCCTCGACCGACTTGCCCTTGGCCAGCGTGTTGTGGATGCGCGCAAAAAGGCCGGTTCGCGCGGTAAAGACGGCGGCCAGCGCCCGCGCGCCCGCCTCGCGCCGCGCGCGGTCGGTATCGGACAGCAGGTTCAGCGTCGCCTCGATGCCGCGTGTCTCACCATCGACGTCGAAGGTCAGCCCGGCGATCGTCTCGTCGAACAGCTTGTTCCAGGCCGCGGCCCCCGTGGTGGACGTGTCGTGCAGGAACCGCTCCAACTCATCGCTCAGCTGGTGCGGCCGCATGGCCCGCAGGCGCTCGAAGACCGGGCGGTAGCGGGCCAGATCGGCGTTCGAGTCGAGTCGGGCGTCGAGATCGGCGTCGCCGATGCGGTTCACCTCGAGGCCGAAGAACACCAGCGGCGTGGTGTGGTCCGTCACCTTGTCCTGGCAGTCCGACATGAAGGCGGCGCGGTCGGGATCGGTGGTGTGCTGGTAGTAGCGCAAGCCGGCATAGGACATGATGCGGCCCGCCACCGCCTCGATCCGCTCGTAGCGGTGCACGCAATCGAGCAGTCCCGCGGCGTCGAGCGTCGCGAGCTTGCCTTCGTAGACGGCCGCAAAATCCGCGCACTCCGTGCCGAGCCAATCCATATCGCGGCGCAATGCGGGCGCGTCTGGCGCGGCGTATAGGTCGCTCAGGTCCCATTCCGGCAGGTCGCCCAATTCCTTGCCGCCTCCGGAACCGGCGGCATCGTGAAGGATCGTGTCGGCGGGCTGGCGGCTGGCGGTCATGGAGTTCCTCACGGCTTGGAGATGCCGCCTGACCTAAGCCGTCCGCCGCCGCGCGCCAAGGGCGGCGGACGCGGAACAGCCCGAAACCCAGGCACGGCCAAAGAGAACCCCGATGTCGTCGATGTGGCCGGGCGTCGCGAGTGGCGGATCGCGCGTTTGCCCGGGGCGCCCCGGGCAGCGCGGTCCCGATTTTCGCGCTGGTCTCCGGCTCGCGGGAACGCCATGGGTTGCGAACCGCGGCATTGCGCGAGCCGGCGGGACGGTCCGCCGTTGCGGCGGCCTTGTCCCTCACCGGCACGCGTGCACCGCCGGGATGCCGGACTAGCCGTAGGCCGCCAGCATCCCGCGCAGGTCGTCGAGGGTGTTCGCCTCGACCGCCGGCTTGTCGTGGCGCCAGCGCGCCATACGGGGAAAGCGCAGGGCGACGCCGGATTTGTGGCGCGGGCTGGGCTGGATGCCCTCGAACGCGATCTCGAACACATGCTCCGGTGCGACGTGGCGGACCGGGCCGTAGCGTTCGCGGGTATTGCGGCGAACCCAGGCGGTGATGCGCCGGAACTCCGCGTCGGTCAGACCGGAATAGGCCTTGGCGAAGGGGACGAGCGGGCCAATGCCCGGCGCCCCGTCCCAGACCGCGAACGTGAAGTCGGTGAACAGGTTCGCCCGCCGCCCGGCGCCCTGTTGCGCATAGACCATCACGGCGTCGATGGTCAGCGGGTCGACCTTCCATTTCCACCAGTCGCCGCGGCGCCTGCCGTCGCGATAGGGGCTGTCGCGCCGCTTCAGCATTACCCCTTCGGCATTCATTTCGCGCGAGCGGTCGCGCTCGGCCGCGAGGGCCGGCCAGTCGGCGAACGGCACCAGCGGCGACAGGCGCAGCGGCGCGTCGCCTGGGACGCTCGCCGCCAGCCTCTCCAACCGCGCGCGACGGCCGGCATAGGGCAGGGCGCGGATGTCGGCGCCGTCCGCCTCCAGCAGGTCGTAGGCCATCAACACGACGGGCGCGTCCCCCAGCACCTTGCGCGGCACGGTCTTGCGGCCGATCCGCGTCTGGATGGCATTGAAGGGCAAGGGTGCCCCGTCGCGGAAGGCCAGCACCTCGCCGTCGATCACGCTGCCGGGGGGGATGAAATCGCGCAGCCGCGCAAACTCGGGGAAACGGTCGGTCATCAGCTCCTCGCCGCGCGACCACAGGAAATGTTCGCCGCCACGCAGGATCAACTGGCCGCGGATGCCGTCCCACTTGCGCTCGGCCGCCCAGTCCGCCGGATCGCCCAAGGGGTCGGGGCCGCCGTCGAGCTGGTAGGCGAGATAGAAGGGGTAGGGGCGCGACAGGTCCGACGTCGGGTCGTGCGCCAGAAGCAGCGCGTCGAAGCTGGTGGTGTCGGGCGACCAGTCACCCATCAGCCGGTGCGCGAGGTCCGCCTCGGCGATGCCGGTGGCCTGCGCCAGCGCCCGCGTCATCAGCTTCTGGCTGACCCCCATGCGAAAGCCGCCGGTGATCAGCTTGTTGAAGACGAAGCGCTCGGTCGTCTCCAGCCGATCCCAGGCAGCGAGGATGCGCGCCTTGCGCACCGGCTCGTCCAGCCCCGCCAGCGACCGGATTTCGCCGATCCAGTGCGTCAGCGGCAGGTCCGACGTCTGCCCCGGCGGCGGCAGGATCAGCGCGATCGTCTCGGCCAGGTCGCCGACGATCGGATAGGCCTCCTCGAACAGCCACAGCGGCAGGCCGGCGCGGTCGGCGGCCCAGTGGCGCAGCAGCGTCGTGGTGACGGTGCGCTTCGGCCGCCGACCCGACAGCAGCGCGATGGTCCAGACCCGATCCGGCGGCGGGGCCGCGCGGAAATAGTCGGCCAATGCGGCGACCTTTGGATTGATCTTCGTCGTCTGGTCCAGCCGGGTGAAAAGCGCGGCAAAACGTTTCATCGGCGCCGCGCGGTCATGCCGCCTCGCCCTCTTCCAGCGCCTCGCCTTCCCACGCCGTCTCGACCACGGCGGCGTCGAAGCCGCGTTCCACCAGCCAGCGCCGGAAGATGGCGGTGTAGCCGTGGGTGACGAAGACGCGCTCGGCCCCGGTGGCGTCGATGGCGGCGTTCAGCCCCTCCCAGTCGGCATGGTCCGACAGCACGAAGCCGCGGTCGGCGCCGCGCCGCCGGCGCACGCCGCGCAGCGCCATCCAGCCGCTGGCGAACCCGGTCGACGACGCGCCGAACCGCCGCGCCCATGGCGTGCCCAGCGCCGAGGGCGGCGCGACGATCAGCGCGCCGGGGTGCGCCTTCGTGTCCGTCTCGGGCGTGACGCGGATCGTATCGGGCAGCGTCACGCCCTGCGCGCGCAGCACCTCGTTTGTGTTCTCGACCGCGCCATGGGTCAGGATCGGACCGATGGTCGCGTCGACGGCCGCCAGCAGCCGCTGTGCCTTGCCCAGCGCATAGGCGCCGAGGATGGACGCGCGGCCGACCGCCCGGTTGGCCCGCCACCAGACGTCGATGTCCGTGGCCACGTCGGCCTGCGGCGCCCATTTGAAGACCGGCAGCCCGAAGGTGCATTCGGTGATGAAGGCGTGGCAGCGCACCGGCTCGAACCGTTCGCTCAGCCCGTCGTCGGTGGTCTTGTAGTCGCCGGATGCGACCCAGACCTCGCCCGCCCGTTCGATGCGGATCTGCGCCGATCCGGGGACGTGGCCGGCCGGGTGGAACGACACGTCGACCCCGCCGATCCGGCGCACCTCGCCATAGGTCACGGTGTCGAGCGCGATGTCCCCCAGCCGGTGCCGCATGACGGGCGCGGCCGCCGCGGTCGCGAGGTAACGGCCCATCCCGTCGCGGGCGTGGTCGGCATGGCCGTGGGTGATCAGCGCCCGGTCGACGGGGCGCCACGGGTCGATGTAAAAACCCCCGTCGGGGCAATATATCCCGCGGTCGGTAAATGTGAGAAGCGGATCGGCCATGGCATTAAGCTATGCCGCCCCGCCCCGCTGTCGAGACCCGGGCATCGGCGCGCCGCGGGCGGGTGTTCGGACGGGTGGTCGGTCGCGGCACGGGCCGTTCCGGGACGGCCCCGCCGCTAGCCCGCGCGCCGTTGCACGTTCATGCCTTTGCCCAGCGTCACGACGGCATCGGCGATGGCGGGATCGCGGCGGCCGGCATCGGCCGCCGCCCGGGCCAGCGACATGACCTGCGCATCGGCGCCCACATCCACCGAGCCCATCGCCCAGTTCGGAAAGGCGCGATATGCGGTCGTGGTTTCGCCGATGACCGCCATGTCGGTATGCCGCGGATCCGTCGCGATGAAGTCGAGAAGCGCCTCGATATGCGCCTCCGGCCCTTCCAGCAATTGCAGATAATGCGTGTCCGACTGGATCAGCACGCCGGTGATGCCGAGTTGCGGATTGTTGCGCACCGAACAGCGCAGGATGGCATCGCGGTCAGCGTCGCTCAGCCCCGGAACGACGCGGCTAAGATAAACGGTCTGCTTCATGTCGACTCCCTTCGTCGTGTTGCGGCCCTGCATATCGCCGCCGGGTTAAGATCCGGCTAAGGCGCCCCAGACCCCGCTCTGGTTGCGGCTGCCGGGGCTCCTGCTCTACGATGCCGCGGATGGGCCCGCGCGGTCCCGGCGGGGCGAGGGCGGATGGCGGTCGAGTACTTCAACGAGATGTTCTCGGATGGCGGGGTGCGCGCGCCCTACCATGGTCTCGAAGGCTGGTCGCGCGACATGCCGCAGGAACTGCGCAACCTCAAGCAGTCGGAAGCGGAGGCCCTGTTCCGGCGCATCGGCATCACCTTCGCCGTCTACGGCGAGGGCGGCAGCCCCGACCGGCTGATCCCGTTCGACATGTTTCCCCGTGTGTTCGACGCCGGCGAGTGGTACCGCCTCGAGCGCGGGATCAAGCAGCGGGCGCGGGCGTTGAATGCCTTCCTCGTCGATGTTTACAACCGGGGCGAGATCGTGCGTGCCGGCCGCGTCCCGGCAGGGCTCGTCTATCGCAACGAGGCCTATGAGACGGCGGTCTGCGGTTTCACCCCGCCGAAGGGGGTGTTCTCGCACATCGTCGGGATCGATCTGGTGCGCACCGGGCCGGACGAGTTCTTCGTTCTGGAGGACAATTGCCGCACGCCCAGCGGGGTCAGCTACATGCTGGAGAACCGCGAGATCATGATGCGGATGTTCCCCAAGCTGTTCCAGGAGAACCGTATCGCCCCGGTCGAAAACTATCCCGCCATGCTGCGTCGGACCCTCGCCTCGGTCGCGCCGCCGAAGTGCGAAGGCGAGCCGCGCGTCGTGATCCTGACGCCCGGCAGTTTCAACAGCGCCTATTACGAACACTCGTTCCTCGCCGACATGATGGGGGTGGAACTGGTGGAGGGGCAGGATCTGTTCGTCGAGGGCGATTTCGTCTGGATGCGCACCACCGAGGGGCCGCGGCGGGTGGACGTGATCTACCGGCGGCTGGACGATCCTTATCTCGACCCGCTGTGCTTTCGTCCCGACAGCATGCTGGGCGTGGCGGGGATGATGAACGTCTACCGCTCGGGCGGCGTGACCATCGCCAGCGCGCCGGGTGCCGGCGTCGCCGACGACAAGGCGATCTACACCCACGTCCCCGAGATGATCCGCTTCTACCTGGGCGAAGAGCCGATACTGAAGAACGTGCCGACCTGGCAGTGCGCCAAGGCCGACGATTGCGCCCATGTGCTGGAGAATCTGGCGGACCTGGTGGTCAAGGAAGTGCACGGATCGGGCGGCTACGGGATGCTGGTCGGGCCGCGCAGCACCCGCGCCGAGATCGAGCTGTTCGCCGCGAAGATCCGTGAGAACCCCGGTAACTACATCGCCCAGCCGACGCTGGCGCTGAGCTGCTGTCCGACCTTCGTGGCGCAGGGCATCGCCCCACGACATGTCGACCTGCGCCCCTTTTGCCTGGTGGGCGAAACGGTGGAACTGGTCCCGGGCGGGCTCACGCGGGTGGCGCTGACCGAGGGCTCGCTGGTGGTGAACTCGTCGCAAGGCGGCGGCGTGAAGGACACATGGGTCATGGCCGAGGGATGAGGATGCAGAACCCGGCGCGCCGCGCCCGACACATCGCCGCCTCCGGCCCCTCCGCTTTCGCCCGGCGCGGCGTGGCCGGCGGCAGGTCCGCGCAGTGCGGCCTCGTCCGTCCGACCTGCCTCGCCCGTCCCGCCCGTCCCGGCGCGGCACGGGGGCGACACCTGCGTCTCGCGCGGCCCGTCGCGACCGCGGCCGACGCGCGATGCTGAGCCGGACCGCGCACAACCTGTTCTGGATCGCCCGCAACATCGAGCGGGCCGAGACCAACGCCCGCCTGCTGGAGGTCGCGGCGCGGAACGCGCTGCTGCCCAATATCGGCGGCGGGTTCCGCAACGAATGGGACAGCATCCTGCTGGCCTCGGGCACGCGCGCCGCGTTCCGCGAGAAATACGGCGACCCGGTGCAGCGCAATATCGAGACGCATCTGTTCTTCGATCGCGACAACCCCGGCTCGATCGCGTCCTGTATCGCCGCGGCGCGCGAGAACGGGCGGATTGTCCGCACCGCGCTGACCGGACAGGTCTGGGACGCGCTGCAAACGGCGTTCGGCGAAGTGACCGAGTTCGCGCGGCAGGAACGCTCGACGCTGTCGCTGGGCGACCTGACGGACTGGACGCTGCGCACCACGGCGCTGATCCGGGGCGCCGGGCTGGCCACGCAGTTGCGCAACGACGGCTATGACTTCACGAATATCGGCCACTACCTCGAACGCGCCGACAGCACGGCGCGGCTGCTCGACGTGAAGTATTACGTCCTGCTGCCGCAGGTCAGCTTCGTCGGATCGGGGCTCGACAACTATCAGTGGCGCACGCTGCTGCGCGCCATGTCGGCGCAGCGGTCGTTCAACTGGGCCTATGGCGGCGACGTCACCGCGACGAAGATCGTGCATTTCCTGGTGCTGAACCGACAGATGCCGCGGTCCCTGATCGCGTCGGCAGAAGGGGCGGTGATGCATCTCGACCGGCTGGCGCGGCAATACGGTCGCGTCACCGACGCCCAGCGGATGGCGGGCGACCTGCTGAAGCGGCTGGACCGGGCCACGACCGAGGAGATATTCGACGAGGGGCTGCACCAGTTCGTCACCCGGATCATCGACGATGTGGCGCACTTGTCCGGCGTCGTGCATCAAAGCTACTTGAGCGGAGAGGCGCGATGAGGCTGGACGTCACCCATACCACGACCTACCGGTTCGACCCGCCGATGCGCGGCGTGATCCAGAGCCTGCGGCTGTGGCCGTCGGAGTTCGACGGGCAGCGTGTCGTGGCGTGGTCGGTCGACGTGGCCGGCGCGGCGCGCGGCGCGGCGTTCCGCGACGGGGCGGGCGACCGGATCGAGACGGTGACGCTGCTGGGCGACGTGGCGGAGGTGCGCATCGTTGTCGCCGGCACGGTCGAGACGACGGATCTGTCGGGCGTGCTGCGCGGCCACCGCGAGAAGGTGCCGCCCGACGCTTATCTGCGGTGGGCCCCGATGACCCGCTGCGACCAGGCCCTGACCGAGCTATCGGGCGACGCGCTGAGCGGTGTGGGCGACCCGCTGGAGCGGGCGCATGCGCTGGCCCACGCGGTGAACGGCGCCATCGCCTACGATCCCGGTGTCACCGGCGAGGGCACGACCGCGGCCGAGGCGCTGGCGCTGGGCCGGGGCGTCTGCCAGGACCACAGTCACGCGATGATCGCCGTCGCCCATGCCGCCGGGATTCCGGCCCGCTATGTGACCGGCTATCTGCACGCATCGGCAGACGGCGGCGGGTTTGAGGCCAGCCATGCCTGGGCGGAACTCTGGGTCGCCGGCTTCGGTTGGGTCGGGTTCGACGCGGCGAACGGCTGCTGTCCGTCGGAGCTCTATATCCGGCTCGGCTCGGGCCACGACGCCCAGGGCGCGGCCCCGGTGCGCGGCATGGCGGCCGGCGGCGGGACCGAATCGCTGGAGGTGGACGTCGCCGTGATGGCCAGTGCCGGCCAGCAGCAATAGCAAGATGGAAGGGATACGGCGCTCGCAGGACCAGGTCCGGCGATAGCGACGGGTGGACCCGCCGGAAGATAGGCGCCGGTGTATTGCTCGCCCGGTCCCCCGTGCGCGCCGGCGGGCACCAACGGGCAAGGGGAACCGCCGTGCCTCATCCGTCGGCAGGCGGCGCCGTCGGCCGCTCGCCCGACGTCCGCCGCGCCGACACCGGTTGCGCCCGCCGGACGGCCGCCCTAGTCGTGCCGGCGGCGGCGAGGATAACGACATGACCTATTGCGTCGGGCTGATGCTGGATGCCGGTATCGTCCTTCTATCCGATACCAGGACCAATGCCGGGCTGGACAACGTCTCGACCTATCGCAAGATGTTCACTTTCCAGAAGGAGGGCGAGCGCGTCATCGCCCTGATGACCGCCGGCAGCCTGTCGGTTACGCAGGGCACCATCGCACGGCTGCGCGACGCGGCCGAGGACGGCGAGAAACGATCCATCATGTCGGTCGGGACGATGCTGGAAGTAGTTCAGCTGATCGGCGACACGATGTCCGAGGTCGCCGCCGACGTGGGCGCCAAGCTGAAGGGCTCCAGCACATCGGCCAGGGCGGGCCTGATCGTCGCGGGCCAGCGACGCGGCGGCCCGATGCGCATGTTTCTCGTCTACCCGCAAGGCAACTTCATCGAGGCGACGCGCGACACGCCGTTCCTGCAGATCGGCGAGCACAAGTATGGCAAGCCCATCCTCGACCGCGTGGTGCGCCCCGAGACGTCGCTGGCCGACGCCCAGAAGGCGGCGCTGCTGAGCATGGACAGCACTCTGCGCTCGAACCTCAGCGTGGGGATGCCGCTGGATCTGGCGGTTATCGAGAAAGACAGGCTGGCCGTCACCGCGACGCGGCGGATCGAGCCCGAGGACGAGGCCTTCGCGGCCATGTCGCAAGCCTGGTCGGCGGCACTGCGCCGCGCCTACACCGAAATCGACCTCTGAGGCGCGACGCGTCGCGATCGGGCGTTTCCGGGGCAACGGAAGGCTGCGACCGGCGCGGGGTCGGACGATGGGCCGGGGTCACGGCCAGTCAGTGCCGCCCGCGGTGCCGCGCTCGGATCGGCGACCCGGGTCGCTGCAGCGACGGCGCCCGCAAACCCAGGCGCAGTCGCCCTGGCACATCGCGCGACGGCGCCGGCCCGGTCCGCTCGGGCGACCGGCCGCGAAGACCGTCGGCGCATGCGGCGACGTGGTCCCGGATCGGACGCAGCGCCGCCGGCGAATGTCGTCCGGGATCGGGCGCGGCGCCGCTTCCCCTCATCGGGGCGCCTTGGTCGGACCGTCGTAGCGGGCACCGGGCGCCCCTGGGGTCCCGGCATCGGATTTGGGTCTGCGATGCCGGCGGATGTGGTCGAGCGTCAGGCGCAGCGCCGCGTTGCGGATCAGGGGCGCCTCCATCAGCACTTCGTGACGGGCGCCGGGCAGCAGGTGCAACGTTCCGCCGGGCCACCGCCCCATTCGCGCATGCACCGCCGCCGGGTCGACGACGGCTTCGTCGTGGCCCAGCAGCACCAGGGTCGGCACCTCGGGCGACGGGCGGCGCGCCAGCGCGCGTGCCTCGCGTAGCGCCTCGCCCAGCCAGCGCAGGCTGGGACCGCCAAGCGCCAGGTCGGGATGCACTTCGGTCTGGCGCAGCATCCAGTCATAGACCACGCGGTCGGTGGTCAGCAGGTTGGCGGCGAAGGGCGTGGTGCTGAGATATACGGCCCCGGAAGTGCCCGGCGCGTAATGATGGTCCAGCCCGGCGTGGCCGGCGGCCCAGGCCACCGACCAGGCCAGCGGGCGCAGCGACCCCTTCAGCGCGATGCCCCACATCGGCGCGCTGAACGTGGCCGAGGCGACCGGCAGCCCGTTCAACAGCGCGCGCAGGCCGATTGCGCCGCCCATCGAATGGGCGAGCAAGTGCCACGGCCGCGGCAGGTCGCGGGCCGCGGCATGCGCGACCATCGCGGCCACGTCGCGCTGGTAGTCGGTGAAGGCAACGACGTGGCCGCCCAGCGGATCGTCGAGAATCCGGTCCGACAGGCCCTGCCCGCGCCAATCGATCGACAGCGTTCCCAGTCCTTCGGCGCGCAGGGCCCGCGCCAGGGGCCCGTATTTCTCGACATATTCGGTGCGGCCGGGAAACAGCAGCACCGTGCCGGCCGGGGCCGCGTCCGGTGCGCCGGGCCAATGTGCGATCCGCAGCCGCAGCCCGTCGGCGGTGATCAGCCAATGCGCGGTGCCGTCCGCCGGATCGTCGGCGACGTCGTGATAGAGCGGCGCTTCGGCAGCCAACCCGTCGACCGAGGAAGCGGGAAGCGCGACGTCCGGCCCCGTGACAGGTCCGGCGACAGCGCTGGTGTCGGGTCGGTTGTCGGGCCTGATGTCCGGCCGATGGGCTGACCCGGCGACCGACGGGGCGGGCGGCCCGCACGCCGCGGCCGGTGCGTTTCCCGGCCGGGGGCCGGTCCCGGCGCCGGGACACACCGCGGCCAATGCGGTTCCCGGCGGTGGGCCGATCCCGGCGCCGGCTGTCGGGGCTAGCGGTCGCGGCCTGCCCGGCACCCCGCCGGATGTCCGGTCAGCCAAGCACCGCGGCCAGCTTCATCGCCTGGCCCATGTCGCCGTCGATGGTCAGCCGCCCGCTCATGAAGGCCGACGTCGCGTTCAGATCGCCGTCGAGGATTTCCTTGAACGTGTCGGCGTCGGCCGACATCGTCACCTCGGCAGGCTCGTCGGCGGCCCGCGCGCCGGACTGGTCGAGCATGATCGTGCCCTCGTCGGCGATCACGAACTTGGCCGATCCGTCGAAACTGCCGCCGGTCTTGGCGTTCAGTTCGGTCACGGCGGTGTCGATGGTGGTGCTCATGGCGGCGATCCTCGCGATGTGATGCGGTTCGGGTATGACAGGCGCCGCAGGGGCGCTATGATCGACCCCATGCAATATAGAGCGCGCATCCTCAAATCCATCCTGGCGTTACGGGCTATGGCGTCGTCGGTCTCAACGGCGGTTCTGCTGACAATGTTCATCTTGACGTTCGTGCTCGGCGGCCCCGCTGCGGCGCAGGAGGACGACCTCGACGCGCTGTTCGCCGAACTTGCTACGGCTGATGCCGAGACGGCGCCCGGCGTGGCCGAACGCGTCGCGAGGGCCCTGTCGGCCTCGGGATCGCCCGCGATGGATCTGCTGTTGCAGCGTGGGCGCGACGCGATGGACGAGGATCCGGCCGTCGCGGTAAACCATTTCTCGGCCCTCATCGATCATCACCCCGATTTCGTCGAAGCCTGGAACGCGCGGGCGACCGCCTATTACCGGCAGGAGCTTCCGGGCCTGGCGATCGACGACCTCGAACAGGTGCTGGCGCTGGAGCCGCGCCATTTCGGCGCCTTGACCGGCGTCGCCGTGATCCTCGAGGACCTGGGCTACGACCTGTCGGCGCTGAAAGCGTGGCGCGCGGTGCGCGAAATCTATCCTGCCCAGCCGCAGGCCGAAGAGGCGATTCGCCGTCTGGAACTGCTGGTCGAGGGGCGGCGGCTGTAGCACCGGGACGCCGGGCGCGGACGTGGGGGGAAGCGGCCCGCCATCGCGTCAGCGGCGCGGCGGCTTCGGGATCGCGTCTTGCCCGGCAACGCCTCCCCCGCGGCACCGCCGTTAGTCGGCGGGGTTGTCTCCGGCGGAGGCACCCGCCATCTAGGCAGTTGGGCAACGGATGGGGCTGCATGGCGTCGACGCACGGCCGGATCGCCGCGATCCTGGGTCCAACCAACACCGGCAAGACCCACTATGCCATCGAGCGCATGCTGGCGCATCGCAGCGGGATCATCGGCCTGCCGCTGCGCCTCCTGGCACGCGAGGTCTACGATCGCATCGTCGCGCTGCGGGGCCCATCGGTGGTGGCGCTGATGACGGGCGAGGAACGGATCGTTCCCGAACGCACGGCGTTCTGGGTCTGCACGGTCGAGGCGATGCCCGAGGGGATGGGCGCCGACTTTCTGGCGGTGGACGAGATCCAGCTTTGCGCCGACCCGGACCGTGGGCACGTCTTCACCGACCGTCTGCTGCGGGCGCGCGGGACGCATGAGACGCTGTTCCTCGGCGCCGACACCATGCGCGGCGCCATTGCCCGGCTGGTGCCCGAGGCGCAGTTCGCCCACCGCGAGCGGTTCTCGACCCTGATCCACTCCGGCGAGAAGAAGATTAGCCGGATGCGCCCGCGTTCGGCTATCGTCGGCTTCTCGGTCGAGAACGTCTATGCCATCGCCGAGCTGATCCGCCGCCAGAAGGGCGGTGCGGCGGTGGTGATGGGCGCGCTCAGCCCGCGTACGCGCAACGCGCAAGTCGCGATGTACGAGAACGGCGACGTGGATTACCTCGTTGCCACGGACGCGATCGGGATGGGCCTGAACCTCGACATCGACCATGTGGCGTTCTCGTCGCTCACGAAGTTCGACGGTCGGCGGATGCGTGGATTGCAGCCGAACGAGCTGGCGCAGATCGCGGGCCGCGCCGGGCGCTACACACAGGACGGCACCTTCGGGACCACCGGCGAGGCGCCGCCGCTGGAGCCCGAGGTGGCCGACGCGATCACGTCGCACCGATTTGCCCCGATCCGCCGGCTGCACTGGCGCAACGCGCGGCTGGACTACGGCAGCCCCGGCGCGCTGATCCGGTCGCTGGAGGCGCCGACCGACGAGGAGATGCTGACACGGGTGCGTGAGTCCGACGATCTCGCGGCGCTGAAGGCGCTGGCCGAGGCGCCGGGCATCCGCGACCGTTGCGCCGACGGCCGGTCGGTGCGGCTGTTGTGGGACGTCTGCCGAATCCCCGACTTTCGTGGTATAAGCGCCGGCGAGCATGCCGGGATGCTGGAGCGGATCTTCGGCTTCCTGCACGAATGGGGCCGGGTGCCCGACGATTGGCTGGCGCGGCAGATAAAGCGGATCGATCGAACCGATGGCGATATCGATGCGTTGTCGAAACGGCTGGCCTATGTGCGCACCTGGACATATGTCGCGCAGCGGTCGGGCTGGGTGGATGACGCGGCCCATTGGCGCGGCGCGACGCGGGCCGTGGAGGACCGTTTGTCGGACGCGCTGCACGGCGCGCTGACGCAACGGTTCGTGGACCGCCGCACCAGCGTTTTGCTGCGGCGGCTGAAGCAGAAGGAGGCGCTGGTGGCCGAAGTGACCGAGAGCGGCGAGGTAAGCGTCGAGGGGCAGTTCGTGGGCCGGCTGGAGGGGTTCCGCTTCCGCCAGGACGCCAGCGGTTCGCCCGACGAGGCGAAGACGTTGCGCCAGGCCAGCACGTCGGCGTTGCGCCCGCAGTTCCATCTGCGCGCCGACAGGTTCTACAATGCGCCCGATACCGAGCTCGACATAACCGAGCAGGGCGGCTTGATGTGGGGCGCCAGCGCGGTCGGCAAGCTGGTGAAGGGCGGCGAGCCGCTGCGCCCTGTGGTCGAGGCCTTCGTCGACGAGGAGGCGGGCCCGGAGGTGCAGCAGAAGGTGCAGCGCCGGTTGCAGCATTATGTCGACCGCCGCATCGCGACGCTGTTCGAGCCGCTGCTGGCAATGCAGCGCGACGAGGCGTTGACCGGGCTTGCGCGCGGTTTCGCGTTCCGGATGATCGAGGGGTTCGGCGTGCTGTCCCGCGACGGCATTGGCGGCGAGGTGAAGGAACTGGACCAGGACGCGCGCGGCGCCTTGCGCAAGCACGGCGTTCGCTTTGGGCAGTATACCGTCTTTCTGCCCGCGCTGCTGAAGCCGGCGCCGACCCGATTGCGCCTGGTGCTGTGGTCGCTGTGGGGCGCGCTCGACATCTTCCCCGAAAGCCCGCCACCGGGGCTGGTGACGATCCCGGCCGATCCGGGCGCGGCCGTGGGCACGCACCTGATGGCCGGCTACCGGCCGGCCGGCGCCCGCGCGATCCGCATCGACATGCTGGAGCGTCTCGCCAATCTCCTGCGCGATCTGGACAGCCGCGCCGGGTTCGAGCAGCGCGCCGACATGCTGTCGATCACCGGACTTGGATCTGACCAGTTCGCCGACCTGATGACCGGTCTCGGCTACAACGCCGAGCGCGGCGAACGGCCGAAGGCACGGCGCGGTGGCGCGGCCGCGATCGGGGATGCCGGGGGGGCGAGCGTGGTGGCCGCCGGGTCCGGCGCTGCGGCGCGCGACGCGGAACCGGACGCCGCGGGCACCGGTGCCGAGGCGGCGCAGAAAGCCGACGCAGCGGATGGCACGGCATCGGTCGCGGCCGGCGCGCCGGGGGCAAGCGCGGTCGCCGCCTGGCCCGGCGCCGATGCGCGGCCAGCGGCTCGTCCATCGACCGAGGGCGCCAGCGCCGTCGATGCCCAGCCCGGCGCGGAACAGGTGACGGTCGTGCCTGGTGTGGCCGCCACCGGTCCGGGTCTGCCGCCCAGCCCCGCGCCGGGGCCGGACCTGCCGCCCGACCCGACGCCGCCGCCCGACATGCCGGACGTGCCGGAGCTGCCAGACCCGCCAACGGCACCCGATATGCCCGAGATGCCGGACCTTCCCGACGTGCCGGAGATGCCGGACCCGCCGGCCGGGCCCGATATGCCCGAGGTGCCGCCCGAGATGCCGGACCTTCCCGACGTGCCGGAGATGCCCGATCCGCCGGCCGGGCCCGATGTGCCGATGCCGCCTGACGCGCCGCTCGAGATGCGGACCGATCCGATGCCGGAACGTTCGCCAGAAGACCCGTTGCCGCCACCGGGCGCACTGTCGGAAATGGGTGCAGACGCGTCCGACGCCCCCAGGTCCGAAGGCGTGGACGTGGCCGGCCTGAGAGCGACGGCACCGCAGGCGAGCACGCCCGAGGCACCCGGCGGGGTCGGGCTGGATGCCGCTGCCGCCGCGACGGCGCAGCAGGGCGACGCCGTCGCCGACGCGGCCGGCGCGCTCGTGCGCGAGGCGCTCGGTACAGGGGGCAGGAACGCCAGCACCGGCGATGGCGCGGCGACACCGGCCGAAACCGAGGTGTACTACACCTTTACCTGGGTCGGGCGGCAGGCGCGCCTGCCACAGGTCCGCCAGCCCCAGCGCGTCGGACAGGATCCCAGACCGGAGCGGGATCCAAGACAGGCGCAGGGTCGGCCGGCCGGCCGCCAGCGTCGCGACGATGCGGCGGCCCGGTCGACGCCCGCCGTCGCCCCTGGCGTTTCCGACGGCGAGCCTGCGCCGAAGCGCCCCGGTCGCGGCAAGGGACGCAAGAGCAAACCGGGTGGCGCCGCGACGGCCCGCGACAACCGTGGTGGCGTCGAGTCGCGGACCGAAGCGTCGGCGCCCGTTTCCCCGCAGCCGTCCCGCTACGAAAAGCCGATCGACCCCGACAATCCCTTCGCCGTCGCCCTGATGGGACTGAAGGCGAAGAAGTGAGGGAGCCGGACGGGCGCGGCCCAGATGAGAACGGGCGGAAAACGAACGGGTCGAATCTGGACTGGGCGGGAACGAACCGGCCCGGAACGAACGGGCCTGGAACGACCGGGCCTGGAACGACCGGGCCCAGAAGGACCGGCCCAGAGGGACCGGGCTGGAAACGACCGAGCGGCAGAGGACCGGACGGCAGAGGAGCGGACGGCAGAGGACCGGGCGCCAGGCGAACGGGCGCGAGTTTCCGGGCCGGGTCGGTGCGCCGGGTGGCGCGTCCCTCGCGTGACCGGTGACGTCGGCTTCGCGATCCGGCTGGACAAGTGGCTTTGGTTTGCCCGCTTCTTCAAGACGCGGGGGCTGGCGACACGGCTGGTGGCCAGCGGACGGGTCAGGGTGAACGGCGTGCCGGTGTCGAAGGCGTCGGCGCTGGTGCGTGCCGAGGATGTCGTCACCTTTGCGCAGGGCGATTGCGTCAGGGTGGTAAGGGTCCTGTCCGCGGGCGCGCGGCGCGGCCCGGCGCCCGAAGCCGCGAGCCTGTATGCCGACCTGCGCCCCGCGGCGCAGGTCGC
>PPFU01006696.1_pt1 | contig 20203 bp, 19 predicted proteins | sample 1535991 | NCBI WGS metagenome assembly PPFU01 (sample SAMN04901290, study PRJNA319586) | Hypolithon metagenome, whole genome shotgun sequencing project. | isolation source: Antarctic Hypolithon | place: Antarctica: Miers Valley | collected 2014
AAATTCGGCCATAGGTATAAAAAAACACACCGGTTAACAATTCGCCAAAATAGGGGTTATATAGGGCTTAATGTCATACGGTTAGGGGCGGCAAGTCGATGGGAACGTGGATTAAAGAAACGGAGGCTGCGTTTTATTTGATGGAAGGAGGCTACTACGTTTCAAAAATTTCAAAATATCCTTCTAAAAATAACCCGGCTGAGCAGGTTGTCAATGTGGTTGGGATGAAGGACTGGTTTACCAGAGACGATGCGCCCCGAGGGATGACCGTTTCGACCAAGGGTGCGGAGGGTGGGCCAGAACCCTTACCCATGCCTCTGCCTGAAGCTGCCGCAATACCGGCGACGCCTAAAGCCACTGAAAGCGCCAACAAGGCTAGCAGTATAGCCAGTAGCGCTAGCGGGCCTAAGCGCACTAACAAGAACGGGCTGCTGCTAATTAAGTCATTTGAAGGGCTGCGGCTGAAGGCCTATCGGGATGCCGTGGGGATCTGGACGATTGGCTATGGTATGACCCGAGGCGTGCAGCCTGACATGAGCATTTCTGAAGCTGAGGCCGAACAGTTTTTACAGCAGGATTTAATTCGGTTTGAGCAGGCTATTAATGATGCTGTGAATGCGCCGGTTAACGACAATCAGTTTTCGGCTTTGGTGTCGTTTACGTACAATGTTGGTTCGGGTGCGCTGCGAAGCTCTACACTGCTGAAACTGCTTAATGCTCGCAACGATCTTCGCCACACTGCGGCTGAGTTTCCTCGCTGGAATCGTGCGGGTGGGCGTGTTTTAGAAGGGCTGACCCGTCGCCGGAATGCAGAACGGGCGCTGTTTTTGGGCGAGAATTTTTATAAATTCCTGTAGGGGGCCGGTCTTGTGCTCACCCATGTGTAATGAAGATTCGATATAAACAATCGTTGACGCCCTATTTGTTTTTGGCTCCGGCGCTGTTGATCCTGCTGGTGTCGGTATTTTGGCCGGCGCTTCAGGCTTTTCGCCTGAGCTTTATGGAGTATGGCTACGATATTACCCAGCCGCCGACTTGGGTTGGCTTTAAGAACTTTCAGCGCTTGATGGAAGATCAAACCTTTTGGCAAACGCTGAAAAATACCGTTCTTTATTTGGTGTGTGTGGTGCCGATACTGGCGATCGCACCCCTAATTCTCGCCATTTTGGTCAACCAGAAGCTCAAAGGCATTCGCTGGTTTCGTGTCGCCTACTACACTCCTGTGGTTGTGTCTATGGTGGTTTCAGGCATTGCCTGGAAATGGCTTTATGCCGAAAAAGGGCTGCTGAACTATCTGGTGTCTGCAATGACTCATAGCGACGCCAGCATTCCCTGGCTGACGAGCCCCGACTGGGCGCTGTTTAGCGTGATGGCCGTTACCGTATGGAAAGGTCTTGGCTACTATATGGTGATTTATTTGGCGGGGTTGCAAGGGTTACCGGCTGACCTGTATGAAGCGGCGGCTATTGATGGCTCAGACGGTTGGCGAAAGCACTGGGATATTACGCTGCCGCTGATGAAGCCCTATATTTTTTTAGTGGCGGTGATTAGCGCGATCGCAGCCACAAAAGTCTTCGAAGAAGTCTTCGTAATGACCCAGGGCGGCCCCCGTAACGCCTCTAAAACCGTCGTTTACTACGTTTACTCATCCGCCTTTAACGACCTGGATATGGGCTACGCCTGCACCATAGGTCTGGCGCTGTTTTTAATTATTCTGGCGCTTTCGTTTATTCGCCTTGTTCTGAGCAATCCCGCTGAGGCAGGAACACAGCTCTAGCCCATCATCCTCAGTAGCCCCTGCTGCCCGACCAGGATCTCCCGCAAAAAGCTAACGATTCCGACCCAAATAATGGGTGAGATATCAACGCCCCCAATCGGCGGTACCAGCTTGCGCATCGGAATCAAAAAGGGCTCTGTCGGCCAAGCTGCAATCACAAACGGAAATTTGCCTAAGTCGGCTTCTGGATACCAGGTCAAAATGATGCGGAACAGGAAAAGCAGCGTGTAGAGGCTGAGAAGCGGGCCGACGATCCAGGCGGCAATGGCAGCGTTGTCCATAGGAATTTAGAAGCAAGGCCAGGAGATAAGGTACTTCATCAGCTTAATACCTTCTTTCCAAGGGCGGCAATTGTCGATATTATGAAAGGTAATTAATAGCTGTTTTCTGCTAGTCCTTTAGTCCTAGATAAGGCGTACAAGCCAAGGTATATAGTCATGACCCCTTCTTTAACCAACTTTCTACTCAGCTTGCTAGCAGGTCTTCTGATTATTGTGGTACCTGCAACCATCGCCCTGATCTTCATCAGCCAGCGCGATCAGGTTACGCGCAATTAGGGCTGCTAAGGAATAGCAGGCGGTAAAGCAGGTGTAGCCCCCTGAGTTTTAGGGTTGGAAGGACAGGCTTTTGCTCTTCCAATTTTTATGGGCGGACATTCTCACCCCGTCAACTGAGGCTATCAAGGTTAAAATTGTAAGCAATGGTGTAGCCAACTGTGGTATCAACTCTGCTATGGTGCTGGCAAACGCTTTTTGAGCGTCATTTGTAATGGACAGCGCACACTGCTGTCACTTGAGAGGATTCGGTTGTGGGTATTGGTACTCCCGTTGCATTACTCATCGGTATGTTGCTGGTTGTCGGCGCGGTCGGCCTGTTTTTCTTTGATAAAATCAGGCCAACCTACGCCCGAGAATCGGATAAGGTCTACGCGATTTTCATCTTGATTGCTGGGCTGGTGACGCTGGTGAACTGGGGCATGGACGCAGGGCCTTCCTTCCTGATGTTTGTCATGTCTGGAATGCTGACGACGCTCCTGGTTGAGAATATTCGTAACCGCGAGCCCAGGCTAATTGTTCCGCTCTCACCCTTAGACAAGCGGCCTCCTAGCCCCAGATATAATGCTCGCCCGCCTGTACAGCGTGGCTATCGCGCTGAAATCGACAGAGATCCTTATCGTGAGCGTCCGCCGGTTGACCTGCCCGTTCGCCGTCAGACTCGGATGAATCCCGCGCAGGAGACTGCCTGGGGTAATGATTACGCCGATAGCAGAGACCGCCCCCGTCAGCCTTACGAAGAATATCGTGGCCCGGCAGGCCGACTACAACCTAGCGATGCTGACAGAGGTAATGATAGACCTCAGAGTGATTTTGCGGGCGATCGCTACGCCCCCGACGACAGCGACAACGGTGCCAGCAGGAATATGAGTGGCAATGGCCGTTACGGCGAGCGTCCTCCAGCCATGCCTCCTAATGGTCGTCCGCCCGAAAGAATACCCGAAAGAACACCCGAAAGGATGCAGGACAGGCCACCTGAGCGTTTTTCTGAAGGATCTAGAAACGGAGCGCCTGACAACTTTCAGTCGCGACCTTCCGAACGGCCTGATGATAGAGGATTTGAAGGAAGATCGGAGGAAAGATTCGAGCGGCCTTCCGATCGTCCTGAGAATCCATCACGGAACCCAGCGGGCAGCGAAGGTGAGAATCGCCCAGCCAGTGGAGAGCGTGCCTTGAACGTACGCCCTTATAGCGAAGCCCCCAAGCTAAATCTACAGGAGGGCACTAGCTATCGGATTGCGAATCCTGCTTCTGAATCGAGCCGTCCTGATGGGACGCCCGCTGAATCATAAATTTGAACTGAGACAGGCGAGACGCCCGTCCTACAAGATCTGAATACACTTTATTGAGAAGCCCAGGAGCACATTGCGTTCTTGGGCTTTTTTGCTATCGAGAATAATTGCGTACATTATCAGGCACAGATATTTCTTCGGGCAATCGAGGATCTGCAATGGGAGCGCCCGACATTGGGGCAAAGGGCAAAATGCCTGCCCACACTGGCAAGTCGTAGTCAGCGGCATCGTCAATCGGGGGCCCTGTGCGGATTTTGGCAGAGGCCTCGGCGATGGGCAGGCTCAGTACCGAAGTCGCGGCTAGTTCGGCTGGGTTGGGCGATCGCACGTCATCCCATCGCCCCCGCATCACATGCTCGGTAAACGCCTTCAGCGCAGTCATTTTCTCTGCTGGCTCTACCACCGTCTGCGCCGTGCCAAACAGCACCACCGAGCGGTAGTTCATCGAGTGATGGTAAACAGACCGCGCCAGCACCAGGCCGTCTAGCAGTGTCACCGTCAGGCATACATCAATCCCTGTGCTCAGCGACTTCAGCAGTCGGCTGGCGGACGCGCCGTGAATGTAAACCTTGTCATCAATGCGCCCATAAGCGGTTGGAATTACAAAAGGTTGCTCATCTACCACGAATCCGACGTGGCAAACCAGACCCTCGTCGAGAATGTTAGCAACGGTATCGAAGTCATAGTGGCCGCGTTTGGGCGCTCTTTTTATCTGAGTTTTAGGGGTTTTCATAGCAGTTGCCGGGTTGCCCCGCCAGCGAAAAGATCTCATGGCTGCTACGTTAATCAATAAATTGGCTGTGTCCAAGAGCCAATTTTAGACAAAACTACCCGTCCAATTTTGAGATGGAACTTGCGCTACAGATTCAAGCCCATATTGACAAGCCGCTTCACCAACAGGTATACGAGCAAATTCGAGTGGCTATTTTGACGGGGAGGGTGCGATCGCATCAACGCCTCCCTGCCAGCCGTCAGCTCGCTAAATCCCTGGGCATCTCGCGTACCACCGTCACGCAGAGCTATGACCAGCTTATTAGCGAAGGCTATTTGGAAACTCGGCAGGGAGCGGGGACTTTTGTGTGTGCGCGGGTTCCGGATGAGATGCTTCAGGCGGAGGGGGCGTGGGGGCGTAGGGAATCGGGAGGTCTGCCTGGGCAACCTTCGCCGAATTTTAGGCTGTCGAGCTATGGACGTCGTATTCAAGGAACCGAAGACCGAGCTGATGTTGAAGGCTGTGAGCTGAGCTTTCAGTACGGCATTCCGGCGATGGATTTGTTTCCTGTTCAGCAGTGGCGAAGGTTGCAGGGCAGGCGCGCTATGGCAGGCACGAGCTGGATGGACTACAGCAAGGAGCCGATGGGCTATGAACCGCTGCGAGCCCAAATTGCGCAGTATGTTAGTCAAGCTAGGGCGGTGCGCTGTGAGCCTGAGCAGGTTTTGGTGACTAGCGGCACGCAGCAGGCCCTGAGCCTGATTATGCGACTGCTGATGGATCCGGGGGATGCGATCGCCATCGAAAATCCCGGCTATCTAAGCGCCAGACGCATCTTTATCAGCAGCGGCGCAGCGGTTCTGCCCGTACCTGTGGACTCAGAAGGTCTTAAAATTGACGGGCCAGAAGGTCTCTGGTCGCTGTCAGCCAGTTTGTCTTACCTGCCAGCAAAACAGCCGTCTCCAAAGCTGGCCTACGTTACGCCCTCTCACCAGTTTCCAACGGGCGTACTGATGTCTCTATCGCGGCGGCTAGCGCTTTTGCAGTGGGCACAGCAAACCAACGGTCTGATTATTGAAGACGACTACGACAGCGAATTTCGCTACAGCGGCAGACCGGTTCCAGCGCTACAGGGCCTCGATAGTGATAACCGTGTGCTGTACGTTGGCACCTTTTCTAAAGTAATGTTTCCGGGGCTAAGACTGGGCTACATTGTGCTGCCACAGGCTTTGATCTCCCTGTTCAGGCGGGCCAAGTGGCTAGACGATCGCCAAAGTTCCCTGATTGACCAGCAGGCGCTGACTGACTTTATCAGCGAAGGGCACTTGGCTAAGCACGTCAGGCGGATGCGCAGCATTTATGAAGGAAGAAGGGGATCGCTCGTCGAAAGCCTCAGCCAAATCGCAGAAGACCTGCCTAATCGAATAGAGATTCTAGGCGACGAATCCGGCCTGCATGTCATGGCTCGCCTGCCCACACAGCACAGCAACCATCACATCATCGCTCAGGCCAAGAAACAAGGCGTTGGCTTGATCAGCGCCCACGCTCATTACTGGCAAACCATAGAAAACAGTCAAGCAAGTAGCCAGCCGGGTCAAGGCGAATTTATTTTTGGCTTCGGCGGCATTAGCGATCGCAATATTCGAGCAGCCTGCGATCGCATCAAACCCATTATTGCCCCGACAGAGGTACTACAGCCGCACCGCTGAGCGATATCCTAAAAGGTACGTGCTCCTTCCTAAACTATGCAGATATATCTGGACTACAGTGCCACTACCCCACCGCGAGCTGAAGCGATCACCGCGATGCACACCGCGATGGAGCAGCAGTGGGGCAACGCATCAAGCCTGCATCATTGGGGAAACCGGGCGGCTACGGCATTGGAGCGATCGCGTCAGCAGGTCGCTGAGCTGATCAACGCGCCTACGCCTGAGTCCATCGTATTTACCGCAGGCGGTAGCGAAGCCAACAATTTGGCTGTGCTAGGCATTGCCAGACATTTTTCCACGCCTCAGCATCTGGTGATTTCAGCGGTAGAGCATTCAGCTATCGCCGAGCCCGCCCGTCGGCTAGAAGACGACGGCTGGCAGGTCACTCGCTTACCCGTCGATAGCCGAGGGGCAGTGGTGAATCCCGGTCAGCTACACGCTGCCCTACAGCCCAATACGGCGCTGGTTTCTATTATTTACGGGCAGAGCGAGGTTGGCACCCTACAGCCAATTGCGGAGTTGGGCGCGATCGCCCGTGCTCGTGGTGTGCTCTTCCACACCGACGCCGTTCAGGTAGCCGGACGCTTGCCGATAGATGTGCAGGAGCTGCCGGTAGATTTACTTTCGCTCTCTAGCCACAAAATTTACGGCCCACAGGGAGCAGGGGCACTGTATATCCGCCCGCAGGCTAGAACAAATACCAGAACGCCGCTGCCGATTATCTCTGGGGGTGGGCAGGAAAGAGGATTGCGCTCAGGGACTCAGGCCGTTCCTAATATCGTGGGCTTTGGGGTTGCGGCGATGCTGGCTGCGAGCGAAATACCTGCTGAGACGCTGAGGCTGATTCATTTGCGCGATCGCTTCTTTGCCCTATTAAAAGACGTTTCTCAGCTCACCCCTACGGGCGACCCGCGCCACCGACTGCCGCATCACGTTAGCTTTTGCCTGCCCAATGGAGAAGTCACGGGTAAAGCGCTGGTGCGGCAAATGAATCTGGCAGGGATAGGTATTAGTGCTGGTTCGGCCTGTCACAGCGGACAGCTTAGCCCTAGCCCAATTTTGCAGGCTATGGGGTATCGCGATCGCGCTGCCACTAGCGGCATTCGCCTGACGCTGGGCCGCCACACCACAGCCGCCGACGTAGACTGGAGCGCCATGGTGCTTAAGCAGGTGCTGGCCCGCGCTTTGGAAAGCAGCCGCATAACGCTCTCCGTTTGACTTCTCACGCACTATTCTTTTTACAAGACACTCTTTTTATCATGGCTCCTAATTCTGCTCCCGCAGCTTCTAGCAGTTCTCCCGACGTTCCACCGACCGTTGCCGCCGTTATTCCTAAGAGCCTCCCGGAGGCGACTGAGCAAGCGCAGGCTGCTGTTCAGGCGGCGCTGAAAGACGGATACACTCGCGTTCAGGTGGAGATGGCTATTCCTGAAATTAAGCATCAGCCGATTGCTGAGCAGTTTTTGGAGATTTTTACGGGTCAGCAGTTCAAAGTCTTTTTCCCGGATGCTGGAGCTGCTGCCCTTGCCCGCCGGGACTGGAATAATCCTGATTTTGTGGTGCGTGGCTTGGGCGAACTGATGACGCCGATAGCGGCTGACGATGACCTTTATCTCATTGTCAACCCGTCTTCTATTGAGGTGGCTACGGTTGAATCAATGTGCAATGAGGCGGCTGATCGGCCTGTCGTTTTGCTCAATCCTCAGCTTGAGGATGTAGCGATTGTGGGGATTGGCTATGCGGCTAGGCAGCTACGGGATCGGTTCCTTAGCCAAATTGAGACTTGCTATTATGTGCGCCCGTTGGAAAATGCGGCGGTTTATCGGTGCTATCCTGGCCCGTGGCAAATTTGGCGGGAGACTGAGCCGGATGAGTATGAGTGGGTGAGCGATGTGGAGGGTCGGCCTTCGGGGGAGGATATTGATCGGATTTTGGAGGGTGGTGGTTTGTCGGATGGCGCGTCTGAGGGGGAGGGTTCTGATGGGGAGGGTTCTGGGGGCTCAGGGGCTGGTAAGGCTAAAGCGGGTGGACGAAAGAAGGGGATTTTTGCGGAGCTTCAGCAGTTTCTGAAGGCGCTGTCTCAATGATTTGTTTGTGTTGCCTGTGGGTTTTCTGAGTTTTGGACTGGGTTTTGGCTGGCTGACAGATTTTTCAGCGTGTCTTAGCTGGGGTGATGGGAAGCGTTTGGGTATCTCTCATCTAGTAGTTTTTGCGCTTGCCCACCCTACGTGATCTTTGCTTGCAACTTTATTATGTCTTTCTTTGTTCTCTACTGCGCTTTGCTTGCGCTTATGGTCGTTGGGCTTGTTGGCGCTTTCGTTCCGGTTCTGCCAGGTATTGGCCTGATTGTGGCGGCTGTGTTGATATGGACGCTTGCGACTGGGGGGGCGACTGCTAGTTGGGCGCTGGGTACGGCGGTTATTGCTTTGATACTGAGCCTTGTTGTTAACTATTTGGCGACTTATTTGGGTGCTAAGCAGGTGGGGGCCAGTAGCTGGGGTCAAACGGGCGCAATCGTGGGGCTCGTGGTTGGATTTTTTGGCCTGCTGCCTGCTTTGCCTGTTGGTGGCCCCTTACTTGGCATACTGTTTGGCACCATGCTGGGGGCTTTTATTGGAGAGTTTAGCTACCGAAAGGAGCTGAAGCTATCGCAGCGGCTAGCTTTCTCTGGCAAGGTGAGTATTGCTGTGGTGGTTGGCTCGCTGGTTGGTACGCTGCTAGAAGGGCTGTTGGCACTTACGGCCATTGTTGTCTTTGTGCTGACAACCTGGCAAACCGTGCAGTGGCCTAGCTGGTAGCTACTTTACGCAAATTATCTTCATTTAATCTTCTAAAAAATAGATCCCTTTGGAAACATATTAGGGGCGATCGCTATCTTAAAATTAGAAGGGCCTACCGTAATTGTACGGAAAAAAGCAGTGACTTCGGTCACTCATTTAGCAAAGAACCTATGGCAGCACAAACACACCCTGGAATGCACTTTGCAATCCTGAAGCTTGGCGTTTCTATTTGGAATCAGTGGCGAGCCAGCGAACCGCTTACCATTCCCGATTTGCAAAACGCTGACCTCAGCGGCTTTCACCTGGAGAACATCAACCTCTGTCGGGCTGACTTACGCAACGCCAACCTCAGTAAGGCTTACCTTTACGAGGCCGACTTTCAGGAAGCCGATCTACGCAACGCCAATCTCAGTCGCGCTGGGCTCATTGGCGCTAACCTGCACCGGGCCAACCTGTCAGGCGCTATCATCAAGCAGGCCTACCTGGCTCAAAGCGACCTGAGCAACGCTAATTTCACCGGAGCCCATCTGCAAAAAGCAGACTTTCAGGCCGCGCTTCTAACCGAGGCGGTTTTTGTGAATGCGCGAGTTGCCGGAGCAGGATTTACCACCAGCCTTGACTTAACCAGAGCGCAAATAGCCTGTGCTAGAGGCGCACATTTAGCCTGCTTTAACCCAGTGTTGAGCGTTCAGCTTGGATTGCCACCCCAGGGGTTAGCTGATGGACTAGCCGATGGACTAGCCGATGGGTTAGCTGAGGAGCCAGTACAGGAACCAGCAGAGGCGTTGGCTGAAGAGGCGTTGGCTAAAGAGGCGTTGGCTAAATCAAGTGCCTTGAAAGCGGGTCGCCCTGCCGACGTTTTTCAGCTACCACCAGCCCCAAAGACGAGGCGTGAGGCGGCATTTGGGTCGGTTTCAGAGGCAGTTTCAGAAACCGTATCGGAACAGCCCTCTGTCCTTCATCGCCTTCAACTAGGTGCTAGCAAACGTGCTGGTATACCGAATGTTGGCCTGTCTTAAGCGGTCGACTGCTTCGCCTAAGCGATCGCACTCCTCAATCAGGCTAATGCGCACGTAGCCCTCGCCCCCTTCGCCAAAGGCAGTTCCTGGCGTCACTACAATTCCCGTCTTTTGCAGCAGCATGAAGGCAAAGTCAGCCGCGCTAATCCCTACAGGACAAGGCACCCACAGATACATTGCCGCCATCGGCTTGGCCACCTCCCATCCCAGCGTGCTGAGCGCCTCTATTAAAAAGTCGCGGCGAGTGCGGTAGCGGTGCTGAACCTCTTCTAAATAGCGGTCGGGTAGCTGCAAAGCCGCTTCGGCTGCTTTTTGCAGCGCTGAAAATATGCCGTAGTCCAGGTTCGTTTTTAGGGTACGAAGCCCTTGAATGACGTGGCGATTGCCTACGACAAAGCCGACGCGCCAACCGGCCATATTGTAGGTTTTTGAAAGGGTGTGAAACTCTACGCTGATGTCTTTAGCCCCCGGAATTTCTAGCAGGCTGGTTGGCTGGTAGCCGTCGAACGCCAGTTCTGCGTAGCAAAGGTCGTGAATCAGCAGTATTTTATGGCGGTGACCAAATTCTACGGCTTCCTCAAAAAATTCCCGAGGGGCCACTGCGCCTGTGGGGTTGTTGGGATAGTTGAAATAAAGCACCTTAGCCCGCTCGGCTAGCTCCTTGGGAATGTCGCTGAAGTCAAGAATCCAGTCGTTTGCGGCCTTTAGCGGAATGGTGTGGATGTCAGCGCCGGCGATCGCGGGCCCCCGAAAGTGCGCTGGGTAAGCAGGCGTGGGCACCAGCACGACATCTCCCGGATCGATGTAGGCCATTGCTAGGTGACCCAATCCTTCCTTAGACCCCATCAGAGGCAGCGCCTCGCCGTCCGGGTCTAGCGTCACGCCGTAGCGGCAGTGGTACCAGCGGGTAATGGTTTGTCGAAAGCTGGCGGTGCCTTCAAAGGGGGGATAGCCGTGATTGCTGGGGTCGTTGATCGCCGCGATCGCTTCTTCTATAACAGGTGCAGGCGTGGGGCCACCCGGATTGCCCATCCCCAAGTCAATCAGGTCAACGCCTTCGGCGCGGGCGTTCGCCTTTAGCTCGTCTAGCCTAGCAAATACATAAGGAGGTAGGGAGCCCAGTCGTTTGGCAGGCTGTAGCCAGTCTAAAGTCATTGAGGTATTTTGATGGGTGTGGGTTTAGAGGGCGTGCTGCTATGAACAGACGCTGTCGTCGAAACCATCGCCGCCATGACCTGGTCGATTTGCACGGGAAAGGGCAGACGATGAATGTCTGAGCCGGGTCTGCAAGCGACCGTTGCGGCCTGATTGAGCTGTGCCACCGTGAGCGTTTCCATACCCATGTCGGCTAAGGACTTTGGCAGGCCTAGTTCGTCGTAAAACCGAAGAAGCTGCTGTCGGGCGGTTGCCGCTAGCGTGTTGCCGGTTCCCATTTCTTCTAGCCGTAGCTGTACCAATATGCCGTAGGCCACCTTTTCACCGTGGAGCGTACCATGGGCCGATACATGCGTGAGCCCATTGTGTACCGCATGAGCGGCCACCGTTCGACACTGCGGGCCGCCCATCCCGCCGATCACACCGGCCATGAGTACGGTGGCGTCTACAACTTCTCGCCAGTCATCGCCGCCCGGATCTTTGAGGGCGGTGGCTGATTTTTGAAAGAGAATGTCTCGCAGCACGCGGGCCTGCTGCACTGCGCCAATCACCATCGTGTGATCGGAATGACCGCTGCTGAGAGAGGCTTCATACCATTTGGCGATCGCATCCCCAATCCCAGCAACCAGCGTTCGCTTCGGCGCAGTCGCCACCAGGTCGTAGTCCAGCACAATCATATCAGGGCAGCGCGGTAGCCCAACATCGTACCGAAAAGCCCCTTCGTCAGAATATATATTTGACAAGGCCGTCCAGCCGGCGCAGGTTGCTGCAGAAGTCGGCACCGTTGCTACCGGGAGATGCCGCTGATGGGCCAGTAGCTTGGCCGCATCCAGGGCTTTACCGCCGCCCACGCCAATAATAAAGTCAGCGCTGTGACGATCTGCTGCTTCGTTCAAGGCCGTTAGCGCCGCTTCGCTACAGTCCTTTTGAGAGGTAGCCGTCGCGACTAATAGATGGGCAAGCGGTGCTGATAGGAAAGGGTGGGCCGCTGATAGAGAGCGATCTCCTCCTACCACGAGCGGCCTGGTGCCGAGCCGTGCAAATAGCGAGCCTTCCGTGGCCAACACGCCATTGCCTCGAATCACCTGAGCTGGCGCAATATTCAAAATTGGAAAAGCCAAAGGAGCCATTAATAAAGAGACCTGCCTACTTCCGACTAGATACGGACACCTATAAATTATGACGCAGTGCCATTTATCTTGGCTAACCGGTCAGGATAAATCTCCACCTTTGGGGCCCGCTCTGCCGCACTACGACCTGTTCCTGGCGTTGCTTTGCCCACATACACTAGCTCTGACACGCCGGCTGAATGAACGATCGCCCGTGCGCGAATCGTGGGTGTAGCTTCCCCCGAACCTCCGAGCCGGCTGGGCTTAAATAAGTTGCTAGCTGCCTGCCGAAGCGTAGCTTCTAGGGCCGTTGGTGTAATGGCGTTAGGCACGGCAATCACAATTTGCGATGACCCCGAGTCGAACACGGTTTCGTAAGGAACTGCCCCCGGGATTGCCGTTCGTACCAGCGGCTGAAAGCTCAGACCAAAGAGACCCACGGTAAGGACGCCCATAAACCCTGTAGCGCCTACTAGTCGGAAGCGGAACCCCCACTTTAGGAAGAATGCGATCGCGGTAACCAGCCCAAAAGCCAGCGTCCCAATAGCAAACCACCCAGAGACCTGCGAAAACTGTTCAGGAGAAAGCATAAAGAAAGTTCTGCGGTAATTAATTCAATCAATTATATGGCGTCCTATCAACTTATCTCGGGATAAATAAGCCCACAGCGGCTCAAAGCTGCCAACACCCCACCTTACCAAGGCAACCTTCACCAGTGCTCTCCTCCCGATTTCGCTCCCTAGCCCACCAGCGCCGGTGGCTTTTGCTCTTTGCCTTAGGTCTAATCCTGGTCATCGGCAGCAGCGTTTGGCGGATTATTGCCGTCCCCGACTCAAACCCGGCCCTTCAGCCAGCCCTTAGCCCGCTACCGCAAGACAGCCACATTCAGGTCTTCTTCAATCAGTCTGAAGCCAGCATTTACACCGATCCCTATCGCCATATCAAACGCTACGGAGATGACCTCGAACAAATCGTCATCACCGCAATCGGCCAAGCCAACGCCACAGTCGATGTCGCCGTTCAGTCACTGAACCTGCCCCGAGTGGTAGAAGCCTTAGTGACAAGCGCCCAGCGAGGGGTGAACGTTCGCCTGATTTTAGAAAATCAATATGCTGATCTCAACTCATCTGATACAGATCAGCATAACGCCTTGCAAACCTTAATCAGCGGCCATATTCCATTCATAGACGACACCGCCGACGGCTCCAAAGGCAGCGGCCTGATGCATCACAAATTCCTGGTAATTGATCGCCAGTGGGTGCTTACCGGCTCAGCCAATCTGACCCTTTCTGGCATTCATGGAGACGCTGACGAACCCGCTAGCCGAGGCAATGCCAACGCCCTCCTTAAAATTGATAGTCCAGCGCTGGCGAACCTCTTCACCGCAGAGTTTAATCAGATGTGGGGTGATGGCCCAGGGGCACAACCGGACAGTCGCTTCGGATTGAAAAAGGGCAGCTCTCTCGCCAAAGGACTGAACCAACCTGCCGTCCAACATATTTCATTACCCAGCAGCAAGGCAGCCAGCAGCATCACCCTTCAATTTTCACCCTCATCGCCCAAAAGCCCCTGGGGCCAAAGCGTCAACGGGCTCATTAGTCGCACCCTCAGCCAGTCTACAAACAGCATCGATCTGGCCCTTTTTGTCTTCTCCGAGCAGCGCATCGCTAACCAGCTAGAAACCCAGACTCAAGCAGGCACCCAGCTCCGCGTCTTGATCGATCCTGCGTTTGTCTATCGCAGCTATAGCGAGGCTCTCGACATTTTGGGTATCGCCCTGCTAGATCAGCGCTGCCAGCTAGAAGCCGATAATCGACCCTGGCAAATGCCTATCAAGTCAGTTGGTTCGTCCCGATTACCCCCCGGTGACAAGCTCCATCACAAATTTGCTCTCATTGATGGTAAAACGGTCATCGTCGGTTCTCATAACTGGAGCGATGCAGCCAATACCCAAAATGACGAAACGCTTTTGGTAATAGACAATGCAGTCGTCGCCGCCCATTTTGAGCGCGAATTTGAACGACTCTATCACAATTCCCTAACTGGCAACACTACATGGCTACAGCGCAAAGCTCAGGAAAGCCAACAGCGCTGCCGATAGTCGTAGTTACAAAATGCTACTAAACAGATGAAGCTCGCGTGAAAATCTCCAGAACCTCTAACAATCAGTAGTAATACTGAGTTGGAATAAGGACAAGCTATACAAAAGCTTTATTAAAAAGACTTAATCTATTCACTTGTGCAAGCGTGCTTTATCCATAGCATGTTTATATACGTTCGCCACGCTATGTTCCTGCTTCGTCCATTTTTAATCGTGCTCACATCGAGCCTGTGTATCTTGTGAAAAAACTATCGATCTTAGGCTGTCGCGGCATTCCTGGAAGCCATGGAGGCTTCGAGACCTTTGCAGAAAGGCTGTCTTTTTATTTAGCTAGGCAAGGCTGGGAAGTGACCGTTTACTGCGAGGACTACAGCGCTAAACAAATTTCTGAAGCCTATTGGAAGGGTATTCGCCTCATCCAAATTCCCGTTTTCAAGCCAAGCGCAGCCGCCACAATTCTATTCGATTGGAAATCGACGCTCCACGCCGCCAAAGAAGGCAACTTAATTCTCACGCTGGGTTACAACACCGCTTTATTTTGCGCCTGGTACCGACTCAAAGGGCTAACTAACATCATTAATATGGACGGCCTAGAATGGCGTCGTCAAAAGTGGAATGCGCCCCAAAAAGCATGGCTTTATCTCAACGAGCGCTTAGGCTGCTGGTTTGGCAATCATCTCGTTGCCGACCATCCTGAAATTGAAAATTACCTAGCCACTCGGGTCTCTCACCGTAAAATTACAATGATTCCCTACGGCGCACAGCGCGTTGATAGAGCAGATGCCAGCTTGCTAGAGCCGTATGGAATCACGCCCGGTCAATTCTCCATCATCATTGCTAGACCGGAGCCTGAAAACAATATCTTAGAAATCGTTTCAGCCTTCTCCCAAAGGCATAGAGGGTCGAGGCTAGTTGTCTTAGGCGACTATAGTCCCCAGGAAAATTTCTACCATAAAAAGGTTTTAGAAGCCGCTAGCGATGAGGTTATTTTTCCAGGCGGCATTTACGATCAGGCCACCGTCGACGCACTCAGATACTATGCGACGCTTTACGTTCATGGTCATTCAGTCGGCGGCACCAACCCTTCTTTAGTCGAAGCGATGGGTGCTGGAGCATCGGTACTGGCTCATAACAACCCATTTAATCAGTGGGTAGCCGGGGCAGGTGCGCACTACTTCATCAGCGAATTTGACTGCGCCGATGCTTTTGATAGATTGCTAAACGATGCAGACGAACTGCGGCGTATGAAGCAAGCCAGTATGGAGCAATTCAAAGAAGGGTTCTCAGCCGAGTTTGAGTGCAGTAGCTATAGAGAGCTACTAGAACAGGCGTTGGAAAAAGATTTCTCAAGATCCATAGACAAAAAGCCCTTGCCTCGGCCTCGTTCAGCCGATAAATCAACGGCTGTTGGCGCGACTACTCAGTCTGGCAAAAGGCGTTGAGGTTAGTGTTATTAAGCAAAATTCTCCACATTTCTATATTAGACAGATCTCTACATTTAGACAGATTGAAATTTAGACAGATCAAAAGCTTAGCTGGGCAGGCCTACCGCAGTGGCATCAATGCCCAGTTTCCGCTTAACAGCAACTAAGCTGATTACAGCCCCTGAAGTAGTGGCCACTGACGTTGCCAAGGCAGCGCCTTCTATACCCCATAAAGGGATGAAAGCAGCGTTCAATACAATATTGAGCGAGATAGAAACCCAGCTAACAAAGGCAATGTACCTTTCATGACCTGTCATGTTCAAGATAACAGGCGCTAGCCCCATAGCTGTGGCCGTGAAAGTACCCGTACAAAAAATGTAAAGTGCTGTCTGTCCCTCCACAAACTCCGGGCCAAACAGCAGCAAATACCAACGGCTACACAGCATCAAAGTAATTGCGAATAAAAATGCCACGCCGGTCACGAGTCTGACGCTTCGCGTAATCATTCGCTGCAAATCAGCCAGCCGGTTGTCAGCGTAAGCACTCGCAATCGTCGGTGCCAAACTGCTACTCACGGCCATTAGAATGAACGTAACAATGTACGCGCCACGATTGATCGGATCGTAAAGCCCAACCGCATCGGCACCTTTGATAGTGCCGAGCATCAGCATATCGAGCCGCGCATTAAGAATAGGAATGCTCTCTACGACCATAAAGGGCAGGGCCGCATTGAACCATAGCTTGCCTTTATAGTCTGGGTGGGCAGCCCTCGCAGACTTCGGCAAAGCTTGCTGCAAGAACTGGCTCACGATCATCAGAGTCACCACACTTCCGACGCCGTAAAAAGCAATCACCCAAGACGCCGTTAAGCGGTTTCTTAAAATCGCGTAGGCTACCAGCGATAAAGACGCCAGAATGAGCGGATCAATCAAACATTCGGGAATCAGCCCCTTGGTAATGTGGTTGAGCCCCCGCATAGCGCCTCGCCTGACGTTGCGCAACGAAAGGGCTGGCATAAAGGCCATGGCCATGCAGAACCCGACAAAGGTATCTGAGTGGGCTCCGCCATCTACAAGTGAAGCGATGAAGATAGCGATCGCGCTCAAGCTAACAGAAGCAATGAAAACAACTTTGTCGGCCCAGCTTAAGAGCCCCCGCATAAGTTCCCAGGACGAGCGGGTTTGATAAACCGCCATCTCACGCACTAAAAAGTTATCAAATCCTATCGTCGCCGGGACACTGAGCAAGTAGGCCCAAACGACTGAGTAGGTATAAATGCCAAATCCTGTTTTCCCCAGTATGCGAGCAAATAAAATGCTGGTGAGAAAGGTGATGACTGAATACGCTAGTCGTAATCCGAAGACCCCAGCGATTTTACTTTTCATGCTGTTCAATATATTGGCACCGAGTGTTTCACAGGCTACAGGCTATGCCCGAAAGGGCAGATCGTTCTCGTAGGGCTCTCTAGGCTCGCGCCCGTTTGTCCATAGCAGCAGTAGCCCGGTGGTCACCAGGAAGGAAGCCGCCAAAGCTCCCCCAATTGCGATAGTAGGGTTAGGAGAGATGTACTTATCTTCGGCGGGTAGCGTTGGCTCAGCAGCAAGCTGAACCGGCGGATAAATAGAGTATATGTCTTCTCCGCTGAGGTTTAATGTCGTCAGCGCGGAGGCGTAAAGGGTTTCGGCTGATTGGAGGTTGCGTTTGAGGGCGTTAACCTTGAACTGATCTTGCGATAGCCGAGCCAGACGATTTTCGAGTAGGGCCATTTGGTTGGCAAGCTCTGCTGATTGCGACTGTAGACCACTTTGGCTAGCACGACCAGAGACAGCTTCCTGGAAAAGAGCCCCTCTGGAGGCCTCCACTCTAGGGTCTAGGCTGAGAGGGGCAAGCTGGCTCAAGGTAGCCTGATCGACGGGCCGCCCTAAGAGAAAAGATCCTCTGTTTTCTAGGGCGGCGGCTAGCCCTTGCACCTCTGCTCGTTTGGCGACTACCTGAGGATGCTGGTCTCCTAGCTGGGCTGAAAGGTCGGCGTAAGCCGCCGCTGCAACGCCGTACTCTTGAAATTGATTTTGATAGACTGGGTCGCTCTGCAATTGGTAGGCGTCAGCGGCACCTGCTGAGGAAGCATTGATGTCGGCGGCAAGCTGCTGCACCTGACTGCCCACTCCCTTTTCTTGCGCTATAGACTGTGCGTACTGCTGGCGCATTTGTTCAATTCCGCTGGCCAGATCCTGTATCTGTGAGTCAGCGTTGAGTCCAGACGATGCCTGGTAGTCGGCTAGCTCACCCTGCGCCTGATCGACCTTTTGACGGGCCGATTCCAGGCTTGCTTGAGTTTCCTTTCTTCGCCTGAGAACTTCAGCCTGCCTGAGCTGGTTGACTCTGCGGTCAAGTGCGCTGTACAACGCATTGGCTTTGTTTTGGGCTTGCTCAGGCGTTTCGCCGCTAATCGAAAGGCCAATAATGGTGCTCTGTGAATCCGTTGTAATGCTTATATCGCCGAAGTCGTCTACAGGTGTGCCAACTGCGCTGGCAGCTTCTTTTTTGATGTCTGGACTTTGGATCAAATAAACGTAGTCTGAGCGGGGATCTTCACTCACTAGCGGTTTGGAGTTGTTAGCGCCTGACGAAGCTCGCCAGCCTTCTGGCAGCGTGACATCTACGCCAGAGTTATTGCTCAGTACCTTGACTCCCCACTCGCTTATGTAGTTTTTGGGAGAAAGGTTTAAATAGGCCGCTGCCAGACACCAGATGATCGTATTGGCTAGCAGTCCCAGCCCCAAATAACCCAGAGATGAAATCCTGGAGCCTAAACGCCTGGGGTCTGTCCGATCGGCGGTGGGCGCGGCTTGGGAAATGGGAGAATTAGGCAAAACGTCGGTCATGGGTCAAATCAGGATTGAATGGGCAATGTGAGACCAAAATGTGAGACCAGTGAAAGGCCAGTGAAAGGAAGGCCAGTGAAAGGCTAGTCGCTATTATCGAACAAATCAATCAGCAGGTTGAGGGGGTTGAGGAAGTTGGTTACTGTTCCTAAAATACCGCGAACGTTGATGTTTCGAGAGTCGAAGCAGGCGATCGCATCATCGGGCATCAAAAAAGGATTGGGCCCAAAATTACCGACCTCAGTAGAAACATCCCCAGTTTGGTTTTCTGTCTGGTCGTATATTTCGTTATTGACCAGATCGGTCACGCTGTACTCCGCTGTCGTCAGTACGTTGGTTTGCGCGTTCGTTTGAATCAGCAAAGCCCGCCGGTTGGCATTTGTCGAAGGTGTGCCCCCCACGCACTGCGCAGAAACCAGCGCCTGAGCTAAGCTGGTGCCGTACTTAAAGCTGGCTGAGTTAATGCCGCCTACCTTATCTAGGTTATTACTGCTGCCCTCGGTCACGTTAGAGACGTATAGGTTCACGCTGTCAGGCGTAATTTGAGAAGGCCGCACCAGTGATCGCTGAAACGAACCTGTACTCGGCACAATAATTTGATCGCCCGATACCAGCGGAAAATCTACAACGGTAGAGCCCGAGAAAATCCCAGAAAGATCCACAACCGTTGATTCTGTGCCCCGCAGGATTTGCACGTTATTAATATCAGCGGTCGGCTTCACCCCGCCGGTCGACTTCAAAGCAGCGGTTAAGTAACGCTCTAAGGGGTAGTCACCGGGTAGCTCATTGCCCGCCGTATCGACCGGATCTGTCGTACCGTCTGCCTTTTCGCTAGAGAGCAAAACCCGACCCGGCCCAAAAACTTCTCCTGCAATCGCGACTTGAATAGGGGAGTAGTTGAGCACCTGCACAATCACATTGAGCAGCTCTGGGCGAAAAAAACCTTTGCGAAGCAGTTCATTACGTAATCGCGACTGTACCTGGGGAGGCGTGAGGCCCAGCACTGGGAAAGGTTCTAATAGCGGAATTTCTAAGTCGCCGCTGAAGTTGACGTTATATTCGCCGCTGAACTCCTCACCGCCGACGCCCGGTATTTGCACCTTGAGCCGGTCACCTGGAGAGAGGGGAAGCTGCTGCCGGTCAATGGTTGGGAGGATGCGATCACGCGGCACCGCAACTGGCGTAACCGGCGCAACTGGCGGCGAAAGCATGGGTAGATCCTGAGCGAGAGCAGCACTTGGCAAAACCCAAAAAGCTGGGGCCGAAGCCAGAGAAGAGAAGAGTACTGTTCGCAAGAAGTGCCTCAATGAATACAGCCTTGATGAATACAGCTTTAATAAATGCATGAGCGCTCAGCGTATCTACTTAGTTCACATGTCAATGATAAGGCGTCCAGCCATTGAACAATGTTATAGATAGAATTCAGCATGAAAAGTTTTAATGAAGCTTGTGCAAACCCTTCTACCTCCTTCAAGTTGCAAATTTTAGATGAGCAATACCAGCGGACTATGTGCCAGTGGTTTGGTGATAACGGTTGTCAGGGCCCTTCACGACAGCTTCACAAAAACGGGGTGCCTTTACTGAGGAAGCTTGTGTCATTCTAAATATAGCCACATCTGGGCGCATCCAGATGATGTGGGAGGGTTGCGCAAAAGAAAGAAGGGATGAGATCATAGACCTCGTCCC
>PPFU01011251.1_pt1 | contig 20195 bp, 11 predicted proteins | sample 1535991 | NCBI WGS metagenome assembly PPFU01 (sample SAMN04901290, study PRJNA319586) | Hypolithon metagenome, whole genome shotgun sequencing project. | isolation source: Antarctic Hypolithon | place: Antarctica: Miers Valley | collected 2014
GCCCCCCACGACACGCTCGACCCCGCGGCTGTCAACGAAGCCGCGGGTGTCAACCCGCCGGCCCCCGCCCCCCCCGCTGCGGGCTACGGCCTGAAGCCCTTCTGGGCGGGGACGTACCTCCCCCCCGAGCCCATGATGGGCCGCCCCGGGTTCCCGCAGGTGCTCCAAGGCCTCAGCGACGCATGGAAAAACCAGCGGGCCGACGTGCTGAAACAGGCCCAGACCGTCGCGGATGCCGTCGCGGAACAGGTCGGCTCATCCCATCAAGAGGGCGATCTTTCGCCACGCCTGGTCTCCCGCACCGCCGAGGCCCTGCTCCGCCGCTACGACCCGGAGCACGGCGGATTCACCGGTCCTCAAGGCCCGAAGTTCCCAAGCCCCGCCAACCTCCTCTTCCTCCTGCGTGCCGCGGAACATACGGACAACGCCGACATCGCCGACGCCGTCCACCACACCCTCGACCGCATGGCCCGCGGCGGTATGTACGATCAGGTCGGCGGCGGGTTTCACCGCTACAGCGTGGATGAGAAGTGGCTCGTGCCCCACTTCGAAAAGATGCTCTACGACAACGGGCAGTTGCTGGAGGTCTACGCTGCGGCGTTGGAGTCATTGCGGCGGGAACATGGTGACACCGGCGAGACGCCCGTGCCACCCAATGAAGAGGATCAACGTTTGATGCAACTGTATGAATATGTTCTCCGCGGCACCGCGGACTATGTTCTGCGGGAGATGACCGACGAGACCGGGGCGTTTCACACCGCACAGGACGCCGAGGTCGATGGCCGCGAGGGCGACAATTACTTATGGACACCGACGCAAATACGCCAGGCCATCGCTGATCAAGACCTCGCGAAGCGGGCGATTCATATGTACGGCCTCGACCTCGGCACCAACTTCCAGGACCCGCACCACCCCGAGGCCGACCCCGCCAACGTGCTCTACCTTCCCGCCTCGCTCGAACAGCTTGCAGAGGAAGAAAGGATCCCGCTCGACGCTTTGACCCAGAAGCGGGACGCTATCAACGCCGCTCTCAAGGCCGCGCGTGATCGCCGCAAGCAGCCGCGGCTGGACGACAAGGTGCTCGCGGGGTGGAACGGGATGATGATCCGCGGCCTCGCCGAGGCGGGGCGGGTGCTCGACGAGCCGCAATATACAAACGCAGCCGCCCGTGCCGCCGACGCCGTCGCAGATCACATGACGGTCGCCGATCCCGACCACCCCGGGCTGTACCGAGCGATGCGGAAGGGAGAGTCGAAGGTCGATGGGTTTTTGGAGGATTACGCGTTCATGGTCTCGGGCCTCACCGCCCTCTCCCGAGCGGAGGCCGAGCGGGGCGAGACGATCAAAGCGGAACGGTATCTCAAGCTCGCCCGAAGGTACACCGACATCGCTGTGGACCGTTTTGCCGCCGAGGGTGGCGGGTACTATGACACGCTGGCGGGTCAGAGCGATCTGTTTGTACGCACGCGGGGTTTATATGACGGAGCGATCCCCAGCGGGAACAGCCAGATGGTGCATAACCTGATCACGCTGGGCGAGATGACCGGGCAACCGGGGTATACGGATCGGGCGGTGGTTGACCTGCGGAGCTTTGCCGGTGCGATGATGCAGATGGGGCCGGGCATGGTGCATATGCAGGGGGCGTTGCTTCAGCTGATGGAGGCGGCCCCCGCCATGGTCGAGGGCGCCGCCACGCAGCCCGCCATTCCCCCCGCCACGCAGCCCGCGGCGGGGGAGGCCGCCGCACCCGTCACCGCCGCGGTCGACGCCGACTCGCTCACCCTAGAGGATAGCACCGCCCGCTTTGATTTGGTGATCCGCATCGCCGAGGCTTATCACATCAACGCCAACCCCGCCTCCGATGAACTCCTTCTGCCCACCGAGGTGATGCTGGCGGAGGATTCGCCGCTCGATATCGAGGTGAGCTACCCCGAGGGCCGCGAGGAGCACTACCCCTTCGCCAGCGGGCCCCTGCGGGTGTACGAGGGCGTGGTGCGGCTGCCCGTGACGCTGCGGGTCCGCGACGCTGCGGCGTTGCCCGAGCGGGCGACGCTGCGGGTCCGGGTGCAGGCCTGTACCGAGACGGCGTGCCTGATCCCCCAGACGCTGGAGGTGGGGGTGGAGCTTCGGTGATCGGGGATGGGTGGAGCCTTATAGGTGATGAAGCCGCCGTCGTGGAGACCGCTGCTAAGCCGCAAGCCTCTGCTCATCGCCCCGCCGCCGCTTGACACCCCGCCCGCGTTCCCTACCCTTCACCCGCTCGGACCCCGACCGCCTCCACCACCCCAACCCACACCACCATGCCCCTCAAGATTGGTATCAACGGCTTCGGCCGCATCGGCCGCCTCGTGTTCCGCGTGATCCATGACCACCCGGACATTCAAGTCGTCGGGATCAACGACCTCTTCCCCAACGAGAACCTCGCCTACCTCCTCCAGTACGACTCGGTCCACGGCCGCTTCGGCGGGGAGGTTTCCTTCAGCGATACCGACCTGATCGTAGACGGCCGCAAGATCCGATCCACCGAAGAACGCAACCCGACGGATCTCAAATGGGGCGACATCGGCTGTGACTATGTCGTCGAATCCACCGGCGTGTTCACCGACTTCGCCGGCGCGAAAAAACACGTGGACGCCGGGTCGAAACGTGCCCTGATCTCCGCCCCCACCAAGACCCCCGACGAGGTGCCCACCCTCGTCATGGGTGTCAACGAAAACGTCTTCGACCCTAAGAAGCACATCGTCGTCAGCAACGCCAGCTGCACCACCAACTGCCTCGCCCCCATCGCCAAAGTCGTCCACGAGAACTTCGGCATCAAGGAAGCCTTGATGACCACCGTCCACGCCGTCACCGCCACCCAGCCCACGCAGGACGGCCCGAGCAAGAAGGACCTCCGCGGAGGCCGGGCCGCCCCCACCAACGTCATCCCCGCCTCCACCGGCGCCGCCAAGGCGGTGGGCCTCGCGATGCCCGAGCTGCAGGGCAAGCTCACCGGCATGGCCTTCCGCATCCCCACCCCTGACGTCAGCGTCGTCGACCTCACCGTCAAAACCGAAAAAGAAACCAGCTACGACGCGATCAGCAAAGCCATGAAAAAAGCCAGCGAGGGCGACCTCAAGGGCATCCTCGGCTACACCGAGGACCCGGTCGTCTCCACCGACTTCATCGGCGACCCCCGCTCCTCCATCTTCGACCACGGCGCCGGCATCGAGCTCAACTCCACCTTCTTCAAGCTCATCAGCTGGTACGACAACGAGTGGGGCTACTCCAACCGCGTCGTCGACCTGCTCGCCCACATGGGCAAAGCCGACGGGCTGCTCTAAAACTCGCTACTCATTCACCACCACCGACGCCCGGGGAACTCGTTCCCCGGGTTTTTTTCTGCGCTCGCGGAATGCTTGCGAAAGTTCCACGGTCGGCTCACCCGCCGCTGCTTTACTGCGGCGGCACCGACTGATTGGCACTTGCGTGGGCGAAGCCCGCCACCGATTACCGGCTGCCCTCGTGAACCCTACAGGAGAGCCTCCATGTCCGCCACATTCGCACCCACCCGCCAAGCCCCCACCACGGCACGATTGATCGCCGCAGCCGCCCTCACCGCCCTGGCCGCCGCACCCGCCTTTGCCCAGCCGGGCCACGTCACCGATGAAGCGGCGATGATGACCGGCCTCAACGGATACAAGGTCTCCCCCGTCCTCACCATCGGCGAGGCCATCAACGGCTACACCGCACCGGGCGTGCTCGACGGCCTGGGCGTCTACGACCAGGGCACCTCCATCCGCGTTCTGGCCAACCACGAGCTCAACCCCGGCAAGGGTTACGCCTACAGCCTCGACAACGGCACCCAGCTCACCGGCGCACGCGTCAGCTACTTCGACATCAATAAATCCGACCGCTCCATCACCGGAGCCGGCCTGGCCTACGGCTCGGTGTACGACCGCGACGGCAACCTTGTCTCCAACCCCGCCCAAATCAACGAGACCGGCAACGCCATCGACGGCTTCGCGAGGTTCTGCTCCAGCCACTCCTTCAACGCCGGCGAGTACGGCTTCGTCGACGACATCTACTTTGCCGGTGAAGAGACCGGAAAGCCATTCCACCCCCACGGCGGCACCGAGTGGGCCATGAACGTCGGCAGCCGCGAGGTCTGGGCCGCCCCCGCCCTGGGCCGCGGCGCCTGGGAAAACGTCACCGCCCTCGACTCAGGCCGCGACGACAAGGTCGCCATCCTCCTTGGCGACGACACCCAGTCCGCCCCGCTCTACCTCTACATCGGCGACAAAGACGCGGTCGGCGATGGCTCGTTCCTCGACCGCAACGGCCTCGCACAGGGACAGCTCTACGCCTGGAAGGCCGACTCGGGCGACATCGACCCCGAGGGCTTCAAGGGCACCGGCAGCCAGCGGACCGGCCGGTTCGTCGCCCTACCCGACACCTTCCGACCCGACCTCGCCGGCACCCCGGGCTATGACGAAGACGGCTACGCCGACATCGACACCCTCCAGGCCATCGCCGACGCCCAGGGCGCCTTCAGCTTCTCCCGCCCCGAAGACGTCCACACCAACCCCGCCAACGGCACCCAAGCCGCCCTCGCCTCCACCGGTCGTGAAAACCTGTTCCCCAGCGACGCCTTCGGCTCGACCTACATCATCGACTTCGACTTCGAGAGCCTCGACAATGGCGAGATCGGCGGCGACATCCGCATCCTCTTCGACGGCGACGACACCGGCAACCAGGACGCAGGCCTCCGCAGCCCCGACAACCTCGTCTGGTCCGCCGACGGCCACATCTACGTTCAGGAAGACGCCTCCACCGACCTGTTCGGTTCCAGCGGCGACCTCGCCAACGACGCCTCCATCTGGCGAATCGACCCCGACACCGGCGAGATCGTTCAGATCGCCGAGATGGACCGCAACGCCATCCCCGAGATGTACTTCAGCCTCGACGACGCCGGCGAGCCCCTCTCCACCCCCGGTCAACTGGGCGAGTGGGAGTCTTCGGGCATCATCGACGTCTCCGAGCTCTTCGACCTGCTTCCCGGCAGCCTCTTCCTCGCCGACGTCCAGGCCCACTCGCTCGAAGGCGGCATCATCGACGAACTCAACCTTGACGAAGGCGGCCAGCTGATCTTCATCGAGAAGATCGGCTCGCCGAACGTGATCCCCACCCCCGCCGCCGCCCCCGCGGGCCTGTTGCTGCTCGCCGGACTCACCCTGCGTCGCCGCCGCCGCAACGCCTGAACCCCCGGCCGCGACACCCCCAAATCCCGACAGAGCCCTCGGACTCAAATCCGAGGGCTTCTTTTTTTTCTGGGGTGCACGGAACCGCGACCGCTCATCCGCGTCTCATCCTTCGCGGGTACGCTGATCCTCGTTGCGTTCCTCCCGCCAACCACGCTCCATCCAGCTCCCATCGCCATGCGCCCCATACCCTTCTCCTTCCTTCTGGGCCTCCCCCTCGTCGCCGCGGGGCTGGTCTACCTCAGCCCCCTCGCACCCGCTCAGGACGCGAGCCCGGCACCCGATGCAGAAGCGGGGGGGGAAGACGTCACCGCGGCACCCGAAAACATCATCGCCGGCACCGTCGCCGCCGTCACCGTCTACCGCGGGCAGGCCCTCATCACCCGTCGCCTCGCCCCGCCCAAGCTCAACGACGATGGCACCGCCGAGATCGTCGTCACCGACCTGCCCGGCAACGTCGTGCCCGGCTCGCTCTACGCCGAGTCCTCCGCACCCGGCATCGAGGTCCGCTCCGTCCGCTTCCGCACCCGCCCGGTCAACGAGGACGTCCGCGAGGAGGTCCGCACCCTCGACGAGCAGATGCAGGAGCTCGGGCGGCAGATCCAACGCACGCAGAAGCTTCAAGGCGTCCTCCAGGAGAAGAACAAGTTCCTCGACAACCTCGAGTCCTTCACCGCCGACACCAGCGAGCGTGAGCTCAAGCAGGGCGTGCTGGACGCGGAGCAGCTCAAGACATTGACCGAGTACCTCTTCACGCAGGAGGAGACCATCGCCCTCCGCGAGGTCGAGTTGCACGAGCAGCTCGCCGACCTCCAGCAGGGGATGCAGCTCCTCCAGCGGAAGCGTCAGACGATCAGCGGCGGGTCGTCCCGCACCGTGCGGGAGGCGGTCGTCTTCCTGGGCAAAGGTGCCGCCCCCTCCCCCGATGAAGCCCCCGATCCCAAAGAAGCCGCGGGTGTCAACCCGCCGGCCCCGGCCCCCGCCGCCGCCTCGATCTCCGTGCGTTACCTCGTGAATGGCGCAAGCTGGTCGCCCTCGTACAACCTCCGCTCCGACGAGGTCAACGCGGGGAATGTGACCTTGGAGTATTACGCCAGCGTGCAGCAGACCTCGGGCGAGGACTGGACGAACGTGGCGATGACGCTGAGCACCGCGACCCCGTCGCTGATCGCCGCCCCGCCCGGCCTCGAGCCGCTGATCGTGGCGCTGCAGCAGGAGGAGATGACCGAGATCACGCTCAAGGTCCGAGCGGAGGGGTATCTCCAGGTGCGGAGGCAGTTGCAGGATCAGGTGGATGTGCAGACCGCCCTGCGGAACAGCAACGCGAACGCCCCGGCCCAGTTCGCCGCTAAAGACCAGCGGTTGGATGAAGCGGGCGCAATCGATGGTTTGACGGATCGCAGCTCGCGGGTCAAAGCGACAGACAGCCCCGGTGACGCGGGCCAGTCCCTCGCCCGCAACTTCGACGACCAGATGAACCGCTGGTCGAAGCAGATTCAGGTGCTCGACCTCGTCGCCGGCCGCGAGACCCGCGACTTCCCCGGCCGACCCAAGCCCGAGCGGTCCGATGCCGCCGAGGGCGTCAGCGTCACCTACGAGCTGCCCGGTCAAATCTCGTTGCCCTCCCGCAGCGACCGCCAGCTCGTGCAGATCGCCCAGCTCAGCCTCCCCGCCGACTCCTACAACCGCGCCACGCCCGTGCTGGGCCCCTACATCTACAACGCCGCCGAGGTGAGCAACACCGGCAAGATGGTGCTCCTCGCCGGGCCGACCCAGGCGTTCAAGAACGGCGAGTTCGTCGGCCACGGGTCGATCCCGACTGTCGCGGCGGGTGAGTCCTTCACCGTCGGCTTCGGCATCGACGCCTCACTTAGGGCCGACCGCGAGCTCGTCAAACGCGAGGAGAAAACCCAGGGCGGCAACGTCGTCAGCGTGTTCACCTACCGCATCACCCTCGAAAACTTCGGCGACGACGCCGCCCCCGTCCGCGTGCTCGACCGTCTCCCCCACCCCACCCGCGACGTCGCGGGCGAGGGCCTCCGCGTCGACCTCACCTCCGCCTCACCCGCGGTGAGCGACGATGAGGAATACCAGGCGTTCGCCCGCGAGCTGGGCATCCTCCGCTGGGATGTTGAAGTGCCCCCCTCCGCCACCGGCGGCAAGGCGATGCCGATCACGTTCACCTTCAACGTTGAACACGACAAACAGAAGACCCTCACCCTCCCCGAAGCGGTCAATGCCCCCGACGCCGACGCCCCAGGCGGCGGCGGCGGCAAGAAGAGCGACATGGAAGATTCGCTCAAGGACGTGACGTTCTGAGGCGGCGAGCAGACGAGTGATCCGGTGAACGAATGAACGAGGTGAAAGAATCCCAACCCCCGGCCTAGGCCGCTTCAGCGGCCGGTCCGAGGGTGGGGGCCGCCTCGCCGCGTTCCGACCGAACCCCCGATCACGTGACACCGCCGCTACTCAACGTCGTGGAGCCGTCGCGGCAGGTCCCGAGAGCCATGCAGCACGCGGATGAACTCGATGCCCCCCTTGATAGGCTGGTAGAACACGAGGTAATCGCCAACGGGGAAGCTGCGAAGCCCCACCCGCAACTCTTCCCGCGGGGTGCCCGCCAGGGGGGTTGAGGCGTAGCTCGCCGCCTTCTCATCAATCCGCCGCAGGAATCGCTCGGCGTTCAGGGGATGTCCACCCTCAATGGCGATGCGGTACCAGGTGTCGTCCAAGTCCTGTTGCGTCAGCGGCGTCCGTATCACCCAAGGCATTCGTGCTCCTCGGGCGGGGGGATCCCATGTTCGGCGTGCAGCCGCCGGATCACCCCGGGGATGTCCAGCTCCTCACTGAGACCCCGATCCGCCTGCTCGATCCCGATCGCGATCTCCCGCCGCAGGTATGCCTGGTAGGCCTCATCGTCCTGGGTATCCGCGTCCGCCCCCTCCTCTGCGTCGCGGTCATGCCACTCCAGCAACGCCGCGGCCACCACCTCCCCCGCGTCGGCGTAGCGGCCGGATTGGACCTGTTGGTCGACGAACGTTTGCAGCGGGGCGGGCAGCTCGATGGTCATGGAGAGGCTCCTTACGGGGAGTGTAGGCTGGGGACCCCATAAAGCCCCCACCGGTGGTGGCGGTTTTGATGTGCGGCCCGGCGGGCGACCACCGGTCGCGGCTTTACGAAGCACCGCCCGATTGGATCAATTTCATTGAACGCCGCCCCCCCCCTCCTCGCCGCCGCCGCCGACCTCCGTAGTATGCTCGACGCGATGACCTTCGCCGAGCCGGTCACGCATGTGTACCACCCGCTCCACTACGCCTGGCCCCTGCACGCGGCCTACGTTCGCCGCTTTGGAAACGCTACCAAGCGAGCCCTCTGGCTGGGTATGAACCCCGGGCCGTGGGGCATGGGGCAGACCGGTGTGCCCTTCGGCGAGGTCGCGACGGTGCGGGACTACCTTCAACTCCAAGGTGCCGTCGAGCGACCGGAACATGAACATCCCAAGCGGCCGGTGACGGGGCTGCTTTGCAACCGCTCGGAGGTGAGCGGGCGGCGGCTGTGGGGGCTGCTCCGCGAACATTATGTTTCCGCCGACGCGATGGCGAAGGATATGTTCGTCGCGAATTACTGCCCACTGATGTTCATGGAAGCCACCGGCCGTAACCGCACGCCCGACAAGCTGCCCCGTGTCGAGCTTGACCCGCTCGAGGCGGCGTGCGATGCACACGTCCGGCGGGTGATCGAACTGCTCCGCCCGCAGCACCTGGTGACAATCGGGGTCTTCGCCACCACGCGGGCCGAGGCGGCGGTCTCTGCATTACCAACCGCCGCCCGCCCGCGGATCACCCGCATCCCCCACCCCAGCCCCGCGAACCCCGCCGCCAACCGCGACTGGGCGGGGGCGTCGACGGCGGTGTTGGAGGGGGCGGGGGTTTGGTGAGGCGCGGCGAGAGGGTCGCCCGAGAGCCGGGGCCGACGGATTGACATCCGCGGCTTCGGCACGATTCCCCCGCCTACGCGGAGGGGCATCACCGCGGGTCCATCACCCGCCCCAGGAACAGCAGCGTCCCCGTCCCTTCGTGACGGATGGCGAAGAGGAACGGATGGTCCGCGCGGAATGTCGGAGGCTCCTCCATCTGGGCGGAACCCGCCGCCACGATCACCGCCGTCGCCGCCGCCGCCTCCGTGCCCCGTTCATCAACCTTCACGAACGCCTTGTGCAGCACGTCGGAGATATACAGCCGCGGCTCCGCGGTGCTGATCCCCGTGAGGTCTGCCTCCCTGGGGTCGAACGCCAGGGTCATCCCCATCGCCTTGAGCGGGTCGTTTAGCGTGGTCGGCACGGTCATCTCGAAACGGGGCAGGTAGACATTGACCTTCTGGCTCCGAGCCTCGCCCAGCCAGCCGTCCAGCCGGTCGGCGGTGAGGCCCGCCTCCAGCGCCGCGAGGCCGTCCGCGTCGTCGGGGAGCAGGATCACCATCGACACGTCCCCACCCTTGTACGGCAGCGCCAGCAGCTTGAAACCCTCGCCGTCGAGGTAGCCAGCCCGCTTCTCATCCCGCATGATCGGAACGTCCACCGCCTCGCCGCTGGCGAGGGTGAACGGCTCCTCCTTCGTGACGCCCTTCTCAAACGGCTCCGCCCACGTGCCCAGGAAATAGATCGCGGTGGTCAGCACCAGCTTTGTGTTCCCATCGACCGCCCCGTCGGGGATGAGCTCCTTGATCCTCTCATTCGTCCTTTTCTCCACCCACTCGTTGATGGTCGCCGTCGCCTCCGCGGCCTTACCAAAGTCCAGCGGCGTCGCGTTCGCAAGGTAATCCCGCTGCACCTTTGCAACGTAGCTCTTCTCGAACGGATAATCCTTCTGCAGCCACAGCGCCTGGGCCATCGTGAGCGTCAGCGGGCTCTCTTTTTCTCCCTTCGGGGTCGGCTGCAGGGCGTTCAGGAACTCGTGAAAAGGCATCTCGATGTAACTGTCGGGGGCGTCGGGGTCGACCATGTGTAAGGCGGTCCGCATCCCCTCAAGCGTCTCTCCTTTGGCCCCCTCGGCGGTCATCCGCAGAGCGGAGGCGATGTTCACCGGCGACAGGAACACGTTCGCCTCGGGTGACGCGGCCGCGACGCGTTGATATAAGTCGATGCCGAAGGCGTTGATCTCGAAGACGACGACCGGCTGGGGCCCATCGGCGGGGTTTAGGGGTTCAGCGGGCTCGGCTGCTGTGGTCAGCGAGGCGGAGAGAAGCAGGGCGGAGACGGCGAGGGGCTTGAGGAGGTTTTGCATAGGATGGCTTGGTCCGAGGTGCGGTGCATGGTACACGGGAGTCGGGTCATCGGACGCGGCTGGCGGTGGGGAGTTCCCATCGTGCGAAGATTTTTCCACGAAAGGTCCCCCCATGCCCCCCCTCACCCGCCGCCAGCTCCTCGCCGCCGCCGCCGCCGCGGGGGCCTCGCTCGTCGACCCGTCGCGGCTGTTCGCCCAAGCTGCGACACAGCCCGCGACGCGACCCGCCACGTCAGATGGCCCCAACGTCTTAATGATCCTCGTCGACGACCTGTGCCCGCAGTTGGGCTGTTACGGGCACGAGAATATGTTCAGCCCCAACATCGACCTCCTCGCGGCGAGCGGGACGCGGTTTGACCGGGCGTATTGCCAGGTCGCGGTGTGCGGCGCGAGCCGGGCGAGCCTGATGACGGGGATGAGGCCGACGCGGAAGCGGTTCCTGAGCTATGACACGCGTGCGGAGCGGGACGTGCCCGACGCGTCGCCGATCCAGGAGGTTTTCAAGGATGCGGGGTATGAAGCGGTGTCGCTGGGGAAGATATTCCATCATAAGAGCGACTTCGCCGACCGCTGGAGCCGCGAGCCTTGGCGGGAGGAGGGGGAGTTTCCCGGGTATGCCAGGGGTATCGAGCGAACCGTGGAGAGGCCCGCGACGCAGGCGGTGGACGCCCCCGATGATGCGTTTCCCGATGCAAGGATTGCCGACCGGGCGATCCACGAGCTCCGCGGTTTGGCCCGGAGCGGGTCGCCGTTTTTTCTATGTACCGGCTTTGTCAAGCCCCACCTCGCGTTCGCATGTCCGCAGAAGTATTGGGATATGTACGACCGGGAGGCAATCAATCTGGACGACCACCCGTTCAAGCCCGCAGGTACTCCCGCAATAGCGATGCACAACTGGGGTGAGCTCCGCAAATTCGCTGGTATCTCCGCGAAGGGGCCGCTGGACGAGGCGAAGGCTCGGGAGCTGATCCACGGCTACTACGCCTGCGTCAGCTATGTAGACGCCCAGATCGGGCGGGTGCTCGACGAGCTGAATCGATTAGGTCTCGCCGACGATACCATCGTGGTGTTGTTGGGGGATCATGGGTATCACCTGAGCGACCACGGGCTGTGGTGCAAGCACAGCAACTTTGAGAACGCGGTACACGTGCCGCTGATCGTGCGGGCCCCGATGCTCGCGGGGAGCCAGGCGTCGCCCCCCCCGGCGGGCCGCGGCGTGGGGCAGAGCAGCGGGGCATTGGTGGAGTTTGTGGACGTGTATGGGAGCCTGTGCGAGCTGTGCGGGTTGCTCCCGCCGACCGGGCAGGTGCAGGGCACGAGCCTGGTCCCGCTGCTGCGTGAGCCGGGGCGGAAGTGGAAGGAGGCGGCGTTTAGTCAGTATGTTCGCGGTCGGGATGTGCTGGGCGAGTCGATCCGCACCGACCGCTTCCGCTTCACCCGCTGGTCCCCGCCGTCGGGCGAGGTGGTGGGGCTGGAGCTGTACGACCATGTGGTCGATCCCGGCGAGAACAAGAACTTCGCCAACCAGCCGGAGCATGTGGGGGACGTGGCGATGCTGACGGCGATGCTCGACGCGGGGTGGCGGGCGGCGAGGCCGGAATGATCCCAAAGTTCGTTCGTTTGGATATCTAGAACTTCATAACACGGCTGGGGCCGCTTCAGCTGTCGGTCTGTGGCAGGGGTGATGTGAGCATGGTGATTCTGGCGTGAACCGGACGGCGGGTGCGACCGTATCAATGCTCGCATTTATTTTTGTATATTGCCCCTGTTTCGCTTGCTCATTTCGTTGAGCGGTGTGAGATCCCCAGCGAGAACAGGCTTTCGATCGCTTACCAGCCGCTAATGCGGCCTTGGCCGGGATTGGACGAGAGCTAATTTTTTCACGAGATTCACTATGATTTTGATCCCCCGCCTGGCGTGCTTCCTATTCCTGGCCTCGCTCCTCGCGGCCGCGTCTTGTACGGCGGACCCTTCGGGCGATGGGCCTTTGGGTGACGAGGCGAAGCAAATGGCGGCGGCGTCGGGCTTCGCGGTCGTGGAGTTGTTTTCCTCCGAGGGCTGCTCGAGGTGCCCGCCCGCGGACGCAGTGCTCGCGGAACTTGAGTCCGAGGCGAGGCGGGATGATATAGACGTTTATACCCTCGGCTTCCACGTGGACTACTGGGATCGTCTTGGCTGGAATGACCCCTACAGCGACGCCGCCTATTCGCAGCGGCAGCGGGAGTATGGTGAGGCGCTGGGACTGGCAAATGTGTACACGCCGCAGATGATCGTCAACGGCAAAAGGGAGTTCAACGGCGCGAACGGTGGGGCGGCAAAGCGGTCGATACAGGCCGCGCTCGCGGAGGAGCCGACGGCGGCGGTGCGGGTGCAGGTCACCCGCGTGGAGGACGCGGAGCGTGGATACCAGGTGGCGTACCGCATTGATGGGAATGTCACGGGCGGGATGCTGCGTGTGGCGGTGGTCGAAAGTGGTTTGTCCACCCAAGTCGAACGTGGCGAGAACCGCGGACGGACGCTGAAACACGAGAACGTGGTGCGGCTCTGGAAGAGCCTCCCGCTCGAAGGCGACGCGGCTTCAGGAGGCGTGACGCGGATCGAGCTGCCCCAGGGGGTTGACGCGGCACGGGCGTCGGTGGTGGTGTATGTTCAGGATGCTCAGACGATGCGGGTTTGGGGTGCGGCGGGGGCGGATTTGGTGTCGTAGGAGTAGTTTCCGTCGATGCGTAGGGGCGAAGCCGTCCGAGGGGGAATTAGAAGACCCGCTCGCCACACCTCCTCTTGCCGCTGCATGTAAGCGTCCATCTCCTCGCGGCGGGCGAGGTAGTGGGCGATGGCGGCATAGAGCTGTTCGAGCGTGAGGGAGGGGTAACCCGAGCGGATGGTCTCGGGGGATTCGCCGTGGTGGAAGCCGACGATGATGCGGCGAGCATGATGAGGGGGTCGCCCACCCGCATCACGCGGTGCTCGTCGTCGCGGACATACTCGGGATGGGGCGTCGGGGCGGGGGGTGGTGCGGTGGACACATGAGGATATAGGCGTCACGGCGTCACGGCGTCGCCTGTGCAAGGCGGCGAGCTGATGGGACATTAGTTTCATCGAGGGTACCACGGACGTTCGAGAATTTTTCGAGGGCGGGTCACCTGATTATCTTCTGCGGGGTTTTTCCCCTCGCTGCTAAGCCGCAAGCGGCTGGGAGATGTGTGTCATGGAGCGGTCGGGCGGTCGTCGGCGTCGGTCTCGCCCTCGATGGTGCCCAGGACCCGGGGGAGGTCGATGCCCGCCTGGCGGGCGAGTTCATGGATCGGGGGGAGCGAGCCGATGAGCGAGCGGAGGAAGCGGGCGGTCGAGCCGTCGGAGGGCACAGCGTTCCCGTCGCCATTCACGCCGCCGCCGCCGCCACCCATGCCGCTGTCCCAGACGGTGATCTTGTCGATCTTGAGGTCGCGGATCGCCTTGACCTGCTCGGCGACGAGCTGGGGGAGCTGCTCGATGATGAGCAGCGAGGCGGCGAGTTCCTTACGGTCGCCGCACGCCTGCATCAGCGCGTGATACCCCGCTGCCTTGCCCGCGAGCACCTTTTGCAGGCCCTCCGCCTCGGCTTCATATTTCGCCAAAGTAGCATCCGCCTCGCCGCGGGCGACGCGGCGGGCTCGCTCCGCGTCGGCGTCCGCGTCGATCTCGACCTGCTGCCGCTCGATCATCTGTTTGGCGATGACCTCCTTCTGCATCCGCGCCAGCTCCTGCTCCTTCTCCGCCAGCAGCACGTCCCGCCTCGCGTTGGCGAGCGCCACATCACCCCGCCGCTTCGCGTCCGCCTGCCGCTCGTCGAGGGTGGCTTCATAATCGGCGATCTGGGCCTTGCTCTGGTTCTCGCCCTCGACCGCCTGCGCTTCATAGGTCGCCACCTGTCGCCGCTGCTCAGCCTCCGCCTGCTTCTTGCCCTGAACGGACAGCGCTGCCTGCTCCGCGACCGCCACGTCCTGTGCCCGGCGGCTGGTCGCTTCGCCCGTGAGGCCCTGCGCCTCGAACTCGGCCACGCGGATCCGCTGGTCCCGCTCCGCCTGCTTCTGCCCGATCAGCGACGCGGAGTGTTCCGTCGCCACCGCAATCTCCCGCTCCCGCTGCGCGGATGACGTGCCGATCGCACCCTCCCGCTCCGCCCTGGCGCGGTCGATCAGCGCCTGGTTGATCGCCTCCGCCGCCGCCTTCTGACCCAGCGCATCGATGTACCCGCTCTCGTCCGTGATATCCCGGATATTCACGTTGATCATCTCGAGCCCGATCTTGTTGAGCTCGAAATTTACGTTCTTGTTGACCAGATCCAGAAACCGCTCGCGGTCCTGATTGATCTCCTCGATCGTGAGCATCGCGATCACCAGCCGCATCTGCCCGAGGATGATGTCGCGGGCGTTGGCGGCGATCTCTTTTTCGTTAAGCCCCAGCAGCCTCTCAGCGGCGTTGTTCATCACCGCGGCCTCGGTGCTCACGGCGATGGTGAACGTAGACGGTACGGCGACGCGGATGTTCTTCTTCGAGAGCGCCGCCGCCAGGTCGATATCGATCGTGATCGGCTCGAGCGAGAGGTACGTGTAGTCCTGGATCACGGGCCAGACGAAGGTGGCGCCGCTGTGGACGAGTTTCGCCTTCTGATCCCCCCCCGCCTTGCCGTAGACGACCATGACGCGGTTGGGCGGGCATTTTTTATAGCGTTGGACAAAGACCAGCGCGACTGAGAAAAGGATCGCCAGCACGACGAGCACGAGGATCACCGTGAGCCCACTCGCGTCAGAAAACGCGTCGAGCTGAGCGAGTGTCGCGTGCGCTGATTGAAACCTAACCGGACCCGATGCAGCATAGAGGATCGTCATGAGGCCACTATACCGCCACGATGGCACAGATGTGAAGTTCGCCCGAATGCGAGAACGATGGCAGGCGGTTCCGCTAAGCTTACCGCTTCTTCTTGCTCTTCTCGAGATACCCTTTCATAAACTGTCGCATTGCCAGGTTCTGGTCATCCATAGATGCGCTCATATATGGAATCAACGAACGGTCACCCATCGACGACAGCACAGCGATAGACGCAGCTTCGATCCGGTCCAGCTGAATCGATTGCTCTGTATGCTCTATAGGCGTGAGAATCGCTGCATCAGTCGCACGCGATACGTGAAGCAACCAGAGCCTCCGTGCACGAACGAGTTCAACGAGGTATCTCAGCGGGTCGGCACCCAACTCTGGACCGATTAGTGAGGCCACCGTGATTTCATGTAGAATCGCGTTTACCTGACTATCGACAAGGCGAGCCATTGTAGGAGTAGCAAGAGCGTGCTGAAACCGCTCGTTTAGAAGGCTAACGTATAAGTCCGGTTGCGATAGGATTGCTTGTCTAATCTCTCGATACTCTTCCTCCCACATACGCGGTGCCTGCCCGACCGTTATAAGCCTATCGAGCGATTTCGCGGGTTGAGGACCATTGACTGAGCCCTCTTGCCGGACGCACCCCAGCCCAGTCAAAATTGGCAAAGCTAACAGTAATGAGACTACGGGCAACCTCTGAATCAATGTAGGCAGCTCCTAATCAGTATGAGATCAGCAAACGGTTTCCACCGGCGGAAGTATCTCCTACAATTTTATCGGTACGCACCAACCGCTCAACTTTATGGGAGACGCGTCGGTATTCCTCAGGTTCTTGATCGCTAAGAGTCCGATCAAGATCGGGAGCAAAGGTATGTTCGGGATAAACCGGAGGAGTATTAACGGCATCTCCGACTCTGCTCAGGGCGTGCCAGCTTTCGTGGGCAAGTGTTCTACTCTCGAGATGAGTAGCGTAGAGCAGGAAGACGGCCGTGACCTCTTCCAATGCCGTTGCCGTACCAGCCGAATCAAACTGAATACCCCCTCGCAAGCTGGGGGCATTGGTGGCCCCCTCGAACTGAACGGGGGACGTCGGATCCGGCTGGGGTATGATGAACAGCTTTAGCATACTGTGTGACGTGCTCCACGTACTATATACAAATAATCAGTGTCCATCTCTATCATTACTAACATTGAAGTAAATTTTGGCAAGTACATTCTAATTCACCCTTAACGAGTAGCGGCTGTCTTAGTTGTCAAGTGGTGAGGGTTGGGAATGCCATGGTTTTTGGTCTCGCAGGATGGCGTTGAGGATGGTGAGGAGTTTTCGACGCACCGCACCAGCGGCGGGAGAAATTTGCCACACTCATTGGTGACCGGTGGTGGGGGTAGAAGACCACCGCACCCAATTCGCTAATGGCCCATGCCCCTCCTCGAAGGTACCGTTTTGGCTTCCCTGCATTCTTTTTTTCGTCTGCTCGCCGAATCCTACTCTTCTCTACCTTCATCTTCCGGCAATCCGTAAGGGAAGGTGACAGAAGCTATCCCGTTTGCTTCTTCCGTAACGACAGCGGAAGCCCAGATGTCAAGCTCAACAGTTACAAAGTAGAGCTCGCCACGCCGCATCTCAAACCGGGATGCGAGGTCGATATCGATCGACTTAGGCCCTCCATCGCCTACCAAGCGAATGAAATCATCAGATTCGAGGGGTTCTGGAGGGTTGCCCCACGGTCCTAAGTCCTCAACACCCGAACCATCGGCCGTAGTACAATGAATTCGCAAATGACCTAAAGGAGTAGCCGCATCGGAAGAGAGGAAAAAACAGTCGACACCACCTCTCTTGGAGAAGAGTACTTCGACCGATCGAAATTCTCCGCCTGAAAAGCTGACAGACGCGGAGACGCCGGTAGCGGGAACATCGCTTGGAGTCGCACCGTCATCTGATGCAGCGACAGTGACCCCGAGTATCATAAGAGAGACGAACAGTCCCATCATCCCCCCGGCAGATCTCGAATTCATACTCATCGTTCCACCCCCTCCTTACTAGTAGGATCGATCCATCGCTGGCTATTGAGGGACCACCGCACCGCGTTATTCTGGTTCTCATTCGTTGAGTATTGATACATAAGGAATGGAGCATCACCCGGTTGCACCGGAGTTCCGCCAGCACCAGCCACAAAATGTACACCATCCTCATCAGGATCTATCAAGTGCTCACCGGCATCGAACCCGTTGACTGCGCTCCCCCCCTGATTCAGCAATGAATGGGTGATCTCATGCGCCACCGTCCAGCGGCTGTTCACTGCGAAGTTATACCCTCTCGGAGTAGCCCAGTCATCGATCTTCTTGAAAAAGATCATCACATATCTGCCCGCTCCGCCAGCACGTCCTCTCACAGATGCTGGCCCAATGTGATCATCAACGAAGTGGATCGGAATGAACTCACCCTGAAGATCGGGGTTACGATGAAAAGCGGCATAGGCGTCGGGGCTGATGTCCGGGAACACCTGGTGCGGTATCGAGTCTTCATCCACAACCCAATAGGGCCGAACTCCGGCACCATGGTTACGATCAGCAAAAGACCTCGAGACCGATTCTAACAAAGAAGAGGTGCCTCCAACAGGAGTCGTGATACCATCCATGACGTCCACCTCCCAAAGTAGCTCCTTGAACGCCACACTCAAACGCGCATGGCCGCCGTCATGATTGCCGTTCCCGAGCTCGTCATACCCGCCACCATCAAGGACGAAGCCACGATACTCCTGCGCCGCTGTAAGGCTATCGCCGGCTGCGGGTTGCGGATCCAGATCACGCCCCTGATCAGCATTCCCGGCACCGTCGGGATCATTCTGCTCCGTATCTGATGCCTCATCGAAAAAGGCGATGCCGCTTTCTGAAGCTCCGTACTGCGTATTCCACTTCTCCACCTCCGCCCGCTCCCAGTGGTCTGCGAGCCCGTCGTTGTCTGTGTCGTTGACTAGTTTAAAATTGCGGAGAGAGATCACTCGTCCATCCAGCAGCACCGTGGTATAAATGCTTGCCGAGCCTCCGTAGTCTTTCGCCCAGATCGTCTTGCTGAACATGTTGCCGTCAATCAAGCCGACGCCGTAAATCGAATCCTCAGCCTCGTCGAAAGAGTAGTCGTCGTTGTGGTCAGTTCCTTCTACAGCGATTGCGCTCGCGTTTTCGGCGTACCCTTCAATCTCTGTCACGGTCGCGATCTTGAAGTTGACCGAGGAAACTACCGAGTTGTTACCGAACCCCTCGACCAGAAGCTGCATGCGCTGGCCGGAGTATGCCGCGGTGTTGAACGTGGTGCCGCTGGAAACCTTCTGCTCGGGCTGTTCTGGGTCACCGTCGGTGGGACCGTAGCCGGGTAGGTAGTTCACCGTGCGGTCCAGGGGGTCATTGAGGCTGTCGTTGTCGTTCACATCTAAGTCCACGCGGATGTTGGTGAGCCGCACCGTGTCCGTCACCTGGTAGCCCAGCGGCCCATCTCCGTCGAGGTCCACGCGAACGATGATCGTCTGATCCCCCGCTTGAGCACTGGGGCGGATGCCCTCGATGTAGAACGTTTCGCTGCGGTCGTCGCCGTCAAAGCCGAGCGCCTGGAACGTGGCTGCTCCGCTGTAGTAGTCGTTGCTCGCATCCCCATCGCCATCTTCCATGCGAGGGGCGACGTAGCTGCCCCCGGCCTCGGTGAAGTTGTCGCCTCCGCGGACCACGTGTCCGTCCGTTTTCCACAGCCGCAGCGACCCGTCATTCAATGTCGAACCCGGAGCGGAACCGCTGTAGTCGATCTGGAGTCTGGCCACGCTGAGGTCGATCGGCTTGGGCAGGGAGAGGACAAGGGGTGTGAATCTCTGACCCTGAGTTGCAGACGGGGGTGTGTCATCGATGTTACCATCGACAAGGTCCGCGTTGTAGCCATCCAGATAGTCCAGCACGCCGTCGCCATCCAGGTCCCCTTCGTTGACGAGCACCACCTTGCCGAGCATCCGCTTGCCGACGTCGTTGAGGGCTTGGTCTTCGATCTTCTCCTCGTCGAAGTTCTCGTCGGGCGCGGCATACCCATTGGTATTGTCGCTGTCGACATCTACGTCAATGCCGTAGTAGTCGCCCACTTTGATTTGGTAGGCGAGGTTGGAGTTGAGCGGCATCGTGCCGGTCCAGGTGCTCCGCACGGTGCCGGCGAGGATGAAGCCGGCGTTGAGGTCCACGCCGCTGATCTGTAGGGTGTCCTGCACGGGGTGGGCGGCGGCGTTGGGCCCGCTGGCGTGGACCTCGGCCGAGACGCCGGTGGGGAGGTTAATCGGGATCGTGCCGAGGTTGGCGTTGCCCTTGGGCATCAGCGTCATACCCGTGATCACCTCGGAGCTGCTGTTTTTGAACGCGGCGGTGCGGACGAAGATCGTGTCGGCCTCGGTGGCGGCCCAGCCGAACCCGTCGTAAATCAGTTCGCGGGAGTTGCCCTGCTTGGAGGTCACGCGGTCCAGCGTGCCATCGACATCGGGGGAGTAGTCGAGGATGAAGGTGTACAGGTTGCCCTCATTCTGACCGTTGACGGTGGTCTGCCCCCACTTGAACTGCTCGGTATCGGCCGGGGCGGCGGTGGTGGCACCTAGGTCGAGCTCGTGCGTGCCGTTGAGCTTGTTGTTTCCGATCCGCCCTTCCGCGACGAACTCTTCAACAAACTGGTCCATGTAACCCACCGTGTCGGGCCAGGCGACAAGGTCCACCGACGCGGACATCAGCATCCGCGGCTCAAGTGGCTCGAACATCGGCCCCCGGGCGGCTCTCCGGGGGGGGGGGGGGGGGG